>Ga0210391_10000957_pt1 | contig 27526 bp, 22 predicted proteins | sample IncBWC12OmetaG_FD_160573 | JGI IMG/M metagenome (GOLD analysis project Ga0210391, IMG submission 160573) | Forest soil microbial communities from Barre Woods Harvard Forest LTER site, Petersham, Massachusetts, United States - Inc-BW-C-12-O ... | reverse complement strand
ATCCACCCCCGCGCGCGCCTTTTTTCGAAACTCACTTCGTTTCAGCTCTAAAAACGCCGCGGCGCGACAGCGTTCCCAGCTTACTGCAGCGTAAGCGTTATCGCGCCGAAGTCCATCGTCACGCTGCCAGCCGGATGCAAAAGGTCCACGCCGAGACTCCCGAACTACGACTGGCTCCCCGTGTTGTGATCCAGCAGCTGCGCCGGCTGCAGCATCAAGTCGCGCCCTCCGGCCTGCGGGGTAATCGACGGCAGCAGGACGGAATCCAAGCTCGCACTGCCGCGAACACCCCAAGCGTGTGCGAACCCTTCTTGCCAGCACAGAACACTACCGCGGGCTTCCAGGTTCCGCTAGAATCTCAACCGGCACGCGCCACGGGGGCGGCATGCTTCACGACTTAAACTCATATATTCTGCTGCGGCTGATGCTGGCTGCTTTTCTGGGCGGCCTGATCGGCCTGGAACGCCAGTTGCGCCGCAAGCCCGCGGGGATCCGCACCAACATGCTGATTTGCTTCGGCGCCGCGCTCTTCACGATTATTTCCTACGAAATGGCCGGCTCGGTGGGCGGCGACCATACGCGCATCGCCGCGCAAATTATTCCCGGCATCGGTTTCATCGGCGCGGGCGTAGTGATTCGCGATCGCGGCGCGGTGCTGGGCATCACCAGCGCGGCCACAATCTTCGTGATGGCCAGCATCGGTATGGCCGTCGGCGCCGGAATGCTCGCCACCGCCATTTTTGCCACGCTGATGGTGCTGGTGGCCCTGGTCGCGCTCGGCTATCTCGAAGATCGCCTGGGACTGCAAACGCGCGTCATGACTTTCCAATTGATTGCGGCGAGCAACGCCGACCTGCTGGTCCCGGCGCATCGCATCGTCGAGGCTTCTAAAATTGAGGCGCGCCGCTGGCAGACGCACCAATCCGAAGACGAACTTATCGTCGACTTCGAAGCCGAAGTCACCTACCACCAGGAGCGCGAACTCTTCACAAAATTTGCCGGGCTGAACGCCAAGGTCGAAGCGCGTCCGATGCGCGCTTGAAGTATCGTCCCGCGCGATCCACGATTCGGCAACGTCGCCGCGCCCAGCCCGGCCCCGTCTGCATTGCATATTGGAACAAGCCCAGCAAATTTTGGGCCAACCAAACACCGTCGAGGCGAATCCGAGTTGACGAGTGTTCGCCGGGATGCTATCAATTCTTGGGCATTATTCAGGGGACTCGCAGGCGTTTGGATCGTTTCCCTCGTTTGTCTATCCCAGCGACGCTACTGAACGGCGGCGCCAGTTTTCGGGAACACTACCGGTAAAAATTGTAGGAGGACAGGCTTGATGCGTTTGCGGTGGACCGCATTCGGGGTGGTTGCACTACTGACGATTCTCACGTCCAGTTGCAGCTCCAGCAACGGCAACACCGTCGCGCCAGGCCAGCCGAATCCCACTCCGATCATCACCGGACTTTTTCCATCCAGCGTCACCGCCGGAAGCCAGTCCTTCACGATGTTCATCGCCGGAACAGGCTTCATTGCCGGATCCACCGGAACTTCCACGGCGTTTTGGAACGGTTCCGCGCGCTCCGCCGCGGTGAATATAAACACAGGGCAAATCGCCATTACCGTTCTGGCTTCCGACGTAGCAACCGCCGGGACTGCGCTCGTCACCGTTTCCAATCCGCTGCCGGGCGGCGGAATCACCATTAATGCCGCGCCATTCACCGTATTTCCGACGCAAACCAACACGCCGCTGATCTCCAGTCTCAGTCCGGCCACCGCCAGCCCGAACGGCGCCGCATTCACCCTCACCGTGAATGGTTCGAATTTTATTGCTGGTAGCGCGAACATTCCTAATCCAACCGTGCCCCCGCAACCGCCTTTTTCAGGATCAGTGGTCGCATGGAATGGCAGTCCTCGCACCACAGCGTTTGTCAGTTCCACGCAGCTGACTGCACAGCTCACTGCGCAGGACATCCAGAGCGCCGGCTGCAACGGCGTCAGCGTGTTCACCTACACGGGCGGCGGCAATGAAATTTTTTCGCCCACAGCCAGCTTCATCGCTTCTTCCACGAAGGCGCCGGCGATCTGTTCGCTATCGCCCGCCAGCGTCGTGGCCGGCGCTGCCGATTTCACGATCACCGTCAGTGGCGCGAATTTCGCCGCGAACGCCACCGTAAAGTGGAACAACAGTGCGCGCACCACCACCTTCGTCAACGCCAATACCGTTCAGGCCCAGATCAAGGCCGCGGACGTCGCCAATGCGGGCTCCGAGCCGATCACCGTGGTGAATTCCGGAAGCGGCTCTACGCCGGCACTGAACTTTGCAATCTTGCCCACTCCGCCTGTCACTCCCACGATTACCTCGGTTACGCCGACGAATGCCACGGCCGGCGGCGGAGGGTTTACGCTCACCGTCACTGGCACGAATTTCATTCGCGATTCCGTGGTTGATTGGAACGGCGCGGCGCGCGCCACCAGCTTCCAGAGCGCAACCTCGCTCAAGGCTTCGATTCCCTCAACCGATCTGGCGACGCCCGGAACAATTGAGATTACCGTGCTCAACACATCTTCGAACGGCGCGGCAGCTTTTTCGCAGCCATTCCCGTTCACGATCAATCCTGCAGCCGGAGCAGCGGTGAAATTCCCGCAGGTGATTTCCGTGAGCGTCGCCGGAGGTCCGGCGGATGGCGCGAGCGAAGCCCCAGCCATCAGCTTCGGTGGACGTTACGTTGCGTTCTATTCGCAGGCCAAGAATCTCGTGGGGCCCGCGCCGGCAGTCTCGGGGAATATTTTTGTGCGTGATACCTGCATCGGTGCGACGAATTCGAATTGCTCGCCGAAGACGCTGGGCGTGGATCTGGCGCCGGATGGCGGCGCCCCCAATGGAAAATCCGGCAGGCAAGTCGCCATCAGCGGTGATGGGCGATTTGTGGCATTCATCTCCCGCGCCACGAATTTGGTCGCCAGCAATTCCGTGGCGTCACTCGGCTACTGGGGCTTGTATGTCCGCGACCTTTGCCTGGGCGCAAACACCCCTTCGGGCTGCACGCCGCATACTGAAATTATTTCCACGGGAGCGGAAGGCGAAGCCGCGAGCGGCCCCAGCACCAGCCCTTCGCTGAGCGCCGATGGCCGATTTGTCGCGTTTGTTTCTGCAGCAACGAATCTCGTGATGGAAAAATCCCCGCTGCTGCCGCAAGCGTATGTGCGAGACACCTGCGCCGGTCCGACGGCGACCAAATCTTGCGTCGCTCGTACTGCGGCTGTTCCGGTGGACGACGAAGACCGTGTCGCAGGCGCGCAGGCTGGACGCCCGGCGATTTCCTCCGATGGCCGTTACGTCGCGCTGGAAATGTGGGCCGCAAAATCGGCGGCGCAAAATCCGGCCAGCACTTCGCAGATCGTTCTGGCGGACACTTGCATGGGAATTGAACCTCCCGTTTCCTGCACCGAATCCGCGGAACGAATCTCTTACGCGCCGGACGATTCAAATCTGGGCGGCGTGAATATTTCGCCGTCGCTCAACGGTGACGCGCGCTTCGTGGTCTTCGAATCGCAGCCGCCCGATTCCTCCACTGGAAATGCAGCCCACCTCAGCCGCGCGTACCTGCGCGACACCTGCCTCGGCGGGACCGCGCCCGACGGCTGCGTTCCATCCACAACTTTGATTGCGAACGACAGCACCACGGCGGCCGGCAAAACACAAAATTTTTCGCCCGCCATCAGTGCGAGCGGAAGATTCATTTCATTCGTTTCCGGCGCCGCATCCACCCCGCCTGCCGGCCAGGTTGCCACCGAGGGCTCGCTGGTCGTGCGCGATACCTGCTTCGGCGCCGTGCTTCCCTGCACGCCGCACACCTACCCCGTTTCCGAAGCCGCAGCAACTTTTTCCGCCGCACACGCCGTGCTCGCGGTTTCGAACAATACCAAGTCGGCGTCGCTCGCCGCCGACCGCTACAGCGCCTCTCCGCTCAGCGCCGACGGACGTTTCGCGGCTTTCTACGCGCCCGACACCATCGCCGCCGAGCCTGCCAGCGGCATCGGCGATGTGTATCTGGCCGTCACGCCGTTTTAAGCTCGCCTCGCGCTGCTGCTCGGATGTAAACACCTTGGCGCGCGCGGCTGGACTCGCCGCGCAAAATTCCTTATTCTCCTTTGCGGCCCATGCCCCAAGCTCTCAAGCCTGAAGCGCTTCATCCCGGCGATGCAGTGCGCATTCTTTCGCTCGCCAGCCCCGTGGATCCAGCTCGTTTGCAGCGCGGAGTCGAGGAAATTGTGCGCCTGGGCTACACGCCGATGTTCGATCCGGAAAGGGTACTTGCGCGCGGCGATTTTTTTGCTGGCAGTACCGCAGAACGCGGCACGGCGCTGAAAGAAGCGCTCACCGAAACCACTACGCGCGGGATTATCTGCTCGCGCGGCGGTTACGGCTCAAACTATTTGCTCGACGGCCTCAGCGTCGCGCTGGCCAGCCCCAAAATTTTAGTGGGCTACAGCGATCTCACCTCGCTGCAGATTTTCCTGTGGCAGAAATTTCGCTGGATTAGCTTTTACGGACCCATGGCCGCCGCGGGCCTGGATAGAGGCGCGGGCGTCCAGGACGGTTACGATCCCGAATCGCTCACGCGCGCGCTGACGGAAACCAAGACCGGCTGGACCATTCCGCTCGCGGGCACCGAAGCAATCATGCCGGGTTCGGCGGACGGCGTCCTTCTCGGCGGCTGCCTTACGCTGATCGAAACCGCGCTGGGCACTGCCTGGGAACTCGACACCCACGGCGCGATTCTGTTGCTCGAAGATCGCGGCATGAAACCCTGGCAAGTAGACCGCGCGCTGATGCACCTGAAGCAGGCGGGCAAGCTGCGCGGCGTATCCGGCGTCCTGCTTGGAGAATTTCCGGAATGTCAAGGTCCGGCCGGAACCGAAAGTGTGCTAACCGTCGCGCGCCGAATTCTGGGCACGATGGGATTTCCTGTGGTGTGGGGCGCGGCGGTGGGTCACACGCCGCGCCCCATGTTGACGCTGCCGCTGGGCGTGCGCGCGCGTCTAAAGGCCGACGAAACTTCGCGCCTGGAAATCATGGAACCGGCCTGCCGCGCCTAACAGCTCGACGGCGCAATGCATGCGGAAGCACGTGATTTGCACGCGTCGGCAATCGCCACCGCGCGCAAGGAGACAGCAAATTTCAACGCGCTTGAACAAAGTTACCGAACACATCCACGTCCTGGGCATCGCCGGCTCCGCCATGGCGCCCGTCGCCGGAATGCTGAAGGAGCGCGGCTTTCACGTCACCGGCTCGGACGTCAACGTCTATCCGCCGGCTTCGACGCTGCTCGACTCGCTCGGCATCCGTTGGAACGAAGGATTTCGCGCGGGAAATTTGCAGCCCGCGCCGGACCTGTGCGTCGTTGGCAACGTGATCGCCCGGGGCAATCCGGAGATCGAGCACATCCTCGATGAAAAATTGCCCTACTGCTCGATGCCGCAGCTCCTCGAACAATATTTCATTCCCGGGCACACCTCGATCGTCGTCGCCGGCACGCACGGGAAAACCACCACCACGGCAATGCTCGCGTGGATTTTTCAGGTGGCCGGGCGCAAGCCTGACTTTCTGGTCGGCGGCATCTCCCCTAATTTTGGCGACCGCAGCTACGGCCTCGGCGGCGGCGAAGAATTCATCATCGAAGGCGACGAGTACGAAACAGCCTTCTTCGATCGCGGCCCGAAATTCCTGCACTACCATCCGGACGAACTGATTCTCACCTCCCTGGAATTCGATCACGCGGACATCTACCCGGACCTTCCGTCCATCGCCTTGCAATTTCGCAGGCTCGTGAACCTCGTCCCGCGCCGCGGAAAAATCCTGCTGTGGGGGGAGAGCGAAGAACTAAAGCGCGCGGCGGCGAAAGCATTTTGTCCCATCGAAACTTTTGGACTCATCGCCGAATGTGACTGGTGCGCCGGAGACGTGCAGTGGCACGACGACGCAACGGAGTTTCGCGTCGCCTATCGCGGTAGTGAGGTCACGCGCGTGCGCACGCCCGTGGCCGGAAAGCATAATGTGCTGGATGCCCTCGCCGCAATCGCGATCGCCCACGGCCGCGGCGTCGAGTGCGACGCGATCCGACAAGCTCTCGCCACTTTCATCAGCGTGCGTAAGCGTATGGAGACCAAGGGCGAAGCCAACGGTATCCTCGTGGTGGAAGACTTCGCGCATCATCCCACCGCGATTCGCATGACCCTTGAAGCCACTCGCACGCGCTGGCCCGGACGAAAGATTTGGGCGGCAGTCGAGCCGCGCTCCAACACCATGCGTCGCAAAATTTTCGAGCATGTGCTGCCCGAATCGCTGGCCATCGCCGACGTCGTCGTGATCGGTCCGGTCAGCCGTGCGCAATTGCTCGAAGAGGGGGAGCGCCTCTCACCGGAATTCATCGCCAGATCGCTGCTCGACCGCGGCTGCCCGGCAAAAGCGTTCGGTTCGTCATCCGCAATCGTGGAATTTCTGGCCGCCGAAGCCCGCCCCGGCGACATGGTGATGGTCATGTCCAACGGCAGCTTCGATGGCCTCAGTGAAAAATTGCTCGAAAAATTCAAATCGCTCGAAGGAGCACGGAAATGAAATCGGCCCTGCGGATCGTTTTGGCACTTACTCTGTTGTTTTTCGCGCGACCCGCTGCGGCCACCATCGGCTATCACATTTCCCTGAAGAATCCGGAGCAACACCTGTTTCACGTTTCCGTGGAGATTCCCGCGCAGCCCACAGACCGGGAAATTATCATCGCGCTGCCCGCTTGGAACGCTTTGTACCAGGTACGCGATTTCTCCTATCGCGTGCGCGATGTGAGCGCGCGCAATTCGGCAGGCACCGCTGCGGCGTCATTGCCCGTGCGCATGCTCGATAAACAGACCTGGAAGATTTCTCTCGCTGGCATCGACGCCAGCGCAGACGCACGCGCACGCGCCGCAACGCTCGATTACAGCATCGAATGGGACGATCCCGGCCCGTTCAATTCGCAGCTGAACGCGCACCACGCCTTCGTGAATTTCGCCGAAGTGCTGATGTACCTCCCCAGTCGCCGCGCCGAAGACGCCCACGTCCAGTTTGACGACCTTCCCGAGGGCTGGCGCGTCGCGGCAGAACTTCCCGTCGGCGCGAAGCCGAATTCATTCCTCGCCGCAAATTACGACACACTCGTGGACGCCCCAGCCGAACTAGGCAAATTCGCCGACTTCGGCTTTGACGAAACCGGTGCGCATTTCCGCGTCGTCGTGGACGGCAAAGACTGGCGCCGCGAATCCCTGGAATCAATTCTGCGCGACATCACCAAATACGAAGTACATCTGATGGGCGGCGCTCCCTTCCGCCAATATACTTTTTTCTTTCACTTCGGTCCTTATCCCGACGTCGGTGGCGGCGGAATGGAGCATTCCAATTGCACCGCGATCTCCTCGTCGTCGGGTGACGCGGCCGCTTCGGTGGCAGCGCATGAATTGTTTCACGCCTGGAATGTGAAACGCATTCGCCCGCAAACGCTCGAGCCCGTGGACTACACCAGAGAAATGTACACGCGCGCGCTCTGGTTCGCCGAAGGAGTCACCAGCACCTATGGCGACTACACTCTCGAGCGCAGCGGCCTGTGGACCAAAGACCAATTTTACGCGGACCTCGCGGGAGAAATCAGCGAGCTGGATTCGCGGCCCGCGCATCGCTGGCAGAGCGTCGAGGAATCCAGCCTCAACGCGTGGCTCGAGGGCTACGACGAATATCGCCGCCCCGAGCGCAGCATTTCCTATTACAACAAAGGTCAGATCGTCGGCGATCTGCTCGATCTTGCAATTCGCGACGCGACTGACGATCACAAATCACTCGACGACGTGCTGCGCCGCATGAATGACGTCTACGCGAAGCAAGGCCGCTTCTACGACGATTCGCAGGGAGTCGAAGCAGTCGCCGAAGAAGTTGCGGGTGTAAAGTTCGACGATTTCTTTCGCCGCTATGTGGCGGGCACCGACGAAATTCCCTACGACCAATTTTTCAATGCGGCAGGCATGGAACTGAAGGTCGAACGCCGCGCGGCGCCGGAACTGGGCTTCTGGACCTCGCGCCGCAGCTCCGACGCGCCGACGCTCATATCCCAAGTGGTGCCGGGATCCTCTGCGGAAGCAGCGGGGCTGAAGGCAGGAGACGCGCTGGTCACGCTGAATGGCCAGCCGCTGCCGCGTTATTTGCCGGCCTGGCTGCGCCAACACGCGCCCGGTGAAATCGTTGCTCTCCGCGTGCAGCGCGACAGCAAAGATGTGGATTTGAAATTCGCGCTCGGCTCGGTTGACCTGAATAAATTTTCCTTAATCGAAATGCCGGCTCCCACCGAGAAACAGAAACGCATCCGCGAAGGCTGGCTGAAGGGGAAAACCGATTGAACCGGCCGCCCCCGTGGCGTTTGCCCCGCTGATTCCATGATTCGCACCATCATGGTCCTGACGTTCGTCGTACTGGCGCTGATTTTCGTGCAGCCGCTGCTGATTTTGTGGACGCTGCTGACCGGCGACGCTAATTTCATGTATGGGACGTTCATCGCTGCTCTGCGCATCGTGTTGCGTCTGGCCGGCATTCGCGTTCGCGTCGAGGGCCTTGAAAACATTCCCAGCGGCGTGTGCGTGTTTACTTCAAATCACGCTTCGAACCTCGATCCCGTCGCGCTGGTGCCCAATATTCCCCGGCGCGTCGCGCTCCTCGCCAAGAAAGAAGTCTTTAGCATTCCCATCCTCAGCAAAGCCCTGCGCCAAGCGAAGCTGATTCCAGTGGATCGCGCGGACAAAGAAGCCGCTGCGGAAAGCGTGGACATCGCCGTCCAATACATGAAGGAAGGCCTGTCGTTTTGCGTCTTTCCGGAAGGAACGCGCAGCCGCGACGGCCGCCTGCTCCCCTTCAAGAAGGGAACTTTCCTGATGGCGATTCGCGCCGCTGCCTGGGTGGTGCCTGTCTCCCTTGCCGGAACGCAGCGCCTGATGCGCAAAGGCGATTGGACAATTCATCCCGGCGAAGTGGTCGTGCGCTACGGCCCCGCCGTCCAAGCGACGGAATATACGGAAGATCAACGTGACCAACTTCGCCAGCGCGTGCAGGGCATCGTAGCGGCAGGTTTGCCGGAAGAACAGAAACCTTCCGCAGGGAACTGATCGAAGCCCGCGGCGCCTGACGCAAATTTCCACTGCGGCGCCTGCTCAGTACTTCTACTTCGCGTTCAGCTTCGCGACCGCCGCTCGCAGTTCGCGCAATTCCTTCTGCAGCTCGGGCAAGCGATTGAACACCGCCACCGATTTTCGCCACGCCAGATTATGCATCGCCGGATATCCCGAATAGATCGCGCCCGCCGGAACATCGCCCGGCACCCCCGACTGCGCCGTCAGCACGGCGCCATCGCCAATCGTCAAATGTCCCGCCGCGCCCACCTGTCCCGCCAGGATGCACTTGTTGCCCACTTTGGAAGTTCCCGCAAGCCCCACCTGCCCGCAAAGCAGCGTATCCTCACCGACCTTGCACGCGTGCCCCACCTGCACCAAATTGTCAATCTTCGTTCCGCGCCCAATCCGCGTTTCACCCACAGTTGCGCGATCAATCACGCTATGCGCCTGGATCTCCACGTCTTCCTCGATCACCGTGATGCCGGACTGGCGCATCTTGCGCCAGCCACCATCGTCGCGGCGCGCGAACCCAAATCCATCGGCGCCGATCGTCACACCGTTCTGCAACAGCACACGATTACCGATGCGGCAATTCTCGCGCACGGTGACATGCGAGTGCGCGAAGAAATCATCGCCAATCTTCGCACCCGCATAAATCGTCACAAAACTGTGCAACACCGCGTTGCGTCCGATCGCGACTTCTTCATCCACAAAACAATAGGGCCCGATGTGCGCCCCCGGGGCAATTTTCGCAGTCTGCGCGATCACAGCGGTCGGGTGAATCTCCATCGTGAAGCGCGGCGCCGGATGAAACAGCTCAATGGCACGCGCAAAATCATGATACGGATTCGCAGAACGCAGCGCCGCAATGCGCACAGGCCCGGTATCCTTCGCGACAAAGATCGCCGAAGCCTGCGTAGTCGCCAGCGCCGGCCGGTACTTACGATTGACCAGAAACGTCAACTCGCCGCAGCGCGCCTCTTCTATCCCCGCCACGCCGGTAATTTCCAGGCTCGTGTCACCCTCCACTTCGCAGCCCAGTTGTTTCGCGATCTCGCCCAATTTCATGATGGCTTCTCCTCACGCTCGCTATTGCTCAGCATGAATGTACAACAGACAAGCAAACAGGCATACCGGAGCCGCAGCGCGTCGACCGGCGAAACGCACGCGGCAAAGCGAACGGGCTATTCGTTGAAAAGTTTGGTTTGCGAAGATGCCGCAGCGTCGGCAGCGCGAGGAGTTCGCCGCGCCGCCCCCACCACGCCCAAAACCTTCATCTCAGCCAGCGCCGAGCGCGGAATAAATAATCGCAGGGTATTCCCATGCAGGTCCGGGGGCGTCAGCTGCACCGCGTTGTCCAGCAGATCGAGCAGATCGTTCGCCACGATCCCTTCCATCACGTCCTCATCCCGGAACCGCAGCCGCACCCACAGCCCGTCCAGCTTCGGCCGGCTCAGAAACACCTTCCGCTCAGGCTGAAAAGTCTGCGGAAACTCCCGCACGAAATATACGGACTTGACGGTCGGCATGGCCACGGAAACATGCTCCCCGTCGGGCGTCAGCAAGTCAAAGGCTTCCGCCTGCGCCAGCGCCACAGGGTTCAAGTAGCCCCTCAAGTGACTCCGGTCGAGGAGCGAAACCACCACTTTTTTGCGCGTCGAGGCTGGAGCCCGGTCTTTCACGATTTTGAGCCCTTTTTAGGGGAGAATCTTGCTAAGTTCCCAGGGGTTATGTTATTCTTGCCCCTGTTTTTCGTCAAGTTATTGGTGCTTAAAGGGTTAGCATCGGAGTTACCGCCGATTGACCGAAAAGGGCAAGATCCTAAAGTCTGCCTCGGTAATAGCCCTAGCCACCGTTATCAGCCGGATTTGCGGATACTTACGCGATCAGCGGGTAGCGCTTTTGCTCGGCACTTCGCCGGCGGCCGACTCCTTTATCCTGGCGTTTCGCATTCCCAATATGATTCGCCGCATGACCGGCGAAGGCGCCCTGGGAGCTTCCTTTATACCCGTATTTACCGGGTATCTGCGGGGAAAACCGCAGAGGGAAACCTGGCAATTCGCGCAGCGCGTTTTCTGGGACGTCGCCGTGATTCTGACGGTCATTGCGGCCCTGGGATGCGTATTTTCCAGCCAGATTGTCGGCAGCTTGACGCTCCTGGGGGGCAGTCACGTCCGTTGGGACTTGGCGATCTACCTGAATCGGATCATTTTTCCGTGCGTGTTCTTTCTGGGCCTGGCAGCGCTGGCCGGCGCAATTCTGAACAGCTTTCATCGCTTCGGCCTGCCGGCTTCGACGTCGATTCTTTTCAACGTCGTCTTCATCGCGTTTTCGTTCGGTGTGGTATACCGGCCCATCGTGAACTGGGCGCCGCCCGCGTATCGCACGCCGGCAGTAGCTCTGGCGGTTGGAATCGTCGTGGGCGCGGCATTGCAGCTGCTGATGCAGCTCCCGGCGCTAGCGAAGCTGGGCATGCGTTTTCGCCCGGACGTCAACTTCGCCGATCCAGGAGTGAAAAAGGTCGGCAAGCTGATGGTACCCGTGTTTTTTGGCATGGGAGTGTTTCAGGTAAATTTTTTCGTGGATACGATTTTTGCGGCTTCATCGCGCATGCCGGAGGGCAGCATCAGTTCGTTGTACATCGCAGATCGCTTGATGGAGCTGGTGCTGGGCAGCTACGCGATTGCGCTCTCCACGGCGCTGCTTCCGACCATGTCGCACCAGGTGGCGGAAGGGAAGCACGACGAGATGAAGCAGACATTCGCTTTCGCTCTGCGCGTCGCGTCGTTCATTACGATTCCGGCGGCGGTGGGCTTGATTCTGCTGCGCGTACCGATTACCCAGGTGCTCTTCGAGCACGGCGAGTTCACGGCGCGTTCCACTTCGCTCACGGCACACGCGCTGCTTTTTTATTCGCTGGGATTGCCGGCGTTCGCGGCCATCAAATTGATCACGCCGATGTATTACTCGACGCAAGACACTTTGACGCCGACGAAAGTAGGAGCTTACTCGCTGGTATTGCACGTCGCGCTCAACATCGTGCTGCTCTTCGGATTCGGCCGCTATCTGTGGAATGCCAGCCCGGCGCTGGCGAGTTCGCTTGCGGCCTATTTTAATTTCGCCGCGCTATTCGTAATTTTTCGCGGACGTTATGGCAGCCTGGGCTCGGCGGCCATTTTTAACGCCCTGGGGAAAATGGCGCTCTGCGCCGTGGCCATGTCCGCAGTCTGCTTTGCGGCGGTGAAATTTTCCCATCTGGCGACGCTGCAGCATTTTCTGGCCAAGGCTGCATGGCTCATCGGAATTATCGTCGTCTCGGTGGGGATTTATTTCGGTCTGGCCTGGGCGCTGCGCTGCGAAGAGTTGCCGGAATTGTTTCTACTTCTGCGGCGCGCGCAGCCGACTGCGGCAACGAGCAGCTTGGACGTTGCGTAAACTGGAAGGGCGGGCGCAAAGTTTCCGCCGGCGTAAATGTTGCGGCGCATGAAATTGGGAGAGGTGCATTGGAAGCGGAGATTCGAGCGTTCTTAAATTACCTGCGAGTCGAAAAAGGTCTTTCGACCAATACGCTGCACGCCTACCGCCGGGACCTCGCGAAGTTCGCGCTCTATGCAGCCAAGCGCGGGCTGACTCTGGATCAGTTCACGCACAGCACGGTGATTGATTTCCTGCGCACGCTCTATCTGCGCAAACTGGATAGCCGCACCGTCGCGCGCCATCTCGTCACCATCCGTCATCTCTTCCGCTTCGCGTTCACCGAGGGCATCATCAAGGAAGATCCGGCCGCCAATGTCGCCGCGCCGAAATTCCGCCGCTCGCTGCCGGAATTTCTTAGCGTCGCAGAAGTGGACCGCCTGCTGCGTCAGCCAGACGTCACCTCCACCCTTGGCTTGCGCGACAAAGCCATGATCGAGTTGCTCTATTCCACCGGCCTGCGCGTCTCCGAACTCTGCGGCCTGAAGGCCGCAGACATTCAACTCGAGGCCGGCTGCCTGCGCTGCCTCGGCAAGGGCGATAAAGAGCGGCTGGTGCCGGTGGGCCACGCCGCCTTGGAATTGATCGTGCAGTACATGAAAAAATCGCGCATGGAAATCCTGGGAGCCAAAACTTCGCCGTATCTGTTCCCCAGCCGCACCGGCGCGGCCATCAACCGGATCGCGTTCTGGAAAATTCTGGCAGCGTATGGGCGCAAAGCGGGGTTGCGCAAGCCCCTCACGCCGCATATGCTGCGGCACAGTTTTGCCACGCACTTGTTGGACCGCGGAGCGGATTTGCGCTCCGTGCAAATGATGTTGGGCCACGCGGATATTGCCACAACGCAAATCTATACGCACGTAGTCGAAGAACGTTTGAAACAAGTTTATAAAGCGCACCACCCGCGCGCCTAGTAAGCCGCGCGCAAAAATTCGAGGAAGGCGGAAACTTCATGCCCGATTACATGTATCTGTTGGAAAGCCGGCTGTCGCCGGAGCAACGTGCCGTGATGGAGCGCGTGCAGGAGCTTTCGCGCACCCAAGACGTGAATGTCTATCTCACTGGCGGAGCGGTGCGCGACCTGATTTCAGGCATGCCCATCCGCGACCTGGATTTCACGGTCGAAGGCAATCCGGTGAAGATCGTGCGCGAGCTGGAAAAGGGCGGAGCGCGTGTCGTCTGGGAGAGCGAGAAAATTCGCCACCACGAAATGATTTTCGCCGGCGATGTGGATGGTTCTATCTCCGCCGCGCGCGAAGATTTCTACGAACGCCCGGGGGTAAAACCCGAATACCGTTTCTCCAGCGTGATGGAAGATTTGCGCCGCCGCGATTTTGGCATCAATGCGATAGCCATCTCGCTCAATACGCAATCGCGCGGCTTGCTGCTCGATCCGATGAATGGCCTCGCGGACCTGGAAAAGCAGGAAGTACGCGCGCTCTCCATTCACGCATTCACTAACCAGCCCATCCGTCTGATGCGTATCCTGCGTTACGCCGCGCGCATGGGCTTCAAAATGGATCCACGCACGCAGGAATGGTTTGACCTGGCCATCGAACGCGGCGTCACCGGCCGTATCGAAGGTGACGAAGTCGGCCACGAAATGCGCGCGCTCGCACGAGAAGACAATCCCGTCGCCACGCTGAAGCTTTGGGAATCGCACGACATGCTCGCCTTGATTCATCCTTCGCTGCAAAAAAGAAAGCCGGATTACGACAGCCTCAACAAGCTCGCGCGCGTGCGCTTCAATCTCTACAGCGCCGGATTGCGGCCGCGTCTGCATTTGGCCGTCGCCTATTACACTCTGGGCCGGCTGAAATCGCGCGAAGCCGCCGCAGCCCTGCGCCACCTGGAATACCGGGCCGCTGAAATCGAAGAAGCCGCCGAACTGGTTCCCGAAACGCAGAAAGTCGTAAAGATATTGAAGAGTGCCAAGACCAACGCCGCGAAGGATGCCTACTACTATCTAGCTTCGTTACCCGCGGAAACTCTCGCCTTCATCGAAGTGGAAATGCCGAATCCGCGCGCGCTTTCCAAGATCCGCAATTACTTGCAGAAGTGGCGCCCGCTGCGCATGGCGTCGCCGGCGGGAGAACTCGAGGCGCTGGGCGTCGAACGCGGGCTGAAATTCGACAAGATCGTCGAGCAATTCTTCGAGCTGCAATTGCGCGGCAAGGGCAAGACCCCGGAAGACCGTACCAAGATCCTGAAGAATCTCGCAGGCATCAAAGACGAAATCAAAAAGCCGGAAAAAGAGAAAAAGAAGCGCAAAGGCGCGCCGGAAGCCGCACCGCATGCGGAAGGCAAGCCGCAGGACAAATCCAAGGGCGCAGCGGCCGCCGGCAAGTCCGCGCCCCCTCCGGCCGGAGACGGAAAATCCGCATCCGCAGGAAAAGCTTCCACCGCGCTGGCGAGGCCAGGGCAATCCGCAGCCGCAGCGATCGGCGCAAGGGCCCAGGCCAAGCATGACAAAGCGGCGCACGATGACAAGACCGCGCGCACCGGAAAGAAATCAAAGTCCCGTCCGGCGAAAAAATCACGCCGCTGACAGCAATCTGCGCGACCTCGCAGCTGCGCTGCCAAAACCGAGCCGCAGATTGCTGTTACGCACCGCCTCAAGCTGGTTTAGAATGAACTTCGCATGGATGCCTTGAACTTCGTTCACCTTCATCTACACACGGACTACTCTCTTCTGGACGGCGCTTGCGAAATTGGCGAACTCACTGCCGAAGCCGCGCGCCGCGGAATGCCCGCCGTCGCCGTAACCGACCATGGAAATCTTTTTGCCGCCGCGAATTTCTATCATCAAGCCACCACGCACGGCGTGAAGCCCATCATCGGCTGCGAAATGTACGTCGCGCCCGACAATCACAAGAATCGCGGCACCGGTGCCGAGCGCTCCAATCACCTCGTTCTGCTCTGCGAAAACGAAAAGGGCTACCAAAATCTCATCAAGCTGGTCTCCACCGGCTATCTCGATGGCTTCTATTACAAACCCCGCGTGGATCACGAGCTGCTCGCGAAGCACAGCGAAGGTCTCATCGCTCTCTCCGCCTGCCTGCGTGGCGAAGTGGCCGACGCGCTGCTGTCCGAGAAATACGATCAAGCGCAAAAAAGCGCCTACCGCTTGCGCGATATTTTCGGCAAGCAAAATTTCTTCCTCGAGGTGCAGGACCAGGGCCTCGAGCAGGACATCCGCGTCAATCGCGACCTGGTGCGCCTCTCGAAAGAATCCGGTATTCCGCTGGTCGCGACCAACGACTGCCACTACCTCACCCAAGCCGACTCGCACGCGCAAGAAGTTCTGATGTGCATCCAGACCGGCAAAACAATGAGCGACACCCAGCGCATGAAATTTGCGACTGACCAGTTTTATTTCAAGACCGCCGAGGAAATGGCGCACGTGTTCCGCGAACTGCCAGACGCGGTCACGCGCACTGTAGCCATCGCCGAACGTTGCAACGTGAAAATTCAGCGCGTCAGCAATCCGTTCCCCGAATTCAAAGTTCCCGAAGGCCACACCACCGATTCGTACTTCGAAAGAGTGGTCCGCGAAGGTTTCGCCTCGCGCGCTCCGCAAATCGAGCGCCTCACCAAAGAGGGCCGCCTGCGCCACCCGCTCGCCGACTACGAATCCCGCCTCACCGCCGAAATCGAAATGATCAAGAAGATGCGCTTCGCCGGCTATTTCCTGATCGTCTGGGATTTCATTCATTACGCCCGCGCGCAAGGCGTCCCGGTGGGTCCCGGCCGCGGTTCCGCCGCGGGCAGCCTCGTAAGCTACTCGCTGCGCATCACTGACGTTGATCCCATGCAGTACGAGCTGCTCTTCGAGCGATTCCTGAATCCCGAGCGCATCTCCATGCCCGATATTGATATTGATTTCTGCATGCGCCGCCGCGGCGAAGTGATCGAATACGTCCGCAAAAAATACGGTGCGGAAAGCGTCGCGCAGATTATCACCTTCGGCACCATGGCCGCAAAAGCCGTGCTGAAAGATGCCGGCCGCGCGCTCGATATGCCCTATGGCGACGTGGACCGCCTCGCGAAAATGATTCCCACGACGCTGAACATTTCGCTCGAGGACGCGCTGAAGCAATCGCCGCAACTCGAGGCCGCGCGCAAAGAAGGCCAGGTAAAAGAATTAATCGAAGTGGCGCTGCGCCTGGAAGGCCTCGCGCGCCATGCCTCGACACATGCCGCCGGCGTAGTGATTTCCCCGCGCCCGCTTACCGAAATCGTCCCGCTCTATAAGTCGAACAAGGATGAAATTACCACGCAGTACGATATGAACGCCCTCGGGCGTATCGGCCTGCTCAAGATGGATTTCCTCGGCCTGACCACACTCACGATCCTCGACGACTCCGTGCGGATGATCAAACAAAACCGCGGCATTGACCTGGACCTCACCACTCTGCCGCTCGACGACGCGCCCACCTACGCCCTGTTCGCGCGCGGCGACACCACCGGCATCTTCCAATTTGAATCGCACGGCATGCGCGACATTCTGAAGCGCTACCAGCCAACGCAAATCGAGGACCTCACCGCGCTCAACGCTCTCTATCGTCCCGGCCCCATCCAGGGCGGCATGATTGACGAATTCATCGGGCGCAAACAGGGCAAGAAAAAAGTCAGCTACGACTTGCCGGAGCTGGAAGAAATTCTTTCAGAGACCTGGGGTGTCATCGTCTTTCAAGAGCAGGTAATGAAGATCGCCAACCGCCTAGCCGGGTACTCACTGGGTGATGCCGACATCCTGCGCAGCGCGATGGGCAAGAAAAAAGCAGACGTGATGGCCGCGCAGCGTGAAAAATTCCTGGCTGGCTGCGCCGTGGGCAAAGTTCCTGCGAAAAAAGCCACCAAGATTTTCGACCTGATGGAAGAATTCGGCCTCTACGGTTTTCCCAAAGCCCACGCCTGCGCCTACGCGTTGCTCGCGTACCAAACCGCGTTTCTGAAAGTCCACTACCCGGTCGAATTCATGGCTGCGATGCTCAGCTCCGAAGCAGGCAACACCGAAAAAGTGGTGAAGTACATCAACGAAGCCCGCGGCATGGGCATCCGCGTCCTTCCGCCCGATGTGCACGAGAGTGGCCTCTATTTCACGCCCGTCGGCGACGACATTCGCTTCGGCCTCGCCGCCATAAAAAACGTCGGCGAGAACACCGCCAAAGCCATCTGCGAAGCGCGCGGAACCGACGGCCGTTTCCGCACGCTGTTTGAATTCAGCGAAGCCATCGAACCAAAATTCCTGAACAAGCGTGTTCTGGAAAGCCTGGTGAAAGCCGGGGCCCTCGACTGCAGCGGCGCCTCACGCGGGCGCCTCTTCGCCGCGATCGACCTAGCCATTTCGCGCGGCCAGAAAAAACATCAGGAAAAAACCGTGGGACAGGGTGGCCTATTTCTCGCTGGGCCCAATCCATCGCATAATAGCCAGCCGTGGCAAGAAACCGGACTTCCCGAAGCGGATGACTGGTCCGAAGAGCAGCAACTCGCCGGAGAATATTCCGTCCTCGGTTTTTACATTTCCGGCCATCCGCTCGATAAATACGCAGGCCGCCTTAAAGATTTGAACGCTGCCGAGCTAGCCACGATGGAGAGCCGCAAGAACAACGAGGACCTCGTGGTCGCTGGAATCATCGTGCAAATTCGTCCGATGCGTTCGCGCCGCGGCGCGCGCTGGGCGATCTTGACGCTGCAAGATCGCACCGGCGTGATCGAAGCCCTCGTTTTTCCCGAGGCCTTCGGCAAACTCGAAGGGATTCTCAAATCCAACACGCCGCTGCTCGTGAAGGGCCGCGTCGCCGTGGAAGACGTCGGCACGCGCCTCATCGTCGCCGACGCCCGGCTGCTCGATCAACTAGCGGACCGCCCTCCGAGCCTGCTGCGCGTGCGCATGGACCTCAGCACGGTGAACACCGGCGCGCTCGATCAGCTGAAAGCATTGTTCTCCAGCCGCCCCGGGCGCTGCAAAGTATCGTTTGAACTAATCAAAGATGACGGCAGCGCCGCCACGCTCGACGCCGGGAGTGCCGTCCTCGCCGATCGCGAACTGGTCGAACGCGTGCGCGAAATTTGCGGCAGCGATTCCGTAGCGCTGGTGCAGTAGGCCGCCTGCGCTGAACTAGAATGGCTTGGCCGGCAAAGCCGCGCGGCGGCGCAAAATGTCAATCGCGCAAAGCTAGAAAAGGGAAGAGAATTGACTGACGGTGATCCATTGAGCAAGCGCCAGATTCTCGCTGAGAAGCTGCGCAAGCGCCGCGAGCGCAAAGAGCGGATGAAGAAGTTCCGGGCGATCAAGAAAGCTCGCCGCGCCGCCCGCGAAGCCGCCGCCAAACTCGCCGCGCAGAGTCCCCCCAAGCCCGCGCCCGCACCGACAAAACCCGCGACAGCGACTTTGCGAGCCGGCATAAAACCTCCCGTACCGCTAAAACCAGATGCCACGAAATCTGCCGCTGCCGGCACTCTGACTGCCGGCGAAATAGACAAAGTGAAACAGCGCGCCATTGACGCTCTGGAACGCGACGTCGCCGACCTCAGCCGCCTCTCCGCACCCACCGGCGAACAGTCCGTCGAAATCGAACGCATCCGCAAGGAGGTGGACGAGCTCAAGCGCGAGTTCTACATCCACCTCGGCGCATGGCAGCGCCTGCTCCTTGCGCGCCATCCGCAGCGCCCTTACACCGACGATTACATTCGCCTGCTCTTCGAGAACTTTTCTGAAATCCACGGCGATCGCAATTTTGCCGACGATCCCGCGTTGATCACCGGCATGGCTAAATTCCACGGACAGCCCGTCATGATCGTCGGCAGCCAGAAAGGCCGCGACACCAAGCAGCGCCTCGCGCGAAATTTCGGCCAGGCCAAGCCGGAAGGCTACCGCAAGGCTCTGCGCGCCATGCAACTCGCTGCGAAATTCGCCCGGCCCATCATCGTCTTTGTGGACACCCCCGGCGCATATCCCGGCGTTGACGCCGAAGAGCGCGGCCAGGCCGAAGCGATCGCCCACAATTTGCGCGAGATGTCGCGCCTGCCCGTGCCCATCATCATCACCATCACCGGCGAAGGCGGTTCCGGCGGCGCGCTGGCCGTCGCCGTCGGCGACCGCGTTTATATGCTCGAAAATTCGGTGTACTCAGTCATCTCTCCGGAAGGCTGCGCTTCCATCATGTGGCGCGATTCCAGCAAAGCGGAAATCGCCGCCGAAGCCTTGAAAATCACCGCACCCGATTTATTGGAAATGAAACTGATCGACGAAATTGTGCCGGAACCCGAAGGCGGTGCGCACAACGACCCCGAAGCCACTGCCAAAATGCTCGATCCCTTCCTCACCCGCGCTCTCGCCGAACTGTCGCAACTTTCCGCGCGCCAGATCGTCGACCAGCGTTACGAAAAATTCCGCCGCATGGGTCAGTTTTTCGCCTAGATTCAGAATCTGTGATATGAGTTAGCAGGCCCGCGCCGATTTTTCCGACGGAGAAATTCAATGTTCTGCCAATACTGCGGAAGCGCGCTCGACGAAGGCGCGCGTTTCTGTAAATCCTGCGGCAAGCCGGTGCCCGGTCCCGCGACTGCGCCACAAGTCGCCGCGCAGTCCCCGGTACAGGTCCTGAGCCATCAGGTCCACATTCTGGGTATCGTCTGGCTGGCTTACGGCGCTTTGCGCATCATAACGGCTGTCTGGATTCTGGCGTTCAGTCACTACTTTCTCCCCGCAATGCAGGATGTTCTGTCGCACAGTAAGGCCCCCTTTCCTTTTCCGATCGTTGATTTCTTGCGCGCGATCTACGCCGTCTCCGCGGTCTACGGCGTAGTCAGCGGAAGCTTTGGAATCTATGCCGGGTACGCGCTAAGGCAACGGAAACGCATGGCGCGCGCACTGGTAATTGTGGCGGCTTTCGTTTGCGTGGTCAGCTTTCCGTTCGGGACTGCCGTTGCCGTCTACACGCTCATCAAGTTGATGCCCGAGAACGCGGCTCGCGATTACAAACAACTCGTGACGCCCAACTGAAACGGCATCCCGCTCCGCCTAAAACTGCCTGCACCCAAAGGCGTTTCCCCGGTAGCGGCCGGTTCAGTTTCATCGACCCGGGCCGCCGTTCGCGTTGGTTTGAATTTATATCCGCCCCATCCTTGACACCTTGAGTGGCATGTAGTCCTATTCGATTGTTGGCCGTCAAGAGGATGCTTGCGGAGGCATGCATGCGAAATCTTGGAATCTTGTGGGTTCTCTATGGTTTGTTGCGCCTCGTCGGTGCGCTCGGCGTCTTTTTCTACAGTGGTACGCTCACTCTAATGTGGGGCGCTCTGCTCACCCGCGTACCAAACCCGTTTACGCTGATGGACCTGTTCCACGGTTTTCTTCTCTTCGCGATTCTGCTCGGAATCCTCGCCGGCGTTGTATCCATAATCGCCGGCCTCGGCCTGATGTCCGGCGGCGCATCGGCCAGAAGCCTGGGCCTTGTCGCGGCCTTCTTCGGGTTGGTCAACGGCCCACTCGGCATCGCGCTGGGCGCTTACACGCTGGTCGTGCTGGTCCCTGCGGGCGCTCGGAACGCCTAGCGCCTCGCGGCATCGCGCGCGAACGCACCCCTACGAGCGCTCCCGCCCGCGATCGCCGCGATGTGCCGCGCGCTTTCAACCTTCCCGCGCCTCGGCACCCGCTTCGCAATCCTTTCCCCATTGGAGCATTGAACACCTCGCGCCCCTGTTTCGATTGCCCTCGCTCCCTGGGTGCTTTAGTTTCGATAGCAGGGGAAAGCAATCCAATGGCTGAGGCGAGCATACCTCTAATGGACGAGATTTTTCGGCCGTACGAAAAGCTGGTTGAAATCACCATCCTCGGCAAGACGTTTCTCGTCCCCGAAAAAAACTCGCTGCTGCGGGCCTTTCAATTCATCAGCCCGGAAACCGTTCCCTATGGCCGTTTCTGTTGGAATCAGGAATGCCAGTATTGTAAAGTGAGCTGTCAGCTATCCGACGACGACCAGGCGCGCCCGATCTTAAGCTGTAAATTTCTGGTGTCCGACGGAATGAACATTTCCGAGATGGCGCCCGAACTGGTCGGCTGTCTGCGCAGCAAACTAGGCGCCGCCGCGCAAAATAATCCCAGCGCGCCCGCCGTTGAGCCCGCCGCGCCAGGTATGCAAAAGCCGGACAGCAAGGCCAGCGACCAAACCGAAAAGCTCGAGCACTAGCTCCCGGCCAGTCGCACCACCAGCCTTCGCTGCTGCATCACCCTACTTACTCGACGTTCTTTGCTGCAGAATTTGTCTCCGCGAAACGCAACGTACCTTGCACCGCGCACGCACCGCATGTCATCCTTACCTTTCGCCATTTCACCCAACGGAGAATTCCGAATGCCACTTTGTGATGGATGCGGCGCGCAAGTTGACGAAGCCCACATCCGCCGCCGCATCGAACGCCTCGAACTTGCCACGCGCTTCCGCCCCATCCATATCCAAGTGCTGGTTCTGGACGACGCCCCGCCGTCAGCGTGCGAAGATTATTTCTATCGCGCCACAAGCTCCATCCGGCGTTCCGCCCAGTCGCAAATGTTTTTCGACGAAATCGCGAAATCCATCGGCCTGCAGCCAGCCGAAGCGCAGCGCGAGGACGCAACTCTGGCGGAATTTCAGCGCCGTGGCTTTTATCTCGCCTACGCTGTCGAGTGCCCGGTCGAATCGGCCGAACGACTTGCCGCCGCCGTCACTCGCCTCGCTCGCACCGTCCTGCTGCGCCTGAACGCTTCCTATAAACCAAGATTCGTAGCGCCGATCTCGGCTGCGTTGCAACCCGTAGTTTCACTGCTCCAAAACAATTCTTGGGCCGAACGCCTAATCCTGCACCGAGACAAACCCTTCGATCATCCCAGCCGCGGAATTGCCGCCCCACAATCCCCATTCGGAGCAGTGCTCGCCGATTGCTTATCCCAAGCCCTCGCCCATCACAGCTGATTCGCCACAGGGCAGCCAGGGGGACAATTACAAACTGGGAATCTCGCGTCGCGCGATCCGCCGCCGCAAAAAAGTTCCACAAATCTCAGGAAATATTTTCCGCCGTTGCCCGGCTTTGGTGCAACCCACATCCTACCTCCGCCGTCCAACGCACTGGAGCTCCTCAGTGTTCACGTGATGGGTGTTGACCCCGCGGGCTCAGACGCGCTGGTAGTTCGCCGATAGCTCTCAAAACAAAAAATGCACGGTCCTGCAAAGCTACGGGTGTGCCCATGCCCGTGCGTCTGCGGACCCACTTTAAAAAATCAACGGAGGCGTTTGGAAATGCGAATTAAGACAGGTCTGCTGTTAGTGGCTCTGGCTCTGCTGTCCATGCCGGCGCTGGCGCAAAACGGCAATTCAGAAGTGTCCGCGAACTTCACCGGAAACTTTCAGAAGCAAGCGAATGGTTTCGGAGTGATTGACACCGCTACCGATTCCGGCGGATTCGTAGTGAACTATCGTTATCATTTCAATCGCTGGAGCGCGGTCGAAGCAAACTACGGCAATACGCTTTTTTCGCAAGTCTATAATTCCGGCACCGTCACGCAAGCGCGCGTTCAGGAAGCCAGCTTTGCCTACATGTTCACCTTCGGTGTGGATCGCGACGCTCGCTTCCATCCGTTCCTTGAAGCCGGCACCGGCGCATTGTTCTTTTCTCCTAACGTCCTGGGTTCCACCGGACCCGCGGTAAACCAAAATCGCCCCGCGTTGCTCTATGGCGGTGGCGTCGCCTACAGGCTCAGCAACCATTTCAGCGTGCAGGGAGGGTACCGCGGGCTCGTCTACACCGCCGCTGACTTCTCCGTTCCTACGCAGGTCACGAACGCAAAGACCAACATGGCTGAGCCCTACGTAGGCGTGTCGTTCCGCTTCTGATCTTACCCCTGTAACAACCACCCTGCCGCGGCGATAGCTTGTGCCCCGACACAATCTATCGCCGCCGATAAATCTATCCCACCGCGCCACGGTCTGGAACGTAGCGTTCTAGCGGCCGCCGTTGGCATTCTGTTGGTTTTTGACTTTGTTGCCGTTGCCCCAGAGGTCGCCTTCGCAGGGCGCACCTGCCGTGCGCCATCGGTTTCGCGGCGCGGCACGATGCCGGTCCCGCTTTGCGCCGCCGCCGCGACGAAGGTATTTCGAACTCACCCGTCCCCACACAACTCGATGTCTCGAATCGCCTTGCGGCCACGCACGCGCGATATGTTAGAATCCCCCTGTTCCACTCAGGAGCACAATGGAGCGTTCACATGAATGCTCGGCATAAATTCCTAATCGGATCGGGAATCATTGTCGCGACGCTACTAGCCCTGGCCTACGTCGGCTTCACCCAAAGCAAGACCTATTACCACACCATTACCGAGCTTTCCACACTTCAGGGCGCGTCGCTGCACCAACGCATGCGCGTCTCCGGAAACGTGCGCGCCGGCTCCATCGCACACGTGAACGGGCGCGTGGAATTTGTGCTCACGGAGCAGGGCAGGGACCTTCCGGTCAGTTACGTGGGCCGCGATCCGCTGCCGGACACATTCAAAGATGGCGCGCAAGCCCTCGTCGAAGGCAACATCGCGCCCGACAATCATTTCGTCGCCGAACAGGTGCAGGCCAAATGCGCCTCCAAGTACGAAGCTGCGCCGGTGGGAACTCCAGCCTCGCCGCAACCGGGACAAACTTCGACGGGCGCCGCGGTGCGACCTTCGGGAAATTAAGTCTGTTGGAAACTGAGAAAGCAGCGCTGGAGAATTCGTGGATATTTTAGGTTCGTTTGCACTGCTACTCGCCTTCTTGGCCGCTGTTTACGCGGTACTGGCGGGTATAAGCGGAATCCTCACGCGCCGCACGCTGCTCAGCAAAAGCGCGCGCAACGCGGGCATGGCCGTTTTCGTCCTGGTGACAATCGCCGTCGCCTGCCTGGAATATTTTTTCTTCACCAATGATTTTTCCATCGTCTACGTGGTCGAGCACAGTAATCGCGCTCTCCCCGGCTTCTATAAATTCGCCGCGCTGTGGGCTGGACAGGAAGGGTCGCTCCTTTTCTGGTCCTGGCTGCTTTCCATCTACGCTTTTCTAGTTCTTTTCCTGAATCGCAAGCGCCACCCAGAGTTGATGCCTTACGTCGGCGTGGTCCTCGCAGGCGTGCAAACTTTTTTCCTCACGCTCAATAATTTCGTCGCGACGCCTTTCCGCGTACTCTCGGGTCCCGACGGCGCGGGCGTGATGCATCTGGCGAAACTTTCCGAAGGCCACGGCCTCACGCCGCTGCTGCAATATCCGGAGATGGTGATTCACCCGCCGATGCTCTATCTCGGCTACACCGGCTTCTCCGTCCCGTTTGCATTCGCACTCGCCGCACTGCTCGGCCGCTATCCTGGCGAAAAATGGATCCACATCACCCGCCGCTGGACCATGGTTGCATGGTGTTTTCAAAGCATCGGCATTCTGCTCGGCATGCACTGGGCGTATGCCATGCTCGGTTGGGGGGGCTACTGGGCCTGGGACCCGGTTGAAAACGCATCCCTGCTTCCCTGGATCACCGGCACCGCTTTTCTCCATTCCGTGATGATGCAGGAAAAGCGCGGCATGATGAAAATCTGGAACGTCTGGCTGGTCTTCACCACTTTCATTCTCTGCATTCTCGGCACAATGCTCACGCGTTCCGGCGTCGTCAGCTCCGTGCACGCCTTTGCGCAATCTTCTATCGGCAGCTGGTTCGTCGGATTCCTGATCATTACTTTCCTCGTGTGTTTTGCGGCGTACTGGAAAAATCGCGATTACCTGCGCAGCGATAATCAACTCGATTCGCTCGTCTCCCGCGAATCCAGCTTCCTGTTCAACAATCTCATCCTCCTTGCCGCCTGCTTCGCAGTGTTGTGGGGCACGCTCTTTCCGGTGCTCTCCGAATGGGTGCAGGGCAGCAAAATCAGCGTCGGCGCCCCCTTCTTCAATAAAGTAAACGTTCCGATCGCGCTCTTCCTACTGCTGCTCACCGGCGTCGGCCCGCTGCTCGCCTGGCGCAAAACATCCTTCGATGCATTGCAGCGTAATTTCGCCTGGCCCTTCGGCGGCGGCCTGCTAGCTGGAATCATCGGCTTCATATTCGGTTTTCGCGATATTTATTCTCTGCTCTGCCTGACACTGGGAGTGTTCGTCACGCTCACGATCGCCTCCGAATTTGTCCGCGGCGCCCGCGTCATCTCCGCTCGCGACGGCACGAACATTTTCACCGCCACGGGCGAGCTGACCATGCGCAACACCCGCCGTTACGGCGGTTATATCGTGCATTTCGGCATGGTGCTCGTTTTCATCGGCATTGCCGGCACGCCATTCAACAAAGATTTGCAGAAAGAAATGGGCGTAGGTGAATCGCTGCGCATCGGCCAGTATACGATCCTCTGCCAGACGTTCGATCACATTGAAACGAACAACTACACGTCGAATCGCGCCACGCTGGAAGTCTTCAAGAACGGCAAGTCGGACATGATGTTGTTCCCCGAGCGCCGCACTTTTCGCGCCAGCCAGGTGACCGAAACTATGGTCGCGATTCAATCGTCGCCGCTGCGCGACCTATACGTCGTGTACGCCGGGGAAAGCCCCGATAGCGGTAAGCCCGTAATCCACGCCTATCTCCTGCCCCTGATCAAGTGGATCTGGTTCGGCGGAATCGTAGTCGTCCTCGGCACAGGTCTCGCGCTGCTTCCGAATCGCCGGACCGCGTTAGTCCTGCGCCCTGCCACCGAAAGATCCTGGGCCGAGGCGATGGCCGAAGCCACCCCAGCCATCGGTGCAGTAGCGAGAAGAGTGGAAGGCCATGACTAACGGGACTGGCACCGGCAGCAATGAACTCGCGCCACAGAACTCTCTGTGTCCTGAAAGCCGTTTCTCTGTGTCCGCTTTGTTAAAGTTCTGGCTTCGAGCCGTAGCCCTGGCGACAATTCTGGCGACGTGCGCGATGTCGCCCACGCCCGCCCAAGAAACTCCGCGCGCCAAAGCCCTCAGCAAGCGCGTGCTCTGCATGTGCGGCGGCTGCGAAGACTCCGCCGGCCTCTGCAACCACCCCGGGGGCACCTTCTCCGGCCCCTGCGAGACCGCCCGCGGCATGCAAAAAGATCTCGACGCGCACGTTACTCGCGGTGAATCCGACGACCAAATCCTTCAAGCCATGGTCGAACAATATGGTCCCACGGTTCTGATCGAGCCGCCCAAAAAAGGTTTCGACCTGCTAGCCTGGATCATGCCCATCGTCGTGCCGCTGATCGCGCTCGTGCTAGTTTGGGAAGTAGTCCGGCGCTGGCGCCACAAAGCCACTCTCGCTCCCGCCGGCGGCCCGCAAGTGAGCGCCGAATTCCTCGCCCGCGCGCAACGCGAAGCTAACCGGGAACCGGGCCGTGAAAATGATGAGTGAAAATGTCGAGTGACAACGCAAGCGGTGAAAACGATGAGTAGCGTCGACATCGCCGTAGCCTGCGCCCTGCTCGCCGCCCTGATGATTTATTTCATCTTCGGCGTCAAGCCCGAGGCATCCGATGACGCACCACATCGCACCCAACTCGACCAGCTGATGGAACGCCGCGACGCCATCTACGAGAATCTACGCGACCTGCGCTTCGAATTCCGCGCCGGAAAATTTTCAGAACAGGATTACGAGGAAATCAAGCAGTCGCTAGAGGTAGAAGCCGCGCGTGTCCTCGCCGACATGGATCAGCTCACCGGCGGCGCTCCCACACCCGCCACGCGCCAGACCTCCACCAGACTCACAGCCGCAGAAAAGGTGCGTCAATCATGAATCGCCTCTTCGCCAATTTTCCACTCCGCCCTAAGATCGCGCGCCGCAACGCGGTTCCAACGCTCATGGCGCTGCTGCTTGCGATCGCCGCAGG
>Ga0210391_10000955_pt1 | contig 27533 bp, 24 predicted proteins | sample IncBWC12OmetaG_FD_160573 | JGI IMG/M metagenome (GOLD analysis project Ga0210391, IMG submission 160573) | Forest soil microbial communities from Barre Woods Harvard Forest LTER site, Petersham, Massachusetts, United States - Inc-BW-C-12-O ... | reverse complement strand
CATGAGTTTCTGAACCTTTGCTCCGCGGGAAGGAGAGATCCATCTCCGATCCGGCGGCGAAAGCCTTACCTTGTCGCCCGGCAATCCATGCCGAGGAGCAAGACGCACATACAAGAGGCACTTCATTGTCCGATTGGCGATCCTTCCAGAATGATGAATAGACGCGGTTTACGTCGATCGCGAAAAGGTTAAAGCCGAAGTTGCTGTTAATGCGTTTGCAACTGCTCAGGGGTTGACACTGCCTGGAGCCTCGTACGCAGTTCAGAAACTGAGTCGTAAGTCTCGGCGTCGCCGGCTGCGGGAAGAAATCGGCGGGTTGAAGTCAGGACCAGCAAGGCGTGAGTCGATGAAACCGGACTCACGCGACCTTGGATGCTTGGTTTTGAGGTCGCGCAGCCCTCGTCGCCGTTGGGAATGAAGGCGCAAAGAGCTCGATCGGGACGCGCTTATTGAGTTTCCAGAGAGTCCTTGATCGCCATGAGCGATTTCTTGAGAGAAGAGGCCGAGCGGTCCACGGCGACCTTTCGAACGATCGATCCTTTGAAACCAGTAAGACCGGCTTGCTCGGAGCCCATCGCCATGATGAGGTAGAACCCAGGACTCGAGGAATCGGTCGCTTCGGGAATACAAAATGTAAGGTCCAGCGCGGTTTCGAAATAGTGGCTTGAATAGAGCTGTTTTTCAGCCACTACGATTACGGGCCCGGCCGGAGTTTCTCGCCTCAGTGTCAGAACGTGTACGACGCGAAGAGTCGGTTTCAACCCGAATTTTACTTTTGCCCAGTAGAAAGTATTGTCGACGTCAGACGGCTGTCCGTCAGGATAGGTCAGAAGATAATTGAAGAAATCCGGAAAGTACCGCGGCAGCGCCTTTGAATAGCTGAGCATGTATTTGAACTGCTCGGGCACGAGTGTCGGGTTGTGCTTGTCGTTGTAGACGCCCAGAACCTGGTTTCCCGCCTTCTGGTAGGCTAGCAGGCGTGCGAGCACCGTCTGCTGGAGCAACCGATTCACCTGTTCCTCCGCATCCGGAGCCGACAAGTCGACGGCGCTATGGAGCTCCTCTATGGAACTCGTCGGCATCTGAACCTCACAGTCGCCGGTCTTGCAATTCTTCAACGCCTTCACGTCTTCGGTTTCAAAAGTGAAATCCTTCAGATCTGAAAGCTGAGGAGGGTTGCTGAATTGGCCGATTGCAAGATATCCAGGAAGCGCGCGAAGGCGATCGAAGTCGCGAGAGAGCTTCAAATAACTGTCCGCCTCCGCCTTGATGTAGACCGCGCCGAAGACGAAGATTTCGTCTGCGGTGCGCGACTGCAAGTTCTTGGTAACCGCTTCTCCGTTACGGATGGCCGCAATCTGGTCATCGTTAAGCCCGATATAGTCCTTGAAGTAGGTCCGCAGGTCCGGATTCGATTGAGAAAGCGAGACAGAAGCAAGGCCTGCGATCAAGACAAACAACACCGCAATTCGCAAGCGTAGCCAGATCACGTTCACACCGCCAGTAGTATTCATAGATGGCCTCGCATAGAATCGAGTTCCGCGCGACAGGTCTCGCTGAACTGCCTCAGCGGATCGTTGCCGTTCAAGGCTCTGGACCGGATTTCCTCCGGTGACAGATTCGGCTCGCTGTAGCTTTTGACGATCTCCCTCACCAGTTTCTCTGCGCTCGCCAATACCTCTTTGGAAGAACTGAGCCGAATGCGGCCCAATAGGGCAAAAGCAGGTATAAGTTTGTTCGGATCCTGGAAATTATTTTCCAATGCGTCGACCAAAACTCGCTCGCTTTCAGTGATGAAATCTGAATACAACTGTACGCGGTAGAAGATTTTTCTCGCGAGCAAGTCACGTTGGTCTGCGTGCCTCTGAGTGATCCAGGTGCTGGCACCGGAGCCCAGCGCTCCCACCAAGGACCCAAAAAGAGCTGCCATTGCTGGGTTCATTGTCACGGGCATCGGCGTCATCTCTTATCGAGCACCAAGAGAGCGAACAGCAATGGAAGGTAAACGATCGAAGAGGCCAGAAGTTGCCTCGCCGTGATGTTTGACCGGTGAAAAGCAAATCGGCCGCTGAAGTAAAGAAAGACCAAACTGAGCAGGACTGCGCCGACCGAATAAACGGTGCCCGAGCCTGCCGTGAGACCTGGAATTAAGGCCATGGGGACCAGGGCGAGTGAACAAACGAAGCTCTGCCAGCTCACAAAACGATTTCGCGAGCTCTGATTCGGCAGAACGTGATAGCCAGCCCGCGCGTAATCGTCGCGGTACATCCAAGCAATCGCCATGAAATGAGGAAACTGCCAAAGAAAGACTACGATATAGAGCACCCAGGCCGCTGCGTTCAGCTGGCCTCGCGCCGCAGCCCAACCAATCAATGGAGGTGCAGCTCCCGGAATAGCTCCCACCAGAGTGCAGAGCGGCGTCACGCGTTTCAGCGGCGTATACAAGAACAAGTAGCTCAGCAGCGTTAGCCCGGCCAGCAGAGCCGTCAAAATATTCACAGCCGCCAGGTACAACACTCCTGCCACCGACAAAGCAATTCCGAACAAGAGTGCGTTCACCGGACTGACCCGTCCAGCGGCTACCGATCGCCGCACAGTCCTGCGCATCTTCGCATCGAAAGAGCGCTCCAAGAACTGGTTCAACGTGCCGGCGCCGCTGGCTACGAGCAATGTGCCGACAAGAATATGAATGAGAGTCAGAAAGCGAACAGCACCGTTCCTTGAGGCTAAGTAGAAGGCTGCAGTTGTCGTGATAAGAACCAAGAAATTCACTTCGGGCTTAGTGAGAGCCCAATAGTCGAGAGCAGTTGCATACACTGCAGCTGCCCTGGTTGATGCTGAAACCGGTGCCCTCTCCAGGAGAACAGTCGTCGGCTCGGTTGCCACGTTCAGAGGACCTCCAGCTTAGATACGTGGAGATATCGGTCGGCGACTCCCCGTGCCCCGGTCCACGGTTCCTGCGCCCAATGTGCTTTCGTCGGAGAAAGAATCTCCATCGTAACCAGGATGGCCGGGACCAAAAGGACAAGCGTCACCGAAACCCACATGAGCGCGGCTGCGCGCTCCTGATCCTGCAACGCTGAAATTCCGAATATCGACGGCCCGGACAGATAAGACACATAGACCACTCGGTCGCAAAACGCGAGAAACGCAGAAAGCACGTCACAGGGTAAGGTGGCACAGAACAGGTAGAGGGGAATGGACCATCGCGGCCATCGGGCGGTACTCGGCCACGGTTGAACCACCGGCCACCAAAAGAGAAGGCCGGTGGCCAAGAAAGACACGTGTTCCGAGTCGTGCAGCCAGTCCCAGCGCAATGCTCTGTCGAACACGCCAGGTAGGTGCCATCCGACCAGCGCAAACGCGGCCGCAAGCCAGCAAACAACCGGGTGCGTCACGGCGCCTGCGAGCAATTTGAAAAACTCGGAACGGGAAACCGGGCCGACAATGAGGCGAATCATCCATTGCGGCAATCCGCGCAAGAGTGGCAGAGCGGGCCAACCGAGCAGGATCAGCGGCGGGGAGAAGCTCATCAGCAACAAGTGCTGCACCATATGCGCTGTAAGCGAGACATCGTCGAAGGCTTCTAGGGGCGATCCGATGGCGAGCCATATTCCCGCTACACCGGCGAGGTATGCAGCAAGCCGCCATGCGGAAATCAGCTTCGGACAAGCAGCGTGGAGCCGCATCCAGCCCCGCGCATAAATCAAAATTGCAAGGCACAGGGATGCGTTCACCGCCAGGGGAGGCGACCACGATTGCAGGAGAGTCTGGGTACTGGTGATCATCGCCATCTACCGGGAGTTCGGTGCGCCCGCGGTCGTATTCTCCTCGAGTACGACAGAACGCGAGGCGTCCTGGGCAGGCCGCTGGCCTCGAGGGTGCAGCGTCTCCAAGAATGCAACTAAGGCGGTCGTTTCCGCGGGGCTAAGGCTCTTTCCATACGCGGGCATGTTCCCGCCGCCCTGGATCACTTGCCGAATCAATTGATCTTGGGTGAGCCGCAGCGCAACCGCATCGAGAGCCGGCCCGCGTTTTCCGCCTTCGTCACCCAGAGAGTGGCAGTTGTGACATTGCTTGACCTGGAAGACCAAGGCTCCTTGCCGTTCGAGCGCAGTTCGGTTGAGCAAGAAATCGTTTGGAATGGGAATTCCGCTCCACGCTTCCATCAGCGGACTCCACGGCGTGTGCAAGCCTAACTGCGTAAATGCCGTCAGGGAAACTGCCACCAATAGAATCGTGAGCACGGCGACAGGTCTGCGCCGCCAACTCTTCTCTCCTTCGCCGAAGATAAAGGGCAGCAGCAGCAAAGCGAGAATTCCGAGCACCGGCCCAATCAGCAAAACGGGAGTTTCCATGGAGGGCGGCAAAAACGAAAGCACGGCGTAAAGCCACAGGAAAAAGAAATCCGGCCGGGGAACCGTTTGGATTATCGTGGGGTCTGGCGGTCCCGAAGGCCCGAAAGGTCCAAAGTAATAAGCGCAGCCGCCTAGCGCGAGCATGACAAAGGCGGCAAAGAACATGTCCTTCCAAATGGCCCCAGGAACAAACGGCAAACCGTCTTTCTTGGTGAGTGCGTGGTACTCCTTTATGTATGTCGCCTTTCGCACCAAGCGCCCGGGCATAGGCCACTCATTAATTCCCAGCTTGACAACCATCAGGAGATGGACCCCCACGAATGCAATCAGAAGCCCAGGGACCACGAAGACATGCAAAGCGAAGAAGCGTGAGAGCGTTGCTCCCGCAATAATGGGGCCCCCGAGCATCAGGTGCACGATGGCAGGTCCCAGGAGAGGCACGCGACTAACAATCGATGCGCCGATTCCGAGCCCCCAATAGGCGTCCTGATCAAATCTGAGGACCTGGCCCGTGAAGGCCATTCCAAGAGTGACAAGCAACAGAAACACGCCAACAATCCATGTGAGCTCGCGCGGATATTTGTATGCCCCAAAAAGAAAGACCTGGACCATGTGAATGAGGACGATCGCCACCATGAAATTCGAGCCCCATCCATGCAGGGCGCGAATGTACCAGCCCAGCGGCACGTTGTGATTCAGTGTCTGCAGGCTGCTCCACGCTTCCGCGGCAGACGGGACGTAGATGAGCGCAAGCAAGATCCCCGTAACAATTTGAAGCAGGAAAACGACAAAGGCAGCGCTACCGAAGACATAAAACCAGCTGGCAGTTTCGCGGGGTACCTCGTGCTGCGCAGTTTCGCGAATCGTGCTGCCAATCTGCAGGCGTGCGTCCAGCCATTTCCCGATCAAGGCGATCAGACGCATGGTCGTATCTCTCGGACGAGATTCGAGGCCTGACTCGGTTGTCCCGGTGTCGGCAACTGGCCGGCCTTGATTAACAGTTGCCCGCCCTCAATCTTGCAGTCGTACTGAAACAAACCGCGTTCCGGGGGTCCGGAAGCGCGGGAGCCGTCCTGGTAGTAGACCCCGCCATGGCACGGGCACATGAAAAGGCCCGATTGCGGAAACCAACGGACGGGGCACCCTAAATGGGCGCAATTGAGGGCAAAGACCTGGAACGCTTTCCCGTCGATATTTCGAACCCAGCACGCAATGTCTGCTGTCTGGCCATCCGCGGTAGTCACGACGGGATTCCGGTAGGTCGCGAGACGCGTTTCGCCTGACGGAAATTGCTCAAGCCTCCCCAGAGCGACCCAGGAGTCATAGCCCTTGTTCCGATCGCGCGCGACGGGAGAGAGGAGGTAACGCAGGATCGGGGCAGCAAGGATCACTCCAACGATTCCGTTGAGCACGATACCGATCTTCATAAAGAGTTCACGCCGCGTCAGATCCGTGGGCACAGTCATGGAGTTTCTCCTGTCGAATGAGGGGAACCGGTATACGGCTGGCCCGGGAATTGCGGTCGCTGAGAGGCAAGCCAAGCCACGACGTCCGACACGTCCTCCGCAGATAGCGGTTTTCCGGGCACGTCGCTTCGCCAGTCTGGAGCGCCCAGCTCGGGGCGTCCGACAATTACGATTGTTCGAAGCTCTTGATCGCTCAGCAAAGCGAGAAACGATCCATCGACAATGGAGCTGGCGTTTTGTCCGCCACGCCCCCCGATGCCATGACACGACTGGCAATTCGTGGCATATACGTTCGCACCACGAGAGCTGTCTCCCGCTTCCGCCTGGGAGTATGGCGGCGGAACCGCGCCCTGTAAGGCATCGGCCTTGGACCAGTGTTCCCGAATTCCTCTGGCAATCGTGTCGATCTGTTTGTCGGTGAGCATGCCGCCGGCGCTTTGCGCAAACGCAGGCATCGAGGTGCCTTTAATTCCATCGCTTGCAACACGGCGCAGAGTTGCATCATCCACAATCGCCAAGTACACGGGATCGGCGATGGCGATGGCTGCTCCCCCTTTTCCGTCCGCGCCGTGACATCCTGCGCAGTTCGCACCGTACAAAACTCCGAAATCGGAAATCGCACCGGGAGTTATCGGCGTCTCCTCCGCGACTAAGCGCCCCGGGGCATCGCCACACCCGCTCACAGTGAGACTCGCGAAAATCGCGAGGCCGAAAATGGTGAAAGTGAGTCTCATCGATTTCCGCCGCTCTTCTGATTGGTGATGCCGGGACCTTCGAACCCGGCACGCATTAAGAATGGCAAGAGCTGTTGAACGCGCACACGCGACTGCCGGACGACGACAAGCCCTGCCACGAGGCCGAACGCAAACTGCGAAGCGATGAACCAGGGCCAACTAATCAGTTGATTGAGCAACGGATCGATGAGACCCAGAATGCTGTGAATCAATCCCGTCCAGAGAATCGGCGCGATCAGGCCGCCGAGAAGAATTGGACGGCGCGGAACCATCGGCAACATCGCCCCGTACAGCAATCCGACAAGGAGAGAAGTCAGGAGATGGATGACGACGGCGACCAGAAAACTTCCCAAATGAAAAGCGGTGAGGGACATCCTGCCCAGCGTAAGGGACTGTGCGTAAGCCGCTGCGGCGAGCAGATTGATCGGGTACCAGATGCTTCCCTGCTTGAGAAGACCATAGAGGCACGCGAGTACTGCCATGGCCGCGCCGCCAGCCAGCCCGCCTTTGATTCCCGCCGAGACCGGATATGTCTCGAGTGGCAGCAGGGCCCGCGGGAGCTCTGGTGCCACGGGCAACCTTTCAACCTCGTGTCGAGTACTCTTTGCAGCGGCGGGCAGCTCGCCAACTTCGACCGCTTCCTCTTTCTCCTGAGGCAGTACGTCACGAAACCAACCGACTCCGGCGATAACAGCCAAGGCCGCTCCCACAATGCCGATCGGAGCGCTCGTAACCAGACTTGCGAACATGAGCGTGATGCCAAATGCCAGAACGATTGGCCAGGCTGTCGACGCCGGCAGGCAAACGATTCCAGGAGGAGCGTTGCTTTGTTCCGTCTCGAGAGTTTCGGGATCCATGATATACGCTCTTCCTCAACGTCCGATGACGTAGACCACGGTGAATACGACCACCCATACGACATCCACAAAATGCCAATACAGCGAAAATACTTCCAGGCGCTCGCTGTACTTGCTCCCTACCTTGCCCAGAACGGTCAACGTCATGACGATCGCGATTACGATCAGGCCCACCGTAACGTGAAACGCGTGTAGCCCGACCAGCGAGTAGTAGGTAGTTCCGAAAAGATTGGTGCTGACGGTTAGGCCCTCGTCAAAAATCATCCTGTGCCACTCTCGGCCTGTTCCGATTAGAAAGATCGTCCCCAGCATCAGTGTCAGAAACCACCAGAATCCGAATGACAGGATCTTTGCATTTCGCAGCGTTCGAACAGCCAGGTGAATCGTCAGACTGCTCGAGAGCAGGCAAAGAGTGCCGAAAACCGGAATCGTCAGCACATCGCTCGGGGTGGGTCCTGACAGGCTCTTGCCGATGTAGAAAAGGTAGGCCACGACGAAAATCGTGAAAATCGCCGATTCCGCGGCAATCAGCGAGAGCATGCCGACGCGGCCGCGTGAAGGAAGAGTCCCGCGGGACTCGATGGGCGAATCTGTGAACGTCGCGCTGCTCAAGCGAACTCTCCTGGTCTATTCATATTTCCAATCGGGATCTTCCGGATGCTTGATATCCCAAAGCGGCCGCCGGCTTTCAACCACGGGAATTTGGGCGAAGTTATACGCCGGCGGGGGTGAGCTCGTGGACCACTCCAGCGTCCACGCATCCCAGGGATCGTTTCCCGCCTGGGCCCCTTGGAAGCAAGAAATAATCAGATTCGCGACAAACACTAGAATTGCGACGCCCTGGACGAATGCGCCGATGGTCACCAGAAAGTTCAATGTGTCCCAACCGCGGCCGGGTTCGTAGGTATAGATGCGTCGCGGCATGCCGAGCAATCCGGGAATGTGCATCAGATCAAAAGTCAAATGAAATCCGATGACGAACAGCCAGAAATGGAGCTTGCCCAGGGTTTCGTTGAACATCCTTCCAGTAATTTTCGGGTACCAGTAATAAAATGCACCGAAGAGCGCAAAGAGAATTCCGCCAACAATCACGTAGTGAAAATGCGCGACGACGAAATACGAGCCGCTCAGCTGCCAATTGAAAGGCGCAGTGCCCAACATGATCCCGGTGAGACCAGCAATCAAAAACTGAAAGAGAAATCCGATACAGAACAGCATCGGGACCTTGAATTGAATCCGCCCGCCCCACATCGTGCCAAGCCAGTTGAATATTTTAATCCCCGTCGGGACGCCGACGGCGAACGTGGTGATCGCGAAAAAACTGTTGGCGTAGGAGTTCATCCCGACCGTGAACATGTGGTGCGCCCAAACGCTGAGGCTTACGAAACCGATGCACACGGTCGCTGCGACCATTACGGGGTATCCGAAAATCGGTTTTCTGGAAAATACCGGGATAATCTCCGATAAGAACGCGAAGGCGGGAATCACCAGAACGTAGACCTCTGGATGGCCAAAAATCCAGAAGAAGTGCATCCAGAGAACTGCGGAGCCCCCCGCCTGTGTGTCAAAGAAGTGTCCGCCCAGATAACGGTCCACGCAGAGCATGACTTGGGCCGCCGTCAGTGGGCAGATGGCTAAAATGACCATGAAAGCCATGACCAGGTTTAACCACGCAAACAGAGGCATCCGACTCAGAGTCATTCCCGGGCATCGCATGCAGATCACCGTGGCGATGATGTTGATCGCCGTGCCGACGCTGCCGAATCCTGAAACCAACAGAGCCAGCGTCCAATAGTCCGCGCTGTGACCCGGCGAGAACGCCCTTGCGGTCAGGGGAGCGTACGCCCACCAACCCATATCAGGCGCATTGCCCGCACCGTAGAGTCCGCTTCCACCCACGAAGCTGAAGTAAAGGAGAAGCCCGCCAAACGCGGTCAGCCAGAAACTGAACGCATTCAGCCGCGGAAATGCCATGTCCCGCGCGCCGATCATCAACGGGACCAAGTAATTCGCAAAGCCGAACATAACGGGGATCACCACGAAGAAAATCATCGTTGTCCCGTGCATGGTGAACATCCGATTGAAAACCTGCGGGGAAACGAAGTCGTTGTGCGGACGCATCAGCTGTATCCGCATCACCGTCGCTTCGATTCCACCGATCACGAGAAAAATGAGCGCGTAGACGATGTACATAATTCCTAGCTTCTTGTGATCCACCGTCACGACCCAGTCGTGTAACCTCTCGCTGACCGATCTTGTAGCGACGTCGGCTGGATTTATCGCGATTGAGTCAGAGGCCATGTCTATGCCCTGGGTTCATCGAAGAGTCCCGAGATAAGCGATGAGCGCGTCGAGATCGTCATCGTTCAGTTTCATGGCAGGCATCAGGGACCCCTCTTTTATTGAATCGGGATCCTGAATCCACTTGCGGAGGTACTCCGGTGTATTGGGTGCGATCCCCGCGGCGATCGTGTCACGACTCATCAGGTGAGTGAGATCGGGGCCGAAGCGCCCGTCAGCCACAGTTCCTCGGACGGCGTGGCAGTTAATGCAGCCGGTGGATTCAAAGACACGGCGGCCAGCCTCGGCTGAGCTATCGCTGGATGCCTCGGCTTCTTGTTCCTTAGCCCATTGTTCGAACTGCTCCTGCGAGTCGACGTAAACGCGCAGCAACATTTTGGCGTGCTCTACGCCACAGTACTGAGCGCATTGACCGAGGTAGACCCCCGTCTCGCGTGGATCGATCCACATTTTGTTCGGGTGGTTCGGAATCAGATCGGTTTTCCCCGCAAGGCTCGGCACCCAGAAGCTGTGATCGGTATCGGCTGACAATAAAGTGAGGAATGTTGGCGTCGGATGCGACGGATCGCTAACCGGAACGTGAAGCTCATTTGCTGTGACAATCCCAAGTGTTGGGTACCGAAATTCCCACCAGAATTGATGGCCGATGGCGGTGACTTGGACGGATTGAGGGGGCTGAGGCGCGTCTTGAACTGAGTGAATCACGCGGGCAGTGGCGAGAAAGAGTATCAGGACGATCAGCACCGGAATCACTGTCCAGGCTAGCTCTACCTGGTTACTGCCATAGACTTGAGGAGGTTCGCTGTGTTCCCCGCCGTCGCGCTTGCGGTATTTCACGATGGCGTACACGATCAGGCTAAAGACCAACAAGAAGATCAGGCCCGTGATTGCGAGTACGAACAACGACAAATGGAAGATCCAGTCCGCTGGGGTCGACTCCGGTTTGAAGATGTTGGGCGTCTGTGAAGAGGCCGCTGGGGTGCCAAAGCATAGTCGTGTCGCGAGCAAGAATCCCGCGAGCAACACGGCGATACCCGCTGCTTTGCTCAACAAGACTCGAGTTTGCTCACTGCATCTCATCTGGCACGCTTGTCCGGAGCCCCTCACGTCCAATCTCGGTCTATGATTTTGGTGCGGTCACGAGCAAGACCACTGCCGCCACGGGCCGTGGTGCGCCGAACAATGCTGGCAGGTGGGCAGCGCCGAATGCGACCTCCGTAGGCTCGTCCAGAGACCAATAGGCATCCACAGAGCCAAAGCGTTGAACGTTGAAAGTATGCGTTTTACGGCATTCACGTTGACCCGGTGCGTTGGCGGCGGTGACAGCATCCTCGCAGCTGTCCAAATACTGACATGGCGTTTTTTCCAGCAGAATATGGCTGCGGTGAATGCGGGATCGTCATTTTGAAGACAATCAGGCAACCCAGAACCGAGCAATGGCGAGAAGGTTGAGGACTACAATGCCCGCAAGGTGTGACCGAGCTTGTTTCGCTTGGTGGCCAAATAGCGAAGATTCGACGGTGACGCTGGGATTTCAAGCGGTAACCACCGCGTTACGGACAGACCATAGCCCTCCATAGCGACGAGTTTTCGGGGATTGTTGCTGAGAAGTCTCATGGAAACAATACCGAGCTCCCGCAAGATTTGTACGCCGACGCCATAATCCCGCTGATCTGCCTTGAAACCGAGCCGCTCGTTGGCCTCCACGGTGTCGAGCCCTTGATCTTGAAGCGCATACGCGCGAATCTTGTTCGCCAAACCGATTCCGCGGCCTTCCTGGTTCAGGTAGAGCAACACACCTCGTCCTTCCGCAGCGATGCGACGCAACGCCTTGTCGAGCTGGGCGCCGCAGTCGCATCGCACTGAACGAAGGACGTCTCCCGTAAGGCACTGCGAATGCACCCGAACGAGCACATCCTGGCCATCTCCGATGTCTCCGCACACAAGAGCGATGTGTGCCTGTTTGTCGATCTGATTTTCAAACGCGTGCACACTAAACTCACCGTACTCGGTTGGCAGCCTCGCAGACGCCACCTTGCTGACGATGGACTCGGTGCGCATGCGATAGGTAATCAAATCTGCCACAGTTATGAGCGGGATCTCGTGGCGGCGTGCGAAGCGATGGAGTTCCGGCACGCGCGGCATTGTGCCGTCCTCATTCGCGATTTCACAAATTACTCCGGCCGGACGCAGACCGGCCATGCGCGCCAGGTCCACAGCAGCCTCCGTTTGCCCGGCTCGTGCGAGCACTCCGGCAGTGCAGGCGCGCAATGGAAAGATGTGGCCGGGACGACTCAGATCGGAAGGCTTTGTCGCCGGGTCAATCGCCGCCCGTACCGTTGCCGCTCGATCGGCAGCCGAAATACCGGTCGTCGTGCCCGCTCTCGCCTCGATGCTCACACAAAATGCAGCCTCGAAACGGGCGCTGTTCTGGGACACCATCAGCGGAATCTTGAGTTCATCCAGCCGTTCGGGCGTCATCGCCAAGCAAATAAGCCCACGGCCATACCGCGCCATGAAGTTGATGGTTTCGGGTGTCACTTTTTCGGCGGCGATCGTCAAATCGCCTTCATTTTCCCGATCTTCATCGTCCACAACGATCACCATCCTACCCGCGCCTATCGCCGCAATCGCCTCCTCGATCCGGGCGAATGAGTCGTGCCGATCGGAGGGATCCGCCACGATTTGAAGGTGATAGCTCAAACTCGCCTCCTTGGAAGCGCGCCCGCGTGCCTGCTCCGCATCCCTGTTCCGGATCGTTGAGGCGGAAACATCTACCGTCTCTTTCGTCGGAACGAGCCGATGCAAGGCACCTTCGACGCCCAAGCTCTACGTCGTCCTTCATACACGCAAGATTTTCTTTGGCATTCGCCAGCCGACCAGTGCTAGGTCGACGTCGCGGCGCGGCGCGGCATCTCGATTTGCGCGTTCACCGCCGCCTGCGGCCCGGGCACTCCGTAATCGGAATCGGCGAGCGCGTGACCACCCACGATCAGGTCGATTGGCGCATCGTACTTGTCCATGACAGTCTCCACAAAGACCATGCCAGAATGCGGAGAGTCGAACACCTTTTGCAATTCATTGCTCGTCCGAACGACGTGAGTCTCTGCCTTGCTGTCACGAGAAAAGACGTTCGGCAATTCCGAATACCGCCAGTTCGCGACGTCGTTGTACTTGGCGTCCTTGCCCAGAACGGCTCTTTCGACTGTGTATCCCGAGTTGTTAATCACGAAGATGAGGGGCTTGAGGTCATGCCGCATGACGGTCGAGAGCTCCTGCACGGTCATCTGGAGTGATCCTTCTCCGGTAAGCAAGATGTGACGCCGCCCCGGGGTAGCAAGAATGGCTCCGAGCAGTGCCGGTGTCGCATAGCCGATCGAACACCAGACAAAAGCCCCGGTGATATAAGTGCACTCCAGGGGCAGCGTGAGTCGACCCATACCCGCGCTTGATGCTCCGTCTTCCACCACGATCACATCTCCGGAACGCAAGAAATTCTGAATCGCCTTCCAATATGCGTCTTGAGTGAGGGGATCGTCTGAGGGAACAAAAGCCAACTGCTTCGACTGACGAGTTGGCTCTCTCTTCGTGGCAATGCGCGAAGACGAGTCGAGTATGGACTGCAAGAGCTCCGCAATATAAACCCCCTGATAATTCTTGCCTGTTGTATCGACACTCTCGGAATTCAGGTGGATGGCAGAAGCGGGTAGTTGGTCGGTGAAGAAACCAGCCGTCGTTTCGACGCGCCTGTAACCGACCGTCAACAGGCAGTCGCTTCGCTCAATTGCCTCGCGCGTTGCGGGCGAGCTTGCAATACCCGCGTAGGTTCCGATGAAATGACTGGAAGCTTCGGGTACGGCTCCTTTGGCACAGTTCAGCGTCGAAACGGGCATTTGAAATCGTTCGGCGAGCTCCATGATCTGTCCGGAGACGCCGAAACGAATCGCATCCATATCCACCAGAAATGCAGCTGACTTGGCAGCATTCAGCCTCCCCAGAATCAGCTCTGTGCAGGCTTTCAGGCTCGCCTGGTCGCTGGGAATCATTTCGAGTTTGATGGGTCCCTCGGGCGCCTCGATCTCGAGATACGAGATGTCGGAGGGCAATTCCAGGTAGACGGGGCGTTTTCGGCGCCACGCCGTCGTAATCAGGCGGTCGATCTCAGCCACGGCGTTGTCGGGAGTAAGTCGCGCCTGGGCCTCCGTCACCTCGGCGAACATACGATAGAAGTTCCCTTTTTCTCGATCGGCGAGAGTGTGATGCATCAGATCTCCGCGTTGAATGGCCCGCAGTGGAAGGGATCCACAAATCAAGATTACGGGCACGTGCTCACTATATGCGCCGGCGATGCCGTTAATCGCGCTAAGAGATCCGACACCGTGCGTTACAATCAGCGCGCCGATGCCGTTGATTCGCGCATAAGCATCGGTCGCGTAGGAGGCATTGAGCTCATTGCAATTCCCAATCCAAGCCGGTTCACCGCGGTCTTCAAGCTGTTGCATGAGTGCGAGGTTGTAATCTCCGGGGACACCAAAAATGTGGCGTATGCCGGCTTCCTGAAGGCGGCGAAGCAGAAAGTTTCCGATCGACTGTTTCATGAGGCATGACTCCTTTCACTTCTTGGTGAACGAGGTCCCATATCTGACAGTTCTAGCGCTATTGCGCGGCAACCCCCATAGCCTCGAGCAGTTCATCGTGCGCTTGAACGTAGCCAAGCTGCGACTGGAGAAGCAGCGTTCTTGCGTCAAGTTCTTGAGCGACCGCGGTGTCAGCTTGTGACTGAAGCGCCTCGCCCCTTGAAAGTTGGTCCGCAGTCAGACGACTGGCCTCGGTTCGCAGGGCCACCACTTGTTCCGACACGTCTACCATTTCCTTCGTGCGATCCAGTGCGTTCAAGGCGGTTTCCACGCCAAGTTCTACATCATCCGTAACGCGCGCGAGATGTTCTTTGGCCTGGTCGAGCTCAGCATTCCTCTCCTTCACAACATCGTGCCTCTTGCCTGCATCAAAAAGGTCATAGTTGAGTTCGGCTCCGAAGCTCCCGAAGTTATGGGCGAGAAATGGGACGCTGCTTTGATAGCTATACCGCGCGAAAGCAGAAATGTCCGGAAAGTAGTCGGCCTTCGCCAAACGCACGCCAGCGGAAGCCTTTTTCACTTCCTCACGTGCGGCCACAACTTCGGGATGCGATTCCAAAGCGACCTTTACGCATTCTTCCCTGGCGCACGTTTCCTGAACTACGGGAACCTCCGAATCCAGCGTGAGCTGGGTGGTTACCGGCAACCCGATTACATCGTCGAGTCGCATGGTCAGGTCGGAAATCTGCAAGTCTGTTGTAAGCAAGTCTTGCTTGGTCTCGAGTAGGTCGGCTTTGCTTTCGATGAGTTGCTCGTTGAGCGCGCTGCCATACTTCACCTGCTGAACGCGTTCACCCTCGATTTCCTGAGCGGCCCGGATCTTGGCCGAGGTTGCGTTTCGGCGAAGTTGAGCGATCAAGATCTGGTAGTAAATTTGACGTACTTTCAAGGCGACTTCATTTTGCGTTTGCTGAGCGTCGGCCCGTGAAGCTCTCAGATCGGCCTCCGCAGCATCATTCACGGGCTTAATTTTGGTAATCAACTGTGTCAGCGGTTGGGCAAGCGTCGTTCCGCTCAGCACAACTGTCTTTCCACCCTGGTTGATCGTTACCGGCGATGAAGGAATCGGAGTGCCGTCTACCGTGCCAAGACTCCCCGTAGGAAAGCCAACAAACTGTGTATCCGTGAGTCTGAAGATTTTGCTCTCGTTCTGAATGGTTGGAAGATATCCGGTTCTTGCCGCTGCCTTTGCGTCCTGCCTCTCTTCGACTTGGAATTGCGCGATGCGCACCATGTGATTGTGCTTCAGGGCCAGCTCTACCGCCTCAGAGAGCGTGATTTGTCGCGTTGCGGGTGCGCTGGTCTGCGATCGAAGGGAAACTGCGAAGACGGAGAGGAAGAGAAATGGTACGACTGTCAAGGCCCTGCGCCAGGAATTCATCACTTCACTCCCTTCGCCGGAGTCGAATGCTGTTGCATGGCGCTGATCTCCCCGTATTCCAGCGGCGATTGTCGCAAGCAGGCTACGAAGAGCAAGGCAATCACGCACAGCCACGCAATCAGGTAGAAACCGTCGTTCAGACTCAGCGTGTATGCTTGAAGACGCACGCGTCCGCCGACGATATCTACAGCGCGGCCTGTCGCTTGAGCCAAGCCCGACGATTTGGGAAAGGCACCTGCTGTCAGTTGCCTAATGCTTCCGTCGGTGATCCAGCTACCCAACTGCACGTTCAGCCCCAGCAGGTTTGAGTGAAACTTCTCCCGCTCGGCGATGAACCGTCCCATCGCGACGGCTCCGAGAGTCCCTCCGAAAAGCCGGATGGTATGAAAGAAGGCAGAAAACGTGAGGACGCGCTGAGGCTTCACCAACGCACCCGAGAAAAGTGCCTGCAATATGATCGCTGAAACCAAACCGATGAACGCGAAGCATTGGCCAAACCCCATCAATAATTCGGTGCGGTAGTAGTTTGCCGCTGCCCACGCGCTCGTCATTTCGGCATTCAGAATGGATGCGAATGCCATACTCGCAAACCCCGCTGCCAGCAGCAGGCGGGTATCTACGTTCGAAAGCAGCAGGAAGCCAGCCACGAGCGAAAGCGGCACGAAAGAGGCAGCCGTCCAAGTTACTGCTGGCCCGATTTGATCCGCTTCGAAACCGTGGATGGCCAGAGACTGCGGGACCAAGATGATTGTCGTCAGCAGAAAGAAGCGAAAAAAGAACAGGCCAATACCCAGCAGAACCGTATTCCAGTCCTTGAGGTAAGGCATGTCGACCAGAGGGTTGGGACCGCGCAGGCGACGAACCAGTGCGCACAGGAGTAGGAATGAGCCACTGGCGAACAGTCCGTTGAAAACTCCAGATCGCCACCAGTCGAGCCTTTCACCCTGTTCGCATGCGGCTAAAATCAGTGCAAAGCCGGCGCTGGCGTATAGAAATCCTGCGAAGCTTGGCGCTTCGCGGTGCTCCTTGGCAGGGGGAGATTTCGGTATTCCGAAGTAAATGCAGATCATCATGATCGGCGTGATCACCGCCGAATTCCAGAACATCCACTGCCACGAGAGATGGTCCCTGTACCAGCCGTAGAGCGACGGAGCGATGTTCACAGCGCCGTCGACGAATGAAGCGTAGAGAGCAATTGTGAAAGGAAGGTAGCGAAGAGGAATATTGCGCAGAGCAAAGGTGAGCGTCAGGGGGTAGAAGGTGCCCGACGTCAAACCAGCCAGGCCCACAGCCAGGATGACCAGGGCGTAGTTGTGAAGAAAAGGCAGGAAAATCAAGATCAGCGTAAACATCCCTGCGGCCGTCAAGAGGATGCGGCGAGGACCAATCAAACCGCCAAGGTACACCGTGAACGGGCCGATGAACATCAAACCGACGTCATATGCCGTCCCGATCCAAGTGCCGTCGTCATACCCGAATCCCTGGTGGCCCTTGAAATCGGCAAGGCCGAGCGAAATCATCCGGCTCGTGAGAGTGACGACTCCCGCACCGATAATCACGCCGAGGATGCCGAGCAATGGGCTCTTGGAAAGCTCGGCTGGCACGGCCCCCGCAATCCCACGCGCGAGTTGTGCTGGAGTGGGTTGAGGCAAGGCTAGCGATGAAGCGGACATCGAAAACTCCGATCAGCGTCTGGTCCGGACGGTGGCGATCACAGAGAGTCCAGGTTGCAGGGTCGCGGCGACGTTTTCGTCGTCGAGGGTGATCTTTACGGGAATACGCTGGACAACTTTCGTGAAGTTCCCTGTGGCATTGTCCGGTGGCAGTAAAGCGAACTGCGAACCGCTTGCCGGAGCGATTTCCACGACCTTGCCTTTCAAGATTTTCCCAGGGTATTCGTCGATGCGAAGCTCGGTAGGGTCTCCGACCTTCATGTTCGTGAGCTGCGTTTCACGGTAGTTTGCTACCACCCACTTGATCCGGCTGACAAAAGAGATCACTTGCGTCCCTGGAGATACCAATTGCCCGCGCCGGACCTGCCTCTCACCGACCGTGCCATCCTCGGGTGCTGTGATGCGCGTATACCCTAGATTTACCTTTGCGCCGACCAGCGCGGCGTCCTTGGCATGCAGGTCCGCCGTCAGTTGTGCCTCCTGCGACTCGAGTACACTCTTGGTCCGGCGCTCGGCCTCAACGGTCAGTTCGCTGCTCCGCAGCGATGTCTTCGCTTGTACCAGGTCAGCGTCACGGCTTTCTAACTCAGCACTGTATCGTCGCTCGTTTGCTACCGCCTGCTCGACCGTCTGCGGCGTGGTCGAACCCGTCGGGAGGAGTGCTTCTTGCCGCTTGCGTTCCAATGCTGTGCGCACAACCTCCGCTTGAGCGGCCTCTTTGCCCGCTTGGGCCGCAGCGATTTGGGCGTTCGCTTGGTCAACTCCTGCTAAAGCGCGATCAATACGTGTGTCTTGAAGCTTTTGTTGCCGTCGATTGTCTTCTATCGCTGCTTTTGCTGCTTCCACGGCGGCGCTCGCTTGAGCCACTTGAGCATTGAAATCATCATCATCAAGCTGAACGATGAGGTCCCCGCTGTGAACCGCTTGATAGTCGGAGACCATAACTTCCTTGACGAGGCCAGCGACCTTTGTACTGAGTGGAGTGATATCGCCACGGACGTAGGCGTCGTCGGTGACCTGTTCAATCCGACCACCCTCCCAGGAGTTCCAGTTCCGAGTGATCGTCGCGAGGATCGCAACCGCGAGCAGCACGACCAGCAGGGGGATGCCGTACTTCCGCAGATTCTCGCCGGAGCGGGCCGAAGAGTGCTCCGGCTCCGGCTTCTGCGCTGGTGCCGTTGTGGAGGATGGTGTGGTCTCTGCGGCCATAGTCGATCTACCTCGACGCACTTGCCGGTGCAGCATGTCAAGGGCACTTCCGGTGCCGAGCCGGCTTGACATGAATCCCCATGAAAAAAGGCCACTTATAGCAGCGGAAGGGCGGCGGTTTCCAGGGCAGGTGCCAACATTTCGTCATTTGTAAAGATACCGACAGAGCGAGCCCGCCGCTCGGAGGCTAGGGATTGGAAAAACATCGAACAGGAATATAATGCGCGCCATGGCCTCCCCAGGACCGCAACCCGGGTCGTTGAATATTCAGCTTCTCGTCGATTCGATTCCCGCGCTGATACACACCGGTATGCCCGACGGCTACCTCGATTACTTCAATAAACCTTGGCTGGAATACCTGGGCGCCACACTGGAACAAGTGAGCGGCTGGAATTGGAGAGCTTTCATTCATCCTGAGGACGTTGAAGGGATTGTCGCCACGTGGCTCGCCTGCCTCGCGTCCGGAGAGGTCTTCGAATACGAAACTCGGGTCCGCCGCGCAGATGGAGAATACCGCTGGATGTTCCATCGCAAGGTGCCGCTCCGGGATGATTGCGGCAACATCGTCAAGTGGTACGGATCGAGCATGGATATCGAGGAGCGCAAGCGAGCTGAGCAAGCCTGGCGGCGGAACGAGTTCTATCTCGCCGAAGGGCAGCGTCTTGGCCAAATGGGAAGCTGGACCTTCGACCCGGATGGATTCGACTACTGGTCTCCTGAATTGTTTCGAATGCACGGTCTCGATCCGGCCAGCAAGGCTCCTAGCGTTCAGGAATACTTGGGTTTCATCCACCCCCAGGACCACGAATCCATGGCAAATCTGATCCACCGGCTCGTGGCGGAAAACACGCCCTTCGACGCCACGAAGCGCATCCTGCGACCCGATGGCGAGCTCCGCTACATTCGTTGCGTCGGTGTTCCTTTAGTCGACGCCCGAGGCCTCAAGAAGTACGTCGGCAGCGCCATCGACGTCACGGAGCACGAGCTTCTGACCCAGGAACTCCGACGGAGGGAAGCCTACTTGGCCGAAGCCCAAAGACTTAGCCATACCGGCAGCTTCGGATGGAAGGTTGCCAGCGGGGAGATACTCTGGTCGGACGAGACCTTCCGAATCTTTCAGTGCGATCCCGATACGAATCCAACGCTCGAATTCGCCCTCACCCGAGTTCATCCGGAGGACCGCGGAGTGGTGCAGCTACAATTCGAGCGAGCATCGCTGGTCGGCAAGGCTTTCGATTTTGAGATTCGGCTACAAATGCCAGACGGCCCCGTGAAGCATGTTCGTGTTACGGCTCATCCGTCTCGGGACATCGAAGGCAACCTCGAGTTTGTAGGAGCAGTTACCGACGTCAGCGAGCAACGCCACGCAGAAGCGGTGATCAGAGAGCAAGAGACGGGGCTCCGGCAGATCCTGGACCTCGCGCCCCAAAATGTTGCTGTATTCGGACCGGATAGCGAAAATCTTTACGCTAACCGCATCCTGCTCGATTACCTCGGTCTTACCCTGGAGGAGTGGAGGCACAGATTTAAGAGCGCCGTTCCGAGCTACACCACCGAGTTTGTTCATCCCGATGACTGGGAGCGGGTCACCAGCCACTCGGCTCGTGCTGTCTCCGACGGCTCTGCTTTCGAGCTGGAGATGCGACTGCGCAAAAGCGACGGAGGTTACCGGTGGTTTTTGGCCCGTTACAACCCCTTGCACGACGAACAGGGGCAGATTACGCGCTGGTATGTCACCGGGACGGATATCGAAGACCGAAAGCAGGCTGAGGACAATCTTCGCCGAGAAAACGTCGCTCTGCGAGAAGAGGTCGACAAGGCCTCGATGTTCGAAGAGATTGTGGGGACCTCTCCACCCTTGCAGACTGTACTCTCGCGCGTCACTAAAGTTGCGCGAAGTGACTCTACCGTTCTCATCACCGGTGAAACGGGAACGGGCAAGGAGCTTGTTGCACGCGCCATCCACCGACGATCAAACCGAGCCTCGCGCGCATTCGTTAGCGTGAATTGTGCCGCCATCCCGCGAGATTTGATCGCCTCGGAGTTGTTCGGCCACGAGAAGGGGGCCTTCACAGGGGCGACTCAGCAGCGCTTGGGTCGATTCGAATTGGCAAGTGGAGGCACGATCTTTCTTGACGAAGCAGGCGAGCTTCCTCCCGAAACTCAGGTTGCCCTTCTGCGTGTGTTGCAGGAACACGAATTTGAACGGGTTGGTGGGACTCGCCGAATCCGCGCTGACGTCCGGGTCATCGCAGCCACCAACCGCGACTTACAGGCGGCCATCCGTGCCGGCTCCTTCCGCAGCGATTTGTTTTACCGCCTGCATGTTTTCCCGATCGAGATTCCACCTCTTCGAGAGCGGGGAGAGGACATTGCCCTCTTGGTTGAATACTTCATCGATCGCTACGCGCGAAAAGCCGGCAAGAATATACGGGATATCAGCAAGAAGACGCTCGAATTGCTGCGGTCCTATCCTTGGCCCGGAAACATACGCGAATTACAGAATGTCATCGAGCGGTCCGTACTGCTTTGCGAGACGGAAAGCTTCTCGATTGATGGAAGCTGGCTTCCACAGCAGCCTTCTCCCCCAGAACCGAAGGACCCAATGGAGCTCTCTTTAAAACTCGTGGCCCAAGAGAAGATCATGATTGAGGCTGCGCTGAAAGAAAGTCGCGGCCGGGTGTTCGGACCCACAGGGGCTGCAGCCAAGCTGGGCATCCCGCGGTCCACGCTGGAATCGAGGATTCGGTCACTTCGAATCGATAAGAACCGCTTTAAGACGCAGGCGGAAAATTGAGACGACCGACATGGCATCCGTCGGGAAACTCGGCACACATCCAACCCCACTCAACGTCAAGCTGGAGCCCACTACGCCCGGCTCCTCCTATCGATGCGTATCCGAGGATGTCGAAGGGTCTGCGGCAAATCCAAACGGCTTCTCGAACGGACTGGCAATGGACGGAGGTACGCAGGTGCGTTTCGGCGAGTGAGCTACGGCTTCGACGGCCGCCGGGACACCCCCACGGTATATTCCCGCCAGCAACTTTCTCATTCCCAAGCCAGATCCCGGCCCTCGCGCCCAACGCGAAGGCGCCGTCAGAGCCCCATCGAGAGCGAACCGCCATTGTGATTTGACGACTTCCCGACATTTGGCGAGAACTCGCCATCGACAATCCGCATAAGTGACCTTTTTTCATTCGGGCACGTTGGCTATCGCTTTGCATTCGTCGGTTTGTGTTCAGGATCCTTCGGAGCGCAAACGGGGAAGTTGTTCTCACGCTTATCGGTCGAATGAGCGACGAAAACCTCGCGGAATTGAAGTCCTTAATCGCGTCGGAGCGGAACGTCGCTCGAATCGTACTCGACTTGAAGGATGTAACTCTGGTCGATCGCGAAGTCGTTCACTTTCTGGGGCAGTGCGAGACAGACAAAATCGGACTCATGAATTGCCCAGCCTATATTCGAGACTGGATTGATGGAAGCCGGAAACGAACACCCAGGCGAAGGAAGTGACGCTCGCCGTGTTCTTGCGTGGCTTTCAAAGCGGACGAAAAGGGAGCTGCCATGGCATTGCATAGTTTCGCTTTTGAGAACATCCGTCTTCAGGCTCCTCGCTCCGGCAACGAGTTGGCCAGCTTCGATGTCGTCGGCGAACTGACTCGAAACGAGACCGGATTCGAGGGAATCATTGGCCAGAGTTCACCGCTGCGAAGAGTGCTGAACATGGTTGAGCAGGTCGCGCCTGGCGATTCGACTGTCCTGCTGCTCGGCGAGACCGGCACCGGAAAGGAACTCATCGCTCGCGCGATCCACCATTGCAGCAGTCGAAGAGACCACGGCTTTGTGAAGCTAAACTGCGCCGCCATTCCGAGCGGCCTGCTCGAAAGCGAACTCTTCGGACACGAGCGCGGCGCCTTCACCGGAGCCATTACACAGAAGGTCGGACGCCTCGAGCTTGGCGATCAAGGCTCATTATTCCTCGACGAGATTGGCGATATTCCGCTCGAACTCCAGCCAAAGCTTCTGCGTGTGTTACAGGAACGAGAATTCGAACGCCTGGGCAGCACTCGAACGAGGAGGGTGGACGTTCGCGTTGTCGCTGCGACACATCGTGACTTGGAGGGGATGATTCTCGAAAAGCAGTTTCGGAGCGACCTGTACTATCGCTTGAATGTTGTGCCCATATTCCTTCCGCCATTGCGGAAACGGCCCGAGGACATTCCGCTCCTGGTGGAGCATTTTGTGCAGAGGTTCGCGAGAAAAGCCGGAAAGACAATCGACATGATCTCGTCGGACACGATGGAGGCATTGAGGAGCTATCCCTGGCCAGGAAATATTCGAGAATTGGAGAATGTAATCGAACGCGCGGTAATTCTAAGCCCGGGTCCCATCCTGCGGATCGCAAATCACGATTTGAGCACACGGATGGTGTCCCGCAGAGACGCAAACCGCTCGCAGACACTCGAGGAGGTCGAGCGCAACCATATCTTGACGACGCTGAAAGACACACGATGGATACTTTCCGGGCCCAGTGGCGCCGCAGCGCGCCTGGGTCTGAACCGTTCAACCCTTTATTTCCGGATGAAAAAGCTCGGCATCGCCCGAAGCCTGGATGCACGCTTCGAACCCTGAGGGTTCGGGGTACGTTCGTTTCCATAAGAACCTTCCCGTATAGAAGGGCGATACAGATGGCGTTCCCAGATCGCCGCACACTCAACATCCTGCTGACAACACTTCTGTTTGCGGTTGTGCTGGCGACCGTTTATGTCGCTCGGGCCATCCTCATCGTGTTCGCCTTCGCCATCTTGCTAGCCTACCTCATCGACCCTGTCGTTCGATTCTTGCAGAGCCACGCCCTGTTCTTCAGAAACCTGAGGGGACCGCACGTGCTGGAAGCTTATCTCGCATTTCTTCTTTGCCTCGCGTTCCTAGGTCATGCCCTCGCCCCTCGCCTGACACACGCCAACAGCGCACTGTTTGAGACTGTACCGGCCCTGGTCGAGGGGCTTTCCACGGGGGAAATCGCCGAGAGCATCGGCCAAAAATATCACTGGAATGAAGGTCGAAAATCTCGCTTGAGGCAGTTTCTCGTCGAGCATCGAAACTGGACTTTGGAGTTTTTGCAGAATGCGGAACGGTTCGCTTCAAATGCCGTGGCTGCAGCCGTGATTGTCCCCATTCTCGCAGTTTTCTTTCTTGCTGAGGGTAGCCGCATGGCGGATGCCCTTATCCATCTTTTCTCCAATGACAATAATTACCGGGAGATCAGAGAAATCGCTGATGAACTGAACCTCGGTCTTAGGAGATACATCAGAGCCAAGGTGATTCTCGCTGGCTGGTCCTTTGTGTTTTATTCGGGCGCGATGCTCCTGGCGAAGTTTCCGCATGCAATCGCGCTCGGAGTCTTAGGCGGGGTGTTGGAGTTCATTCCCGTAGCCGGCTGGATGACTTCGGCAGCCGTGATCATCACGGTTGGGGCCGCTACCCACTCTCACTGGATATGGATCGCCGCTCTTCTAGGCGTATGGCGGCTCGTCATGGACTACTTCATCTCGCCCCGCGTGGTCGGGCACAACTTGGAAATCCACCCGTTGTTGGTGATTTTCGCAGTGATGATCGGAGGCAAAATCGACGGAATTGTGGGCATCTATCTGTCGATTCCGTTGATCGTGGTTGTGCGGGTTCTCTGGCAGAAGTGCTTCAACCCGAGTCTAGCGTCGCCGCCTGAACGACTGCCTAGAAGTGAGAATCCTGAACTCCCTCAAATCTGACCTGCGGTATGAGCATTCACCTTTCGTCTGTCGCAGCAGGTTTCATTCAAGTTTCACGTGGGATCCTTCTGTAAAGACCCGTGCGCGAATTTCCGTCAACCCCGGGTCCTCTCTTGGTTCTGATTGTTGGCTGCCAACTGACAGCCTGCTGACACGCACGCAGCCTCCTGAGAATTCGAGCGCCTTCCTGTTTCCCGAAACCATTGCAAGGAGAACACTTGTCGGGCCGGCGAGGGCGGGCGCTTCGGCAAGTCGATTGCATTCCATCAAGAGCTTTCGGTTTAGCAGGAATTCAGTAGCCATGAGCGCTCTACAACATCCAGTGAGCCGTCAGACGATGGCCGGCGGGCCTTTTGCGGTCAACAAGAGTCGCGCTCGAAGGACCGCTCCTGTCGGCCCGCCTCCGTCGGCCGGGGGGAAACCCGGTCCTGCCAGGGCCGCCGAGGACCTGGCGTTGATTCAGCGAGCCGTCGCGGGTGAATCGGAGGCTCAGACGCGACTTTTCGCAACCCACACTCCCCAGCTGTATCGAGTGGCGCTTAGCGTATTACGGAACAAGGAGGATGCCGAAGACGCCGTACAAGATACTTGGCGCCGGGCCTATTCGAGACTTCACACATTTGAAGGTCGATCGTCGATTTCCACCTGGCTTACGCGAATTGCCATCAATTCAGCCCTGATGATTCGTCGCAGAAACAAACGCCTTTTTCAGGTTTCATGGCGCGAGACGCCGGAAAGGGACGAAGGCTCGCTGCCAGCTCCTGTCGACGATGGACCGACGCCCGAGGAGTCTTGCAGGCTTGCAGAATTGCACGACTTGCTCGCACAACAGATTCATCAGCTGCCTTCGTTGATTTTAACGGCATTTCTGCTTCGCCATGTGGACGAATTTACGACCGCGGAATCGGTCAAGCTGCTGGGCATCAACAGCAGTGCGCTGAAGTCTCGAGTCCATCGGGCCCGCCAAAGGCTCGGGCAGAATCTGCTGCGACTGCTTCGCGAGGATCAACAGCGAAACTCGTCTTTCACGACACGGATTGCTTCGGCCTGACCCCGCCGTCGCTCCTTTGAGCAGGCGAGAGACATGCCAGGGTTTTGGCAACGGAAGAATGCGAGGCCGAAACCCGCAGTCGGAGAGAAGGCCCAGAGACGGTTCCGATTTTGTTTTCACGGCGATCATCACGTATAGCATCGCGACACCGGTCTGCCATGCGATCAGGGCCGGTCCGGGCCATCCGTTGCCATGGTCGATTGGTTGTGACTCAGTCGACGAGCGTTCAGGCGCCCGATGAAATGGTTGTTAAGGTGAGCGGAAAAACTCCTGGATAAGGCCGATGATCCGAAAAATTCTCTTTCCCGTGGACTTCTCGCCCGCGTGCGCGGCCATGGCCGGCTATGTGGCCAGGGCTGCGACGATCTTCAAAGCTAGAGTGGCACTGCTTCATGTGGCGAATCTCGCGAGCCAAAACGGATTCGAAATCTACGTGCGGCCTGGCCCCGAAATAGGTGAAGAGCACCGCAGCCTCGCCCAGCGGAGGCTGAATGCCTTCCTTCAGGCTGAGTTCCCCACGACTGAATCGGAGCGATTTCTGGCCTTCGGCGACGTAGCAGACGAGATCTCACACCTGGCCCATGCGGGGGCCTTTGATCTCATCGTCATGCCCACGCATGCAGGCCGCTTTCGGCGGATGTTGCTCGGTTCCACCACAGCTAAAGTGCTCATGGATGCCGACTGCCCCGTGCTGACGAGCGAACACGCCGAAACGATGGCTCCGAAACCGCTCGAAAATCGGAGGTGGCTCTGCGCGATTAGCCTGGATGACGATTCCGAACGAGTGCTTCGTGCGGCTTCCGAGGCAGCGGAAGCCAGCGGTGCGCGGCTTTGTGTGATCCACGCGGTTCAGGTAAGCCGTCTCGGCCTCCCAAGGGAACTGGGTCGCGATGATGAGTTGGACCTTGCCGAGGCGCGAGACGCACGGCGGCGCGCCGAACTGCTTCAGCGGGCGGTTGGATCCAATGCGCCCTTTCAGATCACCGCCGGTGGGTCCGTCAAGGAGGCTCTGGTCGAAGCACTACGGCGTTCGGGCACGGACATGTTCCTCATTGGAAGAAGGGGTCAGCACGATCTTGCGTATCAGATTGTTCGCGATTCGCCCGTGCCGGTTTTGAGCATATAGTGAAAACTACGCCGTCGCCGAAGCCAGCAAGACAGGAAGGAATCTGTAGGGAGATCGACGGCGAAGGGGGCTTCGGCCGAACGACCGCATGACCCTATACGCCGACGGCCTTACGGAGGTCTTTCATCAGCGCCTATCCTGATGGAAGTACTTTGAGCGTGAAGTGAGAAGCCGGCCGAGCCATTTTCTGCTCGGCGAGTTCTCTTCAAGACTGAATTGATTCAGTATGATGAGAACCGGGGCGCAAAAGCTGGGCGCACCGTGGTTTTCGGATTCGGAACAAGGTCGAGTTCCAAAACGAAAGGAGATCACATGAAGCCCGTACAAGCAGTCTGCGACAAATGCAAGAAGACCGTCGACGCAAAGCCATTACTCAGCGAAAACGAGCTTTGGGAGGCGCTGAACAAAGGCGACGAAATCGAAGTGATGCATCTCGCCGATGATGTCCACCACACCTGGAAGCTCACCGGACAGGACAAAGATAAGTTGCGCAAGGCGCGGGCCGCCGGAACGGTCTAGCCCGTTCGGTGGCGGGTCCGGGAGTGTCGTGGCGATGTCGACCGGCGCACAGGCATTGCGGCTGCTGACCGCGGGCGCTTGCCCGGCAGACGAAACTCGGCCATTTTCTGCTGGGTCCGCACAGCGCCCCACGTCTCACCAGGAACAAAGGGTACCCAAATGAATAGCTCCACCGCAAAAAAGCGCATTGTCATCCTCGGGGGAGGTTTCGCGGGCGTCGAAGCCGCGCGGTACCTCGACCGCACTGCCGCAAAACGCGAAGACATCGAAGTGACCCTGGTCAGCCGCGAAAACTTCACGGTATTCACGCCGATGTTGCACGAAGTGGCCGCTGGCGATCTCGAGCCTACCCATATCTGCAACCCGCTTCGCAAGCTGCTCCGTCGCGTGATCATTCTCACCGGCAACGTCGAATCTGTCGATCTCTCGCAAAGGCGTGTCACCATCTCC
>Ga0210391_10000954_pt1 | contig 27539 bp, 22 predicted proteins | sample IncBWC12OmetaG_FD_160573 | JGI IMG/M metagenome (GOLD analysis project Ga0210391, IMG submission 160573) | Forest soil microbial communities from Barre Woods Harvard Forest LTER site, Petersham, Massachusetts, United States - Inc-BW-C-12-O ... | reverse complement strand
TCGGTTCGTACGATCTATTTCGTGCGCGAATTCGATGAACCTTATCAGCTAGAGCGCAAGACCTTCCTTAGCCGCCCCAAAATCAACGGCCTGTGGGTGCGCCTGCGCTTCTGCGATGAAGACGTCATTGAAGGTCTCGCCGCCAACGATCTCGTCGAGCTTCTCGACGCCGGCATCCAGCTCACTCCGCCGGACCTTCACGGCAACACCATTCGCCTATTCGTCCCCCGCACCGCTATCGAAGAGATGAAAGTGCTCGGCGTGGTGGGCATCGCTCGCCGCGGGCCTCGCGAGATTCGACCGGTCGTCTCAAGCTCGCAGTCGAAGCTGTTCACCGACTAGCGCGCCTCGCTTTTGCCACGCGCATCCACCCTCCGTCACGCACTCTCCGTGTCCTCCGCCTTTCTCGGTGTTCTCTGTGAATTGTTCTCGGCTTTGCTTTTCCTCCCCGCGTTTCGCTCTCCCGCTGCACTGATGTACATTGGCCTGTCACCCAGACTACGGAGCCGAGAATGAAACTCGCTGAGCTAGCCGCGCGCCTGAGCGCCACCCTCGAAGGCGATCCGCAAATCGAAATCACCGGCGTTGCCGGCATAGAAGACGCGAAACCCGGCGAACTGACGTTCCTCGCGAACCGGAAGTATCGAAACGCACTCGCGGAGTCGAAGGCATCGGCAGTCCTCGTCGCGAAGGAGCAGGTCCCGGCCGGCATGGCGGCTTTGCGCTCGGCGAATCCCTATCTTGACTTCGCGCGCGCGATCGAACTCTTTCATCCCGCGCCTATTTACGCGCCAGGCGTTCATCCCGCGGCGGTCGTTTCAAAATCAGCTCGCATCGGCGACGGCGCTCACATCGGCCCGTACTGCTTCGTCGACGAAGAAGTGGTGATAGGCAGAAACGCGGTGCTGCACAGTTTCGTTTCGATTTATCGCGGGGTGAATATCGGCGACCGCTTCTTTGCGCACTCCCATGCGCGCGTGCGCGAAGGCTGCCGCATTGGCCATCGCGTCATTCTGCAGAATGGGGTAACTGTAGGCTCGGACGGCTTTGGCTTTGCGCGCGAAGCGAATGGCGCATGGTACAAGATGCGCCAGTCGGGCATTACGGTGATCGGTGACGATGTCGAGATCCAAGCACACAGCGCGGTTGATCGCGCTACCGTCGGCCAAACCGTAATTGCTCGCGGCGCGAAACTCGACAATCTCGTCCAGGTTGGCCACGCCTGCGAAGTCGGTGAAGACACGCTGCTCTGCGGCCAAGTCGGCCTCGCGGGCACCACAAAAGTCGGCAACAAATGCATTCTCGCCGGACAGGTCGGCGCTGCCGGACATCTCACCATCGGCGATGGCGCCACCCTCACCGCGCAATCCGGCGTTCCCACCGACGTGCCGCCGGGCGCGCTCTACTCCGGTTACCCCGCTATCGACAACCTCGAGTGGCGCAAATCCGTGGCCGTTTTCAATCGCCTGCCCGATCTACAGCGCGAGATCCAGAAACTCCGCGCCGAGGTAGCCAAACTCTCCGCCCGATGAGTTCAGAACGGTTAATCGCTGAATCCGTCTCACACGCAGCGATCCACGACGCCGTTCAGTCACGCGGCTTTGCACTCGTATCGCAGTGTCTAACCACTTCAGAAATCGAATCCCTTCGCACAGAGTTTGCTGCTACCGCCGCACCGGAGCGCAATCTCTTCTCCCGCGAGTCGATTCGGCTTCTCGCCACCTCGCCGTTAATTCGTGGTCTCGCGGAATCGGTGCTCGGTCCCTCGTGTTTCGCTGTTCGAGCGATCTTCTTCAACAAAACTCCCGAAGCAAACTGGAAAGTCGCCTGGCACCAGGACCTCACGATCGCTGTCCGCGAAAAATGCGAAACAGCAGGCTTCTCGTCCTGGTCCGTGAAGCACGGAGTTCCGCACGTCCAGCCGCCGGCCCCAATTCTTGAACGTGTGCTCGCGATTCGCTTGCACCTTGATGACAACGAAGACGACAACGGACCTCTTCGCTGCATTCCGGGTTCACACAGATTCGGCAGGCTTACCAACGACGAAATCCGCGACCTCGACAAATCCCACTCCGTGACGTGCCACGCGCGGACTGGCTCCGTACTTCTAATGCGTCCGCTCGTCGCTCACGCATCCTCTAGCTGCACTTCAGTCCGTCCTCGCCGCGTCGTACACATCGAGTTCGCAAACGTCGAATTGCCTAATGGACTTGAATGGAATGAGAGGGTTTAGATTCAGTGCCCGGCGGACGGCGATGGTTGTTGCTCCGGCGGAAGGTTGGCGGCGACAGCTGCGTAAGTTTGCTCGAGCAGCTGCTGGCGCCGCTCCATCGTGTATTGCGAGGCATCGAATGGGCGCCCGAATTTCACGACGACCTCACCCGGATAAAGTTTCCAGTCGCCTTTGCGCAAGAGCTTCTGCGTCCCCGCCAGCGACACAGGCACGACGGGGACCCCGGCCCGAATCGCCATCACAAATGCTCCGCGTTTGAACGGCTGTAGCCGCCCGTCGCGGCTACGCGTCCCCTCCGCAAAAATCGCAAACGACAAACCGTGCTTCAGCGACTCAACGGCTTCGTCCACGCTATCGGCAGCCGCTTCGCGATTCTTGCGATCCACCGGGATCACCCCGCCTTGCCGAAACGCTTTTGACAGTATCGGAATTTTGAAGACATCCGTTTTCGCGAGCAACGAAACGCGCTTCGGAATTTTAGGCACCATCGCCAACGGGTCGAGGTTCGAGCAGTGGTTCGACGCGAACACGCATGTTCCCGCCGGGATATTCTCCACACCTTCGGCACGTACGCGAATTCCCGCAATTCTCAACGCGACGCGTACCGCGCTGATGAAGACGTCGTACATCAGCTGAACGTCGCCGGAGATCATGGTCCACACCATGAGCGGCGGCATGATAATCACCACGCCGACTGCAGCGAATACGAACGTGAAGAGCGTACGAATCATCGCGAGGATTGTAGCGTGTGGACGGCGTTACTCGGTTTTTCCCGCGAGCCACGCATTGCGGAGACGCTTCTGCTTGTCCGTTGCGTCGTGAATCTCGGCGATCGAGTAGCGCTTCTCTTCCACCTCGCCGAGAGAATAGGCGATGTCGAGGTCCTTGTCGTCCCGGTGAACGTGAAGCGTGATCTTCTCGCCCGGCGCATGCTCGTGCAGCCACGATGGAAAGAATCGCGGAAGCGGACCGCCATTCAGCCCAAGAAGTATATCGCCAGCACGTAGGCCGGCCGCTTGCGCTGCGCTTCCCTCTTCCACCACCGACACCCGCGCCGGCACACCGGGACCGCGGCCCGTCACCCAAAAACCCAGGTCCGCCGCAACGTGATCTTCGATCTTCAGCGTCAGTCCCGCCGCGCTCAGAAACTCGTCGTACGGAATCTCGGTCACGCCCCCCACGTAGTCGCTGAAGAAATCGCCGAGCTTTGCGCCCGAGACTTCTTCCGCCACCGCCTGCACGCCGCGGCTGTCGTCATAGAATTTCCTTTTCGCAGGATATTCTGCGTACATCGTCCGCATCACGTCGTCGAGCGACTTGTGATCGTCCGTGAGCGCGCGAATCTTCAGATCGAGCATCTCTCCAACGATCTGGCCCTTGTTGTAATACGAAATGCTGCGGTTCGCCTGGCGGTAGTCGTCGTATTTTTCGAGCCACGCATCGAGGCTCGACTCTTCCACGCTTTGCCACGTGCGCGCCGGCCGCGACTCAAGTTCGCTGATTTGCGACGCAAGATCCGCATAGAACTGATCGTTGTTCCAAAGTCCGGTGCGCTCGAGCGTGTACGCGCCGTATGTGCTCGTCACGCCTTCGGCGAACCAGAGGGCGCGCGTGTATTGCTCTTTCGTGAAGTCCACCGGCTCCAGCGTCTGCGGACGAATACGTTTCACATTCCAAAGGTGAAAGAACTCGTGCGCAGCCGTCGTGGTGGCGGATTCAACCGACGTCCCGGAAATCGCGGTGCAGTTGGAGTGTTCCATCCCTCCGCCGCCGGCTTCCGGATACGCGCCGATGTGAAAGAAGAACGTGTACTCCTGAAACGGAGCGCCACCCATCATTTCCAGTTCTGATTTCGTGATTCGCTTCAGATATTCCTCGAGCCGGTCTTTCTTCCAGTCCCTCGCATCGACGACCACGCGGAAGTGCCCGCCGCTTTGATCGAATGTAAACACCTCAGCCTTGCCCACTTCAGTCGGTGCATCGACGAGCTTGTCGTAGCTCTCGGCTATAAACGAATTCGCGGTCGCGCCTGCCGGAAGCTCGGCGATCGCCTGCCAGCCCGCCGGCACATCGTCGAACGCGACCGTAACCGCCTCTCCACGCCGGCTCGGCACGTACATCAACACCTCGGCAAAATTCACGAAAGCGTGATGGTCATTCAGCTGTGAATTAAAGGGTCCTGGATCGTCCCACTCGACGCTGTACGTGATCTCTGCCGTGCCCTTGCCTGTCATCCCAAGTTTCCATGTCTGTTTGTCAATTTTATCAAGCGGCAGGAGCAACGTTGCCGACGTACTTTCACCCACCGAGTAAGTGCTGCGTACATCTCGTAGGCGATACGCAAAGTCGCGCACTTGATAAAGCGCGTTCCAAGCGGGGATGGCCACCTGCGTGTCTGGCGCTGGATTCGGAATCGTCATCCGCACCTGAAACTGGTGTCGCTCCGGATTCTGCAGGGAGATTCGGTAGTCAATCGTAGCTGCGGCGGGGCCTGCACAAATCAAAACAAAAACTCCCAGGGCCAGGGCTCGCTTCATGCACGTCCCGCGGTCTGCGCCTTCAGCGCATTCAAAAGCTTACCGCTTAGCCCATCAAAACTGCCATTCGACATGATCATCACCACATCCTTCGGCTTCGCATGCTCGAATAGATATTCGGTGATTTCGTCCGTCGCTGCAAACGCCTTCGCGGGCCGGCCGCGGTCTTCAATCAGGCTGGCGATTTTTTCCGGCGAGAGCCGCTCATCTTCTCCAAGCAGGTTCGCGCGGTTCACAGGCCCGATCAACACCGCATCCGCCAGCGCTAAAGCATCGGGCAACACATCCTGAAACACTTTGCGGCGCATGGTGTTCGTCCGCGGCTCCACTACCGCCCAAACGCGTTGCCCCGGCCATCGAGTTCGCGTCGCTTCGAGCGTTAGCCGAATAGCCGTCGGATGGTGAGCGAAATCTTCAACTATCAGAACGCCGCGCTCCTCGCCTTTAATTTCCATGCGCTTGCGCACGCTTACGAACGTCGCAAACGCGCGCTCGATCGCCTCAGCTGGAATGCCGCGTCCCGTGGCGATTGCCGTGGCTGCCAGCGCGTTAAGAACGTTGTGCTGGCCGACGAGCGGCATTCGAATTCGCGCGATCTCACGCCCCTTGTATGCGACGCGAAATTCTGTCGCTGCGTCGTGCCACTGGACGTCGCCCGCCTGCCAATCCGCGTCTGCGGTCAGGCCAAAGGTTTCCACCGGACAGAACGCCTTAGCCGTGACGGTTTTGAGTTCCGCCGATCCGGCGAGAATCAGTATTTTCCCGTGCGAAGGCACAAGGTTAACCACTCGCCTGAACTGTTCGACGATCGATGCCAAGTCCGGATAAATGTCAGCGTGGTCGTACTCGAGCGACGTCAGCACCAACTCGTCCGGATGGTAGTGCAGAAATTTTGGAACGCGATCGAAGAACGCCGACTCGTATTCGTCGCCCTCGACAATGAATTCCTTTCCGCCGCCAAGCCCATAACTTCGTTCGCCAAAGTTCGGCGCAACGCCGCCGATCAAAAAGTCCGGCTTTCGTCCCGCTTCGTGAAAGATCCACGCGAGCATCGCCGTCGTCGTGGTCTTTCCATGCGTGCCGGCCACCACAATTGAAGTGTGCCCGGGAATGAATTCGCGTTCCAGAAGCTGCGGCATCGAACAGTACGTCAGCCGCTCGTTGAGCAGATATTCAACCTCTGGGTTGCCGCGCGCCACGACGTTTCCAACAACCACGAGATCGGGCGCCGGCTGCAGGTTTTCGGGGCGATAGCCGTCGTTCCAGACAATTCCCAGCGAATCGAGCAGCGTCGAAGCCGGCGGATAGACATTCCGGTCCGAGCCGCTCACGTGGAAGCCGCGCTCTTTCAGCATCCCCGCCACCGGAGCCATCGCCGCGCCTGCAACGCCGATCAGATGAATATGTTTGATTCGACCATCGAGCATGAATGAGTCCTCGTTCCTTTCGCGATCGCGCCTCCAGCCTACGCGCGCATCTCTAACGTCATTCCTTGCACGCCGGCTCGAGAATCTCGAGCCACGGCGCCGCCCCCGCATCGAGCCTCGCGCGAATACCGAGCGGGAGCGTCAACATCGCCCTTGCCGTATGTCCCACCGCCGCTCCGTACGCCACGGGAATCTTCAACGGCCCCAGAATTCGCGCCACCACATCGCGGACCGTCTCGTTACCTGGCGGGCCTTCGCACTCCGGAAAATCCCCAAGCACGACGCCGGTTAGTCCATGAAACTTTCCCGCCTGCTTAAGGTGAGTCAGCGCCCGATCAACTTGCCAGGGCTTCATCCCGCGATCTTCGAGCACCAACAACGAACCTTCGGTCTCAAGCTCCCACGGCGTGCCAATCGAGGTGTAAACCAACGTCAAACAGCCGCCGAGAAGCCTGCCTTCTGCCGCCCCACTTGAAATCGCCTCGGCACCATCGAGCTTGATCGCCCAACCATGCTTCGTGGACGTCGTTGCATGCCGAAAACTTTCCGCCTCGTACCCGTGCGCCGCATTGGCGCCCGCGTCGAGGCCAGCCGCGACCATCGGACCGTATAGCGTGACCCAACGAAAGCGCTGCCACAAAAAAATCTGCAACGACGTTAAATCGCTGTAGCCAACGAAAAGTTTCGGCGACTCAAGCGCGACCTGCAGCGAATCGAGCAGGTAGTTCACGCCGTACCCGCCGCGCGAACAAATCACTGCCCGCATCGCGGTCTCATGCAGCGCCGACTTCAGCGCCGCGCTTCGCGCTGCCACACTGCCGGCGAAAAATCCATCCTTCGCGAGCACTTGCGCCCGATCGAACTCCACGCGGTAGCCGAGCCGCTCCAGCTCCGCTGCGCCCTTTCGCACTCGGTCCTCGTGCACCGGACTCGAAAGCGAAACCACGCGCACTGACTCGCCAGCCCGCAGCGCAAACGGTTTGAGAGCTTGTGACATCGATCGAAATCGAGAATAAGAAATTTTGCGTGGCGCGTCTATACGGAGCCGAGGGCAGGTTTACATCCCAGCAGGTATGCGATTCGTCGCGCGATCGGAACTCCGGCGCAAGCGCGCTAGAACGGCGTGATGGTCATGAAGATATCGCCGATGCCGTTAGAAGGCTGCGCTGGCATCGACTCTGGCGCGTAGAACGCGACAAAGCGGCCATTCGCGCTAAGTGGAATTGGCGTGTACTTGTCGGCGGTCGAGCCGGTAGCACTCGACGGCACTGGCGGGCACGGCGGCGCCGTCTGGCAACCCGACGAGCACGTCGAAGTGTCGTCCACGGCGTACGCGCGCGCCTGGCAGCTCTTCCCGGCGCCGTAGCACAGGTCACGAACCTGAATCACGCCCTCGGTCGAACTGCCGCTGGATGGAGAACTTGCCAGATACGAAAGGTAGCGCCCCGAGGGGCTCAACGACGGTGAATAGACCTCCGTGCGCCCGCTTCCAGCCGTCAACATCTCCGCCGCGACCTGGGCGGTCGACGGAGAGCATCCGGCCGCAGCTCCGTTGCACGTATCTCGCACAAAGATCCGGCTCGCGTTTGCCGTTGTTGTGCCACTCGAACCAGCTGCTGCCGAGACCACAGGCTGCGATTCGAACGCTACGTACCGGCCGTTCGCGCTAATCGACGGCGAAAAATTCGAACCCGAAACCGTCGCTCCGTCCGTCGCGAGCGACGCACGCAGCGAGGTCGGACGGCATCCTGCAGGCACTTCCGTTCCGAGGCACGTATCCGCGATTACGATCTCCGCCGATTCATTCGCGCCCGGCACGCCCGCCTGCGCCGCTTCACCGCCGGTCCATGCTTCAAATGCAACGTACCGTCCCGTCGCCGAAATCACCGGCCGTGCGCCCTGCGCAAACGCCGCACTATCCTGTTCGTCCATCGCCACTGCGTAAGTCTGCGGCACACATGACTTCGTAGCCGTCACGCCGGTGCAGGTATCGCGTTCGTAGATCTGCGGCCGGGTCTGCGCCACTCCGGAGACGAGATCCGTCGCCGAAGATTCAAACGCCACAAATCGTCCATCCCCACTCAGCGACGGCCGTGTAGCCGGCCCATTCGCCGCGACTCCGTCCAATCCTACGGAAACCAAGTCCGTATGCGGCGTACATCCCGCCCCTGCATTCGTACAAAGGTCGCGCGCGTAAAGTTCCGTAAATCCCGAACTCGCCGCGCGGCTCGAAACGAGATTTGTCGCGCGCGAAATGAACGCCACGTACCGCCCATCGCCGCTCAGCGCAACCTGTCTCCCAACTTTCCCATTCCCCGCCACACCGTCAGGCGCCAAGTCCACCGCCGTCGTTTGCGGAACGCACGAAGCATCGTTCAAACACGTATCGCGTACGAAAATATTTCCAGATGCGCCCTCGGAAACCAGGTTCTTCGCCTGCGAATAGAACGCAACGTACCGCCCGTCCCAGCTCATCGCCGGCGCTTCGCTCGGCCCATCCGACGCACCGCCGAGTGCGCTTACAGAAACCACCTGCGGGAACGACATGTTGTTGCCCGACACCGTACCCACCGCGAAACCCACACCAGGCGAATAGAGATTCCCGCCACCGCCAGTCGGTGTGTAAACCGAAATGCTCGCCAGCGACGCGGCCGTCAGATATTCGGGCCCAATCTGCGCCACAAGCTGCGTCGGACTGATTACCCATGTCGGGCAGAGCGGCGCACCATTAAACGCAATCACCGAGCTTGCTTGGAAATTCGATCCGTTCACCGTGATCGTCACGGGTTGATTGCCAAGATTCGTGGAGGTCGGCGAAATCGACGAAATGAGCGGCGTGTTCGGCTGTACGGGTAAAATCGTAAACGTCGCTGCCGCCGACGGACCGCCGCCGGGCGACGGGTTCGTCACGGTCACCTGCGCGATCCCCGCCGTGGCCACGTCTGACGCGAGCACGCTCACCGCGAGCTGCGTTGTCTCCTTGTTATAAGTCGAAGTTCGCAGCTGTCCGTTCCAGTAGACGCTTGAAACGCCTTCCGTATTCGCGATTTTCCCGTTCAGGAAATTCTGGCCCGCAATGTTGAGGGTAAAGGACTGCGTTCCAGCGGTGACGTTCGGAGGAAAAAGGCCGCTTATGGAAGGCGTAGGGTTGACAACTGCCGACGTTGACGTGCCGCAGCTCGTCAGCACCGTCATCAGTCCAGCCACTAGAATGCTCAACACCCAAGAACGCGGTCGAATCAAACCTACCCTCCAGAAATGTGTATCGTGCGATACGCTTCGCGCCCGATGCCGCAAGCCTCGTATCTTGCGACCGCCAAATGCGCAGAACTTATGGTTGATGATACAGAAGTTTTCCGCGCGGATCTCGCAACTGTAAGAAGACTCGGAACAAAGTTGATAACATCCCGCGCGACAACCCGTCAACTCGGATTCGCCCCACGCTCGTGCGGTTGCCTCGCTTTCCGGGTCCGGAAATGGCCCTCTGAATTCGCGATTGGCTCCCTTTCTCCTCGCCAAGCCGCGAATTTACTCCTACCTGTGCCCCGCCCCGTGCCTCCCGATGGATTGCGCACTCGCATAATTGTTTCCATTGAAACGCGCCGTTGTACAAGCCACAATCCAGCAAGGAGCACCCCAATGAAAACTCTGCTCTTGCTCGCCGCCGCCGTAGTTTTGTGCGCCTGCACCGTGCTGCCGCTCGCAGCTCAGAAAGAATCCGATGCCGCCAAAATCACCGCCCTTGAAAACAAGTGGAACAATTCGTACAAGGCGCGCGACGTCAGCGCCATGAACTCCCTTTTAGCCGACGATTTTCTGATCACTATCGAGGACGGAACAACGTACAGCAAGACGGGCTACATCGCCCACTGCAGCGACAAGAACACGCGCGTCGACATCTCGGAGTTTGTCGACATGAAAGTGCGGGTTCGCGGGAGCACCGCGATTGTCACAGGGCAATACCACGAGGAAGGCGTTTCCAGCGGCAAGCCCTACGTCTACCACGACCGGATGACCGACGTGTGGATGCTCATCGACGGCCGCTGGCAGGTCGTCGCGTCGCACTATAGCATCCCGGTAAAAGGCGCGAGCGCCTAAGCAACGAGCCCGCGCACCTTCGAGCGTTAGAGCTTGAACGAAGTCAACTTCGAGAATTCTTTTGCACGTTTCACGATCTCAACGCGTTTCAGCGTGCGAAGCCGGTCGACTCCGAATTTCTCCACCACAAAGCTTCCTAGCACCGAACCGTAGACCATTGCGTTGCGCAGCGTGCGATCGTTGATCTTCCCCGCGCCCGCCAGGTAGCCCATAAAGCCGCCCGCGAAGCTGTCGCCCGCGCCCGTGGGGTCATGCACCTCTTCCAACGGAAACGCAGGCACCGAGAATAGGAACTTATCGTGAACCATCAGCGCGCCGTGTTCGCCGCGCTTGATCACCAGCGTCTTCGGCCCTAGTTTGAAGACCTGCTTGGCCGCACGCATTAGGTTGTGCTCGCCGGTGAGCTGGCGGGTTTCATCGTCGTTAATCATGAGCACCTGCGTGTGCTTCAGCGTTTCTTTCAGCTCGGCGGGTGTGCGTTCGATCCAGTAGTTCATTGTGTCGAGCCCGACGATCTTCGGCGCGCGCTTCATCTGCTGCAGCACGGACCGCTGCAGCGTGGGATCGATGTTGCCGAGGAAGATGTACTGTGAATCGAGATATGCCGAAGGCAGCACGGGCTTGAAATTCCCAAACACGTTTAGCTCGGTCACGAGCGTCGTGCGTTCGTTCATGTTCTGGCTGTATTTGCCCGCCCAGAAGAACGTCTTGCCCGGCGCGCGCTCAAGACCGGCCAGATCGATCTTGCGTCCCTTGAAGACGGCCGCATCCTTTTGTGTGAAATCGTCGCCGACGATTCCCACCAGACGCACGGGTGCGAAGTAGCTCGCCGCCAACGAAAAATAGCTCGCCGCGCCGCCAAGAGTTTTCTCCACTTTTCCGAACGGCGTCTCGATGCCGTCAAACGCAACCGAACCGACAACCAGTAGGGACATGCTCTCTCCGTTATGAAAGGTACTTGCCAACGATCGGCGCGAGGCGCTTCTTCGTCGCCGCTGAAATCTTCTTACGGTCAGTGAGGATCGCGTGCGCAACGGCCGACCCACACTTGCACGTGCGTCCATCCGGAAGCTCGCGCACCACTTCGTGCAGCACCTTCTGGACGTTCGCGGTATTGCGCGTGAGATTTTCGATGATCTCGCTCACCGTAACCGAGTCGTGTTGCGGGTGCCAGCAGTCGTAGTCGGTCACCATGGCGATCGTCGCGTAGCAAATCTCCGCCTCACGCGCGAGCTTCGCTTCCGTAAGGTTGGTCATGCCGATCACGTCGAACTGCAGCTGGCGGTAGGTGCGCGACTCAGCCAGCGTCGAAAACTGCGGGCCTTCCATGCAGACATACGTCCCGCCACGATGCGCCTTCACGTGCGCGCGTTCACAGGCATCGGCGACGTACGCTGAAAGGTGCGCGCATGTCGGCTTGTCGAACCCGACGTGCGCCACGATGCCATCGCTAAAAAAAGTTGATGCGCGGTTCTTGGTCCGGTCAAAAAACTGATCCACGACCACGAAATCCATCGGCGGCAAATCGTCGCGCAGCGATCCGACTGCGCTGACCGACAAGATCCGCTCGACGCCCAGCATCTTCAGCGCGTATACATTCGCGCGGTAGTTGATCTCGCTAGGTGAATACAGATGCCCGCCGCCATGGCGGGCGAGGAACGCCGCGCGTTTCCCTTCGAGCGTCCCCACCACAATCGCGTCGGACGGGTCTCCAAAAGGTGTCTTCACGTGCACCTCGCGCGTGTCCGTGAGCCCTTCCATGTGATAAAGCCCGCTTCCTCCGACGATGCCGATCTTCACCGCCTCGTTCTTTCCGTGCGCCTTCGACTTCGCCGCCTTCTTAGCCATTCCCTCTCTCCGTCAATTTCGAATTATTCGACGCCGCCGCCACAACTCAATCGATCGCGACCGGCTCGAGCTCAAATCGGCCGTCTTTCTCGCGCAGGTAGCCCGCAGGCGTGCGTCCGTCGTGCCCAAAGAGCGCAATCCATCCTTCTTTCACTACTTCCGGAATCCATCTTCTCTTATTTTCGAGCGTCGTCATCGGGTACAAGTCGTATCCCATGATCCACGGAAACGGCAGGTGCGCCGCCGTCGGCACCAGGTCTGCAAAAAAGAATGCCGTCTTCCCTCCGCCGCTCAGCTTCACGCACTGCATGTTCGCCGTGTGCCCCGGCACACGAACAAGCTCCACACCTGGCGCGATCGCACGATCGTTCTCGAGCAGCGCGAGTTTTCCTGCCTTCTCGAGGGGGACGTAATTCTCGTCGAAGTAGCTCGCTTGGTCGCGCTCGTTCGGCTTGCGCGCGTGTTCGTATTCGCCGCGCTGCACCACGTATTTCGCATGTGGAAACGTGCACACAACCTTGTCGGCTTCAACACGCGTGTTTCCGCCGCAATGGTCGAAGTGCAGATGCGTATTGATCACGATGTCGATCTCGCTGGCGTGGAGCCCGCGTTCACGCAGGGAAGGAACCAACTTCGATTCGCCGATGCCGTAAATTTGTTGCAGTTTGGGCGGCATTTTCGAGCCCGCGCCCGTTTCGATGAGGATCGATTTCCCGCCGGCGCGCACCAGCAGGCAATTCATCGCCAGCTGAATACGATTTTTCGCATCCGGCGCCATCTTCTTTTCCCAAAGTGTCTTGGGCACGACGCCGAACATCGCGCCGCCATCCAGCCAAACGTCTCCATCCGAAAGAATATGGAATTCCAGTTCCCCAAGTTTCAACGCGAGTCCCCCAGGCCGGCGCGCTCGAGAATATCGTTCACCGCGCCATATGGATCGAGCTTGCGGTCCGCGACCAGCTCGCTGATCCGGTCGAGTTCGCGCTCCCCGAGATGCCGCCCTGCCACGCGCTCGATCAAGCGCGCTTCGAGCAGCTGCAGAATCCACTCTTTCCAGTGCGCGATTTCTCTCAAGCGGCGCTCGTGCGCCTGTTCAAAATGCGACCGAAAGCGGTCGATTTCGTCGCACAACTGCGCGATACCCTTATTGTCCGTCGCGACAGTTCGAACCACCGGCGGCTTCCAACCCTCGCGCTCCGGTACAAGCTGCAGCACGGCTTTAAGCTGCTGCTCGTAACGGTCTGCGCCCTCGCGGTCCGACTTGTTCAGCACGAAAATGTCGCCGATTTCCATCAGCCCAGCTTTCAAGTTCTGGACGTCGTCGCCCATGCCCGGCACCAACACCACGATCGTGCAATCGGCGAGGCGCACAATTTCAATTTCGCCCTGACCGACGCCCACCGTCTCGATCAGAATCATTTGCTTGCCGGCAGCGTCGAGCAGCAGCGCCGTGTCGCGCGTGGCCTGCGAGAGGCCGCCGAGAAATCCGCGCGTAGCCATGGAACGGATGAAGACGCCCGAATCGCCGGCGTGCCCTTGCATACGGATACGGTCGCCGAGAATCGATCCCCCCGTGAACGGGCTGGACGGATCCACTGCGATGATTCCCACCGTTTTCTTCTGCGACCGGTAATGCGCAGCCATGCGGTCGACGAGCGTGCTTTTTCCAGTACCGGGCGCGCCGGTGATGCCGATTCTGTAAGCGCTGCCTGTGTGCGGAAAAAGTTCGCGGAGAATATTTTCGGCGTCACCATCGCGATTTTCGATCGCCGAAACGGCTCGCGAAATCGCGCGAACGTCGCCCGCGCGGACCTGCTGTGCCCAGTTTTCGACCGAAGCCGTCATCGATTCAGGCGTACTTCACTTCGCTTACACACACGCAGCATTGCAATCGCTACTGAGGAAAAATCGGATGCATGGTACAGCCGAGCAGTCGCCGAAACGCCTGAAGAATCATAGCTGCACGCCGAGGCCTACGCAAATCCAAAGGTCCGCTTACGCAGGCCAATGCCTTCGCGCTCGCTGCTACTTCGCGCCGAGGATTTGCCGTGCGATCACCATCCGCTGAATTTCGCTGGTTCCCTCGCCGATCGTGCACAGCTTCACGTCGCGATAAAACTTCTCCGCCGGGTAATCCTTGATGAAACCGTAGCCGCCGTGAATCTGCACGCACTCGTTCGCCACCCGCACCGCCGTCTCGCCAGCGTACAGCTTCGCCATGCTGGATTCCTGCGTGATGCGAAAATCGTAGTTGCCCGCCGCAATCGCCTTGTCCGCGAGCCACGCCGCTTTGTACGTTAGAAGTCGCGCCGCCTCGATCTCCATCGCCATGTCCGCCAACTTGAACTGAATCGCCTGGAACTCCGCGATGGCCTTCCCAAACTGCTTGCGCTGTTTCGCGTATTTCACCGCCGCCTCATACGCGCCCTGCGCCATGCCGAGCCCGAGTGACGCGATCGAAATGCGGCCGCCGTCGAGAATCTGCAAGCTATTGACGAAGCCTTCGCCCTCTTTGCCAACGAGGTTCCCACCCGGCACTTTGCAATCCGTGAAAATCACTTCGCTCGTGTCGCTCGCGCGAAGTCCGAGCTTGTTTTCCTTTTTGCCGGGTTTGAAGCCCGCCGTGCCCTTCTCGATCACGAACGCCGAAATGCCGTGGCTTTTCTTCGACGCGTCGGTCACCGCCATTCCAACGCAGACGTCCGCGTAGTGGCCGTTCGTTGTGAAAGTCTTCGAACCGTTGATGACCCAGCCATCGCCCTGCCGCACCGCTTTCGTGCGCGTGCCGCCGGCATCCGAGCCCGCTTCCGGCTCGGTCAGCGACCAGCAGCCAAGCTTCTTCCCCTGCGCAAGCGGCTCAACGTACTTTTTCTTCTGCTCTTCGGTTCCAAATTTGTAGAGGTGATTGGTGCAGAGCGAGTTGTGCGCGGCCACGATGATGCCCACCGAGCCGTCCACGCGCGAGAGTTCCTCAACGATGATGGCGTAATCGACGTAGCCCATTCCCGCGCCGCCGTACTCTTCGGGAAAGATCACGCCGAGAAATCCCATCTCGGCCATCTTTGGGATCAATTCGGACGGAAACTTCGACGCTTCGTCCCACTCCATCACGTGCGGGAGAATTTCGCCTTCCGCAAACTCGCGGACGGTTCGGCGAAGCTGCTGCTGCTCATCGGTGAGTGCGAATTCCACGGCCCCTCGCGTATAAGGAAAAGTTATATCGAACTACGTCTTTTCTTTATACCACAGGAGCCGCGCCGCGAAGGCTCAGGGCAAGCTGTATGCGACGATTGAGTCACCCGGTTTCTCTTCGCTAACGTTGCTGTGGCCGCCGGCGGCGATGACGACGAATTGCTTGCCGCCCGGCTTGAGCTGGTACGTCATGGGCGTGGCCGCTCCGGTCGCGGGGAGCTTCACTTTCCAGAGCTCTTTGCCCGTCTCGACGTCAAACGCACGAAATTCCGGATCCATAATCGTTCCGCCGATGAAAATTACGTTCCCGGCGGTGACGATTGGCCCGCCGAGGCTCACGTCGCCTACAAGTTTCGAAGCGATCGGCGTAAATGCGGCCAGATTCCCGAGCGGAACTTGCCACGCGATCGTTCCCTTTTCGATGTTCACCGCCGCAAGTGTGCCCCACGGCGGCGCGACGCACGGCAAGTGGTGCTCCTTCGCGAAAAACATGGTGCGAAACATTCCGTAGCCCGAGCCCCACTGACCCGTGAATTGACCTTCGCCATCGTGGCCGTCTTCTTCCGCCTCGAATTTGTCGGACGGGATCACGCGCACGACGGCTGGCAAGTCGTTCGTATTCACGATCAGCAGCCCGCGCATCGAATCCCAAGCCGAACCGCTCCAGTTCATGCCGCCGAGATACGCCGGAACTTCGAGCGATCCGCCAAGGCTGGGCGGCGTGAAAATGCCTTCGTTGCGTAGCTTCGCCAGTTGACCGCGGCAGTAGTCGCGGTCTTCGGGCGTGATGCCCCACGCGTCGTCCGCAGTGATTTTTTGGCGCACGAGCGCGGGAGGGGCGGATGGGATCGGCTGCGTGGGCGAAGTAACCTCCGCGGGAACATCGGATTGCGGCACCGGCTTTTCCGTGACCGGGAAAATCGGCGTCCCCGTCTCGCGATTCAGCACGTAGATGAAACCGGTTTTGTTGCCGACGATCACGACGGGCGTGGCCTTGCCTTCATGCTGAATGGTCGCGAGAAGTGGCGGCGCGGCGGAGTCATAGTCCCACAGATCGTGATGCACGAGCTGGAACCCCCAGACCATCTCGCCGGTGTTGCCGCGCAGCGCGACGATCGAGTTTGCCCACTTGTCGTCGCCGGGGCGCTTGCCACCGTAAAAATCGGGGCTCGCACTGCCCGTGGGCACGAGAACGAGATTGCGCTCGGGGTCCGCAACAATTCCCGACCACGCGTTTCCTGCACCGGTGAGCCAAATTTGTTTGCCATCGCTCGTCGCGGCGTCTTTGCTCGCTTCCACGGCGGCGCGCGTGGTGTTATTGGGCGGCAGCGGCTCCCATTTCCAGACCAGCGCGCCTGTCCGCGCGTTGAACCCGCGCACCACGCCGTCGGCCATATCAACGCGCGCGTTGTCGTCGATCGCCGATCCGACCACCACCACATCGCCAATCACCGTTGGCGCCGACGTCATGTGATACCAGCCCGCTCGATAACGTGCCACGTCCCGCAAGCTGACTTGACCGTGATTTCCAAAGTCCGAGCACGGCTCGCCTGTCGCACTATCGAGCGCGATCAACCGAGCGTCGAGCGTCAATTCGAAAATCCGCCGACGGCACGGCTTCCCTTTCGCTCGCGCCGCGTCAACCCACGTCGCCACTCCGCGGTTGATCAGCCCATCGCCGTACTCGACCGTTGTATCGACCACCGGGTCGTAAACCCACTTCTGCTTGCCCGTTTCCGGGTCGAGCGCAAACACGCGGTTGTAGCCCGACGTGAGGTAGAGCGTGTCGTCGACCAGTATCGGCGTCGTCTCGAGACCCGTTCTCTTCCGGCCGTCGCTGCCGTCTGAAAGATCTTCGACGTGAAACGTCCACGCCACCTGAAGTTTCGACACGTTGTCGCGACTGATTTGCGTGAGCGGCGAATAGCGAGTTCCGGCTGCATCGTGGCCGTAAGCGGGCCACCCGTCCGCGGCTGTCGAGGGCGCAGCCTGCCCCATCGCCGTTCGCGGATCTACAACCAAGAACACCAGGAAGCAAAGAACAGCTAGCGCGCGCAAGACCGGCATCGAGAACCTCCTGCGAATCTCTACGTGAGTTGGGTCCGATATGTTTCTGGAAATTAAGAAATGCCTGTTAGGCCATCGCGGCGTGAGGAACCAGCCGCAGGAAAACGCCTTTCGTAGCCGCGACAGCCACGTCGATGTCTGTGCGGTCTACGTCGCAATGCGTTACAAATCGCACCGTGTACTTGCCCGTCGTGCCCGCCAGGACGCCTTTTTTCTCAAGCAGCATGCAAATGTCGGCCGCCGTGCGTCCGGTGGAGGATACGTCGAAAATCACGATGTTCGTTTCGACGGCGCCGGCATCGATCGCGATCCCGGCGATGGGCTCGAGCCCCTTTGCCAGATGCTTCGCGTTTTCGTGGTCGATATGCAGCCGCTTCGGCGACTCCTCCAGCGCGATCAATCCCGCCGCTGCAAGCACACCCGCCTGACGCATCCCGCCGCCGAGCAACTTGCGCCCGATGCGCGCTTCGGCGATGAATTCGTGCGAACCAAGCAACATTGACCCCACTGGCGCGCCGAGCCCCTTCGAAAGACAAAACATGATCGAGTCGAATTTCTTCGTCAGCTGCGCCACGCTCTTCCCCGATGCGACACTCGCGTTGAAAATTCGGGCGCCATCCAGGTGAACGCGGAGTCCGGCCTCATGCGCCTTGTCGCAAACATCTTCCATCGTCGCGAGCGGATAAACCGTTCCGCCATGCATGTTGTGGGTATTTTCGAGCGTGACCAGCGCCGTCTGCGAATCGTAGTAAATCTTTTCGCGGATCTGCGACTCGATCAGATCCCAGGTGAGAAATCCCTTCGGCGCCGGAACCGGCCGCGGTGTCACTCCCGCGATCGCGCACATCGAAGCCAGCTCATACAAATTCACGTGCGCGCGCTCTTCGCAGATCACTTCATTCGTCGGGCCCGTCCACTCGCGAATCGCGAGCAGGTTCCCCATGCACCCCGTCGGCACAAACAGGGCCGCTTCGCGCCCAAATATCTCAGCCGCGCGCTCCTGCAAACGGTTCACCGTCGGATCTTCGCCGTAAACGTCGTCGCCGACCTCCGCGCGCGCCATCGCTTCGCGCATCTCGGGCGTGGGACGCGTCACAGTGTCGCTCCGCAAATCGATCACGCCGTTCTGTCCTTTTGCAGGTTCTTGGCTCATTCGTCGCAGTTCCTCAGGCGAGAAGCTCGGAGAAAATTTCGTTCGATACCGCCAGCCGGTCCGGTGCGAGCCTCACGTTCGCGCCGTCGCGCTGCAAAAGCCCTTGTGACGTAAGAGAATCGATCCGACCTCGCAGCTCCGCCGCATTGTAATCGCGCTCGATTCGCCCGAAATCGATTCCATCGAGTTGGCGCAGCCCGAGGAAAATCTCCTCCTCGAGCGCTTGCCCCGCTGTCACAGGTTCGATTTGTTCGCGCACCGTTTCACCACGCTCGATTCGACGCACATACTCCGCGGAATCGTGCACATTCGCCCAGCGTTTCGTGCCGTCGAAAGAATACGCGCCTGCGCCGAATCCGAGATACGGCACCCGCTGCCAATATTTCAAGTTGTGCCGCGAACGGTAGTCGGGCTTCGCCCAATTCGAAATTTCGTAGTGCTCATAACCTGCATTCGCGAGCCGCGCGCATGCCGCTTCGTAAAAATCGCACGACTCGTCCGGAGTCGGCACAGCGTCCGCGCTGTAGCGCGAACCGAAGCTAAGGAGCTCCTTTCCCAGCCGGCTGCCCTCGTCGACCTCCAGCATGTAGATCGAAACGTGCTCAGGCCCAATTGCAATTAGCTCGTCGAGCGACCTGGACCACGATTCACTGGTCTGGTGCGCGAGTCCCGCAATCAAGTCCATGCTGATGTTTGAAATGCCGGCGGCACGAAGCGCGTCATTCGCCGCCGCAGTGTGTTCGCGCCGGTGAATTCGGCCAGCGGCCTGCAGCTCTCGATCATCGAAGGACTGCACTCCCAGGCTGATCCGGTTGAATCCAGCTTCCCGCCACGCATGCGCTTTTTCGAGCGTGATCGTTTCCGGATCGGCTTCCAAAGTCACTTCGACTTCCGCATCGGCCCCCGCGAACGGGACGCCCGCACGCAGCGCATCAAGAACCTGCTTCAGCGCCGCAGGCTCGAGCAAGCTCGGCGTCCCTCCGCCGAAGTACACCGAATCTGCCGTGGCAACGGCTACCGCTCTCGGCTCCGCGGCAAACGTCTCGCGAATTTCGCGCGACACCGCGTCAGCGTAGGGCTTGTAGCGATCGCGCGCCACCACGCCCGTATGAAAATTGCAGTAGGTGCATCGCGTCTGGCAGAACGGCACCTGGATGTATACGCCGAGCGGTTTCATCGGAAGAGTGATTGTACCGCACCTGCTGGAACGACGACCGCGAGCCTACTCTTCGCGATGCGCCACGATCTCCATAAATTCCGACCACGTCGTCCCGTCGTTGGACCTCTCGCCCTTCCACGTGAACTGCGATTCGGAGTCGGGCGTGTAAGTCGCGCGGGTGTAGGCATGCCGAACCATCGGTTCACGAAACACGTAGCTGAACGACCGCCCGTTGAACTGCACGCCTCCAAATTCCTCGGGCGCCAGATCCGTCCACGAGCCCTCGAGCGCCTGCAGCCAGCGCATGTTCCACTTTTTCCGCGCAGGCTCGTAGGTGCGCAGGTTTAAACCGAGCACGAGCAATTTTCCGGAGGTGTCGAGCAACCGGAACTCATCCGCGATCGCGTAACCATCGAGGGCAAAGCGCCCAACCCATTCAGCGCGGAATTTCTGCCAACTCCCATCCTCGCCGAGAAATCGCGCATCGCAGCGCCACTCACCAATCAAGAACGCAAGTCGGTCCAGTTCCGCCGGGGCGTTCGGGTTTCGCACTCCGAATTTGGTTGGCCCGCCGCTCATGAAGGCGCCCTCCGCGTTTACTCACGCTGCCGACCGGTCTGGGACGATCTTAACGTAGAGTTCCCGGTGCCGCGGCCCATCGAACTCCACGAAATAAATCACCTGCCACTGGCCGAGCACGAGCTTCCCGTTTTCTACAAAAATCGTCTCCGAAGAACCGACCAGCGCAGTCTTGACGTGCGAATCAGAATTCCCTTCGTCATGCGCCGAGTTTTTCAGGATGGGCACGAGGCGGTTGAACTCCGACTCAATTTCATGCGCAACTGCAGGATCGTAGCCTTCGTTGATAATGATTCCGGCCGTCGTGTGCGGCACATAAAGATGGCACTCACCGTTTTCGCAGCCGGACTCGCGCACCGCCGCCACAACGTCAGCCGTCACGTTCACCAGCTGCGTCCGCCGCGAGGTCCGCACGCTCAGCACTCGCCGCCGCGAAACCGCTTCCGAACCCTTCTTCGTAGTCATCGTAGTGCGTTATTTTACCGATACAACGTATCGGAATCGCGACTTTCCGCGCTCTGCGCTCGATGGTACGATGCAAAGCGTTGCGGCTCGCGCTCGCCGCCGCAACCTTCCGGCGCGGTCGCCAAGTGGTAAGGCAAAGGTCTGCAAAACCTTTATCGGCGGTTCGATTCCGCCCCGCGCCTCCAATTTCCCCTCGCACTTCCCGCGCGATTGCCTGCGCTCCCCGCCTACAGTAAACTCGAAGTTTCGCATTCACTCCGGAGAGACGCCGATGCTTGTTGTAATGCAGTCCCAAGCCACCGAGGACCAGGTCCGCGCGGTTTGCAGCGTGATCGAATCGCTGGGCTACAAAGCACACCCGATGCCCGGCGCCGGACGCACCGCGATCGGCATCACGGGCAACTCCGGCACCGCGGACCTCGTGGCCCTCGAGTCGATGCCCGGCGTCGGCGAATGCATCCCGGTCACGAAGCCCTACAAGCTCGTCAGCCGCGACGTGAAGCCCGAAACCAGCGTCGTAAAAGTTCCAACCGGTCTTGGCGACGTCTTCTTCGGCGGCGAATACGTTGGCATGGTGGCGGGTCCTTGCGCGATTGAATCTCGCGAGCAGGCTTTCACTGTCGCCAAGCACACCAAGGCCTCCGGCGCGCGCCTCTTCCGCGGCGGCGCTTACAAGCCGCGCACCTCACCTTACAGTTTTCAGGGACTCGGCGAGAAAGGCCTCCAAATCCTTGCCGATGTGAGGAAAGAATTCGGCCTCGGCGTGATCACCGAAGCGATCGACAACGAATCGCTTGATCTCGTAGAAAAGTACGCCGACGTAATCCAAATTGGCGCGCGCAACATGCAGAATTTTTCCTTGCTCAAGCACGCTGGCCAGGCGCGGAAACCGGTGCTGTTGAAGCGCGGCATGTCCGCTACATTAGAGGACCTGCTCCTTGCCGCCGAGTACATCATGTCGGAGGGAAATTACTCGGTGATTCTGTGCGAGCGCGGCGTGCGCACCTTCTCCGATCACACGCGCAACACGCTCGACCTGAGCGTCGTGCCCGCCGTGCAGCGCTTGAGCCACCTGCCGATCGTCGTCGATCCTTCGCACGGCACCGGCCGACGCAATAAAGTGCTTCCGCTTTCGCGCGCGTCGATCGCCGTTGGCGCTGACGGTCTTCTCGTCGAAGTACACCACGATCCTGATCGCGCACTGTCTGACGGTCCGCAATCTATACGTCCCGACGACTACACGCGCCTTTACTCCGAAGTGAAGCAGATCGCGGCCGTCGTCCGCCGCACGCTCAATTGATCCCCGCTGAGCCCGTCGCGTTCGTCGTCCGCCGCGCGAGCCTGGGCACCGGCGCAAATTCTGTTTCTTTCTCCCTCGCCGAACCTATACTGCACACCCACCGATGAGTCGCCGCCTCAACTTCCGGCTGCTTTTCCTTTTGCTACTGCTCGCCGCCCTCGCGATTCGTGAAGTCGCGCTCGAGCTGCGTCCTTCGTTCCTGCGTCCCGGCCTGCACATGTTCGCCTACGTGGGCAATTTCGGCGACGGCACAGTTTCTGCGGTCGACCTGGTAGCGCTCTCACGCAGCGCGACGATCGCGACTGGCCCCTCGCCCAGCGGCCTGCGCCCGCACCCCACGCGCCCGGAAATCTGGGGCGTCAGCACTGACGGTGGTTACGCCTGGGTGATCGACGCAAAACTCGGCCGTCTCGTCGCGAAAATTCCCGTTGGCGCGCTTCCGTATGCCATCGACTTCTCTCCTGACGGCAATCGAGCCTACGTCGCCGCATCCGGCGCAAATACAGTTATTGCTATCGACACCGCAACGCGCCAGGTCATCGCCCAAGGTCGCGCCGGCCATCGTCCCTGGATCGCGCGAGCCACGCCTGACGGCAAACTTGTGGTCGTTTCGAATCGTGATGACGCAACCGTATCTCTGCTGAACGCGACAACGCTTGCGCCCATCGCTATCATTGGCACCGCCCCGTCGCCCGAGCAAATCGAAATCTTGCCGGATAGCTCGCGCGCGTTCGTCACTTCCGGTGACGTGGACCAAATTTCCGCGATCGACCTCACGCAACATGTGCTGCTCGCGAACCTCGCCATCGGCGGAACTCCCAGCGACCTAGTTCTCAAGCCCGACGGCGGCGAACTCTATATCCCCTCCGCGAAAGCGCATGGCCTCCTGATCGTGAACACCAGCACGATCGAAGTTGGAGATTTTCTTTTGTTAGGAATGTCGCCCTCTTCGGGCGCTTTCGATGCCGCCGATAACACACTGTACGTCACCGACTCGGCCGCCGGCCACGTGGTGCCCATCAACGTTGAGACGCGCCATGTCGGCGCTCCCATTCAAGTGGGACAAAACCCGCGTGATTGCCTCACGACGCCCGGCGGCGATTTGCTACTGGTCGTCAACTCCGGCTCGAACGACCTTGCCGTCGTCCGTTCGAAGACGAGCGCGTTGATTACGCTCGCCCCGGTGGGCTTGCAGCCGCGCGAAGTCGCCGTCAAAGTTTTCTAGCTGGGCGCCGCCCGAGCAAGCCAACGCACGCTTCCCTCTGCGTTGCTAGTCCGTGTTCACCGTCCGCGTGAGCGGCAGCGTTCGCGTTGCAGTGCCCGAGGTTGCCGTCACCGTCGGCGAGTACGTTTCCGACGGCGGCGGGTCCACAGGATCACCCGCCGCACCTCCACCACACGCCACGCTACCGAACACAATCGCCACAAGCAGCAGCACCGAGCACGCCGCGATACGGATTCGCTTGACTCACACGGTCGCAAACAAAATCCACACACAATAAGACCGAGTAAGAACCGCACTCCAGTCGGAGATGCACCTTTAGGTTCCAAGAACCTAGCGAACAGTCCCGCCCTCCGCGCGTCGCTAGCCGAAGTCGCCACCGTCACCGAAAACGCCTCCTGCGCGTTCGCAGCCGCCGCGATCGACGCCGGCGTCACCGTGCAAGTCCCTGGCAAAGACGTGCCAGTGCATGTCACAGCCACAGCGCCCGCAAATCCCCCGCTCGATGTGAGATCTAGGTTGAACGTCGCCGTGCTTCCCGCGTCCACCGACACGCTCGTCCCGCCACTCGCCACCGGCCCCAACTCAAAGTCCTCCGCCGTCCCCGACAGCGCGACATTTACAGTCCCACCCGACGCATTCGACTCAATCACGAGTGTCCCAGACCGCGCCGGTGACGTCGCGCTCGTCCCCGGATCGAACTGCACGGTGATCGTGCACGTCGCTCCAGCCGCGACCTGCGCCGAGCAACCATTCTTCACCACCGAAAAGTCCGTCGATCGGCTCACCGCCGCCGACGTCACCGCAAGCATCGCCGGACTCGGCGCCGTATTCGTTACGGTCAGTGTCGAAGCCGCGCTCGCCGTGTTCGACAGCTGGTTCCCGAAGTTAAGCGAAGTCGGCGATACGCTCATCTGCGCCGCCACCGCGTTTCCGCCCACCGCAACGGACTGCGGACTCTGCGGCGCGCTGTCAAACACCTGCAGCACCGCCGTGCGGTTTCCCGCTTGTGTCGGGTTAAACGAAACGCTCAACATGCAACTCGCACCCGCCGCGAGGCTCGCCGGACAATTGTTCGGGGCGGCAAAATCCGCCTTGTCAACCCCGGTCATCGAAATCGCCGAAATCGTAAGTGGCGCGCTGCCAGAATTCGTAAGCGTCACGTTGACCGGCACCGTGGCAATTCCAATCGTGCTCGTTCCAAACGCCACGCTGCTCGTCGAAAGCGTGGCTCCCAGAGTCACCGCCGTACCTGTCAGAGGCACGCTCTGCGGACTCCCCTGCGCGTTGTCCGACACATTCAACGTAGCCGAATAATTCCCCGCGCTCGCAGCACTGAAAGTCACCGCGATCGTGCACGACGAACTCGCCGCGATCGTCCCGCCCCCAAGCGGGCATCCTCCCGCGGCGCCCGGCGAAATCGCGAAGTCGCTCGCGTTGGCACCCACGATCGACGCCCTGAAAGGGTCCCCGCCGCGTCGCCGTTGTTCTGCACCGTCACAGTCTCGGTCACGCTCGATGCGCCCAACCCCGTCGGCGGAAAAGCAACGCTTCCCGGCACCAGCGTCACGCTCGGTGCACCCGCAGCGCTCGTCCCGGTCAGCGCGATCACGATCTCCGTCGTTCCGGACTGCGACGACGGATAGCTGGCGATCAGTTCCCCGGTGCACGTGCCGGTTTTCGTGGGCGTGAATGTGACGGACACTCCGCACGTTGCTTCTTCAGGAATGATCGAACAGTTCCCCGGCGCGACGTTGAACGTATTTGAGCCCTGAGTTACAGACGTCGCCGCGACAGACGTAACTGTCGACGAATTCGTGAAATCAACGATCAGCTGCTCGGGCGCGGTCGGATCAGGAGCGATGCTCGGAAAATTGAGCGACGTCACGTTTGCCGTGAGCGCCCTCCGCCAGAGCCATTCAAGGCCAACACTTGCGGGCTGCCAGCTCCATTATCAGTGAACGTCAGTAGCCCGGTTTCAGTGCGAGGCGTCGACGGCGAAAATCCAATTTCAAACGTACACTTCCCACCCGGGGCTACCGGCGCCGAAAGGCAGGTGCTCGTGCCCTGCACAGTGAAATCGTTGTTGTTCGCTCCGCTCACGCCAATCGATGTGATCGTTAGCACTGCGTCTCCCGTGTTGTACAACGCGCCGCTTTCCTGCGAGCCGTTGGGTTGCGAGCCAAAATTGAGCGCCGCGACGTTGAATGCCACCGACGGCGGCGATGTGTTCAGCGAAAGCGAAACGCCAACGACGAACGCGTCCGACAGCGCGGGAGACTCGCTGCAGCTCTGGCAGATTTGCTGGAAACCGTTCGCGGGATTGTTCGCGCGCGGAAAATCGGACGAATTCGTATCGCCAGCGACGTAAACATTTCCGTTTGCGTCCACCTCAACCACATTCCTATGGGCCACACTCGAAGCCGAACTCACCAGGCCACCCAACGGCGTCGAGAACTTCAAACCTGCATCGCCAGTTGCGGTCGGATCGATCTCCGCCACGAACGCATCCGACGTACCCTCAAAGGGCTGCAAATTACGGAGCCACGGAAACAGCGGCGACGTCGTCGTTCCCGCCACGTACGCCTCGTTCGGCGCAGTGAAATAGATCGACTGTCCCGTGTCGTTCACCGCCCCGCCCAAATAGGTTGAGTAAGTCAGCGACGTGGCAAAGTTCGGGCTCTGCGCGATCACCGCGAGGAACGCGTTGCTCGTCTCGCCGCTCGTCGTCGTGCAAGGAGATGCCCCACCCAGGCACGATTGATAGGCGGTAGCACTGGTCACCGGAAAATCCGCCGACTGCGTTGTGCCGGTGACATAAACCGTGCCCGGCAATCCCGAGCTCACAGCGATAGCGAGCGCCTGGTCCGACCCCGACCCGCCCAGAAAAGTCCCATACGAGAGGTCCTGCGCCGCGTTTCCTGACGGAAGGATTTTCATCACGAATCCGTCGGCAGAGCCGCCGCCGTACGTTGGCTGAAACCCGTTCGTCGTGCTCACACTTCCGTTGCCCGTACCGGGGGGATTGTCGGCGTACCCTGCCAGGTACGCGTTGCCTTTGGAATCCACCGCGATGCCGGTGACCGTCGCGTGTCCATAGATGCCGAGGTACGTGCAATAGCGGATCGTGCTGTTGCCTCGCGCGGCTGCAGTGGGATCGAACACCGCGAAAAAGCCATCTGTATAGCCACCACCGCTTTGACCCGCACCCTGGCCGCCCGCGTAGAGTGGTTGGTATGGGCCGCCGTTGGTCGAGCCGTCGGAATTCGTTGTGACCGGCGGGTAGACCGGCAAATTCGTCGATGTTGTATCTATCGCCACGAAAATCTCTTCGTCCTGCCCCGTTTCGCTGGGTTGATAAAAGCCGACGCTTCCCATTGAGAGTGTGCCTTCGTGGCCGTTGCCACCGAAGAGCGCCGAAAAACTAATCTCCCCGCCTGTGGGATCGGTCTTGGTCGGCGCCTCGAGCTCCGTAACCGCGACATCGCCGGTGCTCATCGCCGGCGTTCCGCTGTTCATCACCGGGTAGTCGTACGAAGTTGTCGTGCCCACCAGCGCGACGTTGCCGGGTCCATCCACTGCGATTTTCCCGCCTAGCTGCCCGCTGCTGCCGCCGACGAAGGTCAGATATAAAAGCGACGCCGCGCCGGATTTCGTTGGATCGATTTTCGCGACGAAGAAAACGGACGAGCCTACTGGATTGCCCTGTGTCGTCGACGTCTCGCCGAAGCAGAGCGGCGACGTCGTCGTACCGCAAATGTAAACGTAGCCGCTCGAATCAATCGCGACGCTCGCTGCCGAGTCGCTCCCCGTGCCGCCGAGGAAACTGAAGTACGTCACCGATAGCGCGGGATCGATCACCAACTCATCGCTCGGATCGCGCCCCACAACTCGAAATCCAACCGAGCCATCTGCCTCCAATTCGTAGTCACTTGCGAGATACCTACGCCGCTCCCCCTTCGCTGAGCGCTCGATCTCGTATGTCACTGGTTTTCGCATCCGGAATTCACTCTCGCCGAGGCGTGCCACCAAATCGCCGTCGGTACGTAGCGTCCAGCGCACTCCGTCGGCCGCAAGCTTCATCCTCACTCGGCTGGCGTCGATTCCTGGCGCGACATCGACGTCATACTCCGCGCCCCCCGCCGCGCTGCGCATCACCACGTCGACGCCCGGCATCACATCGCTCGCGCGCACCGAATCAAAATCCCCGACATGCGTGTACCAACCCGATCGGCCGCGCCCGAAGAAGTAATTCGTCT
>Ga0210391_10000951_pt1 | contig 27568 bp, 22 predicted proteins | sample IncBWC12OmetaG_FD_160573 | JGI IMG/M metagenome (GOLD analysis project Ga0210391, IMG submission 160573) | Forest soil microbial communities from Barre Woods Harvard Forest LTER site, Petersham, Massachusetts, United States - Inc-BW-C-12-O ... | reverse complement strand
ATCATGTGCGCGCGGAAATTTGGGATGGTGCGGGGCGCGCGAGCGGACAAATCCTGGTGCTGGGGCACACGGACACGGTGTATCCGCTCGGCACGCTGGCGAAGATGCCGTTTCGTGTGGCGGGGGTGCGCGCGTGGGGGCCGGGAACATTCGACATGAAGGGCGGGCAGGTGCTGGCGCTTTTCGCAGTGGACGCTTTGCGCGCGCTGGGCATACAACCGAAGAAACGGTTTGTATTCCTGTGGACTTCCGACGAAGAAATCGGCAGCGAGAGCTCGCGGGGGGCGATCGAGCAGGAAGCGCGGCGCAGCGATGCGGTGCTGGTGCTGGAGCCAGCATTCGGCCGCGAAGGGCGCCTGAAGACGCAGCGCAAAGGCGTGGGCGGCGCGGAAATACTTGTGACCGGCCGTTCGGCGCACGCGGGGATTGATCCGGAGAAGGGCGTGAACGCGGTGCACGAGCTGGCGCTGCAAATCGCGCGGCTGATGAAGATAAACGATCCGCGCCGCGGGATCACCGTGCAGACTACCGTGGTGAGCGGTGGCACGACTACCAACGTGGTCCCCGAACACGCCCGCGCCATGGTGGACATTCGCTACGCGCGCGCTGCAGACATCCCGCGCATTAATCGCCGCCTGCATGCGTTGCACCCAATCTTGAAAGGCGCGCGCGTGGAAGTGCGCGGCGGAGCAGACCGTCCGCCGCTCGAGCGCACCGCGGCAGTGCGCAAGTTATTCGGCGTGGCGCAATCACTGGTGCAGGAGATGGGATTGCCGCTCGGCGAAGCGTCGACAGGCGGAGGATCGGATGGAAGTTTTACCGCAGCGCTGGGCGTGCCGACTCTGGACGGCCTGGGCGCGGTAGGCGACGGAGCGCACAGTCCGCGCGAGCATGTGGTGATAAGGAAGTTGCCGGAACGCGCGGCTTTAATTGCGGGGTTGCTGGCGACACTGTAACCTGGCATCAAACGACGGGAGATCCTTCGCTCCGCTCAGAGGATGTGACTAAATCGCCAAAAGGCGATTTTTTCGTATCCAAATTCATTGTTCTCAGCGCAGCTTTTTGCGAAAAAACAAAAAGAAACAGCCTGTCAGGATGACGAACTAAAGAAAGAGCACAGGCAAGATGGCCGCTGCTATGAAAATCGGACCGGCGCCCGGTCGGGGCTACCGCACATCCTGCTGGTGCAAATACGTCAGCGCCTGCTGCTGCAAATCGGCGTAATCGTCGTGCAAAGTGGCACGCAGCGCCGATTCCGTATCTGGGGCGCTGGCTATGTTATCGAGGAGCCGCGTGATGTCGCCCATGCCGCCGCTCTGGATGATGGACTCGGCGACAGCGAGCGACCAGGCGTAAGCGAACGAGGCCTCGCCGCCGCCCAACCCCATCCACGATCCCTCCAGGCTCGCGAGCGCTGGAAGTTCTCCCTGCGCGGAAGCGTTCAGCAGCGCGCTCGCTGTGCCGGTGCTGCGCCTGCCTTCCATATATTGCGCCACACCCTCCTGCAACCAAGTAGGCGCGCGATTGTGGGTTTTCTGTCCGATGAAGCTATGCGTCAGTTCGTGCTTCAGCACGCGCGCCAATTCCGGCGTGACAGCCGTGAGCCCCTGCACCGGAATGCGCATACGCCCGTCGTTCAAAGCGCCCACCCAACTCGGCGCGCGCGTGATGTCAGCGAAAGATTGCCCGGTATAAAGAATCACGCCGATGGAATCGGGCGGCGTGAAATCCAGCTGCGATTCCAGATCGCGAAAATCGTCCTCCAGGACGCGCATGATTCCGCGCGCCAGGTCCGGCGTCGCGCTGCCGTTATATTTGAGATTGAAATGCGCGGTCTCGCCTTCGCGGTAACTTTCTTCCTCGGCCTTATCGCGCTCGGCCTTTTCCAGCGCGCGCTCCACGTCCGCATCCGGGCGCAATTTTTCGGCGCGATGCCATTCCTCCACCGCCAAATCCATTTTGTTGGCGCCGTAATAGGCCCACCCGGTGAGCTTCGCGACGTCCGGAGAATCAGGCGCGATCCGCCGCGCGCGTTCCAGCGGCTCCAGCGCCGAAGTGAACTGGCTCTGGTGCAGATACAGCACCGCCAGATTCAGCAGCAGCGCTAGGTTATCAGGCGCGAAACTCAGCGCCTCGCGGTAATGGTCGATCGCGCTGGCAGGGTCGCCGTTGCTCTCCAGAAATTGCGCGGCGGCGTAATGCCCGGCGGCGACTTTTTCGATGGCCAGCGGCGCATGCGACCGCGCATCGGTTTCCAGCTGCGAGATGTAGGCGAAGTCGATCGCGTTGTCATGGATCACCAGCCGCGCGATGTCGTCGTATCCGCGCACCGGATCCACGTGGGGCGCGGAAACAGGAGGTTCGCTCGCCGCCCCAGAACCCGAAGCGTAACCAAACCCGTCGCGATCAATGCGCGCGACGATGGATTTCGGGATGGACATCGTGCCGGCAGGAGTTTCGTAGCGGACATGGTCGCCATCTTCGGTGACGCTGGAAGCGACAATCCGCCGGCCATTCTTGAGCACAATGGTATCGGCGGCCGCCGAAGACACGACCAGCAAGAGAAGCGATGCAATGGGCGCTGCGCGACGCACACTAAATTTTACCAAGCACGCCGGACGCAACGGGCGCGCACCTTCCCGGCTGATGCCCTAAGTAATACAGGCTGTACCGTGGAACAGGTGACGCAGTACGGACCCACGGCAATTGGGGCTGGCGTGCGTCAAACATTGCACACACAGTGCACAAAGCCCAAAATAAGGGAAAGCAGCTGGATAACCCGGCTTATACTCGCAGCAATCATACTTGCAGAGTGAATTACGTGCGCAGGTCCATGCGAGTCTCCCTGGTCGTGCTGCTGCTGCTCGGCGCTGATTTTCTTGCCATCGCACACCGCAGCAGTGCTGCGCGAAGTGCAGCGCAAGCTGCCACGCCACAAGCCGATTCCGCTCAGCAGGCCATCGCAACCCCAGCTATTCCCACCGACCCGCGCGCCCTGTACGAAGCTCTCACCGCGCTGCGCCCGGATGACGCGCGCGTCTACAGCGTGAAAGACCTGACAATCCGCCGCGACGTCGTGAGTTTCACGTTCACGGAAGGCAAGCTAGCGTTTCTGGAGCCTCTCGGCGGACGCGTCACCGGCGCCTTTTTTTCCGGCCGGGGCCATGTGATCGCCACGCCGCACGAGCGCGGCGAACGACGTTCGCTGGCGCATTTCATCGGCGTGCCCATACTGGATCAATCGTTTTCCGAAGCGTACATCCGCTTTACAGACGACACAGCCACAGAGCTGCAGCGCCAACTTGCAGCAGACGGCGTGCAGCCCGCGAGCGATCCGAATTTCATCGCGCACTGGATTCCACTGGCGGCAGGACTCGCGTCCACGCACTCGCTGCGCACCATGGTGGATTGGCTGGCCGCCGATCCGATTCCCTATTTTTACATATTGCTGCAAACCGATAGCGCGGGAGCGGTAGAAGTCTCCGTGGATAATCGCCGCGAAGAGCAAGTCACCATAGGGCAGCCGCGCTACGTCGACGGCATCCGTTCCTATGATGTGTGGGCTTCCTTCCGCGCCGAAAATGCTCCGGCCACGCACGCGGAAATGTTCCTGCCGCTGGATTATCGCGTGGACTCAACGATTGCCGACGATCTGTCGCTGCAAGGAAAGACCACGCTGCACCTGCGTGCGGTCGGGTCCGGTGAACGCGTAGTTCCGGTGGAGATCTCGCGGCACCTGACGGTGGACGAAATTCAGGGTGACGACGGCCAACCTCTGCCGTATTTTCAAAATGAAGAACTCAGCCGCCGCGACGCAGCCCGCCGCGGCAACGATTACATACTGGTGGTGCTGCCCGCGGGAAAGCAGGCCGGCGAGGATTTTCATTTACAGGTCGCCTATCGTGGCAGCGTGATTACCGATGCGGGCAACGGCGCCTATTTCGTGGGCGAGCGCGGCGCATGGTATGCGCACATCGGCGGCGAACATTTCACGTCGTACGATCTCACCTTCCACTGGCCGAAGCGCTTGATGCTGGTCGCGACCGGCACGGAATCCGAAACGCGCGACAACGGCGAAACAAAATCCGGCCGCTGGCGCTCGGATAAGCCGTTTCCCACCGCAGGCTTCAACTTGAGCCAATACCAGATGGCCAGCACCGCCGGCCAACCGAAAATTCAGGTATACGCAAATAAGCAACTCGAAGAAGCGATCATGGCCCGCCTGCAACTCACCGCTCCCAACGGTCTGCCGCCTTCGATGCTCGATCATTTTAAGGATACCGACCACTTATCCGGCGCCGCAGACGAGCCTCCGCCGCCGAGCCCTACCACGGCGCTAAAACAACTGGGCGCGAGCGTGCAGGACTCCATCTATTTTTTCGAAAATATGAATGGCGCGTTTCCCTTCGACCATCTGAGCGTGGCGCAGATTCCCGGTTCTTTCGGACAAGGCTGGCCGGGCCTGGTGTACCTTTCGACGCTGGCGTTTCTGCCGCCCGAAACGCAGGAGCGCGCGGGCCTGAACGAATGGGCGCAAAGCGAAGCGCGCGACTTGATGCCTTATCACGAAGTGGCGCATCAGTGGTGGGGCAACGTCACCGGCGCGGCCAGCTATCGCGACGTGTGGATTGAAGAAGGGATGGCGAATTATCTGGCGCTTTGGTATGCGGACAGCAAGAAGGCGGGCCAGCACCGCCTGACGAATTGGCTGGAACGTTATCGCGCGGAGCTGACCGAGAAAATTCCCGGCAGCGAGCATTCCGTCGAAGATGTGGGCCCGCTGGTGTTGGGCCCGCGCCTCGGTTCGCTGAAAGTCCCGGACGCTTACAATATGCTGATCTACGGCAAGGGCACGTGGGTGATGCACATGCTGCGCGAAATGCTGCGCGACCCGAACTCGAAAGACCCTGACGCGCGTTTCCGCGAACTGCTACGCGCAATTCTTGCCGAGCACCAGTTTCGACCGCTCTCCACGGCCGAATTCCAGCGCGCCATCGAGCAGCACATGACTGCTGCGATGGATCTGGAAGGCACGCACCGCATGGATTGGTTCTTCGATCAGTGGGTGCGCGGCACAGACTTGCCGCGCTACAGCGTGAAATTCGAGGTGAAGCCGCACGGCAACGAATTCACCGTGTCCGGCAAGCTCGAGCAAGCAGGAACTGAAGAAGCATTCACCGCGCCAGTGCCGCTGTATGCGCTGCGCATCGGCGGAAAGTCCGAACGCCTCGGCGTGGTAGTCACCACCGGCGCGGAAACACGCTTTCATTTTGAATCGCGCATCCGGCCCACGCGCATTGTGATTGATCCCAACCTCACCTTGCTGTGCAACAAGGGATAAACTCAAAGGCACGACATTCCACCGCACGCAACACTAAAACTTCACTGAAAAAAAATTTCTTTCAACTTGCGTCAGCGCGCCTCCGGTTCTATCCTATCGGGTCTTAAACCTGTTCCGGGGCGAACGCGCTTTCTTGTCGCTCTGCGTCTGTCCCGACTTTTTTGCAACTCATAGCAGCCGTCAACCGTAAATCGCTGGCATCCTGGGGTCGAGCAACCGGCGATTTCGCAATTCTGACGCCCCTTCTTTAAGCTCGCGAGCATCCATAACTGTGTTCTGAGGCGACGGCGTGGACCCGGAAGGCGCTCAAAGTCCCATCGAATCGACATCGGCTCATCCGATTATTGAGCCGGGTTATACGCTGGGCACTGTCACCGACAAGATCAGCGCGATTGTGCTGGGACGCGGCACGTCCAAGGGCTGGATTTTCGGTTTTGCGATTGCCTTCTCGCTGTTGATGCTGCTGAATTTCACCGTTGGCTATCTGCTGGTCAAGGGTGTCGGCATCTGGGGCATCAACATCCCCGTAGGCTGGGGCTTCGCTATCGTCAATTTCGTGTGGTGGATCGGCATCGGCCATGCCGGCACGCTGATCTCCGCGATTTTGCTGCTGTTGCGCCAGCAGTGGCGCACTTCGATCAACCGTTTCGCGGAAGCCATGACGCTGTTCGCGGTGGCCTGCGCGGGCATGTTCCCCCTGTTGCACATGGGCCGCCCGTGGCTGTTCTACTGGCTCACGCCCTACCCCAATCCGATGTGGCTGTGGCCGCAGTTCCGTTCGCCGCTGGTGTGGGACGTCTTCGCGGTTTCCACATACGCCACCGTATCGCTTCTCTTCTGGTTTGTGGGATTGGTGCCGGACTTGGCTACCCTGCGCGATCGCGCCAGAAACCGCCCGGCAAAAATAATTTACGGGATGCTGGCGATGGGCTGGCGCGGTTCCGCCGTGCACTGGTCGCGCTACGAGACTGCATCCATCCTGCTGGCCGGACTGGCGACGCCGCTGGTGGTTTCCGTACACACGGTGGTGAGCTTCGATTTCTCCGTGGCGCAGGTGGCGGGCTGGCACACCACGATTTTCCCGCCGTATTTCGTCGCGGGCGCGATTTATTCCGGTTTTGCGATGGTGATGACTCTTGCGATTCCCATCCGCAAGTTCTACAACCTGGAAGATTTCATCACCATGCGCCACCTGGGCAATATGGCCAAGGTGATGCTCGCCACCGGGCTGATCGTCGCCTACGGCTACATGATGGAAACATTCATGGCGTTCTATAGCGGCAATCCTTTCGACCGCTTCCTCATCATCAATCGTATGACTGGGCCATATGCGTTTTTCTACTGGATGCTGATCGCCTGCAACATCGTCATCCCGCAAATCATGTGGCTGCGCAGCGTGCGCAACAATGTAGCGATACTCTTCGTGATTTCGCTGATTGTGAACGTAGGCATGTGGCTGGAACGCTTCGTCATCGTGGTTATCAGCCTGCACCGCGATTTCCTGCCGTCTTCCTGGGGCATGTACTACCCGACGAGGTGGGATTGGGCTACTTACGTCGGCACGATCGGATTGTTCTTAACTTTGCTGTTCCTGTTCATCCGCTTCCTGCCGGTGATCTCGATTTACGAGATGCGCACGCTGGTGGAAGAAACGGACGAGGAGAAACCCAAGAAATAAAGGCAGTCACGGGAACCGATGCAGATTTTTCATCACAGCACGAACACCATCTCGCGGGTGAGCATCTACGGCGCCGTCTTCATTCTGGCGTTGCTGGGTGGCGTGCTGTATGCGATCGAGCTTTCGCCCATCTACACGCGGGTAAACGAAGCGCGCGAGCAACCCGTGCCCTTCAGCCACAAGCATCATGCCGGCGAGTTGGGCATTGACTGCCGCTATTGCCACACCTCGGTGGAGAAATCTTCGTTCGCGGGCATTCCGCCCACGCAGACCTGCATGACCTGCCATTCGCAGATCTGGACGAACGCGCCCATGCTTGAGCCGGTGCGCGCCAGCTACCGCGACAACAAATCCATCGCCTGGACACGCGTAAACGCGCTGCCTGATTTCGTGTATTTCGATCACAGCATTCACGTCAGTAAGGGAATCGGCTGCACCACCTGCCACGGACAAGTGGCCGAGATGCCGCTGACGTGGAAGGCCAACACGCTCTACATGGACTGGTGCCTGGATTGCCATCGCGAACCGCAAAAATATGTGCGCGAGAAGTCCGAGGTATTCGATCCGGGCTACGTGACACCGTCGAATCAGATGGAACTCGGCGCGAGACTGGTGAAAGAGTACAAAATTCATAGTCTGACGAATTGTTCGACGTGTCACCGCTGAAGGCGAAAAAAAGAAAACGATGAGCTCCGACCTCAATCCGAAAGTTCCGCAGGCGATGGACCTGGCAGCGCTGCGCGCGAAGCTGGCACAGGAAAATGGCAAGCGCTTCTGGCAGAGCCTGGAAGAATTGTCGGAAACGAAAGAGTACCGCGAATTCCTGGAGAATGAATTTCCGCACGATCCTGCAAAAGATGAGCAGGGCATGAACCGGCGCGACGTGCTGAAGCTTGCCGCCGCCTCCGCTGCCCTCGCCGGGCTGAGCGCCTGCACCAAACTGCCCACGCAGCGAATTGTTCCGTACGTGAAGGCGCCCGAGGAAATTGTGGCGGGCAAGCCGCTCTTCTACGCCACATCCATGCCGCTCGCGGGCGTTGCAGCCGGACTGCTGGTGGAAAGCCACATGGGGCGGCCGACCAAAATCGAAGGCAATCCCGAACATCCCGGCAGCCTGGGTGGCACGGACGTGTTCGCGCAAGCCGCGACGCTGGGGATGTACGATCCCGACCGCTCGCAAACAGTGGTGCTCCAAGGACGCATCAGCAGCTGGGCCGCGTTCCTCACGGCGATGGGCAATGAGAAAGCTGCAATGTCCGCCGATGGCAGCGGCTTGCGGATTTTGACGGACACGGTGACGTCGCCAACTCTGGCGGCACAAATCAACGCAATACTGAAAAAATTGCCCGCCGCGAAATGGCATCAGTACGAACCTTGCGGCCGCGACAACGCACGCGAAGGCGCGCGCCTGGCATTCGGCAAGCCCGTGAACACGGTGTATCGCATGGACCAGGCGGACGTAATCGTGTCGCTCGATGCGGATTTCGTTTCCTCCGGCCCCGGCCATGTGCGGTATGCGCGCGAATTTGCTTCGCGGCGAGTGATTGACGGAACGAACGCGAATCTGAACCGCCTATACGTGGTCGAGAGCATGCCGAGCAGCACCGGAGCTGTGGCCGACCATCGCAAACCGCTGCGCGCTGGCGATATCGAAGCGTTCGCGCGCGAACTGGCAGCTGCGTCGGGCGTAGCAGGCGCAAACAGCAGGGCGGCCAGCAGCAAGGTTCCCGCCGAATGGACACGCGCCGTAGCGAAAGATTTGGCGGCCCATCGCGGCGCGTCGCTGGTTATCGCAGGCGAAGAACAGCCGCCCGCCGTGCACGCCCTCGCACATGCCATCAACGCCGCGCTGGGTAACGTCGGCAAGACCGTTTACTACACCGATCCGCTCGAAGCGAATCCGGTGAACGAAATGGAATCACTGCGCGAGCTGGTGACGGACATCAACGCCGGAAAAGTGGACCTGCTCTTCATGCTCGGCGGCAATAATCCGGTGTACGACGCGCCGGTGGATTTCGATTTCGGTCCCGCGCTGCTGAAAGTTAAAACGCGCGTGCACTCCGGCTTGTATTACGACGAGACCGCGGAGCTGTGCCACTGGCACGTCCCCGCCGCGCATTTCCTGGAATCCTGGGGCGATGGCCGCGCCTTCGACGGCACGATAGGCGTGATTCAACCGCTGATCCAGCCGCTCTATGATGGCCACACCACCAATGAAATAGTAGGAGTCCTGGCCGGAGACGCGGGAAAATCCGGCCACGATATCGTGCAGGATTATTGGAAAAGCGTGCGCCCGGAAAAAGACAAAGCTTTCGAGGCGTACTGGGAACGCTCGCTGCACGACGGCCTGATGGCCGGAACTGCGCTGCCCGCAATTTCCGTGGCGCTGCGCGGAGACATCGCCCAGCAAGTACAAAATACTCCCGGCGAACAATTGCAGATCGCTTTCCGCCCCGACCCCACAATTTTCGATGGCCGCTTCGCCAACAACGGCTGGCTGCAAGAATTGCCCAAGCCCAATACGAAATTAACCTGGGACAACGCCGCGCTGCTCAGTCCCGCCACCGCGCAACACCTCGGTTTCGCAGAGGGCGATTACGTAAAGCTGCAGCTCGCCGGACACGAAACCAAGGCCGGCGTCGTAATCGTACCCGGCCACGCGGACAACTGCGTCACGCTGCACCTCGGATATGGACGCCGCCGCGCCGGTAGCGTGGGCACCGGGCCCGGCTTCAACGCCAATTTCATTCGCACTTCCAACGCGCCGTGGATCGCCAACGGACTGAAAATCGAAAGGACCGGCGACAAATATTATTTCGCGGTCACCCAGCATCAGTACGTGATTGATCAGGACGGGCACCAAGAATCAAAAGAAGGCGTGGAAGCCGCGCGCCGCGACCTGATCCGCATTGCCACGCTGGAAGAATTTCAGAAGGATCCGAACTTCGCGAAAAACGCGCACGAAGAATCCACCAAAGGCCTGACGCTCTACCCCGGCTTCAAATCCGAAGGCTACGCCTGGGGCCTCGCTGTTGACCTAAACAAGTGCGTTGGATGCAACGCGTGCGTCGTCGCATGTCAGGCGGAAAATAATATTCCGGTGGTGGGCAAGGAACAGGTGATGAAGGGCCGCGCGATGCACTGGATCCGCGTGGACACCTATTTCCGCGGCGGCATTGATAATCCTGAAACGTATTACGAGCCAGTCCTGTGCATGCACTGCGAAAACGCGCCGTGCGAAGTGGTCTGCCCCGTGGGCGCGACCGTGCACAGCCCCGAAGGCCTGAACGAAATGGTCTACAACCGTTGCGTGGGCACGCGCTACTGCTCGAACAATTGCCCTTACAAAGTGCGGCGCTTCAATTTCCTGCTCTATTCGGATTACACCACGCCGAGCTTGTATGGCATGCGCAATCCCAACGTCACCGTGCGCAGCCGCGGCGTGATGGAAAAATGCACGTACTGCGTGCAGCGCATCAACGCGGCGAAGATCACTTCCGAGGAACAGAAACGCGAAGTGCGCGACGGCGAAATCGTCACCGCCTGCCAGGGCGCCTGTCCCGCGGAGGCCATCATCTTCGGCAATATCAACGACCCGAACAGCCGCGTGGCGAAATGGAAAGCGCAATCGCGCAATTACGGCTTGCTGGATGATTTGAATACGCGCCCGCGGACCACATATCTGGCGCGCGTGCTGAATCCCAATCCGGAGATTCACGGATAGCTTTATGAAGCGCAAACCACTTTACGGATTGCTGGCCGAGTTCGAGACACCCGACGAACTTCTGAAGGCTGCACAGCGCACCCACGACGCGGGCTACAAGAAGATTGACGCGTTTTCGCCGCTGCCCATCGAAGGCCTGGCCGAAGCCGTGGGCTTCCACGGCACGATTCTGCCGGTGATTGTGTTCATCGGCGGATTGCTGGGCGGGCTCACCGGCTTTTTCATGCAATATTACGCGAACGTGATCAGCTATCCCATGGATGTGGGCGGCAAGCCCTACAACAGTTGGCCCGCGTTCATTCCGATTACGTTTGAGTTGACGGTGCTCGGCGCCGCGTTATGCGCCGTGTTCGGCATGCTGGCGATGAACGGTCTGCCCACACCGTACCACCCGGTATTCAACGTCGCGCGCTTCGCACTGGCGTCGAACGACCGCTTTTTCCTGGTGGTAAAAGTGCGCGACAAGCTTTTCGATTTGTCGAAAACGAAAAAATTCCTGGAAGGCTTGAATCCACACGGAGTATTTGAAATTGAAGTTTAATTTCCAATCCGGCGCAACAGCCCACGCCGCAGCGGGCGCCACGCGCATCACGCGAGTGCTCGGTGTCGCCGCGTTCGCTCTACTGTTCGCAGGCTGCCGCATGGACATGCACGAGCAGCCCAAATACTTGCCGTACCAGCCCACCACTTTCTTCGACGACGGCCGCAGCGAGCGACCCGTCGTCCCCGGCACTGTCGCGCGTGGCCAGCTCCGCCTCGACGAACTTCTCTATACCGGAAAAGAAGATGGCGTGGTGGCGAACAGGTTTCCATTCCCCATGACGCGTGAAGACCTGGAGCGCGGCCGCCAGCGCTACAACATCTATTGCACGCCCTGCCACGATTACACGGGCAGCGGCCAGGGCATCGTGGTGCAGCGCGGATTCCCGCCGCCGCCATCGTTTCACATTGACCGTCTCCGCCAGGCGCCCGTCGGCCATTTCTTCGACGCGATGTCGAACGGCTACGGCTCCATGTACAGCTACGCTTCGCGCATCGAGCCGGAAGATCGCTGGCGCATCGCCGCTTACATTCGTGTGCTGCAGCTCAGCGAGCACGCTACCGAGCAGGATGTGCCGACATCGGATCGTTCGAAATTGAATCAGCAGAATGCGGGGCCGGCGCAATGAGCCAAATCTTGCACGCCTACCTTCTCGCCTACGTTTACTGGCTGATGATTCCGCTCGGATGCATGGCGATTTTGATGATGCATCACCTCACTGGCGGCTGGTGGGGCTATCCTATCCGGCGCTTGCTCGAAGCCGGCACGCGCACTTTCGGCGTGATGGCGCTGCTGTTCGTCCCCATCGTGATTGGGATGAAGCAGATTTATCCGTGGGTGAATCCGACCGAAGAGTTGGCGCACAATCCGAATTACCATTTCAAGCTGGCATACCTGAACCCCAACTTTTTCATCGTGCGCGCCATCATTTATTTCGCGATTGTAATGGGCTTGGCTCATTTCCTGAACAAATGGTCGCGCGAGCAGGATGCGACCGGCGACCCGCGCCTGGCAAAATATCTGGAAGGCCTCAGCGGCCCCGGCTTGATCCTGTGGGGCATGGCCATATCGTTTGCGATGGTTGACTGGGTGATGTCGCTCGAGCCGGCATGGTTCTCCACCATCTACGGCATGATTTTCATGATCGTGGCCGCGCTGACCGCGATGTCTTTCGTAATTTTTGTACTGCGCCGCCTTATGGACGACGAGCGCGGCAAGGAAGTCCGCGAAAAAGTAGCGCCCGGACAGTTCAACGACCTCGGCAACCTGATGCTGGCGTTCACCATGCTCTGGGCATACCTCTCGTTCTCGCAGTTCCTGATCATCTGGGCAGGAAATATCAAGGACGAAATTCCCTGGTACATGAAGCGCGCCTTCGGCGGCTGGGGAAAACTCGCGGTCATTCTTATCGTCCTGCATTTCGCGCTGCCTTTCCTGCTGCTCTTGCAACGGAACGTGAAGCGCCGCGTGCACCGTCTCTCTGCTGTTGCCGCCATGATGATCGTCCTCAGCGTGGTGGACGTGTACTGGCTGATGGTGCCGGCTTACGAAAAAGACGGCCCGCAGATGGGCGCGCTGGTCTGGGACATTTTTTGGCTCGCCGTAATCGGCGCGCTCTGGATCGCCACCTATTTCTGGCAGCTCGGCAAAATGCCGCTGCTGCCGCTGCACGACCCGCGATTCGAAGGAGAGCTCCAGCATGAGCATGGAGACTAAACACGGGCCGGGTCAGCCTGCTTCTCCGGGCGCCTCGCACGAAGGTTACGAACGCAGCGATGCCAACCCGCGCGGATTGCTGCAGTCGGGCGCGTGGCTGATCGCCGTGCTGGTCGTCGTGTTTTTCGCGATGGCTTGGCTGTTTGATTTCTACGGCAAGGTACAAAGCCTCGGCAAGCCCGCATCCCCGTTTGAGAATGCGCGCGTGCTGCCGCCTGCGCCGCGCCTGCAAGTGGAACCGCGCGCCGAGTTGCACGCCTATTGCGAACAGCAGGCTCAGCTCCTGAATTCTTACGGATGGGCGGACGAACACAACGGTGTGGTGCGGATCCCCGTGGATCGCGCCATGGAATTGACGCTGCAGCAGGGCTTGCCCGCGCGCGCTGCAGCAGATATTCCGGCGGGCATCAGCAACCCGTCGCTCTTTACGCCCGATATTTCCGAACAGGACCAGTCCGGGCCATGCGGCTTCGTGCTGGAGCGCGATAAAGATCTGGAAATGAGCCAAGAGGTGAGGCACTAGAGTGTTTGCATCCCGCAAATTCGGCTTGCGTGACGCGTTGCTGGCATCGCTCGCAACGGCGGCTGCGGCAGTTCTGGCGCTGGTTCCCATTTGTGGCGCGCAACTTGCGTCAGACCCCATGCAGAGCGCGGGCGTGCGCCCCGAACTCCTAAAACAAGTGAGCATTGATCAGAAACTGAACCAAACGATTCCTCTGACCTTGACGTTCCGCGACGAGAACGGCGCACCGGTTGCGCTCGCGCAATTTTTCGGGAAGAAGCCCGTGATTCTCACGCTGGTGTATTACAGCTGCCCGAACCTGTGCACACAGGTGCTGAACGGGGTTGAATCCGGCCTGAAAGAATTACCCATGGACATCGGCAAGCAATTCGACGTCGTGACCATCAGCATTGACCCGACGGAATCGCACGTCCTGGCCAAAGTAAAACAGGAAATGTACGTGGGCATGTACGGCCGCCCGGGCGCCGCGCAAGGCTGGCATTTCCTTACCGGCGACGAGCCGCAAATCAAGCGGCTGGCAGACGCGCTAGGTTTTCATTACGCCTACGATCCCGACAGCAAGCAGTTCGCGCACTACAGCGCCATCACGCTGCTGACTCCCGAAGGAAAAATTTCGCGTTACTTTTACGGGATTCAATACCCTTCGCGCGAGCTGCGGCTGGGATTGGTCGAAGCGTCCGAAGGAAAAATCGGCACGCCCGCTGATCAGATACTGCTGTTCTGCTATCACTACGATCCCGCCACCGGAAAATATGGGCTGCTGATTTCGCACGTGATTCAGATTGGCGGAGCGCTGACGGTATTGATTCTGGGAATCGCGGTATTGATTCTGTTTCGCGGCGAACATTACGCGCTGCCGCAAAGAAAAGCTTGAAGCAGCAGGCGGGCGCGCCGCTGGCGTTCATTCGTCCGCCACGCGCTTACGGAAGTGCTAGAGGTTCACTGAGAAAGTGATGATCACGGGTCTGATGCTAACGGGTTTCACCAACATAGCTGCCGCCGTGGCCGCGATTCCTATTCACCCGACGTCCGCCTCCTCGATCGCGGACAGCGTGGATCATCTCTACTACTTCTTGACGGTCATTACTCTGTTCTTCACCTTCGCGATCTTCACTACGATTTTTTACTTCATGGTGAAATTCCGCCGCCGCTCGCCTGACGAGCGCCCCGCGGACACCAAGACCCACTTGGCGCTCGAGCTGACCTGGACGATCGTGCCCACGCTCATCACCGTGGTGATTTTCGTGTGGGCTTCCAGCCTGTATTTCGAAAATTCGAGACCGCCCGAAGCCTCCACTGAAATTTTCGTCGTGGGCAAACAATGGATGTGGCACATACAGCATCCCGAGGGCGTACGCGAAATCAACGAGCTGCACGTTCCGGTGAACGCGCCGATCAAAATCACGATGACGTCCGACGACGTGATCCACGATTTCTACATCCCCGCGTTCCGCGTGAAAAAAGACGCCGTCCCCGGCCGCTACACTTCGCTCTGGTTCCAGGCCACAAAAATCGGGACCTACCATATTTTCTGTGCGCAATACTGCGGCGCGGATCACGCCGAGATGATCGGCTGGGTGTACGTGATGTCTCCGAGCGACTACGCCGCGTGGCTTTCGGGCGGCGCGCGTAACGAATCCATGGCACAGACCGGCGAGCGCCTGTTCACGCAACTTGGTTGCGTCACCTGCCACGTGGCGGACAATACCGGCCGCGGCCCTTCACTGGTGGGAATCTACGGCAAACAGGAAAAATTGCGCAACGGCGACATGAAACTGGTGGATGAAGCACTGATTCGCCAGGCGATCGTAAATCCCAATTCCATTATCCTGCCCAATTATCCGCCGATCATGCCCTCCTTCCAGGGCCAGATCAACGAGGAGCAGGTGCTGCAACTGATTGCATACGTGAAGTCGCTCGGAGCGGAAGAAAGGAAGACGAACGGGAAATGAGCACCACAGTCATTCCAGAAATGCCCGGGCAGGAAATTCCGGCCGAATCGCGCGTTAATTATCTGAACGCGAGCTACGGCGTGAAATCCTGGCTGCTCACTACCGACCATAAACGTATCGCGCTGCTGTATCTAGGCTCGATCACCCTGATGTTCTTCGTGGGCGGTTTTTTCGCGGTTCTGATGCGTCTGCACCTTATCGAACCGCAGGGCGCGCTGGTAGCGCCGGAAACCTACAACAAGCTCTTCACGATGCACGGCGTGATCATGGTGTTCTTTTTCCTGGTGCCTTCGATTCCCGCAACCCTTGGAAATTTCCTGGTGCCCATGATGATCGGCGCGCGCGATCTGGCATTTCCGCGCCTGAATCTTCTGAGCTGGTATATCTACATCATCGGTGCGGCCTTCACGCTGTATGCGGTAATTTCCGGCGGCGTGGATACCGGCTGGACGTTCTATACGCCCTACAGCAGTACGTTTTCGCACACCAGCGTGATCCCCACGGCGCTCGGCGTATTCATCACTGGCTTTTCCTCGATTCTCACCGGCCTGAATTTCGTCGTAACCATTCACAAAATGCGCGCGCCCGGCCTCACCTGGTTCCGTCTGCCGCTTTTCATCTGGGCGATGTACGCCACCAGTATTATTTTCATCCTCGGCACGCCCGTAATCGCCATCACCATTTTCCTGCTGGGCCTGGAGCGCCTGCTGCACATCGGCATCTTCGATCCAGCCATCGGCGGCGATCCCATCCTGTTCCAGCACATGTTCTGGTTCTATTCGCATCCCGCCGTGTACATCATGATTCTGCCGGGCATGGGCGTGATGAGCGAGCTGATCACCTGCTTCTCGCGCAAACGCGTTTTCGGCTACACCTTCGTCGCATTTTCCAGCCTGGCGATAGCAATCATCAGCTTCCTGGTGTGGGGCCACCACATGTTCGTCACCGGCCAATCCATTTACGCCGGCCTGATTTTCTCGGTGCTGAGCTTCCTGGTCGCGATTCCCTCCGCGGTGAAAGTTTTCAACTGGACTGCCACACTGTATAAAGGTTCGATTTCCTACGACGCGCCGATGCTCTACGCCCTCGGCTTCATCGGCCTGTTCACGATGGGCGGCCTCACCGGATTGTTCCTGGCGTCGCTCGCGACAGACGTGCACTTGAACGGCACGTATTTCATCGTCGCGCATTTTCACTACATCATGGTCGGTGGCGCGGTAATGGCCTACCTCGGCGGCATCCATTTCTGGTGGCCGAAAATTACCGGACGCATGTATCCGGACGGCTGGGCGCGTTTTGCCGCGCTGATTATTTTCGTGGGATTCAATCTGACGTTCTTCCCGCAATTCGTTCTCGGCTACCTCGGCATGCCGCGCCGCTACGCCGTCTATCCCACTGAATTTCAGGTGCTCAACGTGATGTCCTCCGCAGGCGCTTCCATTCTCGGGATCGGCTACCTGATTCCGTTGATCTATTTGCTCTGGTCCATTCGCTACGGGCCGATCGCCGGACCAAATCCCTGGGGCGCGAAGGGCCTCGAGTGGGAAACGCCGTCGCCGCCGCCCACCGAAAATTTCGAGGAGATTCCAGTCGTGACCGAAGACGCCTACGACTACGCGAATGTGGGAGGCTCCCGTGGCTGATCTGGCCGTGCACGCCCCGCATCCGCCGGGGTTCAAACATCAATTCGAGGATATGGAGCAGCAGCGCGAAGCCGATAGCCTGGGCATGTGGGTCTTCCTGGTGACCGAAATCATGTTCTTCGGCGGCCTTTTCGCCACCTACATTATTTATCGCGCGCTGTACTTGACCGCCTTTGAAGAAGGCAGCCGCCTGCTCAACGTAAAATTCGGTGCCGCCAACACCGCCGTGCTCATCGGCAGCAGCTTAACCATGGCCCTGGCCATTCACGCGGCGCAGGCGGGCAAGAAGAAATCCGAACAGGTGATGTATCTGGTCCTGACCATGATTCTGGGCGCGATTTTCCTGTTCTTGAAATTCAACTTTGAGTGGCGCGCGGATTATCACGAGCATCTGATTCCCGGCTTCCATTTCATCATCCGGCCGGAATGGGGCGCGGCGGGTACGCACGTTCCGCTGTTCTTCTGCTTCTACTTTTTCATGACCGGCCTGCACGCGCTGCACATGATTATCGGATTCGGCATCCTGGGGACGCTGACCGTGATGGCTCAGCGCGGCCGGTTTAGCTCCGAATATTATGCGCCACTGGAAGTCAGCGGGCTGTACTGGCACTTCGTGGATATCGTCTGGATTTTCCTGTTTCCGTTGTTGTATCTGATCGGCGGCAGGTTTGCGATACCGGGGGTGCACTAATGTCCGGGCACGTGGTTCCCGTGAAAACTTACCTCGGAATATTTGTCGCGCTGCTGGCTCTCACCGCGCTCACCACCGCCGTCGCCTTCGTGGATTTCGACAAGCTGCACACCGGAATTCACTTGATCGATATGATTCCGCTGAACACGGTGGTGGCGCTGGCGATCGCGATCGTAAAAATGCTCCTGGTAATTTTGTTTTTCATGCACGTGAAGTACAGCAGCGGCCTTACGAAGGTTGTAGTGATGGCGGGATTTCTGTTCCTGGCGATTCTGGTGTCTTTCACGCTTGCCGACGAACTCAGTCGCAGCTGGACACCCGAAGCCGGAGCCTGGAACACCGCACTTCCTACCATTCTTCCGTTACTCCGCGGCCTCTTCTGACTGTCCAGCAGCGAAGTCCCCTCGCTTGTCCTCATCCCGCCAGCGCGAACGTCATAAATAGAGCGTCGGCGGCTGTACAAACCAACGAAAGCAGAAACACCACATCGGCAGCGCGCGCCAGCCGCGTCCGTCGCGCCGCATTCCGCGAACGCAGCGCCAGGTAGGAAACGATGGTCGCCACCAAGTATCCCAGCGCGATAAACGCCAGAAAATTATCCGCCAGCGTCGTGATTTTATCGAACCGCGTGTAAATCTTGATCAGTCCGATAACGGTCAGGCATAGAACCAACATGTTCGGCGCATTCCCAAAGACTTTTTCAGCAACATTCAATTCCACGATCTGCTCGAGCGTCGCTTCTGCCATGAGAATCCCCCTGTGCGCCGCATGCACGAAGAACTACGCACGGCGCGATGATACTCCAGCCATAATCGGATTCAACGCCGGACGGCGGAATGCAGGAGGAGGATCGAAGGGAATCGGGTCTTAACGCGGCGCAGCGCGGAAAGCCACCACAGCGTTCAATCCGCCGAATGCAAAAGAATTCGACAGAGCTGCTTCCACGCGCAACGCCCGCGGCTGATTCGGAATGTAATCCAGGTCACATTCAGGATCGCGCTCGTTAAAATTCGCAGTGGGCGGCAAAATTCCGTGATACAGAGCCAGAATCGTAGCGATGGCTTCGAGCGCCCCGGCAGCTCCCAGCGCGTGCCCGTGCATGGACTTCGTCGAGCTGACGCCGATTTTATCCGCATGCGCTCCAAAAACTTCGCGGATCGCCCTGCTTTCCACTGGATCATTCCCCGGCGTGCCTGTGCCGTGCGCGTTGATGTAACCAATCGCTTCCGGCTCGAGCCCCGCTTCGCGCAACGCGCCGCGCATCGCCCGCGCCGGACCATGCACCGCAGGCTGCGTCAAATGATGCGCATCCGCCGTCATGCCAAATCCGCAAATCTCTGCGAAAATTTTCGCCCCGCGCGCGCGAGCCGCATCCATCGGCTCCAGCACCATCATCGCGCCGCCTTCGCCCAGAATCATTCCGCGACGGTCCTTGCTGAAAGGCCGGCAGGTATCCGGAGCAATCACGCGCATGGCTTCCCAGGCCTTCAACATCCCGATGCTGAACATCGCTTCGCTGCCGCCCGTCATGGCCACGTCGGCCTCGCCGTCGCGCACCAGGCGGAACGCCTGGCCAATCGCGTGATTCGCCGAAGAGCAGGCAGTCGAAACCGTGTACGTCGGGCCGCTCATCCCCATGTCCATTGCGATGTGGCTCGCGCCTGCGTTGGACATCGTTTTCGGAATCGTCAGCGGATGAACCCGCCCGCGGCCCTCCACCCAAAGATCCTGGAAACCGGCCTCGATGGCGGCCTGGCCACCCACCGCCGAACCGCACACAATCGCTGAGCGTTCACGCAGCTCCGCCGTCAACTCCAAGCCCGCATTGCGCAGAGCTTCGCGCGCGGCTACAACGGAAAATTGCGCGAAGCGGTCAATGTAGGCGTCTTTCCCGCCCGGGAAATGCGTCACGGGATCATAGCCCGTGACTTCCGCGCCGTTCTTAAAGCGCAGCGTCGAGCAGTCGGCGCCTTTAATGGGGCCGATGGCAGCGCGGCCTTCGCTGAGGGATTTCCAGTTTTCTTCCAGGTTCAAACCCAGCGGAGAGATAATTCCCAATCCGGTGATGGCGACGCGGCGTGGGGCCATTCGTCAGTCCGCCGGAGTGGCCGAGCCCAGCGAAGCATCGGGCGGCGCGGCGGCAATAATCTTCTTGATGCCTTCCACGACGTCGTTCACCGTGCGCAGCGAGCGCACGTCGTCGTCGGGAATGGAAATCTTGAACGCGTTTTCCAGTTCGAACAGCAGCGTGAAAACATCCAGCGAATCAATTCCCAGATCCTGCAAATTTGTATCCAGCTTGATCGTGTCCGCCGGGATCCGTTTCACCGAAGCCAGCGTCGAGATCACTTTTTCTGCGACTGCGTCAGACATCAAGCGTATCCTCCATCCATTCGATGCATCTCGTGTGGTGATTGGCGGCGCGGCAGAGTTATACCGCAACTGCAGAGAAACCGGCCCGTTTTCCGCCCCATAAAACGTAGCCCAAGCCCGCGGGGAAATCAAATTCTAGCAGGACTGCGCGCCCTGCGGGCCGACTGTTTTTCAGCCGCCCAAATTCAGTGCATTTTCATCGTCGGCGCTGCGGGCGCAGCCGGAGCCGCAGCAGCAGCGACACCCGCCGGCAGCTCGAATTCCTTCAACGCAACAGGCGGAAGTTTTTCCACGTTGCTCAGGAAAGTCACCAGCTGCCAGGTCTGCGCTTCGCTCAGCGTCTTGTTCCACGCCGGCATTCCAGACCAGCGAATCCCATGCTGAATAATGTAAAAATTCTGATTCTCCGGCATGTCCGGCGCCTCTTTGAAAAATGCCGGCACGGGCGGATTGAACGAGCGCCCGAACTGGCCATCCGGATTCGCGGGCACTCCGTGGCAACCCGCGCAATGATTCACATAAAGTTTCGCGCCCGCCACCAAAGTTGCTTCGTCGGCCCCCACGGGGTTCTTCTGCTCCGGAGCGTTGCGTTCGGTAGAAGCATCCACCGCGGACATCGCCAGATGGTCTTCAAACGCCGACGGTTCGTTGTCAGCTTTGAAATCCACGTAACCTTTTTTCAGCAGAAAATATCCACCAACTGCCAGTGCGATCAGAGTCAGTATGATTCCAAATAAGAAGCCTTTCATCGCGCGTCTGCCTCCTCATTATTTCGACGTTTCCAGTACGCTTGCGGCTATTTCGCTTCCGCCAGACGATTATACTTCTTCAAGACCTCGCGCAACCGATCGTGCGCCAGAGCTTCCACGGTGTGGCCGTCCGCGCCCGTCATGGTCTTCGCCGCCACCAGCGCGTTCACCACGGCTTCTTCCGTGGCCTGCACGGTCGCTTCAAAAAGCGCGTCCATGCGGCCGTTGGGCAACATTTGCAGCGCCACGGCTTTTTTCTGCTCCAGGCCCGCGCCTGCATTCGCCGTGGAAAATGCGATGAAGATATCGCCTGAGCCGTCGCCGGAAATGCTGCCCAGCCGTCCCAGCCCCAGCGTCACGCGCTTGGCGATGCGCTTCATCTGGCTGGGCAACAGCGGCGCGTCCGTCGCCACCACCACGATGATCGACCCCGTATCATCCTCCCACACACGCTTGCCGGTGATTTCATATCCCACCGGAGCGCCCGCGATACGCAGCAGATGGCGCGTCCCGAAATTGCATTGCACCAGCACGCCGACTGTGTACCCGCCTAGTTTTTCCGGCAACTGGCGCGATGCGGTACCCGTGCCGCCCTTAAATTCGAAACAAATCATCCCTGTGCCGCCGCCCACGTTGCCTTCGGCGATTGGTCCGCTGTGCGCGTCGCGCATCGCGGCGTCCGCATCTTCCGCCTTCACGTGAAATCCGTTAATGTCGTTCAGATAGCCGTCCCACGTCTCGGCGACCACCGGCAGCGACCACCAATCCTCTAGAGGCAATCCAGGGCCGTGCTGCAATTGCCAGGCGATCACCGCATCGCGCACCACCCCCACACTGTGCGTATTCGTGATCGTTACCGGCCCGTAAAGAAATCCCGATTCCTCCACCCATGTCGTCCCGGTCATCTCCCCATTGCCGTTTTCCGTGAACCATCCCGCGAAAACAGGATCCACCGAAGTCTTTCCGCGCGGAAAAACAGCCGTAACGCCCGTGCGCACGGGACCGGTTCCCACGACCAATTTTCCATCGCCGGAAATTAGCGTGCGGTATCCGACCTCGACGCCCTTCACGTCTGTGATGGAATCAAGCGGCCCCGGCGTTCCTTCAAACGGCACACCCAGGCCGCGCGCCCGCACTTCGTGCTCAGAGTTCGCGCCTTGCGCTGCGACAATTGGCGTCGCTGCCAGAATCACGAAACAAGCCGCCGTGACCCAAGCGAGCACCGAAGCCAGAGGCCAGCGCGCCGAAACTTTCTTCATTCGGTCTCCCTGTGTCAGGAAATATTGCCGGCCCAAAAAGCTACTTCATTGCGCGCCCGTAGCAGGATGCTCAAGCAACCCACGCGCCTGCTGCAGAAGTTCGGTGTTCTTCTGCAGCGCATCCTCCAGAATTTTCGTCTGCTCCGCCGCCACCTTCCAATCTCCAGCCTCGGCAGCTTCGGTCAATCCCGGCAATTCCAGATGCGCATAGGTATACCGCGCCGCGTACAAGGAATGTTTGAACCAAGGACGCCCTGGAATTCCCTGCGGAGTGCACCAGTTGCGCTCCACCTGCATTAATTGCTGATTCACACTCAGCCTAGCAGCGGTATCCAGCCGCCCGGAAGAAATCGCCTGCGCCGCAGCCAGATTCAGCTCGCGCCCAGCCGCCTGAAAATCGGTAATCCGCTGCTGCAACAGCGCCAAATCAATATGCCCGCTCACGTGGCTCGCCAGATTCAGGTCCACCACGAACTGCCGAATATTCTCTCCGTACGAATCGAAATCGTAGGGAAGAATCTCGGCATTTGCCAAACGCAACGCCAGCACACCCCACAGCTGGGCCATCAGCGTGTGATAGCGATACCCGGGATCGCCAAAATGGTTCATCCAGAAAAAATCGTCGTACATCGAGTGATAGACGCCGTAAGGTCCGGTGAACGTCAACCCCACCGTAGGAATCCCCAGAAAATTCAGAAAAACAGTGTGGTCCGAGCCGCTGCCAATCCGGGTGTTCGCCAGTTCCGCATCCGGCACCGCCTGCGGCAAATTCAGCTCCGCCTTGCGCGAACTTTTCCACTCGTCGTATAAAGTCTTCCCGGAAGGAGCAGGCAAGGCATGGCTCACTTCCACGAGCAACGGCGCAAGCGAGCCCACCGCGTCTCCCTCGAAATCTTTGCCCGAAGTCGCTTCGTCCACATTCAAATACGCCACGGCCTTCCGTTTCAATTCGTCCGCATATTGCTCGCCCCACTCCGTGGAACCGGTCAGCGCATATTCTTCGCCGTCCCAGCTGCAAATCACCAGTGTGCGTTTCGGACGAATTCCGCGCGCCAGCAGCTGCCCCAAGCTGTGCGTCATTTCCAGCATCGCCGCGGTGCCGCTGGAAGGGTCCACGCCGCCAAAAACCCACGCGTCGCGATGATTGCCCAAAATCACCCATTCATCCGGCGCCTCGCTGCCGCGTATGCGCGCCTCCGTCACGTAATAAGGCTGAATGCGCGTATCCATATCCACTTTCAAATGCGCCACCACGCGTTTTCCACCCACGTGATATTTGAACAGCAAGCCGCCCTGCCAGGAATCCGGCGCCACGGGCCCATCCATTTTCCGCAGCAGCGGTTCCGCATCGTGCCAGGAAAGCGGCACACCCATAATTTTCGGCAGCGAAATCGCCTGCTCGGCTGGAATTCGTTTCGCGCCAGGCAGCGAAGCGTAACCCGGCGTCAGCGGATCGCCCGGCTCCAGAAAATCGTAGGTGATCGCGCCGCGCTGGATGTGAGTTTCCGGCCCCCACGGTCCGTGCGGATACACCGCGCCCTTCGTGTAGCCGTCCTCAGCCGGATCGGAATAGATAAGGATGGCCGCAGCGCCCCGGCGTTCCGCCGTCAGCGCCTTGAATCCGCGGTAGCTGTAGGGATTGGAATAGCGCACCAGCACAATCTTCCCGCGCACATCAATTCCATGCTGCCGCAAATATTCGTAATCTTCCGGGTTGCCGCTGTGCGCGTAAACTACCGGCGCCGTCACTTCACCTGAAGCCGAATAACCAAGATACGCGCCGTCTACTTGGGGATTTCTGGTGTCCGGGTCCGCGTTGTCAGGAGCTTCGAGCAAGAGAGCGCGATAGGCCGCGGGCTTCACCATCTCGAGTGAAATTTTGCGCGGCGAGGAACCCAGCACGTCGTACTGGTGCACGGTAACGTTTTCCAAGCCCTGCTGTCGCCACTGCTCGGCCACCCACTGCGCCAGCTCATTATTCCGCGCTGAACCTGCCGGATGCGGTTCCGCCGTCAGATAACGATGAAACTGGATAATTTCAGGAGTCGAAATGGATTCACGAAAAGAATTTTCCGTGATGATTTCCTGCGCCGCCGCGCGCGGTGAAAATCCGGAAATCTTCGCAAGATCGGGTGCCGCTGCCACGGCGAGCGCGGCGGAAAACGCGAAAACCGCGGCAAACAGAGCCTGGCCGCCACGACCCCTAGAGCGGCGCAGAAGAGCCTCCCGTAGCCGCCAGATGAGTTTTCTCCAGATCGCCGATGGCCTGTTCCAGTCCGTTCACGAGCATCTGAATCTGCTGCGTCGTAATCGTGAAAGGTGGCGCAATCAGAATGTGGTCGCCGCGCGTGCCATCCACGCACCCTTGTATCGGATAAGTCATCACGCCGGCCTCCAGCGCGTCCGCCTGCACGCGATATGCGACTCGCGCGTCCGGCGGAAATGGCGCGCGCGTCTTGGCATCGCGCACCAGCTCGATCGCCAGCAGCAAGCCCATGCCGCGTATGTCGCCAACCACCGAAAATTTCCGCAGCGGTTCCAGCGCATCGCGTAATTCACGGCCGACCGGCTCCACGCGCGCAAAAAGATTTTCCTGCTCGATGTAATCCAGCACCGCATTCCCCGCCGCTGCGGACACGGGATGCGCGTTGTAGGTGAAGCCGTGCAGAAACGTGCCGGTGCCTTTCGCGATCGCATCCACCAGGTGGCCGGCTGCGATCACCGCCCCCAGCGGCGCATAACCGCTCGCAATTCCCTTGCCCACCAGAATCATGTCCGGCGTAACGCCCCAATGTTCCACCGCAAAAGGTCTTCCCGTGCGCCCCATCCCGCTCATCACTTCGTCGGCGATCAGCAAAATTCCATGCCGCTGGCAAATTTCCGCCACACGCTGCACGTAACCATCCGGCGGAGCCACCGCGCCCAACGTCGCTCCCACCACCGGCTCAAAAATGAACGCAGCCACATCTTTCGATCCATCACGTTCCAGCAATCGTTCCAGATCGTCCGCGCAATCCACATTGCATTCCGGATACTTCAGCCCGAAAGGGCAGCGATAGCAAAAACACGGCGCAATGTGCCCCCACTCTTTCAGCAAAGGCGCAAACGGCTCGCGCCGCCGCACATTTCCAGAAACCGCAAGCGCTCCCAAAGTGCTGCCGTGATAACTCTGCTGCCGCGAAATCACGCGAAAACGCCGCGTTTCGCCGCGTTCGATCCAATATTGCCGCGCCAGTTTCAGCGCCGTTTCGGTCGCCTCGGATCCGCCCGAAGTAAAAAAAACGCGCCCGTTCTTGCGCATCCCCGGCGGCGCCAGCGCGAGAATGCGCGTAGCCAATTTTTCCGCCACAGCCGTATGAAACTGCGAGGAATGCACGTAAGCCAGCCGCGAGGATTGTTCGGCGATGGCCTGCCCTACCTGCGCCACGCCGTGCCCGACGGTAACTACCGCCGCCCCGCCCGAGGCGTCCAGATAACGCTTGCCACCCACCGCATAGACGAAGCATCCCTCTCCCCGCAGCGCCACGGGGTAAGCCTTCAAGAAATTTCGCGGGAAAATCGCTTCGTCGGTCATAAGTCGCCGGACAACCACGCGTTCTCACGCCCAATTTGCACGGCACGATTCACAGCGATGGCTTAAGGACGAGCGATTCTAGCAGAAATCCCGCCGCACCGAAGTCCCGCTCATCGCCATTTCAACTTCTTCACGTCAATCGTAGCCGGCGGAAATTTCAAGCTCATTTCTTCCAGCGTCTCGACGATGATGTGCGAGACCGCCAGATTGCGAAACCATTTTTTATCCGCGGGAATGATGAACCACGGCGCGCGCTTGGTGTTGCAGCGCGTCAAAGCGTCTTCATAAGCCTCCACGTACTCATCCCAGAATTTCCGCTCGTCGAAATCCGCCTGCGAAATCTTCCAGCGCTTGTCGGGATCGTCAATCCGCTCCAGGAAGCGTTTTTTCTGCTCGTCCTTGCTGATGTGCAGAAAAAACTTCAAGGTACGCACATTGTTCTCCTGCAGGATCCGCTCGAATTCGTTGATCTGCTCGTAGCGTTCGGACCACACCTGCTTCGGCACGATATTGTGCACGCGCACGATCAGCACATCTTCATAGTGCGAGCGGTTGAAGATGCCGATATCTCCGTAAGGCGGGACCGCCTGATGCACTCGCCACAAAAAATCGTGCGCAGCCTCTTCCGGTGAGGGCGTTTTGAACGATGTTACGCGGCAACCCTGCGGATTCACCCCCGACATCACATGCCGGATCGTTCCATCCTTTCCCGCCGCATCCAGCCCCTGCACCACCACCAGCAGCGCGTGTTTATGGTCGGCGTACAGCAGGTTTTGCAGCTTATCGAGCTTCTGGAGCGCTTTCGCCAGGCTCGCCTTCCTAGCGTGCCCCTTGTTCCAACCAAGCGTGTCGCCCGGATCGAACTTTCGCAGTTGTACTTTGTGCCCCGGCTTGATGATCAATTCTTGGGAGAAGTTTGTGGCCATGTAAAAGGTGCCCCTTTTCGGCGCAGCACGACCTTCCGCGGATTGCGCTAGCCAAGATTACCGCGCGCTGCCTTCCGCCGTTGTAACACTTTTTTCACATTAGCGTCCCGCGTTCCGCGATATCATGTCGGATTGGCAGCAAGCCTAGCGAAACACGGGGATCGTTACGCCAGAAACTCTCACCATCACTGAAACGCTTTCGTTGAAGGAGCCTGCCCCCAAGCGCCCGTATCCTGGCGCCTTGGTAGTGGTGGAAGGAATTGACGGCTCGGGCAAAAGCACGCAGCTCTATCTGCTGAAGCGCTGGCTGGAAATCGGCGGCTATCGCATCCATTTCACCGAATGGAATTCCTCGCCGCTGGTGAAGTCCGCCACACGCCGCGGCAAACAGCGCCGCCTGCTGACGCCCACCACATTTTCCCTGCTGCATGCCGCCGATTTTGCCGATCGCTGCGAACGCCAGATCATGCCGCTGCTGCACGGCGGCTACCTGGTTCTGGCCGACCGCTACATTTACACGGCGTTTGCGCGCGACGCCGCCCGCGGCTGCTCGCCCCACTGGCTGCGCAACCTCTACAGCTTCGCGCCCACTCCCGATATCACTTTTTATTTCCGCGCCCCGCTGGACGTGGCCGTCAACCGCATTGTCGCCGGCCGCCCCAAACTGAAATATTACGAAGCCGGCATGGACCTGGGTATTTCGCTCGATCGCGCCGAAAGTTTTCGCATCTTTCAGGAACGCATCCTCACAAATTACGACCAGATGATCGAAACCGATCATTTCGTTCTGATGGATGGCACCGTGCGCGTGAACAAACTGCAGAAACTGATGCGCCAGATCGTGGGCGAGCGCATCTCCCTGCAGCAATTCGCGCCCA
>Ga0210391_10000950_pt1 | contig 27572 bp, 26 predicted proteins | sample IncBWC12OmetaG_FD_160573 | JGI IMG/M metagenome (GOLD analysis project Ga0210391, IMG submission 160573) | Forest soil microbial communities from Barre Woods Harvard Forest LTER site, Petersham, Massachusetts, United States - Inc-BW-C-12-O ... | reverse complement strand
ACAGAAGTAGACTTTCACATCGGTGGCCACCGTAAAGTCCTTGTGTTGGGCCATCTCCAGTCCCCGGTCCCCGGTCAGCGAGCGTCGCAGGAGCGGGAAGTTTACGAACGTGTTTACTCAAGGCCCCCACAACCTCCGCCGTATCTCGGCTGCGTAGCTTGATCAGCAGGACAAAACGCGAATGGCGTTCCACCAAGGTCGCGATGTGATTGTTTGCTGAGCCGCGCAACAGATCGCCCTCCCAGTGACCCGGAATGGCACGGTCCTCCACTTCCGCGGGCCTTTGGCGGATCCAGAGGGCCTCCGGGATTTGACCGCGCCCGTCTTTAAAGATACGAGAGTGCTGCGACCGGCGTATGCGGCGTTTGGATCGCAAGTGCTCCAGCAGCTCCTTCTTCAGCGCTCCGCGGGCTTGAATGAACAGGCTTCGGTAAATGGTTTCGTGGGACACACGCAGGCTCTCATCATCGGGATACTGGGTTTTCAGCCAGCCGGAAATCTGCTTCGGCGACCAGTCCAGAATCAGTTTACTCGCAACGATGTTCCGCAACTTCAGGTTGACGGAAAGCAGGCAGCGCTTGGGGCGCAAGGCCGACTGCCAAGCTTCGCCGTCCGCTGGACTGGCTCGATACTCCGGACGGCCACCATGACGTGCGACCTCTCGGCTCACGGTCGATACCGCTCGCTCCAAACATGTGGCCATCTCACGCATCGACGAACCGGAAATTCGGCGGGGTTTTGCAAGTCGGGCAGACAAAAATCACCGTACCGTTCCGAGCCGTCATCCCCGACAGGTGATTCTCAATCATGCAAGCGCCTTGAGCTGAAAAAGAGTTTTTCTAATTTGCCCTCGCCGAAGACCCTTCGCAGCTCAGAGAATCCAAAGAAGGGGATCAGAAGTACGGCCAGGAGCGCCATCAGCGAGAGAATTCCTTTGAGGGTACCACCCCCGATCGCGATGATGCTCTCGTTGAAAGACTGCCCGTGATACAAACCCACCGCAGTCTCCTCGAGAATTTTGAAGCAACCTAAAAGAACGGCGAAAGTGGCGGACTTGAACAGAGTTGGGTAGATGAGCGGCGCCCCTTTTAATTGGTCCGCGAAATGCAACTCCTGGGCAACCACCATCACCTTTGCAAGGGCGAGTCCGTTGAGCAGGGCAAATCCCTGCGAGGCAATAGCGATATGATGCTCCGCTAGGATGACCGACTTATATATAGCGAATAAGCTGAAGACCACGCAGAGATAGCCAGAAATAACCAGATACTCCCTAAAACCTCGATACGCCCTCTGCTTTAGGGTGGGAGTGGCAGAGTTCATGTTCTTGCCTCCGAGCTGGAAGTTGCCTTAGGGCGTGAAGGAAAATACGCCAATGACCGCCCCACCCAGAATGAGCAGCGCCGGATTAATCTTGTAGTTCAACAGTGCCAATAGGACGACCACTGCAATCGTTGCCGTCTCTAGCCCAAAAATGGCGCCCTTCGCCATGGTGAAGCAACCTGCGAGCAGTAGGCCGATGGAAACAGGTGCGAGGCCCTGCTGAATCGACCGCCTCCACGGCCACTTCTCCAGCTTATTCCACAATCGTCCTACGATGAACGTCAACAGAGCAGTAGGCCCGAAAAATGCCAGCACAACGACGATGGCCCCCAGCACTCCGCCAGCCCACTCACCGATCGGCACAATCATCATCATGTTCGGACCGGGAGCCATCTGCCCCACGCTGTAGAGATGGATCAACTGCGGGAAGGTGAGCCACCCGTGGGCCTCGACGGTAAGTATCTTCATCTCGGGAAATGCCGCCATTCCACCCCCGACGGTGAGGAGCGACAGATAAGCGAACACGCGAACAAGTGCCGGCATCTGGTTCATGGGCCCACACTCTCTTTCCGCTCTTTCCGAGGCCGATGAAAAAGAATTGCCAAGAGTCCGACAGCTACGAGCGTACGTGGAACCGACTGGTGCAATCGGTTCACGGCAATCACTGTCAGTGCCATAAAAACGAAGTCAAACTTGTCTGCGAGTGACTTCTTGCTGAGTCCCACGACGGTAGACAGGATCAACCCCACTGCCGCCGCCGCCACCCCTTTCAGTGCCGCCGTGACCCAGATATGGTCACCGTGGCTGCGGTAGAATATGCCCACGGTGTACATGATCACAGCGCCGGGCAGGCAGATTCCAACAATCGCAGCGAAAGCACCAAGCACGCCACGTAACTTCTCGCCCACCAGAACAGCCATGTTGGTGGCGTTCAAACCAGGAAGGCTCTGGCTGATGGAAAGCAACTCGACAAATTCTTTGTCATCTATCCACTGTCGCTTGACCACGAGGCTGCCGCGTAGGTAAGGCACCACGCCTCCGAAGCTGGTGGCTCCGATGATCAGGAATTCGAGAAAGATCTGGCCAATTGAGACTCCAGCTTGGACTTGCCCAGTATCAGGTTCCCGTGGCGGAACAAGTTTCGTATCGGTATCACTCATGGCCTTGCGGTGCACTCCCCTTGAGGCGGTACACCATGCCCGTCTTCGTCGTGCCCAGAGAAATCCAATCCTGCACGTCCTGCTGCAGCGAAATGAAGAACTGTTCGCAGCGCTTCTGCGCCTTCTGGTGGACGTCTTCCCGTGAATCGAATTTCACCTGAAACGCGAATTCTCCGACAAGGGATTGGTGTTCCCCGCGTGTGCGCCAAAGGGCTATGTCGCATTTGCCGACTTGACCCTTTCCGAAGTCCAGCTTCCCCAATTTGAGCAACACCTCTTCGATAATGGCTTCGCTCACCAGCGTCACTCTTTCTTCGGACGATTTCTTTAGCATTTCGAGGGCCGGGAAGATGCGGACCAATGTAGCCATGGATGTGCGATCCGCTTCGTGCACCTGGCTCAAACCGAACACACAATTGTGAGAATAGAGAACTCGGTAGGAGCCGATGCGATCCTTCAGCGGTAGTGCCTCCGCTTTGAATTTAATCCGATATTTTCCGGATATTCTCGGGCGAACATCTACAGCAGCCGCTGTCTTCTCATCGGGGTGACGATATTTGAAAACGATTTCGGGGTCGCCCACTGGGAAGCCGTCAACATAAGTGATCCGTCGGCGAAGAATGAAGGCGTTATTGTATAAACGACAGTCCGGAGTATCCACGAATAGAATCTCGCGAATATTGGGCCGCAAACCAGTCTCGGCATCCGGAATGAAATCCACTTTTTCTTTCTTTGCGGTTTTCTTTACGAGCTTCCCAAAATCCCGGAAACTTTCCACAGACGTAAAGCGGTCCGGCTTCAGAATCAGTTTTGCTTCGAGATACTGTATCTGGTGGAGAGGTTGACCGTCGGCATAGGCGCCCGCGCGGCTCTTATTTGATTGATCCGGCCCTTCCTCTTCTTCGGTTTTCCACTTCTTTTTCGTCCTTTCTTTGTCTTTTTTTCCCATGGCCTCTCACCAGAAGGGCTCTTCGCGGGTTAGCTGTGTGTCCGGTAACACAACTTGTCAGAACTTGGCTCCGATTCCAAACATTCCTATTGCTTCCATACCACGGGCGGTCCGCTGACGCGTTTGCCGTGTAGATCCACGGAAACTTCGACGCGATCGGCGATCTTGATGAAAGGAATGCCGCTGTTCATGCCAAATTCTTTGCGGTCGAAGGCCATAGTGCCAGTGATGGTGCCTGTGCCAGCGCCCTTGCCTGTCACCGTGAAGGTAAGTTTTTCGGGCTTGGTCACACCACGAATGGTGAAGTCGCCATCAAATTCGACAGTGTCCTGACTGACTTGGACGACTTTGGTGGAGTGAAACGTAATGAGTGGGTTGTGCTCTACGTCGAAGAAATCTTTACTTTTCAATTTACCGTCCTTCATACCGCTGCCAGTGTTGACGCTGGCGGCTTGAATCTTGATGTCGAGGACGGCTGTAGACAATTCGGGAGAGGTGAAGGTGACGGACGCGTCCCACTTATCGAATGTGCCCGTGATGGCAACGGAGGCGCTAACGTTGAATTTGACTGTGCTTGTCGGGTGGTCGATGGCGAACACAGGAACTTGAGCAACGGCAGATGCCGGAAAGAGAACCGAGGCAGCGAGAAAGAGTATGGCAACCCGCATTTTCTTATCCTCCGTGATTCATGGTAGGGGCCGACTGAGTATCCGGCGACGGTAACACGGTGGCGCATCCGATTGCTACTGCCCTGCCGCTGTGCGACGGACGGCTAGTTCCGTCGTTCATAGAGATTCCGGACGAGCGCACATTCGCGGTTTATTCGTTCCATAATTCTTCGACAGATTTTGCATTCTGCGAGATGTTTCGAGAGCACGTTATCGTCGAGGATGTCTTCGATCTTGATCGTTGGTTTCGGAACATGCGAGCGCACAGGGCCTCCACCTAACGTAACCGCTAGTACGTCGGAGCGCCTCTAGATTGTTCGGACATTTGTGTGGCAACTACTGTCAGAAGTAACAGTCCGCGCCCTTTGTGTGCGGGGCGTAGTCCAAGTCCTGATTAACTCCGAAACCGGACAAGTGAAATCACGGCAAAACCACATTTCCGGTAACGCGACCCACCAGGCATTTAATCCAGAACTTGATAAAATCGGTCTTTGAAAAGACCCGTAGCATTCGAAGAAACTCAATCTGTGGGTCGTTTCGAGCTGCGCGAACTCGCTAACTGACGAAGTCCACTACACCATTCGCGAGGTTGTACATGGCACCGGTGATCTGGATCGATCCTTTCTTTTCCAGATCCTCCAATACCGGGCTTCGCCGCCGAATGGTTTCGATTCCTAATTTGACATTGGTTCGGGCCACAGCGTCGACGTAAGACGGATTCTTGCTCGACTTCTCGCCTTCAAACTTGGTTTCCGGAATGGCCGGTTTTATCTTCGCCAACAATCCCGTAAGATTGCCCAATTCCACGTCATCGATTGCGCCCTTTATCGCGCCGCATGCGGTATGTCCAAGCACGAAGACCAGCTTTGCTCCCGAAACAGCGCATGCAAATTCCATACTCCCAAGCAGGTCGTCGTTGACGACGTTCCCGGCGACGCGCCCATTGAACGTGTCGCCGATCCCAACGTCGAAAATAATTTCCGCAGGCACTCGCGAGTCCACGCATCCAAGGATTACCGCCGCGGGATACTGGCCGGATGCACTTGAGCGTTTTTCAGTTAAATAATCCCGAGGAGCCATCTTGCCCGCTCGAAATCGTTCATTCCCCTTCTTCAATTCGTCAATAACCTGCGACGGCGTCATGCTGTCACGTTGCTCTTTTGTCAGCGACCCACTCATGCTCGGCGCGAATTGGAGAGACAAAAGACCAAGTGGGCTGACGGCGCAGGCACCGAGAGACGAGCTGAGAAAACCGCGACGGTCCACCGCTGCGTTATTGGGCGGCTCGTAGGACATTCTCCTCATAACCTTCCTCCTCGTTCCTGAAACGTACGTTACGGTGCCTTTCGTGGGACCTTGAACGCGAGCGAGATGCCAAAGATTTCGTTTGTGTCCCATCCCGTGGGAAGCTTCACCGACTGCAATAAGTAGTAGGGTCGAACAGAAAACGAATCGGCGATGGGAAACCGGACACCCACCTGGAAGCGATTTTGGGTGTAGCTGCCCCCGCCGTTGGCGAAGGGGTTGTATCCGGGGACGACGAAGAACTCGTTGCTCACGACGACTACGGGACGCCGCGCCATCCGAAGCGGTAACGTATAGTCGACGCCGGGTCGAAATCGAAGGCGACCCGAAGCGGCAACGCTATCGGGTAATCGCCCCTCGATGAGAGTGCGGAGGTTAAAGCGCCAGGGCCCCCGCGATGTGCTCAGCGTAACGTTAAGCTGCAACCGGTTTTCGTAGGCAATCTTAGGATTGCCCGGATAGCGCTGATACCGATAAATCGGAATCAGCGTGAACCACGGTCGGGGGCGAAAACCGATGCCACACTGAACGAAGTACTCGTACAGGTTCGAGGCGCCTTCATCGAGGCGTTCATGGAATTCGAATTCCAGAGAACTATTAGCGGAAAGACCGGCGGAAATTCCCTGGTCGAGCCAGAGCCCGATCTGCTTATCGTCTTCGGGATCCTCCGGCTCCGGTTGCTGCTGCGCTCTTGCTGGCAGGGCCAAAATGCAACAGCGAATCACCGCGAACACTAGCATTATGCGCAGATTCGCCGTCCATCTCGCTTTAGAACTCTCGACCGGGCTCCGGGCGCAATTCCGTCGTGCGTCAAAACGGAACCTGAACCTCCCGGTCGGGCTTCTCGCCATGCGCAGCGCCTCCTAACGGTTGTATTCAGGGCAAAGCCACGAGTGTGTATCTCCAAAATAGACGTGGCTTGGATAGATTTGGCCCGCGCCGATTTCTGCGTTTAAACTGGTATTCCTCCGTATACTCGGCAACCGCCCTCTCCGGGATAAATCTCACAGGGTTAGTTTGCAGAGGAATCCAACTGTTGACCCAGGCTGTCCAGCTTCGCTTTATTCTGCCCGTAATCGATCGTCGCAGCGATTTCATCTGCGAGATCGCTGGCGATTTGGGTATTTGCCTTTAGATACTCGGGGTATGGCGGAGCAGTGGGTTGGCTCTTGCTCTTGGCCAGCCGATCGATGCTGGCGTTCATATTCGTGGCCAAATCATTCGCGAGCCCGGTTATGCGATCGATTGCTTCCTGTTGCCAGGGACTGGCCGCGGTCCGATGTGATTGCAAGCCCCGCATGTTCTGCTGCAGAGTATTTACGTCAGCCTTGATTTTTTCAAGCGTTGTAGAATGCGTTTTCCAGCTTAGCCCGGTATTTTGCGCGTACGATTCCATCTGCACCGCATCTTTCTTGATTTTCGCGACGATCGGCTTCGCGTCGTTCAACTGGGCGGTGACGCTTGCGTTGTCGCTCGTAGCCTGCGCGTACGACGCGCTTGGGATAACTCCACATACAATCCCTAGAACCAAGCCACAGAGTAGCTCTTTTGTACTCATGATTTGTTCTTCTCCTCAGTTAAATTCCCCGCAATGTCCGAACCTTTGAAATTTCCACGATACGCAGTCTAGATCCAACGAGAGCCACGGTAATCGGAGATGTGAGCAAGTGGCTGGAATTGTTTACGAGTCCTCCTAGATTTGGAATTTGCCGGGATTTCCGATTGGTACTCGTCGTTTGGCGGATACTACACCTCTCCTGCAAGGCTCACAACGGATTCTTGGGCGAGAGAAGTCCCGGCGAAATCGCGGATTCCAACATCAAGTCCTGATAACGCCGAAACCGGACAAGTAGAATTTGCGTACTTCGATTAGCGCCCGAATCCGCGCATTCATGGGTTCAACTCCCGAGCACCGTCTTGCGAGCTGAAGCGGACAGCATATTCCTCCCCTTCCAGCAGCCTTCGCCGTCCATTCGCTTGACAGCACGTATATACGTTCGATATACTTCTGCTATGCTGAAGCGGGTGAGCATTTTCCTCGACACAGACCACAGCAAGAAGCTTGCAGCCATTGGTAAGCGCAAGGGCTTGAAAGTCTCGCAACTAATCCGACTCGCCATCTCGGAGTTTATCGCTCGCGAGTCAGTGAAGCCGTGAAGGCTCCAGTTGGGTTGGTCAGCTCTGTCCTCGGTGTGGTCTTGTTGGTCCTGATGTACGCCGCGATGGTCTCGGCAATGGTTTGGGTCGTGTTTCAGGTCGTGATGTTTTTGGTACGTATGGTGCGCGCGTGAAGAGAAGGAAAATCCTCGCGATGACGGCGACACGTCCGCCGCAGCCTTACGGCGTAGATGCGCTCGGCACTGACCTGACGGCAAAGTGGATGCTGGCGCACGGCGTAGCAATGACACAAGAAAACTACGACACCATCAACTACATGGGCGCGCCGCCGGTCTGCCCGGAGTGCGGGACCAACATGCGGATTCTGTGCGACGGCGAAGTCATCCTGTGTCCTAAGTGCGGAGCCGGTCCGGAGGAGCTATGAAAACGTTCGCGGCGATTCTCGTGGTGCTTGTGGTTACAGCCGTGGAACTGCACGGCACAGAACGTCGGCAGGAACAATCGCGCGACGCAGGACCCTCAGGCCGTTTATACGACCTCAGGCTTTCTGGCGCGAACCATAGTCATCAACTCCAAGGTTGGCGGCTGCTCTGCCGAAAATGCTTCGAAGACGCTTCAGGCCTCGCTTGAAGGCAGCGACGAACTTGTTCGCGACGGCTTCGACAGAATGGTCTGCGGGAACAGCTCGTTGGAACTGCGGTGATGAATGATGCAGCGGGTCGCGTTGTTTGGTATTGCGACGCCTGAAACGCCCCGGAATAATGCAGGAATAATGCAGTCGACCCGTGGAATCGGCACAGGAATTCTGGAGAATCGTTGAAATCGCGTGTATTTATTGGGTGAAAGATGGTAGGCCCGTGGGGACTCGAACCCCAGACCTCCACCGTGTCAAGGTGGCGCTCTAACCAACTGAGCTACGAGCCTACTGGACGCTTAATGTTAGCACACGCGGCAGGGGCTGCGGAGCGATCTGGTGGCGCGATGGAGCTCAACAGCAAGTCTGCCGACAGTGTCTCTATCGCTTAGTGCGTGGCGGAGGCGTCCTTCACCACAGCGCCGCCTTTCATCACGAAGCTGACGTTTTCGAGCAGGTGCACGTTCGCGACGGGATCTCCGTCGACGGCGACGATGTCCGCAAATTTGCCGGGCTCGAGCGTGCCGACGCGATCGCTCCAACCGAGCAGGTCAGCGGCGTTGACGGTGCCCGCCTGAATTGCCTCGAGCGGCGGAAGCCCCATGTCCACCATCTTCCCGAATTCGTGGCCGTTGAGCCCGTGTGGATAGACCGCCGCGTCCGTGCCGAGCGCGACCTTCACTCCTGACTTGAACGCGTGCGACAGATTTTGCTGCGCAATCGGAAGCACCGTCTTCGCCTTCTCAATCATGTTCGGCGTGAGCCCAAGCGCGTTCACGTTCTCGATCAGCCAGTCTTCCAGGTAAACGGTAGGAACGAGGTACGTGCCGCGTTCTTTCATCAACGCGATGTCTTCATCATTGATATAGCTGCCATGCTCGATCGAATCGACGCCGGCGATTACGGCGAGCTTGATGCCTCCGGCACCGTGCGCGTGTGCGGCGACTTTGCGTCCGAGGCTGTGCGCCGTGTCGACGATGGCCTTCATCTCCTCTTCGGAATATTGCGCGAGCGCCGGATTATCGCCCTCGGAGAGCACTCCACCTGTGGCCATGAACTTGATCACGTCCGCACCGTACTTAATGTTCTCCCGGACCTTTTTCTGTACGCCCTCGACGCCGTCAGCCACGCCGTCGTCCGACCAGTTAAATTGCGGCGCAAGAAAATTCGTATCGCCGTGGCCGCCGGTGATGCTGAGCGGTGGGCCGGAGACGACCATGCGCGGGCCGGGCACGTCGCCCGCGTTGATCGCGTCGCGCAGAGCGATATCCGCGTAGCCCGCCGCGCCGACATTGCGAACGGTTGTGAAGCCGGCTTCGAGCGTCACGCGAGCGTTGCGCGCGCCGGTAAGCGCCTGGCGCGGATACGAGAGCCGCACGCCGCTGAGGCCGTTGCTGTAGGGCGTCATCGTCAGGTGTGTATGGCAGTCGATAAGGCCCGGCAACACCGTGTTCTTCGAGAGGTCAATCGTCTTCGCACCGACCGGGATTTTCGACGCCATCTCCGATGCGCTGCCAATCGCCTTGATGCGGTCGCCCTCGATCCAGATGATCTGATCCGTCGCGTATTTTCCGGTGCGCACGTCCAGCACTCTGCCCGCATGAATCGCGACTTCGGCCGGCGTCGCCGGGGCCTTCGCTTGCGCGAAACAAACCTGCGCCAGCGAAAAAATCCAAATCAAAAACACAACACGCTTCATCTAACCCTCCATCAAGACGAACCGCACAGCGGCGCAGATTGTATATCCGTGGCTCGCGGCACGACGAATGATTTCGGATACGGCGCGCCGCCGCGCGGATGGAAAATTCCCGCGCGAATTGTTATGCAACCTGTTGACACGCTCCATGCATCTTGTATGATTATGCAGAGGGATGCATAAAGCTGCATAAGATGGCGATGCCAGTACATAAGCGATTCCGTCAAGGGCAGATCCTGAAGGTTCTCGCGGCTGAACCCGTCGCGAGCCAGGATGAATTGCGCCGCCAGCTGGTGCATCTCGGCCTGCGCGTCACGCAAGCGACGCTGTCGCGCGACCTCCGCGAACTTCACTTGGTGAAGACCGCCCAAGGCTACAAGCAGCTCGCGCAAGCGGCGCAGGAATCCGCGGAATCGCCGGCGATCTCGCGCCTGGAACGCGCAGCGAAGTCTTTCCTCACCGACATTCGTCCGGCACAAAACATGCTGGTGCTGAAGACGCCGCCGGGCGGCGCACAACCGCTGGCCGCCGCCGTCGACTCCGAAAAGTGGAAGGAAGTTTCGGGGACGCTGGCCGGCGACGACACCGTCCTTCTCATCTGCCCGTCGCGCGGAGCACGCGCCACGGTGCAAAAGCGCATCGAGGGCATGCTCCGATGATCGACCCCTTGCGGGTCGCCGTCGTTGGAGCCACAGGCTACGCGGGATTCGAACTAGCCAAGCTCCTCCTTCGGCACCCAAACACACAAAAGCCCACGTTCTATCTGCGCGATTCGCACGCAAACGTGCACTGCTTGACGGACCTGTATCCGCAGTTACGCGGCTGGGGCGATGCGCCGTGCAAGCAGCTCTCGATCGAAGCGATCGCGGATAGCAGCGCGGACGTGGTATTTCTTTCGACTCCGCACGAAGCGTCGCTCGAGCTGGTGCCGGCACTGCTGAAGGCGAATCCGAAGCTGCGCGTCGTGGATTTGAGCGGCGCGTTCCGCTTCCGCACCGGCGAGACTTTCGCGAAGTGGTACAAGTTGCCCGAGCCGGACGCCGCAGCGCTCGGCGAAGCTGTTTACGGTTTGCCGGAACTCTACGCGAGCGAGCTGCCGAACGCGCGCCTAGTGGCGAATCCGGGCTGCTATCCGACGTCTGTGATTCTCGCGCTCAAGCCGCTGGTCGATACAGGCTGGATCAACATGTCGCGCGGCATCGTTGCCGACTGCAAATCCGGCGTGAGCGGCGCGGGCAAAGAGCCGAAGCGCGACACGCATTTCGTTGATGTGAACGAAAACTTCAAGGCGTACGGTGTGTTCTCGCACCGCCACACGCCTGAAGTGGCCGAGCACACCGGCCTGGCGCATAAAGATTTCGTGTTTACTACACATCTGCTTCCGGTCGAACGCGGAATTCTTTCCACGATGTACGTCTGGCTGAGCCAGCCGCACAAGGCAGAAGAGATCGAAGCGATGTACCGGAAGTTCTACGCGGCGCATCCGCTGGTGCGTGTGCTGCCGACCGGGGAGCTGCCGGAACTCGCGCACGTGACGCACACGAATTTTTGCGATTTCGGCTTCGCGCTCGATCACACGGGCGAGAGGCTCGTAGTGGTGTCCTGCCTGGACAATCTGGGCAAGGGCGCCGCGGGACAAGCAGTACAAAACATGAATGGCATGTGGGGCTTTCCCCAAACGGCGGGCTTGATATGAGACTTGTTGTGAAAATTGCGGGTGCATTGCTGGAGTCCACTGAATCCGTGCAAACCATCGCGCGCCAGGTCGCTGATCTCGCGCGCAACGGCCACGAAATTCTGGTGATCCATGGCGGCGGGAAGATCTTCACGTCCACGCTGAAGCGCCTCGGCATCGAGAGCAAATTCGTGAACGGGCTGCGCGTAACGGATCGCGAGACGCGCGACGTAGCGGTGATGGTGTTCGGCGGATTGCTGAATAAGAAGTTGGCGGGCGCGATCTCGCTCGCGGGCCAGCCGGCGGTTGGCATCAGCGCCTCGGATGCGGCGTGCTTCCTCGCCGAGCCGATGCAGGTGAATGAACAGGAAGGCAGCCTCGGCTACGTCGGCTACCTCACCGAGGCGAACGTGGATTTTCTGCGCTCGCTCTGGAAGGCGGGCGTGGTTCCTGTCGCGTCGTGCCTCGGCATGGGTGCGGACGGCGAGCTCTACAACATCAACGCCGATCACATGGCCGCGGCCGCCGCGGAATTCATCGAAGCCGACCGCCTGATTTTCCTTACCGACGTAGCCGGCGTTCTCGACGGCGAAAAAGTGCTGCGCAACGTGCGCGGCGGCGAAATCGAAGAAATGATCCGCTCGAACAAAGTTTCCGGCGGGATGATCCTGAAGCTCGAAGCCGCCAAGCGTGCGCTTGCGGCTGGCGTAACAGAAGTTCGCATTGTCGGCGGCACCACGCCGCGCGCGTTGCTCACGGCTGCGCAGAATTTGCGAAGCCCTGGCACGCGCGTACTTCCGTTAAACGACACCGTTCCCGCAAAAGCCGCTCACGGAGCTCAGTAACGAGAATGCCCGCGAAGAAACAATCAGCGAAGAATCGGGTGTCTCCGGCGCAGGTGCGCGCTGACGAAGCCAAGCACCTGATGAACACGTACAAGCGGCCGCCGGTGCTCTTCACGCACGGGCGCGGCTGCCGCGTTTACGATTCCGAGGGCAAAGACTATCTCGATTTCCTCGGCGGCATCGCCGTGAACGCGCTCGGGTACTCGCATCCGCGACTCGTGCAAGTGATCCGGCGCGAAGCGGGCCGCGCGATTCACCTTTCGAACCTCTTTCACAATCCCTATCAGGGGCCTCTGGCGAAGAAGCTGGCGCAGTGGTCGGGACTCGATCGTGTTTTCTTCACGAATAGCGGCACGGAAGCGATCGAGGGCGCGTTGAAGCTTGCGCGCGCGCACTCGAACGGTAAGGCGGCAGCAGTTGGCGGGAAGCCTGGCACGAATCCGAAGACGCGCATTCTCGCGGTCGAAAATTCGTTTCACGGCCGTACGTTCGGCGCCGTCTCGATTACCTATCCGGCGAAGTATCGCGAACCGTTCGCGCCACTCGTTCCCGGCATCGAATTCGTGAGGATGAACGACGTCGCCGATCTCGAATCGAAATTCGATTCGAGCGTGTGCGCGTTCATTGTGGAAACGATTCAGGGCGAGGGCGGTATTTATCCCGTGAGCACGGAATTCTGGAACCGCGCGCGGGCTTTGGCAACGCAACGCGACGCCGCGTTGATCGCCGACGAAATTCAATGCGGCATGGGCCGCACCGGCCGCCACTTCGCGTATCAAAAGTTCGAATCGAAACCGGACATCGTCACAGTCGCGAAGCCACTCGCCGGCGGCTTGCCCCTCGGCGCGCTTCTCGCGAATGAAAAGTTCGCGGCAGCGTTCGTGCCAGGAATGCACGGCACCACCTTCGGCGGCGGCCCGTTGATCTGCGCGGCGGCGCTTGAATTTCTGAACGTGGTGGAGAGTGAGAAACTGCTCGCGAACATCCGCGAGCGCAGCGCCGAAATCCGCGCAGGTCTCGAAAGGCTGACCACGAAATTCGCCTTCATCAAGGAAGTGCGCGGCGAAGGCCTGATCCTCGGCGTTGATTTGTCGATCGACGGCGCGTCGCTCGTGACCGAAGCTCTCGCAAACGGCCTGCTGATCAACTGCACGCACGACCACATCATTCGCCTGCTGCCTCCGTTCATCATCCGCAAGCGCGACGTGAGCGAATTCCTGCACAAGTTCGAAAAAGTCCTGCAGGGCGCGGCCAAGCAAACTACTAAGCCCGCTGCTGCGCCTGCGGCCCCAACAACGAAAGACAAAGCGGCAACGCACAAGCGGCCCGTGGCCATGGCCGCATCGAGGTGAATATGAACGCTGTCTCGACCGTACCCATTACTCAGACGTCCGACCTGCTCACGGGCATGGAGTGGACCCCTGCGCAAGTGCGCTCGTTCCTCCAGCTCGCTGCGGACGTGAAGCAGCACCCAGATCGCTACCGCGGCGCGCTCGCCGGCCGTTTCCTCGCGCTGATTTTCGAAAAGCCCTCGCTGCGCACGCGCGTTACGTTCGAAGTCGGCGTCGCGAGCCTCGGCGGAGCCTGCGTGTTTCTCGATCACACTGTCTCGCACCTGGGTGACCGCGAAGCGATCCCGGACGTGGCGAAGAGCCTCGAACGCTGGGTACACGCGATCGTGGCGCGCGTTTTCAAGCAGGAAGCGCTCGAACAGCTCGCCGCGAACGCGAACGTGCCGGTAATCAACGCGCTTTCTGACCTCTATCACCCGTGCCAGGCGCTTTCCGATTTTTTCACGCTGGAGGAACGCTTCGGTAACCTTCGCGGCCTGAAACTTGCTTATGTCGGCGACGGCAACAACATGTGCAATTCGCTGCTGAGCATCGCCGGGCGCGTCGGCGCGCACATTCGCGTCGCCACTCCGGAAGGCTACGAGCCGAATCCGGAAATCGTCTCCGAAGCCAAGCGCACTGCTCGCGAGACGCGCGGCAAGATTGAACTTTTTCATAGCCCCGAAGAAGCCGTCGCGGGCGCGCAAGCGATCTACACCGACGTCTGGACCAGCATGGGACAGGAAGAAGAATCGAAAGTGCGTGAAGCGGCCTTCAGCGGCTACCAGGTGAACGATGCGATGTTCGCCGGCGCCGCTCCAGACGCCATCTTCATGCACTGTCTTCCGGCTCATCGCGGATCGGAAGTCAGCGCGGAACTCATGGAGTCCCCGCGTTCCATCGTTTTCGAGCAGGCCGAGAATCGCCTGCATGTGCAGAAGGCGATCCTGCTTACTCTGCTCAACTAATTCCAAAAACTCGCGAATCGAACAAGGAGAACGAAGTGGCCAAGAAAGTTGTGCTCGCATATTCCGGAGGTCTGGACACCTCCATCATCATTCCCTGGCTGAAGGAGAACTACGGCGGCTGCGAAGTGATCGCGATGGTCGGCGATCTGGGCCAGCAGGAAGACCTCGAAGCGGCGCGGAAGAAAGCGCTCGCCACCGGCGCCAGCGCCGCGTACGTGGAAGATTTGCGCGAAGAATTTATTACGGGCTACATCTGGCCCACGTTGCGTGCCGGAGCGGTGTACGAGCATAAGTATTTGCTCGGCACTTCGTTCGCGCGCCCACTGCTTGCGCAGCGCCAGGTGCAACTCGCGAAGAAACTCGGCGCGGATTCCGTCGCGCACGGCTGCACCGGCAAGGGCAACGATCAGGTGCGATTCGAGCTTGCAGCGAAGGCGCTGGGGCCCGAGCTGAAGATCATCGCTCCCTGGCGTGAATGGAAAATCAACTCGCGCGAAGACGCGATCGAGTACGCGAAAACGCACAACATTCCGATCGAACAGACCACGAAGAACATCTACAGCCGCGACCGCAACATCTGGCACTTGAGTCACGAGGGCGGCGTGCTGGAAGATCCAGCCAACGCGCCGGACGAGGCGATGTGGCAATGGGTCGTCGAACCATCAAAGGCTCCGGCTACGGGGACTACGGTGACGATCGGCTTTGAAGGCGGCACGCCGGTTTCCGTGGACGGCGCGAAGCTCGCGCCTGTGGATCTGCTGAACAAGCTCAACGAAATTGGTGCGGCGCACGGCATCGGCCGCATGGACATCGTTGAAAATCGCCTGGTCGGCATCAAGTCGCGCGGCGCGTACGAAACACCGGGCGGCACGTTGCTCGTCACCGCGCACCGCGAACTCGAATCGCTCGCGCTCGACCGCGAGACCGCGCACTACCAGCAGCTCCTCGCGCTGAAGTACGCGGAAATGGTGTACTACGGCATGTGGTTCACGCCGTTGCGCGAGGCGCTCGACGCGTTTTTCACCAGCGCGCAGAAGCGCGTCACCGGTTCTGTGACGCTCGCGCTGAAACAGGGTGTAGTGAACACGGCGTCGCGCCAGTCGCCGTACTCGCTGTATCGCACGGGTCTTGCGAGCTTCTCGATGACCGGCTACAACCCGAAGGACGCGGAAGGGTTCATCAACCTCTTCGCGCTGCCCATCACCGTTCCGCAGGAAGCTTCCGTTCCGGCGGAGAACGCGGCGGCGCAAAAGAAGGCATCCGCCAAGTGAGCGCGCCCGGCGATCAGAAGATGTGGGGAGGCCGCTTCGAACGCGGCCCCGACGCATCGTTCTACGAGTTCGAGCGGTCATGGAGTTTCGATCGCCGGATGCTCCCGCAGGAGCTTGCGCTCGACCGTGCGTGGGCCGGCGCAATTGCCGCGGCGGGGATTCTCACGGCTGACGAAGCTGGGAAGATCGTCGCCGCGCTCGACGCCATCGCCGAACGTGCTCGCACCGATCAAGCTTGGCTCGACGGATCAAAAGCCGAGGACGTTCACCATTTCGTCGAAACCGCTCTGATCGAAAAGCTCGGGCCGCTCGGCGCGAAACTTCACACTGGCCGCAGTCGCAACGAAATGGTTGCGACGGAATTTCGCATGTACGTCCGCTCTGCGGCGGCCGAGCTTTCCACCGCGATCGGTGAACTCCTCCACGCGTTTGCCACGCAGGCGGAGAAAAATCTCGGCACGCCGATGGCGGGCAACACGCATATGCAGCACGCCCAGCCGATTCTGCTTTCGCACTGGCTGCTCGCGCATGGAGAAGCATTCGCGCGCGATCTCGAGCGTCTTCAGCTCGCTTCCGCTCATGCCGATGCTTGCCCGCTCGGCTCGGGCGCGCTTGCCGGTTGCGCGTTTCCGCTGGACCGCGCCGCGCTCGCCAAGGCGCTTGGCTTTTCGCGCATCACGGCGAATAGCCTGGACGCCGTGAGCGACCGCGACTTCGCGCTCGAATACCTGTTCTCCCTCTCGACGCTGGCGATGCATCTCTCGCGCCTCGCTGAGGATTTCGTCCTGTGGGCCTCACCCGAGTTCGGCTATATCGATCTGCCCGACGAGTATTCCACCGGCAGCAGCCTGATGCCTCAAAAGAAAAACCCCGACTCGTGGGAGCTCATTCGCGGCAAAACCGGCCGGATCTACGGTTCGCTCGTCGCGCTACTTACTACGTTTAAGGGTCTGCCTTCGAGCTATCAGCGCGACTTGCAGGAAGACAAAGAAGCGCTTTTCGGCGCGCACGACCAGGCGCTCGCGATAACGAAGATTGCTGCTGCCGCTCTCGCCGCCACCGGCTTTCGCGCCGCCCGTTTGCGCGAGGCCGCACAGGATGCCGGCCTCGTTGCCACCGAACTCGCCGACTACCTCGTCGGCCGCGGCGTGCCGTTCCGTGAAGCACACGAAATCGTCGGCAAAGCTCTGCGCGCCGCCGAGCAGGACGGCAAATCGATTCGCGAGCTGCCCATCGCCCGCCTGAAAGAATTCTCGAGCGCTTTTGGCGACGATTTGGGCAACGCGCTCACCGTCGAATCCGCCCTCGCGCGCAAAGCGGCTCCCGGCGGAACTTCGCCCACCGCCGTGGCTGCAGCGCTGGCCGAGTTCAAAAAGCGCATCGCATCAAAGGCGACTATATCCCAGCCCGTGGAACGCCAAACATGAACAAACCCATCTCATCGCGCGACGTGCCGCACGGATTCACATTCGCCTCAACGCATTGCGGCCTGAAAAAACGCAAGCTCGACCTCGCCATTCTCGTCAGCGAAAAGCCGGCGCACGCCGCCGCCGTATTCACCACGAACCGCGTGCAAGCCGCACCGGTGAAACTCTCGCGTACGCACCTCGAAAAATCTGCGAACGCGATGCGCGCCGTGATCGTCAATTCTGGCAACGCGAACTGCTGCACCGGCCCCGAAGGCTTTGCCGCCTCGCGTCAAACGGCCATCGACACGGCCAAGCAACTCAAGTGCAAGCCCGAAAATATTCTCGTCTGCTCTACGGGCGTGATCGGCGCGCCCCTGCGCGTAAAAAATATCCTCACGGCTCTGCCGTCGCTCACCGCCTCACGAAGCGCCGAAGCCGAAGCGTTCGAGGAATTCTCGCGCGCCATCATGACCACGGACACCCTGCCCAAGCGCGCCGCCGCGAAATTCAAGCTCGGCACGAAAGAAGTCCGCATTCTCGGCTGCACCAAGGGTGCCGGCATGATCGAGCCGAACATGGCCACCATGCTCGCCTTCATCGCCACGGACGCCGCGATTTCCTCGTCGCTCCTCGCGCGCGCCCTCAAGCAAGTCGTGGCTCGCACGTTCAACGCGATCACGGTCGACGGCGACACTTCGACCAACGACACCGTCTCGCTCCTCGCCAACGGCGAATCCGGCGCCCGCGCAATAACAAGCGCCAACGCCGACTACAATAAATTCGTCGCCGCACTCGAAACCGTCTGCCGCTCGCTCGCGATCGCCATCGTTGCCGACGGCGAAGGTGCACAGCGCGTGATCGAAGTCACCGTCACTGGCGCATCGAGCGACCGCGCCGCCGACAAAATCGCCCGCACCATCGCGAATTCGCCGCTCGTGAAGACCGCGCTCGCCGGCGCCGATCCCAACTGGGGGCGCGTCCTCGCCGCCGCCGGTCGTTCCGGTGTTGCCTTCGAGCCCGAACGCGTCGACATTACTCTCGCCGGCGTCGAAGTCTGCCGCCGCGGCCGCGAAAAGAAGTTCAACGAGCGCATCGCGCACGAAAAAATGCTGGCGAAGTACGTTCCGATCCGCGTGAACCTGCGCTCCGGCAAAGGCCGCGCTCTCGTATGGACCTGTGACTTTACCACTGAGTACGTGCACATCAACGCCAGCTACCGTACTTAGCCACTCGCGCTCCGAAGCCGTCGCAGTCCCGCCACGTGTTGACGCAGCACTCGTTTGGGAGCAAGATGCCGCCCAGAGTCGCTGAAGCTCTCGCTTCAGCCGCGTGTGGCAACACTTTCCAGCCGCTAACGGCCGATAACCCGGTTCTTCAGCCTCATACTCACGCCGTAAGTCGGGCGCGAGCAAGGAGCACGCTCGTGAAGAAACTGTACGTGGGGAACCTGCCGTTCAAGGCTACGGAAGAGGATGTGTCCGCGTTGTTTTCGCAAATTGGGGTGCAGCCCGACCAGTTGAGTCTGCTGCGCGATCGTTTCACGGGCCAGCCGCGCGGTTTTGGTTTCGCCGAATTCACCAGTGACTCGGACGCCGAAAAAGCCGTCGAAGCTCTCAACGGAAAAGATTTCATGGGCCGCGCGCTGGTGGTGAACGAAGCTCGTCCGATGGGCAGTGGTGGAGGAGGCGGGGGCGGCGGGAATCGTGGCGGGCGCGGGGGCGGAGGAGGTGGCGGTGGACGCGGCGGTTATGGTGGAGGACGCGATAGAGACCGCGACCGCTAACCGGTCCAGCGGTTCACACTCAGGATTTCAGAACGGCCACGGCCCCTCGTGGCCGTTTCGTTTTGGGGTGGACTCGAAGCAGTCCGTTACGCAATCGCGGTTTCCTGCTTCGCGTCGACAGGCGTAGCGTCCGCCGCCACTACCTCGCCGCTTTTGTAGACGAACTTCGTCAGCGTCGCCGAGTGCACGCCCCGCCGGATCATCTCCGCCACGTCGAGCTTCGACTCAGCCTCATCCAGATTTTCCGCCGTCGCATGCAACGCAGGGTTTCGCGGCAAAAATACCGGGCAGCAGTCGTGAAATGGCTCGGCCGAAATCGCGTACGTCCCGATCTTCCGCGCGACCGCAAGAATTTCTTGTTTGTCCGAACCCGCGAGCGGCCGGAACACGTTCATCTCCACCGCACGATCGACCGCCACCAAATTCCGCAGCGTCTGCGACGCCACCTGGCTCAAGCTGTCACCCATCAGCAGTGCCAGTGCGCGGTCGCGCGTAGCGAGCGCCTCGGCGATCCGCAGCATCATCCGCCGGTAGAGCAAAACGCGCGCCGCCTCCGGCGCGTAACGCGCAATCTCCCGCTGAATCGCATCAAACGGCACGCGATAAAGCTTCGCGTGAATTTGATACGGCGCAAGCCTCCGAACCAGCTCCATCGCCACGTGCTGCGATGATTCGCCCGGTGCCGCGCCCGCTGAATGAAGGTGCACGAAGCTCAGGTGCGCGCCGCGCTTCATCATCTGATACGCCGCCACGGCGGAATCGAATCCGCCCGATAACAGGCACATCATCCGCCCCGCTGTATTCGCCGGCAGCCCGCCCGCTCCTTCGCGCTTCGATGCGTAGACCAGCGCGGGCCGCGGCGTGATCTCCACGTAGCAGGTCACGTCCGGATCTTTCAGCCGCACCTTTGAGGTGCGCCCCGCTTGGAGCAGCCGCTCCACGAGGTACGCGCCCGTCTCCTTCTCCACGGCCACGCTCGAATGCTCGAACGATTTGTCGCTCCGCTTCGCCCTCACCGCGAACGAACCGAACTCGAGCGGCTTCATCTCCTTCCACGCCGCCTCGCAAATCGCGCCGAGATCGCGGTTCGCCGGCCGCGCCACCGCAAAGAAGGCGATTCCGAGCACGCGATCGAGCCGCTCGCATGCCGCCAGCACGTCCGCGCCTTCGCGAAACCACACGATCAACCGGTCTCCCGCTTGCTCAATCGCTACGAGACCCAACCCCTCGAGTGCCGTTCGCAGCGCCGTTGTGAGCTTGCGCAAATAAAATTTGCGGTTTCGTCCCTTCAGCCAGAGTTCGTGGTAGTGAACGACAATCGCGGAATGATTCATGGAGGATTCGCGGGGCAAATGCGCCGTTGTAACGTATTGCGATTATAACACTGCCGCTCGAGGGCCCTGTCGTGTGCGAACGTCCGTAGGAAAAAATCCGCCGCCCGCGTCCGGTGCGTACTCGGATCAGGCATAGAAAACTCTGATTGCATCGAGTGGATAACCGAATGGAAACTTCGCCGCATCTCATGCGACTGTACGCTCGTCGGGGAGTTATCATCAGCTCGGGTGAACATGGGGCGAAGCCAATTCAGCTGAACGCGCGGCGCCGCCCGGCCGAAGTTGTAAATTCGTGCTACCGAATTGGTTCATTGGGCATCGAATTGCTTATTGGTAGTGATCTGGATCGGAGGGGCTGAATGTGGACCCGGCGTGATTGGGACGACTTCTTCGATATTGTGCAGCGGCGCGGTGTTCGTCATCGTCCGCCGCGGCCTGTTGCGCTCTCGCGCCGCAATCGTGTTGTGCCCACCGAAGGCTATAGCCTCGCCGAACTTGACGACGCTGGTCTGAGCATCGAGCAAGCCGAGTTGTTCGGCCTGCCTGTCGATGCGGGTCGCGTCGGCGCCTACAGCCCGAACGTCAGCTCGCTGCGCGATTTCATTCGCGCTAGCCGCTCCCGCTTTTAGAAGCACTTCCATTCCACGTAGCCAGTTCTTCGCGTTCGCACTGCACTTCGTGCATTTGGCATCGTTGTAAAAAACGCTAGAATGCTGCTCCCAGTTAATGCCGCGTCGCGCCCAATCGTCCACAGGAACCGAAAGCTCTCGCCGTACGTATCATCATTCGCATCCTCTACAGGAGAATTGTCGATGAAGAAGGTTTGCCCCGTTCTCGCGCTCGTGCTGGCCGTGCTCGGTTTCGTGATCGCGGCGCGCGCGCAATCCTCCGAGAAGCCGCTCTTGCTTCGCCAGCCTACTTTGAGCAGCACCGATATCGCGTTCGCCTATGGCGACGATATCTGGCGCGTCTCGCGTGAAGGAGGCGAGGCGGTGCGCCTCACGGCGGGACCGGGCATAAAGTCGGGACCACACTTTTCTCCGGACGGAAAATGGATCGCCTTCACGGGCGAGTACGACGGCAAGGTCAACGTCTACGTCGTCTCCGTGAATGCAGGCAGCCCACGCCGCGTGACCTATCATGCCGGACCGGACGCCGCGGTCGGCTGGACACCCGACGGCAAAAACATTCTTTTTGTGACCTCGCGTGATAGCTTCGCCAACAACACGCGCGCTCTTTTCACGGTTCCCGCCGAGGGCGGTTTCCCCACGAAAGTTCCGCTGCCAATAGGGTGGGAAGGTTCGTACTCGGCCGACGGAAAATATCTCGCTTACCGGCCGACACCGTTTCCGTGGGGCAACTGGAGCCACTACCGTGGCGGCACGTCGCCGCGCATCTGGGTCGCGAATCTCGCGGATTCGTCGGTCGTCGCTCTGCCGCACGAGAACTGGAACGACTTCAATCCTCTGTGGATCAGCGACACAATTTATTTCCTTTCCGATCGCAACGGCTCCTACACGCTTTTCTCCTACGACACCAAAACCAAAAATGAAACGCAGGTGATCGAGAACAAGGGCATGCCTTTCAAATCCGCCGACGCTGGCCCGGGCGCGATCGTCTACGAGCAGTTCGGATCGATTCATCTCTACGATCTTGCGAGTCATCATGAGCATCCGGTGAAAATCACAGTGTCGGCCGATCTCGTGCAGCCGCGTCCGCACTTCGAGAAAGTCGCTAAACAAATTGCCAATGCAAATATCTCGCCCACGGGCGCGCGTGCCGTCTTTGAAGCCCACGGCGAAATCCTTACTGTGCCCGCAGAAAAGGGCGACATTCGCAATATCACGAATTCTCCCGGCGCGGCCGACCGCGACCCCGCGTGGTCACCGGATGGAAAATGGATCTCCTACTTCTCCGATGAATCCGGCGAATACGCGCTGCACCTGCGCTCGCAGACCGGCATGGGCGAAACGCGCAAAATCAATCTCGGCAATCCACCGTCGTATTTCTACGGCCCGACGTGGTCGCCAGACAGCAAGAAGATCGCCTACACCGACGAACGCCTGAATCTGTGGTATGTCGATATCGACAAACCGACGCCCGTCAAAATCGACACCGACTACTACGCCAGCCTCGGCTTGAACCCCAGCTGGTCGCCTGACAACAAGTGGATCGTCTACACGAAAATTCTGCCCAACCACTTTCGCGCGGTTTTCGTTTACAACGTCGACTCTGCGAAATCGACGCAGTTGACCGATGGATTGAGCGACGCTCAGTACCCCGCGTTCGACATGAGCGGCAAATACATCTTCTTCGCCGCCAGCACGAATATCGGTCCAACGGTCGGCGGCCTCGATATGTCCACCGACGGGAAGCAGGTCTCGCGCAACGTCTACGTGATGGTGCTGCGCAAGGATCTGCCTTCGCCTCTCGCGCCGGAAAGCGACGAAGAAAAAACCGACGCTGACAAGAAGTCCGCCGACACCGACGCCTCGAAAGCGGCAGCCGCCGGCGATCAGAAGGCCAAGGACGACTCAAAGAAGGACGCGGCGGCCAAGAAAGAAAACGTCACCGTCACCATCGACTTCGACAACATCGGCCAGCGCATCCTCACGATGCCCATGGGCGCGAAGAATTACGTCTCGCTCACGACCGGCAAACCCGGCGAACTTTTTGTCGTGGATATTCCCGCTACGTCCGATCCCGACGGCCAGGCGCAGCTCACTTTTTCTAAGTTCGACCTGAACAAGCGCAAGGAAGACCAGCTTGTCGCAGGCGTGAGCAACGTTTTGCTCTCCTTCAACGGCGAAAAATACCTCTATCAGCAGGGCGACAACTGGGCTATCGCTTCCACCGCCGCTCCCGCGAAACCCGGCGAAGGCATCATCAAGACACCGGACATGGAGGTCTGGGTCGAGCCTCGCGCCGAGTGGGCGCAGATGTTTCGCGAAATCTGGCGCATCGAGCGCGATTTCTTTTACGACCCGCACCACCACGGTGTGAATCTCGCGGCACTCTCGAAGGAGTACGAACCGTATCTCGATCGCATCGCCACGCGCGACGATTTGAACTATCTCTTCGCGCAGATGCTCAGCGAACTCAACGTCGGCCACATGTTCGTCGGCGGCGGCGACATTCCCGAAGTGCAGCCGCTTCAGGTCGGCTTGCTCGGCGTGGACTACACCATCGAAAACGGCCACTACCGCTTCGCCAAAATTTACGCCGGTGAAAATTGGAACCCGCACCTGCAGGCGCCGCTCACGCAGCCGGGCGTAAACGTCGTCGCAGGCGAATATCTTTTTGCCGTAAATGGCGTCGAAGTGAAGCCTACCGAAGACATCTACGAATATTTCCAGGAAACCGCCGGCAAGCAGACCGTCCTGAAAGTCGGTCCGAATGCCGACGGCTCGGGCGCACGCGAAGTCACGGTGATTCCCGAACCCGACGAAACCGCGCTCCGCAACCGCTCCTGGATGGAAAGCAACATGAAGGCGGTGAGCGATCTGAGCGGCGGCAAAATCGCTTACGTCTACCTGCCGAACACCGCCGGTGGCGGTTTCACGAATTTCAACCGCTACTACTTCGCGCAAATCAACAAGCAGGGCGCGTTGATCGACGAGCGCTTCAACACTGGCGGCCAGGCAGCGGACTACATCATTCAGTACATGCAGCGGAAAATCTGGAATTACTGGACGTCGCGCGAAGGCAACGTCTACACCACGCCGCTCGGCGGCATTTATGGGCCGAAGGCGATGCTCACCAACGAATTTTCCGGATCGGGCGGCGATGCGCTGCCGTGGTACTTCCGCCACGTCGGCCTCGGCCCGCTGATCGGTCGCCGCACGTGGGGCGGTCTCGTTGGCATTGGAGGCTATCCACCGCTGATGGACAACGGCTTCGTCACCGCGCCGCGTTTTGCCTTCTTCACAACCGATGGCGAGTGGGACGTGGAAAACAATGGCGTGAAACCCGACATCGATGTGGAAATGGATCCCGCCGCGTGGCGCAAAGGCCACGACACGCAGCTCGAAAAAGGCGTCGAGGTGCTGATGCAGGATCTTTCGAAGAATCCACCGCCGCCCGTGAAGATTCCCGCGTATCCGGACTACGGAAAGTATTCAACGGCGCACTAACCGTGGGATAGCCGACCCGGCTGTCGTCCGACGAGCGCGCACGGCGAGTTGACGCAATCTCGCCGTCGGACTGACCACAAGCCGCCGGCCGCGGCACGCCTTTCCGGGTGCCGCATCCTTTTGTTTCTCAAAAAGGGTGCGTGGCTACGAGTAGCCCCTATCTCGCGTCGTTCGGTTTATTTCGCACGAGAAGCGCGAACAGCCCGCCCGCGATCGCCCCACCCACTACCACCGCATCCCACGCGAGCCCCGTCGCCACCGACAGCTCCGGCGGCGCTCCAAACGGCAGCAGCAACGCCGCCGTCGCCGCCTCGCGCACGCCGATTCCCGCCTGCGTGATCGGTACGGCCGCCGAAAGTTTTGCGAGCGGCCACGCAAACAGCCACACGCGGTACGGCAGCTCCAGCCCACACGCCACGGCCAGCATCACGTTCAGCGTGATGAACGCGAGCTGCACGGCAACGCTCATCGTCAACGCGCGCAGCATCGTTTGCGGCTGCCGCAGAATCTCGCGCCCCGCTTCGCGCAGACGCACCAGCTTGCGACGCACTCGATAGGGCAATCGCCGCACCGGAAATAGCGCGACAATCGCGAGCACCACCGCGCAAGCTACGGCGGCCGCCGCGATCACGAGCATGAAGATATGCCGATCTGTTTCGCGCAGCCCTCCCGGCACGAGCGCTGCTCCGATCGCAGCCAATAGCACCAGCGCCGTAAAATCCGAGAGCCGGTCGACGAAACTTCCCAATAACACTGCGGCTTTCGACCGCCCGACGCGCAGCGCCATCGCAATCCGCAAAATATCTCCGCCGATCAGAGACGGCAAAAACAGCGACCCGAACAATCCCGCGAAGTAGCACCTCGCCGCATTGCGGGCGCTTAACCCCGCGCCTCCCGTATTCAGCACGAGCCGGTACTTCACCGCGCCGATAATATGCGCGCCCAGATAGCCGCCAAGCGCGACGAGCCAAATCTTGAGGCTCAGCCGTCGCAATGTATCGACCACATTTCGCGCCGGAAGGAATCGAAACAGAATGTAGAGCGCGAGCGCGCTGGCGCCGTACTGCAGCACCGATCGCAGCACGGTTTGCCATAGCGGACGTCTTCGCGGCTGCGGCTCGGGTTGTTCGCTCACGTCGCCGTTCATTCTCTCTCATGGGAGCGCAAATCCGGTTGCGCTCCGTGGGCCAACACCTTAAGGTATTCTGGCAACTATTGCAGGCAGCGATTCGAAAATCGGAATTTATTTTTCCATAAACCAGGGTAGGCAGAGTGAAAAAGAAAATACGAGCGATTCAATACGGGCTCGGCCCGATCGGTGCGTCGATCGCGCGCCTGATGCGCACCAAAGCGCAAATCGAAATTGTCGGCGCGGTAGATAAAGATCCCGCGAAGGCCGGACGCGATCTCGGCGAATTTCTCGGCGCTGCCGATGCGCCATGGGGCGTTGCGATTTCCGCGGATGCCGCGAGTGTTCTCGCGAAACCCGCGGATCTCGTGCTGCACACTACGTCGTCGTATCTCGGAAGCGTGATGGACCAACTTCTAGAATGCATCCACTCCGGCTGCTGCGTCGTTTCCACCTGCGAAGAACTCGCGTACCCCTTCCGCAAACATCCTGAACTTTCAAAGCGCCTCGATGAAGCTGCCATCGAAGAAGGCGTCGCCATTATCGGCACCGGCGTGAATCCCGGTTTCGTTATGGATAAGCTCGTCCTCACGCTATCCACTGTTTCAAAGAACGTTGAATCGGCGCGCGCGATCCGCATCGTCGATGCGTCGAAGCGCCGCTTGCCGCTGCAGAAGAAAATCGGCGCGGGCATGACTCCTGATGAGTTCAAGCAGCAAGTCGCCGCCGGTGTTATCAAGCACCACGGTCTGCCCGAATCGATCGCCATGGTTGCCGACGGGCTCGGCATAGCTCTCGACGACATCACCGAAACTATCGAGCCGATGATCTCGGACGAAACGGTGAAAACCGAATATCTCGAAGTCGCGCCTGGCCAGGTGACCGGAGTGCATCAGATCGGCCGCGGCACCGCCGGAGGGAAAGAGAAGATCTTCATGGAGTTGAAGATGTACGTCGGCGCGAAGAACCCGTCAGACACGGTCGAGTTGGCCGGCGAACCGAACATCTCGCTCACGATTCCCGGCGGCACCCACGGCGACATCGCCACTGCCGCCGTCGCCGTGAACGCCATTCCCACGATTCTTGCCGCGAATGCGGGGCTGCGCAGCTCGCGCGATCTGCCACTCACGTATTTCGCCGGCAACGCGAAGTAACGCCGCTCGCGAGCACGTTGACGCGCTAATTCTTTGCGGGCCAGAACCTCGATACCGCGGCGAAGTCCGGATCGTCCTTCGACGCGTCCTTCACTGTACTGAACGTGTCGTACGCCGCCTGCAGCGCCGGCAGTTTGATGCCTTCTTGCTTTGCTAGTTCGAGCGCCAGGCGCATATCTTTGTGCATCAAGCGCAGCGGGAAGCTCGCAGGGTATTCACCGTTCAGCATCAGGGGCGCCTTCACGTCCAGCACGCCTGACCGTGCCATGCTCGCCTGCATCACTTCGATGAGCTTTTCTCCCGCGATTCCTGCGCCGCGGACCAGTGCCAGCGCTTCCGCCAGCGAGTTTACTTGCAGCGCGAGGATCGAGTTCATCGCGAGCTTGATCGTCTGTCCGGCGCCGTTCGGGCCGAGCAGGAAGAACTTCGTGCCCATCGCTTCCAGGATGGGCTTCGCGCGTTCGAACACTTTGGCGTCGCCGCCGACCATGAAGAGCAGCTCGCCCTTCTCCGCCCCCCACGTGCCGCCCGTTACGGGTGCGTCCAGGAACTCAACGCCCGCTTTGCCGCACTCCGCCGCGACTCGGCGCGCCAGATCCGGCGAGATCGTGCTGGATTCGATGTACAAGCTGCCGCGTTTCAGCGCCGGAAACGCTCCGTCCTTGCCCCACAACACTTCTTCCAGCGCCG
>Ga0210391_10000948_pt1 | contig 27606 bp, 16 predicted proteins | sample IncBWC12OmetaG_FD_160573 | JGI IMG/M metagenome (GOLD analysis project Ga0210391, IMG submission 160573) | Forest soil microbial communities from Barre Woods Harvard Forest LTER site, Petersham, Massachusetts, United States - Inc-BW-C-12-O ... | reverse complement strand
TTCCGCGCGGTCGAATTTCCATTCGCACCATACTAAATTAGAATGGCTATCGTCAACACTTTTGTTGACATCATTTGAAAGAACGTAGCCTACGCTTCGCCTTATCCGGCTCCGACGCCGCTTAGTAAGAAGCAGAAAACATCTTAGGATTGCCCGCGTCCCGCATAGCTGAGAATCGCGATCGCCAGCACGAGGAACCCTACTCCGAAGACCATCGTTCTTATCGGACGCGTGCCCGTGCGAGCCCACTCGCCTGTCGCCACGCCAAAAACCGTGCTCGCCACGACAATCGCTGCGAGAAATAGCGGCCAGCCGATGGCCGTTCCGAGATCGCCCAGCTTCACCGTCGAGATGCTGTAGAGGATGATGCTGCCGTACCACAGAAATCCCATGCTGGCCCCGACCAGCCAGTAATACCAGGTGCCGGGAAGGCGGAGAGCGCTCAGGTTGTCTCGCTTGCGCATGAGAATGTGGCAATAGATTGCGCCGGGCAGAAACCCAGCGTAGAGGCACGGCAACCATACGGCGTTTGACATCATGGCAAGACTCGCTCCGTGCTGTTGCGCGGCGCGCTGAATGCTTCCCCCATATGCCAAGCCGAGATTCAGCATCGAGCCCAGAATGCCGGAAACAAAAGCCAATAGGTATCCCATCCAAAAACCGTGCCGCGCGGTGGAGCTTGCTTGTTGCAGAGCAGCTTCGCGATGCTTTCCCGCCAGTCCGCACAGCCCTACGCCTACGATGATCGCGAGAACCCCCAGAAAAATCAGGCCACCTTGTCGGGTCATGATTTGGTCGGGATGTTGTGCGATGAGCGGCGTCAGCGCTCCGACGGCTGCCGAGGTTCCGAGGCACACGGCGAAGGTGATAGCCAAGCCCAACCGGGTCAGCGCCAGGCCAAAAAATACCAGGGACACACCCCAACTGGCTCCGAACAGCACCATCCGCGCCAGCGTTCCAACAGATACTTCTGCATAGGTCGACCAGAGTCCGGGCACGGTAAACACCGCGATCACAGTGGGCACCACGGCTACGCCCAGGATAGAGAAAGCAAACCACGAGTGCTCCCACTGCCACTTTTTGTTCAGCTTCATGGGAAGCGAATACGCGGCGTTCATGATCGCGGCGCACAGAACCAACAGGAGTGCCTGGGCGATGTGTGAAGTCATGAGAACAAACCGAGCCATTGAAGCACTCGGGTTCCTCAATGTCAACAACATTGATGACATTAACGCCCTGCGGGTAACTGGGAATCAGGAGATGGGCGAAGCCAGAGAATCTTCCAGGTCGTCCGTCCAATGGCCGGGGACGATTCCAGCGAAAGCGGAGGTTTGATCGAAGATTCGGGTATACAAACCGCCAAAGTAGCGTTCCACTTCGCCCTCTATTTTGTCGAGAGGCGTCTTCAGGACCATTCTCACGTACTGCTCATGGTTTTCGCGCCGGCTCTCGAGCGAGATGCGCGAGGAATAAGCGCGGGCAATGATGAAAATATAGGGGTTCATCAGCAGGTTGAGGGTGCGGTACAGGAGGGGTTGGTTAGCAGCCTTCCAGATGGTGCGGTGCAATTCCATGTCGGCATCAAAGAACTGTTCCTCGTTATTCTTGGCCGCCGCAGTTTTCAATTTCTTCAAACTGCGATTGAGAAGTTCCTGGGGATCGATGGCGGGATTCTCCCTCATGTAGCGCACGCACAGACTTTCGAGTTTGGCGCGCATCCGGAAAATCACGCCGATTTCAGCCAACGAAATGTCGCGGATAAAGGTGCCCCGCCTCGAAGTCGTGACCACGAGCCCGTCCCGTTCGAGGCGCAGAAGGGCCTCGCGCACGGGTCCGCGGCTGACCTCCAGTTCGCTGGCGAGATCCTCTTCGATGATGCGCTGGCGGGGTCGCAGTTTGCCGGCGTGAATAGCCTTCCGCAAGTGAGCTTCTACCCGCTTGCTGGCGGACACGCTGCGGTCTGGTTTACCTGAATGATTCTTTGAATTTCGCATCGGCGTGGTGTGTATATATATGCTGGATTTGGCTAAAACACAAGGATTTCCGAAATGCGCTGGTAAACGAACCACCTGCGCCGCGGAAGGGATCGGCTTTCCTCAGGCCACCAGACTACCCCAAACTCCCTGCCACTTTATCACGTTGTCGACAATATGGGTAACAGCATAGTCGGCAGAAAATAGTTGACTCTGCCTCCCCGATATACGACCAGACCCTAGTTTTTGCGGTTATTGTTGACGGATACCAACATTTGTAGACATTAGTGTTGACAATATTTCCCTTGACACTCGGCGAAACATAGGTTAACTTCCGCGACGGTCCATGAGAGCTCGCAGAGCCACGTCGATCCACTTTCCCAGCAGCGTGCAGCTGGCAGAAACTCCATGCCCCATTGCGCCTCAGATCTTCCCCGATCGCGAGCGCCGTCGTCTAAGGAGGCTCCAAGATGAACTCCGCCACATACCGTTTTCTAACTCTCATCGTAGTTCTTTCCCTGGCATTGGTTGGCCTGTTGCACGCGCAAACAGCAGTCACCGGAGGCATCGAGGGCAACGTAACTGACGCTTCCGGCGCCGCCATTTCCGGCGCAACCGTCGAAGCAACGAATATCGGAGACGCAGTCGCCGAGAAGACCGTTACCAATCGCGACGGAGCGTACAGGTTCCCCAGTCTGATCCCGGGAACCTATTCGGTCACGGTCAAGAAGGACGGCTTCGCCCAGTTCATAAGAGAGGGCACCCGCATCGACGCGGGCATCGGCGTCCGCATCGACGCCAAGTTGCCGGTCGGCACCGCATCAGCCAAGGTGGAGGTTTCCGGCGAAGCGCCTCTTCTCCAGACCGATAGCGCCGAGGTGAATGAAGAAATACATTCCACCGAGATTAACGCCCTTCCTACATTCGGCAATAACATCACCCGGCTGTCGCTCTTGGCCCCTGGCGTCTCTATGCCCAGCGGCCAACTGGATCTCCACCCTGAGAATGCAGGTGAGGATTTCAATCTCAACATCAACGGAGCCGCACCGAATGCAAACGGACACCTTCTCGATGGAGTCGAGAACACCGAGGCAATCCAGGGGCTATCGATCATCGTGGCTCCGAACGACGCCGTGCAGGAAGTGAAACTCGCGACCAGCGACTACGATGCCGAATATGGCAAGGTAGCCGGCGGACTTTGGCAGATCACGACGAAGTCGGGCACAAATGCATTTCACGGATCGCTTTTCGAGAACTATCGCACCTCTGGTTTCAACGCAGCCAACCAGTTTTCTCAACACACGTCCGGTATTCCGGGCGATGTCTGGAACCAGTTTGGCGGCAGCATCGGGGGCCGAGTGATTAAAGATAAACTGTTTTTCTTTGGCGACTACCAGGGGATGCGGAATAACCTGTTCGGTTCCGGCAACGAGACAGTACCGATCGACGCGTTCAGAACTGGAGATTTCAGTTCCGTAGCAGCGACCGATCCGATCTACGATCCGGCCACTGGAAATCCGGATGGAACCGGAAGAACCCAGTTTGACGGTTGCCCGGGCACCCCGGAACTCAACGTGATTTGCCCCACCCGGCTCAGCCAGGCAGCGCAAAACCTGCTGGCGCTGTTGCCGCAGCCTAATGCAGCTGGTACTCAACAAAACTATAATATCTCCCGGCCCGCCACCTTCGACCAGGACCAGTTCGATACTCGCGCTGATTTTTTTGCGACTTCAAAAACCGTTGTGTTCGGGAAATTCACTTATTTTAAGGCGAACTTTAATACTCCCACGGCCTACGGCATCGCGGGAGGCGGTAACCCACTGACCACGGGGTCATCCAATGCGGGGCTCTCGGCCGACCACGACAAAAACGTGATGGTCGATTATCAACACACCTTCTCTCCCACTCTGCTGACGGATGCCCGGTTCGCTTTTTCGCGCATTGTGATTTCGGAATTGCAGCCGGATTACCAGACCAATGCAGCGACAAATGCAGGAATTCCAAACATCAACCTGGGTACGGTCTATACCTCCGGGTTGCCGGAGATACAGATCAGCGATCCATTAACCGCCTTCACAATGGGGGACGAGGGCCTGCCGTTCTTTGAACGCGAGGCAAACTTCGAGTTCTACAACAACTGGACCAAGACCAAGGGCCACCATGCCTTTAAGTGGGGTGCCGATATCGGAAAGTTTTTCGGCATTCGAACTGACGTCAGCGGGCGCGGGAACTTTACCGTTAGCCAATCGCTCACTCAGCTCAATGACACCGCCTCTCCCCCGGTCCCCGGATCATGCACTGACCCGTTACCCGGGAACTTTTGCGGTTCAGGCTTGGCGGCATTCGAACTCGGGCTCACCAGCGGCTTTGGTAGAGACATAACACTGGTTCAGCCCCAGGAAAAACTTTGGAAGGTGGCGTTCTACGGCCAGGATACCTGGCAAGTTACCCCCAGGCTGACTCTGACGCTGGGTCTGCGCTGGGATTATATGAGCCCGATCTTCACGCCTAACGGCGAGAGCGTCGGAAATATCGATATCGCCACCGACACACTGTTATTGACCAATCTGGCCGGTAAATACGCCGGTATAACAACTCCGAAAACCGAATTCTCACCTCGTCTGGGAGTGTCGTTCCTCTTGTTTAGAAACACGGTCCTTCGCGGCGGATACGGCCGAAGCTACTATATGAATGCGGACGGAGCGGGATTTGGAACTCAGGGTGGGGGCTGGCCCATCAAACAAAGCCAGACTGATGTCCAGGCCAATCCCTATGCCCCACTGGGGTACACGCTCGATCAGGGGCCGGGAGCTCCTCCGGCGCTTCCCGCGTTCCCGGCAAACGGCCAGATTTCATTTCAGGGCGCGCCTGGCGGCAGTGAATACTTTGTTGGTGTCGGAACCTATCCGCATAGTTACAACGACACTTACAACGTAACCTTGGAGCATGCTTTCCCCTGGCAAGTCACCGCTTCGGTTGCATACGTGGGTAACATCGGGCGCCATCTGTGGGATAACTTTGACGTCAACATGCCGCCTCCCGGACCCGGTCCCTACACCTCCCGCGAGCCCTTCTTCGCCAACTATGGTTGGGCTGTACCGGAATACCAACGGAACAACGCGGTTTACAATGAACCGGAAATGAGAAGTAACTACAATTCTCTCCAGCTTCACGCGGAAAAACGTTTTCATCAGGGGTTGTATCTCCTCAGTAACTTCACCTGGGCTAAGTCGCTTGACGTTGGAACCTTCGGCCCCGGCGATGGCAACGGAAATCAATTCTGCTACTCCTGCAATTACGGACCCTCAGGCACCGTAAGACCATGGACATGGGTGAGCGCAGTTAACTGGGAACTCCCATTCGGCCACGGCAAACCTTTAGCAAATGGTTTGAGCCGCGGCGGGGACGCAGTGGTTGGAGGCTGGGCGCTCAGTGGAATTCTAAATTTCGAGAGCGGACTGCCTTTCACGCCCTATTACGTAAACTCACCAACCGTGCTTAATTCTCCTATCTATGATCGACCGAACCTCATTGGCAATCCGCATGTGGCCAACCCCAACCGCAACGAGTGGTACAACCCAGCGGCTTATGCCGATCCGGCGCAGTACACCTTCGGGGACGCCGGACGCAACAGCCTGATGGGTCCGGGCTTCGGTGAAGTGGATCTATCGTTGACCAAATCTTTCGCCATCACGGAGAAGACCCGCATCGACTTAAAGTGGGACGCGTTTAACGCTCTTAACCGTGTGAATTTGGCGCAACCCACCGGCGACGGCGCGGCATTTGTTGACGTTGGAAATGCGGGCGTAATTAACAGCATTGTTGACTTCAGGCGGCGTATGCAGGTTGGAGCCCACCTGGTCTTCTAGGTTCTCCCTTCAGCGACAATGAGACTTGCCTCGGCCCCCGTGCCGGGGCAAGTCTCACTAACACAAATTCCGCCTTGATTTTTTGCGGCAAAGGATTTGCTTCGCAATTCCGCCAGGTGCACCTCACCCGAACTAACTAACACTATCGAGGCTCATCGCATGAGACTCTTCCTATTTGTAACCTGCCTGATCTGCTCTCTTACTTCGTATGCAACCGCTCAGGTCTCCATCACAAAATCGCCCACCGGTTGGGGATTAGCCAACGGACACATCCGTGTCGAATTGACTCGCGCGGCCGATGGCGTACGACTGAAGTCGTTGCGCCGAGAAGGCGGTGCTGAATGGGCCATGGCGGAGACACCGTTGCTCGCTTCTCCCGACAAGTCCGACAAGCCATACCGGTTCGCGGAAGACTCTATTTCCGACCTGGACAAGGGCGGCAAACAGCTCACGCTAACTTTTCAGTCGGATGACGGCGGACGGCTTTCTCTCCAGCTAAGACTCTATCCAACCGGAGCCGTGATTCAGGCCGCGATGCAAATCGAAAATCGCGGCAAGCACGACTTGAATCTCGATGCTCGCATCGACCCGTTGTTCCTGACCCTAAAGACTTCTGCGACCGGCCTCAAGTCCTATTCCTCAATGAAGGGCCAGCACGGATTCCAAGCGAGTAAGAATAGTTCGCAACGACGAGACTTCCCCGACTGGCTCGTTCTTGAAAATGAAGCGGTTGGAGAATCAATGCTAGTAGGCGGCGAACCCGGCCTGGGCGTTCTCGGATGGAAAGCCGATGTCATATCCTCCCCCACCAGCACCGTAGTTCGCGCGGGCACGATTCTCATAAAAGGCAAAAAAGATAAGAACTCCGCTCCTCTTGTCTTCGAACTAGCTCCCGGAGCAACCGTCGAAACGCCCATAAGCTTTTTCGCGCTCGCCAAGGGAGACAGCGACAATGCCGGGAATGAGACGTTCCGCTACCTGAAGCAATATGTTTTTCAGGCGCCTTTGCCCGGTTCTCCCCTGGTCACATATTGCATATGGCTTACCGAGAAGAACAGCGAAGAGCAACTCCTCAAAGAGCTCAGCCTGGCAACGCAAGTTGGCTTCGATGTCTTCTACCACGATGCGACCTGGTACGAAGGAGCATCCGTCATCCCCGGCATGAACGATTGGACCCTCGGCCTCGGCAGCTATCACGAAGACAAAGAGAAATTTCCGCATGGCCTCAAGAATCTTTCTGACGCCATCCACGCCATGGGCTTGAAGTTTGGCCTTTGGATCGACCCGGGAAACGTAGCTGCAGCGCGGGTTGAATCTGGCGAGATTCCATCGGAGTGGCTGGCCATGATCGACGGCAAAACCATGGGCACTACGCATCCCTCTCTCGCACCCACCAAGCAGCTTTGCCTGGGGGATCCCAAAGTCGTCGCCTGGATCGAGCAGCAGCTAGGCGACATTATCGAGAAATGGCATCTGGACTGGATCAAGTGGGATCCGTCGTCCACCGTGAGCTATGAATGTAACCGCATCGATCATGGCCATGGAAAAACCGATGGCGCCTACGCCGCCTATCGCGGACGCATGGAGATCATGCGCTATCTCCTCAACCGCTTTCCAAATCTCTCCGGATTCGAATGCGATCCCTCCCTGCAATTCGCGCGCACTAACCCCGGCCCTCAAAGCCTGCTCCCCGGCGGCTACACCAACGAATTCATCACCGGCCCCATGCTCAGCCCCAACGTGTGGGGATCGCTCGCAGCCGCGGGCCACGGCGATGCGGGTGGAGAATACCTCACGGCCCGCTGGTACAGTGCTTCCGCTCTCGATTACTATTTCCGCAAGCACTTCACGCATGGCGTGACCTTCGGCAACATCAACGGCATGTCGTCGCAGTTTCTTTCGGCTGCTCCGCCGGGCTTCGTCGAAGCTTTCAAGCGGAATCTTTTGTTCTTTAAGCAGTACCGCCATCTCCTGCTCGAAGATGTCTATCATCCGAAAGTTGCCGCTGCTGGATGGAGTTCCATCCAGTACGTGAAAGAAGATTCGACCGAGTCGGTGGTTTATGTTTTTCGCGATAAGTCCGAGACTGCGGACACGACGATTCGCTTGCGCGGCTTGGAAGCCAATGCAAAATATCGCGTCACCAGCCTCAACGATCGCCCGGGGCGCGACCGAATAATAACCGGAGAATCATTGATGAATGGCATCTCCGAACATCTGCCCAACAAGTGGCTGACCAATGGCGACGGAGCCATCAAAGAATTTGCCGACCAGCAAAAATACGGCTCCGATATTTTGCTGCTTCGTCGTCAGCCCTAGGTTGGAAATGAACCATGGTGTGACTTTCGCAAGACGCGGTAGAATGTTTCGGACAAATTATAAAGTTCTAACGCGTCCCCCAAAAGTGGTGATCCAGACGGAAATCCCGGGTTCTGGCGGTACGCGGACAACGTGATTGGCCCCCCGATTGCGAATCGCAACTCCGCTTCAAAGCCCAGCCTGGCGCGCCAACTCGGCCTCTTCGACGCCACCATGCTGGTCATGGGTGGCATCGTCGGCTCTGGAATATTCATGAATCCCTACGTTGTCGCCCAGCAGGTGCACACTCCTGCTCTGATTTTAGGAGCCTGGATTTTCGGCGGCATGATCGGGCTAGGCGGCGCATTCGTCTGGGCTGAACTCGCGGCAACGCTGCCCGAAGTCGGCGGCCAATACGCTTATCTCCGCGAGGCCTATCATCCGGCGGTCGCATTTTTATACGGATGGGTCTTGCTCCTCGTCATCCAGACCGGAGGCATGGCGGCCGTCTCCATCACCTTCGCCCGCTACTTTCTCGAACTCACCGGCCTGCACACACCCGACTGGATCGTCGCCACTACAGCCCTCGCCACCCTCACGCTCATCAACTGCCTCGGCGTGAAAACCGGCGGACGCACGCAGAGCGCGCTTATGGTGATGAAAATTCTAGCCATCGCGGCGCTTGTGATCGCCGGAGCCGTATTCGTCGGCAGGCACGTAACCATCACCACTGCTGCGGAGCCGCATTCGTCGCTCACTTCTTTCGGCGCAGCCATGGTGCCGGTGCTCTTCTCTTATGGCGGATGGCAAACCGCAAATTTCCTTGCCGCCGAAGTGAAAGAGCCAAGAAAAAATCTGCCGCGAGGGTTGTTGCTCGGAGTGCTGGGCGTGGTGGTGCTCTACATCTCGGTGAACTGGGTCTGCCTGCGCGCTCTCGGTCCGCAGACGCTGGCCGTGACCAGCACTCCTGCGACCGCCGTAATGCGACTGGCATTAGGGCAGCGCGGCGCGACGTTCATCGCTGCCGCCATCGCTATCTCAACGCTGGGCTTCCTTAGCCAGTCGATATTGACCGCGCCGCGCGTGTATTTCGCCATGGCCGATGACGGTCTGTTCTTCCGAGCCGTGGCATGGCTCGATCCGCGCACCCGCGTCCCCGTGGTCGCCATCGTCCTGCAGAGTGTGTGGACGATCGTGATCGCTCTCTCAGGCCGTTACGAACAAATTCTCAATTACGTCATTGCGATGGACTTTCTGTTTTTCGGTTTGACGGCAACCACCATCTTCGTCTTTCGCCGTCGTGCGGCGCGAGGAGAGATTGAAACGAAGACCGGCGCCGGCTATCGAATGCCCGGCCACCCCGTCACCACAACCGTTTTCGTCGCGATATGCTGGTGGGTGGTAGGGAATACGATCTACCGCTATCCGCGCAACAGCCTCTTCGGCTACGCGCTGCTGCTGGCGGGCGTTCCTGTGTACTGGTTCTGGAGCCGACGCGCGTCGTCGCCATCTATCTCGAAAGAGTAACGCATGAATACTTTGCAGACAGAAGCAGTTTCGCTTTATCTGGCGTGGGCCAAGCTACACTCGAACGCGCCCTTCAACCTGGCAGTCAGTGGAGTGCAGGACTATCCACTGTCCGGGCTCCCGGTTTGCATCGAAGACCTCGAAATCGGCGGAACAGACCCGTATGGCTACAGGCCGCTCATGGCTCGCTTGGCCGCGAAGGCGGCAGTGCCAGAAGATTGCCTCGTCTATACGTTCGGCACCTCGATGGCAAACTTCATCGCGCTGACCGCGGTCGTACACCGCGGTGACGAGGTGCTGGTAGAGCAACCCGCCTACGATCCGCTGCTGACCGTCCTCGAACACATCGGAGTAATTATCCGCCGCTTCGAACGCCGCGCCGACAGAGGATTCCACCTCGGCCTCGGAGAACTCGAACGCAACCTCACGCCTCAAACCCGTCTCGTGATTCTCTGCAATCTTCACAACCCGAGTAGTGCATTGACCGACGAAAGCACGATGCGGCGCGTAGGCGAGATGGCCGCCAAAATGGGTGCTCGTGTACTGGTAGACGAAGTTTATCTCGAAACTCTCTTCGATCAGCCGTGGCGATCGGCGTTTCACCTGGGATCAAACTTCATCGTCACCAGCAGCCTCACCAAAGCTTACGGCCTGAGCGGCATCCGCTGCGGATGGATTCTGGCGCAGCCGGAGCTCGTCCAGCGCATGTGGCAGATCGTTGACTTCACCTATGGCAGTCCCGTACACCCAGCCGAACTTCTCGGAGCGATTGCGCTCGATAATCTCGATCGGGTTCGTGATCGCGCCCGTGATTTGCTTACCACCAATCGCGCTCTGGTCAATGAATTCCTGGCGGAACACCCGACAATAGACTGCGAACCCAGCCGCTTCGGCACCACTGTCTTTCCAAGGCTTCGCGCCGGCCGTGCCGACAAATTTGTCGCCATGCTGCGCGAGCAGTTTGAGACCAGCGTAGTGCCAGGAGAATTTTTCGAGCAGCCGCAACACTTCCGCATAGGCTTCTGCGGCAATACCGAGACGGTCCGCGGCGGACTGGAAAGACTAGGCGCTGCGCTCGACGCCTTCCACAAGCAATCGAGCTAGCGAGAGGTTGTGGTCCCGAAGCAACCTTATATCTAAGACGACCATCACCTGATAACGACGACCGGATCCCATACAATTGGATCGACGCGATTTTCGCCATTGTGTTTGACGATGAATCGAATCTTGTCCCCCGCAGCTACCGGCAGATTTGTAATTTTATACGTGGTTGGAGAATTGTAGTTGGGAAGAATCTCGGCCCATCCGGTTAAAGGCCATACCTGCCGCGAATCTTGCAGAATTCGCACGAAGCACGAAGCCCGATTTTCCGCGCTCGGATCCTTGCGAATGACACCAGACATGCTCACCGCGCCAGCCATCGGCACAACGAACGTCCGCGACAAATCGTAGTTCGCGGAGGGCTGCATCCAGATTCTTCCAATTCGGCCCAACCCCGATCCTCTCCAGCGCCCTTCATAGCCTCCTTTGTCCCAAACCAGCTCTTGATAAGAACCGTCTCCGGCCGCCTCTTCATAGGTCCACTGATGCATGGATTGCGCCGGGGAAAAATCTCCGAGAGCCTCGTACGTCTGCGGTTCGCCCGCCGCCTTCGTCGCGGCCACCGCCGGACTCCGATTGCCATCTCCGTCCACCGCCGCAACCTCAAAGCGGGCGTCCATATCGTTGCGAGCAAAATCGGAGTGATCGAAGAAAAAAGTCCCCTTTGCCGACCTGCCAATGAGCTTTCCGTTCTTGAGAATTTCGTAGTAGGAGATCCAATTGTCGTCGTGGATGGGCGACCACGTAAGTTCGATTCCCTCGACACCGAGATTTGTTCCCAATCGCTTGGTCACGTCCGCAGGCGCGGTGGGAGGAACATGGTCGGTTCCAGAACCGGGATAGTGCGGCAAGTTTAAGAATATCAATTCTCCCGCAATAATCTTCTCGAGACTGATTCCCTTCGCCATAAGCTGAGATCCGGTCTCATGAAAATGCACTCCAGAGGCGCTCGCCTGCACCTCATACGTGGCGTCGGGTAACAGTCCGCCTGGATAAATAATCACCGGCTTGGCGGAAGCTTCAAGCTGAACAGGCTCGCTCAACCGCGCATACTTAAATCCCGACGCATCCGGACAGCTTCGGCTCATGTCGAGATCCGTCGTCGCCAACACCCTGCCATCGTCAGCCCGCACCAGTGAAAGCGCATACGTCCCATGATTACTTCCCGGATCGAATTGCCCTAACTCGGTAACCGTCATCGGCTTATCCAGTTGGAATTCCATCCCAAAGAACCTGTCAGCGGCTCGCCGCTCCGCGCCAAGCTGCGCAATTTTTGTGACCAGCGACTCCTCACCATCGCCTGACCGATACTTCAGATCAAGCGGCCCAAATTCCTGCCCCGGCACGCCATAGAAGCGGAAGGCTCCGTCCACGGGATCCTCGTAGATCCCAGTCTCCGGAGTGGCAGCGGAAGTCGTTTCCACCGTGTTCATCTGTCCCGCGCCCCCACGATATCGGTCGACCGAATCTGCCGAATATTTTTCTGGGCGACTAACTACGAAGTAACTAGCCCCATGCTTAGCGTGCTTGGTTATGATCACACCCTTCGAGCTATCTCGATTCATCCTCTGGAAATACCAGACGGCATCATCGTTCTCCACCTTCGGACGGAACACATGACTCCAGCGGCCGGCCACGCCTTGCGCCACCAGATAGTGATAGATTTCCCAATCCTTACGAATCGCCTCCACATCCGGCCCGTCGCCCGGATCTCGATACCACGTCGGATCCATCGCCAAATGTGTGCGATCGGTCGCGGGTTCGTAATACGTATGATCGAAATCAACGACATTATGAAGTTTGTCCGGAGGAACGAGCAGCGAAGTGTAGTACGAACTATAAGGACCGACGCCGCCGTCGGTGTATTCGCCAGACTCCGCCAATCGTGCGATGTCGTAGCTGATCCAGCGTCCGCCGCCGTCGCAAGCGTCGATTCCACTTTGCGGATGATCGCGCTTGAAACGCTCGAGCAGGCGACGAAAGTTTTGATCGGCTGCGAGGGCATCCGTGTCGTTGGCACTGGCCGCGGGTGCGATGTCATACCGCCACTGAAAATCTCCCCAACCGCTAACTCCGTCGTCCAACAACTGCCTTTGCCAGTCGGCGGTCGCTGCAATCGACTGCTCGAGAACTTGCTGGCCTGGAATCATCCAGTCCGGGTGCTGCTGCGCGACTCTAGACTCCGCCGTCGCTAGAAATGTCGGATACCACAAGACCCATTTCATTCCATACTTGCGTAAATAATCGTTCGTTTTCCGCCAATCGGGTCCGGTCCACGTGCCCCACTTGTCATACCAACCAGCATCATCCCACAGGATATCTGTGCCCGTTTCCCGCAGAAGATCGATATATCGAAGGTCAAGCGCCAATCGCCGCCCCCAGTTATCGGCGCTCGGCGTGCCCCCGTCACCAACCCAGGGATCGGGCCAATCGACCGCCCAGCGCGTCTTGGCGAAATATTCCGGATTGGTGTATTCCCACAAGTACGCATATTGCCAATCGAGTAGTTGATTTCCAAGTTCGTCGACTCCGCCGGAAAATGGCGCCATGAAAACTTTCGGAGTTTCGATGCGCGCGCCGGGAGCCAGGTCTTTTTCAAATCCGGCTAACTCAAGACTCATTTCGAGCGGCGGACCCTGTTGAGCTGCGATCGCGAAACGCCAGCGGCCAAGGTAATCCCAGCCTACGGCCAGGCCTTCTTTGACATCAGCGCCGACGCTGCGATCGAGCAGAAACACAAGCGGCAGATAACTGCTGTAGTTCCCCGGCTGAATACCACCATTCGAATCGAGCGTTCGCTGATAACCCGCGTTCATCGACTCGCTCTTGAGAAGCTGGCTGCCGTTGTAATTCCCGCCGCCGGTCAAATAGTTGAATTGAAAATTCCGCGCGATCGCACTCTGCACTCGCGAGTGCAGAAATTCAACATGTTCCAGGCGTACCGAACTCTCGGAGGAGTTCTCAATCGTCATCCATTCGCGAATCACGGCAGTCCCCGGGTAAATGCCGTAATGCTTGGTTGCCCGTATGCCTGCCGATTCCAGGTCAACGTCGAGCTGCAGCTCACCTTGAGCACCCACGGCAACATGCCCGTCGCCCAGCTTCCATTGCCAGCCCGGCGCGCTAAGGTCCCGCCCATTCGCAGAGAACTGGATTTCAGCCGACCCTTCTTTTCCATCAAGATATTCCCGCCCAGACAGCCTGTTGCGTAACGATAGCGCCAACAATCTTCCGCCCTCGAAGCCAACCCGTTTTTCGACAAGCGACGTACCCATGATCCATTGATCACCTTCGCGCCGCATATAGCCATCTTTGCTCTGAAGGTTGTTGCTTTCGAGATGATTCTGCCCGCTCAGCAGAGAACCTGCCGTGAAGATAATCAATAACTGGATAATGAGAATACGGCGGATTAAAATTCGGCTACCCTCGGACACGCGGTCAAAGTAAAAGGCTCCGTTCTTACACTGGCTCTATCTGTCAGTTGGTCCAGGTCGAGAGATTCAACTGGGTCGCGGCCAAGCGGCAACTGGCCATCTCGTAGCCTCCGCGATTTCCAGCAACCGGTTGTACTTAGCCAGTCGTTCAGATTGTCGAATCGATCCGTTCTTGAATTGGTCCGCTCGCCATCCCACCGCCAAATCTGCCGCCCAGTTGTCTTCTCTCTCCCCGCTTCGAACGCTCAGCGTGACTGACCACCGCGCAGATCGCGCTTGCTGGTACGCCTCAAGCGATTCTGTCAGCGTTCCGATCTGATTCACCTTCAGTAGCAACGCGTCGCAAGCATTCGCGTCAATCGCGCGCCGTATCCGGTCGGGGTTCGTACACAGTAGATCATCTCCCAGCGTCAGCGCCCGCCCAGCGATAGCTCGACGTAGTTCCGGCCAGTTCTGCCAGTCATTTTCCGCGAGCCCGTCTTCGACGCTTAAGATCGGATAGCGCTCGAGCCACCCCGCAATGGCCTGAATCATTGCGGCGCTATCTAGAATCTCTCCGTCTTTCTTATAGTGCCCGTCCTGGTAGAAATGCGACGCCGCAACATCGACGCCAAGAAAAATATCTTCGCCCGGACGATAGCCCGCCAACTCAATCGCTTCTACCGCCAAACCGAGCATCTCTTCCGCAGACGCGCAAGGGGGCGCAAGGCCGCCTTCATCAGCGGTAAGCAGCCGCATCCCATATTTCCGTAAAATAAGATCCGCTGCCGCCTGATAAACATCGGATGCCGCAACCAGAACCTCATCGATGGTTCGCCCGGACATCGGTATGATCAGGACATCCTGGACCGACACCTGTTGCCCCGCATGTTTCCCGCCGCTAAAGAGATTGATGGTCAACCGAGGCAGCGTATTCGCCGAAACCCTCAATATGCTGGCGAAATGCTGGTAGAGAGGAACGCCACGTTCGATTGCGCAAGCCCGCGCAAAGGCCACCGAAACCGCAAGGATTGCATTCGCACCGATGTTCGACTTTGTCGCCGTTCCGTCGAGCGCAATCATGGTTCGGTCCAGGGCTTCCTGGTCGGCAAAGACGCCGCCGGCCAGCGCATCCTGAAGCACGCCGCCCACATTTGCCGCCGCCAACCGGCATCCCAAACCCTGATACCTCTTTGGATTTCCATCGCGCAGTTCATGCGCTTCCGCGCTTCCGGTCGATGCTCCGGAGGGCACGGAAGCCGATGCAGAGATCCCGCCTTCCAACACGCAGGTTGCCAGCACAGTGGGCCGGCCGCGGCTGTCGAGAATTTCTCGGCCGGAGAGTCGCTCAATTTTCGGCATAGGCTTCAATCTTGCTCACAAATTCAGCAATCAAGTCAGGAATGTTATCCGGAGGCTCCTTCATCAGCTTCAGGACGACATCATGTTGCCGTGCTCGTTCCGATGGCGTCAGGTATTCGAGTGGAGATTTGCCCGCCACTCGTGCCAGCAAGCATCCAAGCGTGTGACGCACCACTCGGGCTTCCACGAGTTCGGCCCAGTCGATCTGCATGACCTCGTCGTAATACGCCCGCCAGAACAACTCGGCGGCACTGGCCAGACGATCCCGCACCGGCGGCAAGTGATGAGCCTTACTGAGAAAATGTGTCAAAGCAAATCCCACGTCAAAGGCCGGGTCTCCGAAGTGAACGACTTCATAGTCGAGCAGAATTAACTTGCTCCGGTAAATCAGAGTGTTCTTTGGACTGAAATCGCCGTGCACCAAACTGTCTTTGTGCCGCAGCGTTTCCCGCGCCAGCGCGTTCAAAAATTCGGCGGCCGCCATAACGTTGTGGGAGGCGTATAGATAATAAGGTTCCAGCCGAAGGCTCTCGAAGTAGGTTGTGTCCGCAAACTCGCGGGCCACTTCCGCCCGACACTCGGATGATCTCCGATGAATTGTGCCGAGAAGCAATCCGAATTGCTCAAAATGTTCGGAAATAATTTTTCCCGAAAGCAGTACCGATTTCCAATTTTCGTGTCCTGCCGGAATCGCCTGCATGCCCATTAAGTGATTTTCCAGGTCTTCAAAAACAAAAGCTGGAGTCGTTCCCGAGGGCGCCGAGCGATTCAGCCAGCGCAGCGCTCGCGCTTCAACCGCGATTCTTTCGGGGCTGCTGAACCAGTCTACGTTGACTCGCAATTTCGACAGCGCTTGTTTCAAGACCCAGCCGTGTCCATCCGCCCAGGCCAATCTCACCGTTCGATTCGAAACCCCGCCCGCAAGCTTTTCCAACGAAATTGTCTCGCCCAGCTTTACGAATCCGTGCACGCTGAGATAACACTGCAGCGCATCAAAGTTCTCGATGTCCAATTCCATGGATTGACTAGTCTCGATCTGAAATTATGATCATCGCTTGCCGCTCTCCGCACCCGTGAGCAGTACAACTCGGGCGAAGAGGCCGGTCGTGTCGCCGGAATTCGTCTTGTTCTTACCATACCCAACAGCAAATGTGACGGTGTCGTTAGCTTTCATTTCGATTTGACCTGAATACGCCGCCGTAGGGCTCGCCCCCTGCACCTTGCGGAATGCCGGGTCTCCTCCGTAGCCATCGATGTCGGCATCAAAGAGGGATGTGCCATTGTGCAGCACATGCACATCCGTCGTAGACCATACGTGGACGCCTGCGAATTGAGCGCCTATCTTGTAGGTGCCTGCCACGGGCGCCACGAAGCGAACCAGACTGTATTGGCCGCTATTACTCGCCTCCATTGCGACCTCGCCGCCGCGCACGACCCAGCCATTGGGTGAAGGCCAGGCTTGTGACTGCTTCGTGGTGTTATAAGCGACGTAGGGGTAATAACCCGGGCCCGGGCCTTTACTGGCATCTGGATGCCAGAACCCAATCGGACTGCCCCCGTCACAATACTTGTCGAATCGAAACTGGTCAGGTGCCAGAGAGTTGGTCTCAGAATAGCCGTACTGCCAAAGCTTGTGGGGATTCTCCTGAAGAGAGAAATCAGCGGACAAGTCGAAGGTGGTTTGGGCCTGTGCTGCCAGGCCAAGGAACATAATGATGGCGGCGATTCGCCACATACTGAGCCTCCTTTTAGAATTCTAGATCGACAATTTTTGTGTTAACAATAGTGTTGACATAAGCCCAGTGCGTCCACTAGCCTACCACAGCCGAGGGCACGATTCACCACAACAAAATTCGACGCGGGTCGCGTGATCTCTGATTAAATTGTTGATCTTAATCCCGTGCGATTGAGGCTTTTAAAATGAGCGGAAGACTTGCGGGGAAAATTGCGCTAGCCACGGCTGCGGGGCAGGGCATTGGACGCGCTACGACGATCGCGTTTGCCGACGAAGGCGCTACGGTCTGGGCCACGGATATCAACGACCAATTGCTGGCGGCCCTCAGTCATGAGCGTCCCAACATCCACACTCGCCGGCTGGACGTCCGCGACGAACGAGACATTGCAAATTGCGCCGCCGAGGTTGGCGCGCTTGATGTGTTGTTCAATTGCGCCGGCTACGTTCATCACGGAAATATTCTCGATTGTTCAGAGCAAGACTGGGATTTTTCTTTCGATCTTAACGTTAAATCCATGTATCGCACCTGTCGCGCCTTTTTGCCCGCCATGCTCAAAGCGGGGAAAGGCAGCATCATTAATATGTCGTCGGCCGCGTCGAGCATTAGAGCGGCGCCAAATCGATTCGTTTATGGGAGCACGAAGGCGGCGGTGATTGGGCTGACGAAGGCAATCGCCGTCGATTTCATTCGCAGCGGCGTTCGTTGTAATGCGATTTGTCCGGGCACGGTGCAGTCGCCTTCTCTGGAAGAACGAATTGCTGCGCAGGGCAACGTGGAGAAGGCCCGCTCCGAGTTTGTCGCGCGCCAGCCCATGGGGCGAATTGGCCGGCCCGAAGAAATTGCAGCTCTGGCTGTTTACCTCGCGTCGGATGAATCCAGTTACACTACTGGGCAGACACACATTATTGATGGCGGCTTTACACTTTAGCGACCTCTTACGAAGTCCTCGGAGAAAAAATGAAATTGCTGCGCTACGGTATACCAGGCCGGGAGAAGCCAGGCCTTTTAGCTGACGATGGACAGATTCGCGATCTGTCTGGGGTGATTCCCGATCTCGCCGGTGAGTCCTTGCTGCCCGAGTCGATTCAAAAACTGCGGCGCACCGACGTCACTCGATTGTCCGTCGTTCCCGGAAAGTCGCGACTCGGTCCCTGCGTAGGCAGCGTCGGCAAGTTCGTCTGCATTGGCTTGAACTACTCCGATCACGCGAAAGAGGCCGGAATGCCGATCCCCGCCGAGCCAGTCATCTTCATGAAGGCAACCTCTGCCATCTGCGGCTCTGACGACGATGTCGTCATCCCCCGCGGATCGACGAAGATGGACTGGGAGGTTGAGCTCGGCGTGGTGATCGGCAAGCCAGGCAAGTACATCGCAGAAGCGGACGCGCTTTCGCATGTTGCCGGCTACTGCGTGGTCAATGATGTTTCCGAACGTGCTTTTCAAATCGATGGCACCGGCCAGTGGGTGAAGGGCAAGAGCGCAGACACTTTCGGTCCGATTGGCCCGTGGCTCGTAACTCCCGACGAGGTTCCCGATCCGCAGGATCTCGACATGTGGCTCGAGGTTGATGATCACCGTTATCAAAACGGATCGACTAAGACCATGATTTTCGGAGTGGCGTCTCTGATCAGTTACGTGAGCCGATTTATGAGTTTGCAAACCGGCGACATTATTTCTACGGGTACGCCTCCCGGCGTCGGCCTTGGGCGAAAGCCGCCCGTTTACCTGCGCGCGGGCAATCGCATGAAGTTAAGTATTCGGGGCCTCGGGCAACAAAACCAGAAAGTCGTCACTGAATAGGCTGGCGTTTCCGATAATCTAGCGAACTTTCTTATAAATAATGACCGCGGCTGTTCGCTTCTCCGTAAGCTCCACGTGCAACCCGCGTTGCATCAATTCGCTTCCTGAAACGGTAGACGGCGTTTTCGAATCGAGATTCGTAACCTCATAAGTCGCCGCTGCATCAAGCCCCCGCAAGTGAAGATCTTTTGCCGCCTCTTCCCCGTGATCCCGCCGAAAAACCTGCACCATTCCATCTCCGTCTTCAGGGCGATTGAATTGCCACGCCGCCCACTCGAACGCCGCGCTGCGCTCCTGCCGCGGGTCCGTGCTGCAATCGGAGTCGGTGCTGCAGGGCAACAAAGGATAGTAGTCGCCATAATAATAAGGCCGCAGGAGTTTGAGTTGCGCGACCATGTCGCGCATCCAGTCAAAGGGAAAATCAGGCGGGATAAATTTGCCGACCTGGTTCGGATAGCCAGCGCCGTTGAAGAGAGCGAAACCCAAACCCGGAGCGAAGCCACTTCGAAAGTGATAAGTATCGCCAGGTCGAACCTGGAGGATCGTGCCAAAATGGGGCCGCCAATAGGCGAGGCCTTCGGTGCTAACCTGAGCACCGACGGGATCCGCATCGGGCGAAACCGGATAGTCCGCCCGGCTCAAATCGACAGCGCGCGAAATTGTCTCCAGGTCTCCGCGCTGCACAATGTCGAGAATAAGTTGTGGATGCTTGCGCCGCAGCCCATCCCAGAACTCCAGCAGGCCTTCCACGTAGCGTATTTGAGTGATCCCCTGGTGATCGCTTGCATCATTCTTGTCCCAGAAAGGAGCGAGACCAAAGTTGCAATCCTGGCGGAAAATGTCTATGCCCTGTTGGTCGATGAGTTCCGACGTGGAATCGATCATGTATTGACGGGCGGCGGGATTGCCGAAGTCAAATAACCGGAACTTCACCAGCGGGCGCGCGGTGTTGCCTTCGAAGTGAGTTGTCACTTCTCCGATAAACCAATCGGGATGCTCGATGGTCAGCGGTGTTCCGACCACCGCCCGTTCCGGTTCAAACCACAGCAGGAACTTCATTCCCCTGGCATGGGCAGCATCGCTGATGGGTCGAAGACCTCCATCAGGATGAGGAACTTGATTAACCCGCCAGTTTCCAGCGTGCAAAAACCAATCCTCTTTCCCGAATACCTGAAATTCATCAACCGGACGATCCGCTCCGTACCACCCGGCATCCATCCAGAAGTTCTCAAATCCAATCTTCTCTTTCGTGATCTGATCGATCAGGCGCAGGCCGGTGGAGGTTTTCATTCCGCCCCATCCCGTGAAGGAAACGGGCAGAACCACTGGCTTCCCGTCATATTGCGGCGTGTGATATTTCAAAATGTGGCGCCGCAAAATATTGTGCGCGTCGACATCGTCCCCTTGCCACGGCAACAGCAGGATTTGTGGCGTTCGAATCTCCTCGCCCGGATGCAGTGACAGATGCGTTGTTTCCATCCCGGCGGTGATCGCAATCGCGGACTCGGTCTTGCGCGAGAAGTTGATCGCCCATTTGCCCGGCCATCCCACTGCCCCGATCAGCCCGCCGCCGCTCGTCTGAATATCGAAAAATGGTATCGCCTTATCCGTCTTCCCGCCGCTTTCACTGGAAATCTGAAAAGACTCGAGCTGATTCAGCGGCTTTTTTACGAGCGCATACGTATCCATGCCGCCACATCCCTTGGAATAGAGAATTGTCGGAATGCCGTTTCCAGTGACCGCAAATGACAGATCCAGCGGCTCGACATCTTCGAGGATTGGCGAATCAAGCCTGCCGTCATTCCTGAAATACGCTGTCCATTCGACCACAGCAGAGTTCGCGAACTCCGTCGCTCCTATACGGAACTGCAAGCCGGATTTCGGATCGGTCCAACTTACGACATGTTCGGTGCGAGCGCTGTCGAGTCGGTGGGTTTCGGTCTTCTTCGGCCAATCTTGCAGAAACGTACTAGATCCCTGCCTGTCATAGACGAACGAGAACGGCAGCTTTGCATGATCGCTGAGCAGATGTCCTTCGAGCCACTGGTTTTTTTGGGGAACACCGCCCGACTCGTCTTGCCCTGCGTCAACATCCGCCGCCGTGGCGCAGTTCGCCAGCAAAACGAGCAGGCAGATTGCCCATGCCAAGTATCGCGAGAAATGTTCCAAGTGATTTACTCCGAGAGGGCTTTGACATCTGCAATGCATGAGTGGGTTACCGGTGCCGCGAGGATTATTCATGGTGATTTGCTGAATGTCAACACTGTTGTTAACATTCGCATAGCTAATCCGTCATTGTTGCATTCAGCGCACTCGAAATAAGACTCAAGAAGCCGAACGGCGTAAAGTCATCCAGAAGGGATTTTGAATTCCATGTCCGATTCCAAGTCCGACGAAAAGCGCACGTATCGCTCAGCCGAGTGGTTCGCCAAGACAGACAAAGACGGCTTCGTGCACCGCAGCTGGATGCGCAACCAAGGACTGCCTGACCACGTGTTCGACGGACGGCCAGTCATCGGCATCTGCAATACCTGGTCGGAGCTCACGCCCTGCAACGCCCATTTTCGCCAGATTGCCGAGCACGTCAAACGTGGCGTCTGGGAAGCTGGCGGTTTCCCGCTCGAATTTCCGGTGATGTCGATGGGCGAAACCAACATGCGTCCCACCGCCATGCTATTTCGAAATCTGGTGAGCATGGATGTCGAAGAGTCGATCCGCGCCAACCCGATCGACGGCGTCGTTCTGTTATGTGGCTGCGACAAGACGACACCCTCGCTGGTCATGGGAGCCGCAAGTTGCAACGTGCCCGCCTTGGTCGTCTCTGGCGGCCCCATGCTCAATGGCAAGTACCGCGGCCAGGACATCGGTTCGGGAACCGGCGTATGGCGTTTCAACGAAGAACTCAAAGCTGGCACTTTGAGTTCGCAAGATTTCAGGGAAGCCGAAGCCTGCATGTCGCGCTCCGCCGGCCATTGCATGACCATGGGAACGGCCTCGACAATGGCGTGCATGGTCGAGGCTCTAGGCCTCGCGCTCCCTCAGAACGCCGCCATCCCCGCCGTCGATTCTCGCCGCTACGTGTTGGCCCACACGGCCGGCCGCCGCATTGTCGATATGGTGCGCGACGACCTGCGGATTGCGCAGATTCTGACGCGAGAGGCATTTGAGAATGCGATCGTCGTCAACGGCGCAGTGGGCGGCTCGACCAATGCGGTCATTCACCTTCTCGCCATCGCCGGGCGCGTCGGCCTAAAAGTTACGCTCGACGATTGGGATCGCATCGGCCGCGACGTCCCGACGCTGGTCGATCTAATGCCCTCCGGCCGCTACCTGATGGAGGATTTTTATTACGCCGGCGGACTACCCGCAGTGATTCGCGCGCTCGATCAGCGCAACTTGATTCATCGCGATGCTCTGACCGTCAACGGCAAAACCATCTGGCAGAATTGCCAGACCGCTCCCAATTGGAACCCCGAAGTAATTCGCCCACTGGAAAACCCTCTCGTCGAGCATGGCGGAATCGCCGTCCTGCGCGGCAATCTGGCGCCGGATGGGGCTGTGCTCAAGCCCTCCGCTGCTTCTCCGCATCTCATGCAACACCGTGGCCGCGCCGTAGTATTCGAGAATATCGAGCACTACAAGGAACGCATCGACCATCCCGACCTCGAGGTCGACGAAACCTGCATTTTAGTTTTGAAAAATTGCGGCCCCAAGGGTTATCCCGGAATGGCTGAAGTCGGCAACATGAGTCTCCCGGCCAAGCTGCTCAAGCGCGGCATCACCGACATGGTGCGTATCTCCGATGCGCGCATGAGCGGCACAGCCTACGGAACCGTCGTCCTCCACGTTTGTCCCGAAGCAGCAGTAGGCGGAAATCTCGCAGCGGTGCACGACGGCGACCTCATCGCATTAGACGTGGTTGCCCGCACGATACACCTCGAAGTCTCGCAGGATGAGCTGCATCGCCGCCTGAAGTCATGGCAACCTCCCGCCCTCACGATGAAAGGCGGCTATCAGCAACTCTATAGAGAACGGGTGATGCAAGCCAACACCGGCGCCGATCTTGATTTCCTGATCGGTTGTCGCGGCGACGAAATCCCTCGCGAATCGCACTAAAGGATCGAAGTAAATCGTTCACGGACCGCATTCTTGCGTCGGACGCGCTCGATTGGATCTCGGCCTCGAGCCCCCCTGGGGAGTGGCAGCTCCAGCGTTTCAGATCTTCGATTTGTCGCGGTGGTCTTTCCCTTACGCGCTCTGCGCCGAAGACCTGGCCACGGACCTGAGCTAAACCACCGTACGCTGTCTCATTTTCTGAGCAAGAGTGAGCCGTCTCGCCCGCCCCAGCGTGTATGGCGCGCGTCGTTCATTCTCGGCAGATTCCAGTTGCCGCTCCTATTTCGTTCCTAGATCCGTCAGGATCTTGGGATTATTTTCTCCCGATGCGACAATTTGATGGCAAGCGGAACAGTCATTGGTGATGGTCTGGCCATCGGCGCTGGTGTGGTTGCCATCATGGCAGCGGAAACAACCCGGAGAGTCACTGTGCCCAAGGTTGTTTGGGTGTGTACCCCAGGTCACACGCATGTCTGGAAAGATGTTTCGCAGGTAGATATTCGCCACTTCTTGGGCAGCCTGCTTCACCGCGGCCCCCCGCGCTCCATCGATTTCAGGATAGTTGCTCTGATAAAACTTGGTGATCTCGCTGATGATGCTCCGCTCGCCCACTTCGCGAGTGGTGTAATTCACCTTAAGTACCTCAACCGCTTTCTTCCTGATGTACGGAAGATCCGGGCTGATGCCCCCGATCGACATTTGTTTGTCCACCGCGTTTTCCGGCAGGTCCGCAACATGCGCGGGCCGGTTGTGGCAATCCAGGCAATCCATCACGCGATGTTCTCCCTGGTCCAACTGCTTTTGAGTTGGCACGGCATCACTGGAAATGAATTCGGTGGTCTTCCCCTTATCGTCGGTGTAGTAAACGGCCGGAATCGTCTGCCGCTGGGGGTCGGTGGAAACGTAGCGGATACGAGCCGCGTCAGCGAGATGGTGCCCGTGGATTCCGCTCACTCCCTGACCATTACTTCCTCCCACCTTCAGCATCACAACGTCTGTCTGCGGTGTGTTTTTTTCATCTTCCGTGTAGCTGGTGCGAACCAGTAATTTGTTGCCGGTAAAACGTCCCGGCCAGTGACATTGCTCGCAGGTCTGGCTCGCCGGGCGGAGGTCTTTTACGGGCGAGGGGATGGGCCGCGGATAGGTATGGGTAGCGACCATATAAACCTGCCGCAAGCCGTTCACTTTGGCTCGCACCATCCACGGTAGCCCCGGGCCGATGTGGCAGTCCACACAAGCCACATGCGCGTGCGGTGAAAGGTGGTAAGCGGTGTTCTCGGGAAGCATCACGTGACACGTGGTTCCGCAGAAATTCGACGAATCCAGATACTCCACGCCGCGGTACGATGCAGTGCCAATAATAAGAAGATTGATCCCCGTCGCCAGGGCTACCCACTCCAAGGTGCGTCGAACCACGGGCAGGCGCAAGTCAACTGCGGGGAAAACCGCCGGCAGACGCCCACTTCCGCGCAGACTGCGCCACCTGAGCCAGATACCAAGTGGAATCAGCAGGAGGCCTAGTACGAAAATGGCTGGGAGTGTGAGAAAGACCAGGATACCGATATAGGGATGCGGCGGTCCCGGCAGTAATATCTCATAGAACCAGAAGGCGATTGTCGTCAGCGCAGCGCTCGTGGTAATCACCGCACCGGTGAGCGAGATGGGATCCTGGCCCAGAAAATAAATGGGCCGCGACCAGTTTCGGAAGTGGTCCCGCATCATTGGGGAGCGCGCCTCTCTTTCTCCATAACTTCACTCTGTAAACTTCACTCTGTTCTATGCGCGCTTTGCAGCCTTGGTGCGGCGCACTCGACCTTTCCATGCGGCGGACCATGTCTCTGCCTTGAATCAATGCCGCTCGATCTCGACGTCGGCCACCGGCCAGCGCTTACTTTTTCAGCGTGCGGAGGTAAGCAATCAGCGCCGTAACCTGATCCGGTTTCAGCGATTTTGACGCCGGCATCTTGCCCTTCCCGTTGGTGATGATGGCCGCGAGATCGGCATCCGACGTTCCTTGCGCAGCCGCTCCCTGGAGATCATGGGAGGCTATTTTGGTTCCGTCAGCCCCATGGCACATGGCGCATTTTGCTTTGTAAGTCGCAGACCCGTCCTGCGCTTGCGCTGACAAAGGAAAAGACATGACAGCCATTGCCGTCAATGTGGCGACAACTCGAATGCTTGTGTTCTTCATGTGTGTCTCCATCCAAATTCAGAGTATTAATGTTGCGCGCTTCTACGCCACCGCTGTTTTTAGAACTCGTAATGCACTCCAACGGTTACGTTGTTTGCATGGAAGGTTCGAGGAGCGGTGAACCCGTATGCCGGACCGTTCATCGCAGTATTTGGCAGCGTGCTGCAGAGCACGACCGGAGCCGGGGTAGTCGGCGTCGGGAGCGTGCTGGAGGTATTGCAATACTGTGCTCCCGAAGGACCGCCCTCGCCGTAGCCGAAGTAGTTATACTCGCCCTTCCAGATCAGATTCTTTCGCATCGCATACGAGAGATTCACAAAAGGCGACTGGTAGCTAGAGACCAGCGATCCGTTCACATCGCGCGGATCGTTGAAAAAGCGGCTGCCGTTGACCGAGCTTATTCGGTAGCCGATGTTGGCGTGGAACTCGTCGATCGGCGAAAGAGCCAAGGCCACTGACGCGTACTGCGTTGGAGCGCTCATGAAATCCTTAGCCGGACCAAAAGTATAAGGCCCACTTCCCCCGCGAGGAGGCGGAGACGGGCAAGCCACGCCAGTGGGCGTCGCAGCGCCCGGTACGGTGGGGCTCGAGGCCGTGCCCAGGAAGCAGATATTGGTCGCCGCGTACACGTCGCTGTAGGCATAGCCGATGTCGAATCCGTAGTGCTCGTTCGGCATCAAGTCGGCGTTCAAACTCACTATGCGGCTATGATCGACGTGCTGGAGCGGGCCATCAACGGACGCTGTGCCTGTATTGTTCGTGTTGTTGTGGCGCTCGAGGTCGTTGTACGCGCCGGAGAACGTCGCCCAGGTCTTCGGCCGGTAAGTCGTGTGAATTCTGTAATGCTGAAGCTCGCGGGGTGCGACCGGGGTGAGGACATTGTCGGCGTACAGAACCTCGACCGAACCGTTGATGTGCCAGTTGTCCGTCGGCTGCACAGCCACGCCGAAGGTACCACCGTTCTCGTTGATGGTGAAGTTGGAGATACCAGACAGGTATCCCGTGGTGTTCGCGGCACCTTCGCCGATGTCGTGCTGCTGGTGGTGCCAGGTGAGCGTGAACATGGAGCGATCCGTAAGGTCGTACGCCGCTGTGAGGTTGTTCGTGATGAACTTCTGGCCGAAGAAATCAAACAGCGGCGTAGCGACCATCGGACTGCCTTCAAACGTAGAAGTTGGCATGCCCGTGGCCGGGTTGATCGGAGTGTTGATCACCGTGGTGGTCAGCGTCGTGCTATTGATGTTCGGGGTTGCGGAGGTCACGGTGGTTAGACTCGTCATGTTGGCAACTCCCGGCTGGTGCACATTCGAGTAGTCGATCTGCTCGGAGATGCTGAGTTTTTTCAGCGCCTGCCAAGTGACGCCGTAGTCGGTGGCGATCGCTTCCCGCTTGGCGCTGGCGTTGCCGGCATACGTGATTTCGCGGCTCGCTCCCACCAGACCCTGGAAGTCGTCGTAGTAGTTCGGCAGGCTCGTGTTCGCGTAGGTGTAGCGAACGTTGCCGTTCATCGTGACGTTCTTGATGCTGGAGCTTTGTAACCGGAAGATTTCGGTCGGGAAGATTTCGCGGGTTGGCTGGGAACGAGCATAGCTGGCAATCACATTACACGCCGGATCGACGATGGGTAGACCGTTCGGAGTCTGCGCCGGGGAAATTGGGGCGGGTCCAACGCCGGCGTTGCAGGTGATGCCGACCGGCTTGTTGATCGGATTGTCGTAGTTCTGGAGCACTGCGACCCTTAATCCGTTCGCTTCCTGCAGGTTGAAATACTGGGGCGCCATGCTGAAAGAGGAATCGCCTTTGTAGTGAGTGACCTGCTCTTCATAGGTCAACCGGGTCCGCGGTACGGGCTTCCACTCGACCGATCCCGTCCAGTCATCCGTGCTGTTGCGCTGATACTCCTGGAGCAGCAGGTCGTAGGACCCGGCGACCTGATAACCGCTGGGCGTCAGGCTCGGACCCTGGAAAACGTTCTGCGAGTAGCCGACGCGGAAGGTCACCTTCGACAGCGGAAGCAGTGTAAGTTTGGTGTCCGTCATGCGGCGCACCGTGTTGAACATAAACGGCGACTGCGTCACCTGCGGCCACGCGTAGGAACCCGTCGGCGCCGCGGTGGGACCGATTGGAATCGACTGGCCGGGCGGAAGGTTCGGATTGCCCAGCAGGTTGTAGTCGAAGTACTGGCGGTCGCGGCGGAACAAGCCGGAGAAGTCGTAGAGC
>Ga0210391_10000947_pt1 | contig 27616 bp, 29 predicted proteins | sample IncBWC12OmetaG_FD_160573 | JGI IMG/M metagenome (GOLD analysis project Ga0210391, IMG submission 160573) | Forest soil microbial communities from Barre Woods Harvard Forest LTER site, Petersham, Massachusetts, United States - Inc-BW-C-12-O ... | reverse complement strand
GAAGCCAAAAAAGAGTCCGGACACTGCGCCGACATTGCCGGGCATCAGTTCCTGTGCGAATACGACGATGGCCGAGAAGGCCGAGGATAGGATCAGGCCGATGATGAAGGTCAAGATCCCCACCCACATCAAACCGACGTAGGGCAGCATCAACGTAAAAGGTGCGATCCCTAAGATCGATACCCAGATTACGCGTTTGCGTCCAATACGATCGCCCAAGGGTCCGCCGAACAGCGTACCGAGCGCCATCGCCAGCAGAAACACGAACAGGTGGATCTGCGCGGAGCGCACGGAGATGTGAAATTTATCGATCAAGTAGAAACTGAAGTAGCTCGTGATGCTGGCCACATAGAAATATTTGGAAAAGATCAACAGCACGAGCACGGCAATCGACGCTCGCACCCGCGCCGGCGATACCGGGGCGATCGCGACGGGCACTGCCGCCGGCTTAGGTCGGTCAATGTGCTGGCGTTTGTACCAGCCGCCGACGCGTGCCAGCACGACGATGGCGATCACCGCTGCGATGGCGAACCAGGCAAGACTGGGTTGCCCCTGGGGAAGGATGATCCATGCGGCCAGCAAGGGTCCCATGGCGGAGCCGGCATTGCCGCCGACCTGAAAGATCGATTGCGCGAGCCCATGGCGTCCGCCCGAGGCTAAGCGCGCAATGCGCGAGGATTCCGGGTGAAAAATTGCGGAGCCGGCGCCGATCAGGGCCGCCGCCGCCAACACGCTGGTGTAATTCGGCGCAAAGGCCAAGGTCACGATGCCGACCAGCGTGAAGCACATGCCGGCGCTGAGGGAATACGGCTTGGGATGCTTGTCCGTGTAAATGCCGATGATGGGCTGCAAGAGTGAAGCACAGGCCTGATAGGTCAGTGTGATGGTGCCGATTTGCACGAAACTCAAATGAAATTCCCCCTTGAGCAAGGGGTAAATTGCGACGATCAACGACTGCATCATGTCGTTGAGGAAGTGCGAGAAGCTAAGAGCGCCCAGCAAATTAAAGCGGGTCTGTACCACCGGGGCGAGCGGCGCATCCGCCGTCAAACTTTTTGCCATGCTTGAACTCATTCAATGTGCAAATTTTCTGCACGCTTAAACCGCTTACCCTACTAGTAACTTCGTTGCCTGTCCTGAGAGAATGCTGCAATGAACCGCTTCGAGTTGCCGGCCTTTCTGCGCGATGTCGTCACTCGCTGGGACGTGCTGGCATTCATCGTGGTGATTGGGCTGGTGGTGTTTCTGGGCGAAACCTCGCGCGGCCTGTTTGCACCGCTCACCCAGCTCCAATTATCGCCGATCTCGCTCGACCCCAGGCATTTGCCGGAATATGCGGCGCGCACGACCTTTCGCATGTTTGCCGCTCTTGCGCTGTCGCTGCTCTTCACCCTGACCTATGCCACGTGGGCGGCAAAAAGCGAACGCGCCGGCAAATTGCTGGTGCCCATTCTGGATATCCTGCAGTCGGTGCCTATTCTCGGGTTCATCTCCATTACCGTCGTGTTCTTCATGTCGCTGGCGCCCGGACGCGTGCTCGGCGCCGAATTCGCCGCCATTTTTGCCATCTTCACCAGCCAAGCCTGGAATATGGCGTTCAGCTTTTATCAATCCTTGCGCACCATTCCGATCGAGCTGGCCGAGGCCGCGGAATCCTTCCGGCTCTCTCCCTGGATGCGTTTTTGGCAGCTTGAAGTTCCGTTCGGTATGCCGGCGCTCATTTGGAACATGATGATGTCGATGTCCGGCGGCTGGTTCTTCGTGGTGGCCTCGGAGTCGATCAGCGTCGGTCACACGACGGTGGCGCTGCCCGGCGTCGGTTCGTACATAGCGCTGGCGATTGAACAGAAAAATCTGACCGCCATCGGCTGGGCGATCGCGACCATGTTGATCGTGATTCTTTTATACGACCAGCTGATATTTAGACCGCTGGTCGCATGGGTGGACCGCTTCCGGGTGGAACAAGAGCCCGGCGCGCGGGTGCCGGATTCCTGGGCGCTGACCATGATGCGTCGCTCGCGGCTCATCCAGGCGGCAACCTTGTTTTTCCATTCCACCGTCATGTTGACCAGCCGCGCCATCAAGCGCCGCGACGATGCGCCCGTCCTGCCGGTATCCGTCAAACCGCGGCGATCGCTCGATTTGCTGTGGGTTTCGCTCATCGTCGCAGCCGTGGTGCTCGGGCTATGGCATATCGTCGTGGTGCTGATTAAGAACACGCCTCTGCGGGAAGCGCTTCAGGTGTGCGGCTTGGCGGGTATCACGATGCTGCGGGTATTTATTTTGATCGCGCTCGCCAGCCTGATATGGGTGCCGATCGGCGTGTGGGTGGGAATGCGGCCGCGCGCCACGCAAATCGTGCAGCCCATCGCGCAGTTCATGGCGGCATTTCCGGCCAATCTGTTGTTCCCCATCGCGGTATTCGGAATCGTCCGATGGAAACTGAATCCCGATATTTACCTGAGCCCGCTCATGATCTTGGGCACTCAGTGGTACATTCTATTCAACGTGATCGCCGGTGCCTCCTCGATACCCGCGGAAATGCGCTACGTGGCGGACAATTTTCGTATCAAGGGTTGGCTGTGGTGGCGCAAGGTGGCGTTGCCGGCGGTTCTGCCGTTCTATGTGACCGGGGCCATCACCGCATCGGGCGGATCGTGGAACGCGGCCATCGTCGCGGAATTGGCGACTTGGGGGAATACGCAAATCGAGGCGCGAGGCTTGGGGTCCTATATCGCCGAGGCCACGACGGCCGGAGACTTCCACAAGATCGTGTTGGGAATCGGCACCATGAGCCTTTTCGTGGTCGTGATCAACCGGCTCTTCTGGCGCCCCTTGTATTACTACGCCGAGCGCAAATATCGGCTTACCTGAAGGGTTCGGCATGACTACTTCTCCGCTGCTGCAATGCACCGATGTTCGCAAAGCCTTTCCGAAGCCGGATGGCGCGGAGCTGTTGGTCTTGCAGGGAATGAATCTGGAATTGCGCGAAGGGCAGATCGTCGGCCTTCTGGGCAGATCCGGCTCGGGCAAGTCCACCTTGTTGCGCTTGATCGCGGGACTGGCCGAGCCCAGCGCCGGGGACCTGCAATACCTTGGTAAACCGATCTTAGGCCCCGCGCCCGGCATTGCCATGGTGTTTCAGAGCTTTGCCTTATTTCCCTGGCTCACGGTTTTTGAGAACGTGGCACTCGGACTGGAGGCGCAACGCATGTCGCGGGCGGAAATCCGCAAGCGCTCCTTGGCGGCCATCGATCTCATCGGCTTGGACGGTTTCGAATCCGCGTATCCGCGCGAATTGTCCGGCGGCATGCGCCAACGCGTGGGATTTGCCCGAGCCTTGGTGGTTCATCCGAACATTCTGCTGATGGACGAACCGTTTTCCGCGTTGGACGTGCTGACGGCCGAGACGCTGCGCACGGATTTTCTGGATTTGTGGGCGGAAGGCAGAATGCCAATCAAGGGCGTCATCTTGGTCACGCACAACATCGAAGAAGCGGTGCTGATGTGCGACCGGGTGCTGGTATTCGGCAGCAATCCGGGCCGGATCCTCAGTGAGATCAAGGTGAGCCTGCCGCAGCCGCGCAACCGCTTGGATCCGAGTTTCCGCGAGCTGGTGGAACGCATTTATGTGGAAATGACCGCGCGGCCCGCGGGCGGGGTGCCCGGACGCAAAGAGAATTTCCCGGGCTTAGGGATAGGCAGCGTCCTGCCGCACGTGTCCTCCAACTTGCTCGCCGGCTTGATGGAGGCGGTCGCTGCCGCGCCTTTCAACGGCAAGGCGGACCTGCCGGAGATTGCTTCGGACTTGACCATGGAGATCGACGAGCTCTTCCCGGTCGCAGAAACCCTGCAGATGCTGCGTTTCGCGGAGCTGGAGGGCGGCGACCTGAAGCTCACCGAAGACGGCATGGCATTTGCCCACGGGGCGCTCGACGAGCGCAAGCGCATATTTACCCGCCATTTGCTCACTTATGTCCCGCTCGCCGCGCACATCCGCCGGGTATTGGACGAAAGAGCCTCACATTCCGCGCGAAAGAGCCGCTTTATCGACGAATTGGAGGACTTTATGGACGAGGATGCGGCCGAACAGAGCCTGCGGGCGGTGGTGAGCTGGGGCCGATACGCCGAGGCGTTCGCCTATGATGACGAGAATGCCATGTTCAGTCTGGAGAATCCGACTTAAAATGAGCCTATGACCGAGATGGCGCCCTTTTCGACGCTGAATGTTCCACCGGACGAGATGGTGAAATACATTCAGGATTTGATGACCTTGCCGCATGGCGAGATCGCGGCCGGTTCGGCCATGGCGCTGGCGCAGCGGCACTGGGGCGGCGATACCCCCCTGGCGCGTGCGGCTTTGCTGCGATGGGGTGCGCTCAACCTTGCGTTTCAGGATAAACGCTTGGAAACCTGGACCGTCACCCGTGAGCGCGATCGCATCCAAGTACCTGCCGCATTGGTGGCGGCAGCGGGGATCGCGCCCTTGGTTCTGGACAATGAGCGGGCCGTTTTCGACATCCCCGCGCTTTTGGACGCCACGCTGGATTTTCAACCGCCAGCGGGTCAGGCCTAAGGCTTTAAGCGTTTCATGACAGTCCCCCCAGAGAAAGCGCCTAAGGTGCGCTTTGGCGTGCTGCGCACCATCGCTCTTTACAAGCTCGTGAAGGTGATTCTGCTGCTGTTGGTCGCCTATGGGGAACTGCGACTGCGCGATGCCTCACTCGCTGCGAAGCTGCTGTCCTGGGCACAGGCGCGACCCTATGGATTGGAGCACCGCATCGTCGCTCAATTACTGGAGTGGTTCAGCGGCCTCAGTGTTTCGCGCATTTACCTGTTTCGGATTGTGACTCTGGTCTATGCGGCGGTTTTTGCCGTGGAGGGCATCGGCTTGTGGATGGAAAAGCGCTGGGCAGAGTGGCTCACCACCATCATCACGGCCTCGCTCATTCCGCTCGAGGCCTGGGAAATATTCCTGCGGCCGACGATCGGCAAGGTTTTGATCCTGCTCGCGAATGTGGCGGTCGTCGCCTACCTGGTGTGGCATGTCCGCAAGACTCAGGCATCCCGGGATCTTGCCATTGTGAAATGATCTTCATCTCGGCTGAAATGCCGGATTCCGTCGTATTCTTCGCTGCGCTCAAGCCCACACCACGTTTGGAGATCTCATGAAGAAGTCTGCGACCCTGATCACCACCGCCTTGTTGACCTTTGGCCTCGCCGCCGCCTCGATGGCTGCTGATGCGCCGAAGGCCGGTACACCGGCGGCTGCCGACAGCTCTACCCCTGCGCCCAAGGCCAAGACCCATAAGGCCAGCAGCAAGAAGCACAAGAAAGCGACGACGCCTTCTTCTACGGCAACCAAGTAATATAATTGGTATAACGCCCCGACCGCTTCACGGCGGCCGGGGCGTTTTTTTTTGGGGCGAAATACGGCGGACACATGGATCTCATTGTTGCAATCAAGGCCTTGATACTGGGTGTGGTGGAAGGACTGACCGAATTCCTGCCAGTCTCGAGCACCGGCCACTTGATCGTCGTCGGCAGTCTTCTCAATTGGAATGATGAGAAAGGTGAGGTCTTCGAAATCGTCATCCAGTTTGCCGCCATTCTGGCGATTTGTTGGGTGTACCGTCAGCGCCTTTGGACGGTGATCACGACGTTGCCGCGCGAGCGTAAGTCGCAGCTCTTCACCTGGAATCTGGTCCTGGCATTTTTGCCGGCCGCGATCTTGGGCGTGATATTCATCGGTACGGTTAAAAAATATTTGTTCGCGCCCGTGCCGGTCGCGACGGCGTTCATCGTCGGCGGGATTTTGATTTTGCTGATCGAAGGCCGCAAGCGCGCCGCGCGCATCGAGAATATCGATGCCATCAAGGCGCCGGATGCGCTCTGGATCGGCATTGCCCAGACTCTGTCCATCATTCCTGGGACCTCTCGTTCGGGAGCGACCATCATGGGGGGCTTGCTGCGCGGCCTGTCGCGTCCGGCCGCCACGGAATTCTCATTTTTTCTGGCCATTCCCACGATATGCGGTGCGACCGTGTTTCAACTGTGGAAGGCACGGGACTTGCTGAATGTCGATGATCTGGCGGTCATCGGCGTCGGTTCAATCGCCTCCTTCATCAGCGCAATGATCGCGGTGCGAGCCTTGCTGCGCTATGTGAGCGGCCATAACTTCAAAGTGTTCGCCTGGTATCGAATCGCTTTTGGATTTGTCATCCTGGGCACCTGGTATTTCGGCGTGGTGAAGTGGTGACGGCGTTTTTTCCACAAGCGGCCGATGTTGCGCATCTGATCCAAGTTGCGTTGACGCCGATATTTTTGATTTCCGCGATCGGGGTGACGCTCAACGTGTTGACCAGCCGGCTCTCGCGGATCGTCGATCGGGCACGCGCCATGGAGAATGAGCTGTGCCAGCCGGGCTATCAGGCGGGCGGGCGGGATTTGCATGCGGCCCTGGGCGTTTTGGAGCGGCGTGCGCGCTACATCTACGCGGCGATTACCATGATCACCCTCTCGGCGCTGCTGATCGCCTTGGTCGTGGTCATGCTCTTCGTCAACGCCTTCGCGCATTGGGAACTGGCGGCATTCATCGCCATTATGTTCATTTTGTCGATGCTGTCCTTCGCCGCAGCGTTGACGGCGTTTCTGATCGAAGTACGCATCGCCACGACGACGTTACGCATCGGCATCGAAACCGCCGCGCGCAACAGCTAGCGAGTGGCGCTCGTCAGGGAGGGTGAGAAGACTCAAGGCCCGAGGGAAACAGGGCCTTGAGTCTTCTCACGCTCCCTGGCGGGTGCTAGGGCCGGTCTATTTCACTACGCCGGAACGACCAGTGAGTGTTGCTACACCTAGTGAGCGGTGCGCTCGCGCACCGGGATCGGCACGTTGCACAGATCAATGCGACCCGCGGCCACCTTGAAGAACTCTTCGGGGCGGTTGCGGCGCGATTCGATCAGCGCCGTAAAGGTCGGCGTGTCGGTGCGCATGAGTTCGAGGTTGGATCGTTCAGCGGCCGGCACATCCGCTGCCACGCGAATTGAGTTGATCGGCAGCGGTTTTTCGGTTTTTGTATAGAAGCCCATCTCCGCACTGCCGCGCGGCAAGCCGGAGAGCAGTTCGACGCCTTTGACGACTCTTCCGACCAGCGCCACGTTGCGGTCGAGGTGCCGGGGCGCGTGGCCGATGACCACGTACATTTCCGCGCCGCTGCCGCTTTCGGCGTCCAAATCACGCCCCACACCCACCATGCCGTAGCAATGCGCCAACCACACTTTGTGCAACGCGGCTGAGCGTGCGACCGGCAGACTGTCAGAGAAACCCACCTCCGGCGCGTAGACATCGCCATCCGGCAGGCGGGTGAAAGCCATGTGCGCCGGAAACGCCGCGTCGAATTCCGGGGCGACCTTGCCGATGCCCGGCGGCAACGGATGCCGGTTGTCAGGATCGCCCCATTGCGCGACGTAGTTATCCTGCTCGCGAATGACCGAGAGGCCGTTGAAATAACCGGCGCGGGTCAGAGTCTTAATGTTGGCGACATGCAGCGGGGCGAAGGCGGGGGCCAATTCAATGACCACGCGCCCGGTGGGCAATTCGACGTATAAGGTGTTTTCAGGATCCAACGGGCGCCAATCGGACGCGCTGGAGGCTGCCAAAACCTCGGGCATACTCGGTTGTTTGGCCGCCAGCGCGGGGTACGACAAAATTATCAGCGCGCTGGGGATTAAAAATCTAAAATTGACGATCATGTATCCAGTATTGCATAAAACTCTCACCGGCTGCCTAGGGGGCGAAATGCGCCGCATCTCATTGTGTTGCCTCGTGTCGCTCGTGGCCGGACTGTACGGGACGCATAGCTATGCGCAGTACCCGGGCGGCGGCATCCCGCCAATTACGGGCAGCGGCGGCAGGACGCAGCAGCAGGAAGAAATTCCGTCGGCACCGCCCGAGGTCAAGCCGGAAAAGGCAGCTGCCAAAGCCTATACCGCCGCGATGAAGAGCATGCAAAAGGCGCATGAGTTGGAAGAGACCATCGCGAAGACGACCGACCCGGACAAAAAAGCCAAGGCCCAGGCGAAACTCGACGACACCTACGGCAGAGCGCTGGAGGAATTCACCGAGGTCCTGCGCAACAAAAACGACATGTATGACGCGTGGAACAAGATCGGTTTCATTCACCTGCACTTCGGCGCCTATCGGGAGTCCATCGATGATTACAATCACGCGCTGAAGTTGAAGCCGGATCTGCAGGAAGCGATTCAGCATCGCGGCGAGGCGTACATGGGTACGGACCACTTGGACGAAGCCAAGGCCGCCTACATGGACCTGTTCTTCCACGCGCGGCCGCTCGCGGATCAGATGATGCTCACGATGCAGTCCTGGGTGCAGAGTCACCGCGCGTCGGCCAACGGCATGAGCGAGGCGACCATCGACGCCTTCGATAAGTGGGTGCAGGAACGCGAGGGCATCGCCAAGACGACGGCTGCGAACTAGAGGGCCACTCAAGCGCGACGGTCAAGCTCACGGTGTTGGAGGACGAGATTCGTGTGGCTGCCGTCGATCACCACTCACGGGCCGGACTGCGTAGCGATATTGACCGGCTCGAACAATAGTCAGGGAGGGTGAGAAGCCTCAAGGTCCTGTTTCTTTCGGACCTTGAGGCTTCTCACCCTCCCTGTCTAAGAGCTTCGCTCGCAATTCCGCCACGATCTCCTCGAGCGCGGTGACACGCTGGCTCAAAGTAGGGGATGCGGGTGAGCTCGGATCGTCGGCGACACCCGCGGCCTGCGCAGCCTCGGGTTCTGCCGCGGATTCTATCGCGCCCGAGAATAAGTGGGCATAGCGCGACTCACGCGCACCCGGCGCGCGTGCCAGGCGCGCGATGAAGGGTCCGTCCTCGCGGCTCATCAGGCCCTTCAGGGCGGTCTCCACCTCTTCGGCGTCCGCGAATTCGCACAATCGATTGGTGCGCGAGCGCAGCTCGCCCGGTGTCTGAGGACCGCGCAGGAGCATCACGCAAATGATGCCGAGTTCCTGCTTGGTAAACTTCAACGAGCCGAATTCGGTGTTGCAAAAGCGGTGCTTGTACTTGGTGACGCGGCCGCCGTAGCCGGCGGATTTGTCGCTGACCATGTATTTTTTCATCAGCGAATCGACCGATTGCTGCACTTCGGACTCGCTCAACTCGAGCACGGGTTCGCGATTGGTTTTTTGATTGCAGGCGTTGGTCAAGGCGTTCAAGGAGAGCGGATATTGATCGGGAGTGGTTATTTCCTTCTCGATCAGGCAACCGATGACGCGTGCCTCGTTCGGCGTAAATACGATATTCATGACTGCTTCCAACTCGGCGCCGGTTGATCTACCGTAGCGCTCTTGATTCCAAATGAACGACAGGATATCCGGACATGAAAACCAAAGCCGCAGTTGCCACCGCCGCCCGCAACCCTCTTGAAATCCTGACGGTGGATTTGGACGGTCCGAGAGCCGGCGAAGTGTTGGTGGAAATCAAGGCCAGCGGTGTCTGTCACACAGACGAGTTTACCCGTTCGGGGGCGGATCCTGAGGGGTTATTTCCCGCCATCTTAGGCCATGAAGGCGCCGGCATCGTCGTGGATGTAGGCCCCGGCGTGACCTCGGTCCGCAAGGGCGATCATGTGATTCCGCTCTACACCCCTGAATGCCGGCAATGCAAATCGTGCACGTCGCACAAAACCAATCTGTGCACGGCGATCCGCGCGACCCAGGGCAAAGGCCTGATGCCGGACGGCACCAGCCGTTTTTCAATCGGCAAGGACCTGGTGCATCACTACATGGGCTGTTCGACTTTCTCGAATTTCACGGTGCTGCCCGAAATCGCCGTCGCGAAAATACGCGAAGACGCGCCCTTCGACAAGGTGTGCTATATCGGCTGCGGCGTGACGACGGGTATCGGCGCGGTGATCAACACGGCGAAAGTCGAGGCCGGCGCCAATGTGGTGGTGTTTGGTCTGGGCGGCATCGGCCTGAACGTGGTGCAAGGCGCGCGCATGGTCGGCGCCAACAAAATCATCGGCGTCGATTTGAATCCCAAGCGCAAGGCGCTCGCGGAGAAATTCGGCATGACGCATTTCGTCAATCCCAAGGATGTCGGCGGGGATCTCGTGGCGCATCTGGTCGCACTCACCGACGGCGGCGCGGACTACAGTTTCGAATGCGTCGGCAATGTCGATCTGATGCGCCAGGCATTGGAATGCTGCCATCGCGGTTGGGGTGTATCGGTCATCATCGGCGTCGCCGGCGCGGGCAAGGAGATTTCCACGCGGCCGTTCCAATTGGTGACCGGCAGGGTGTGGAAGGGCACCGCCTTTGGCGGCGCACGCGGGCGCACGGATGTGCCGAAGATCGTCGATTGGTACATGGACGGCAAGATCAACATCGATGATCTCATCACGCACACAATGCCATTGAACGACATCAACCGCGCATTCGAGCTGATGCATTCCGGCGAATCGATCCGCAGCGTGGTGTTGTTCTCGTGAGCGAGTTAAGTTTGATTTCGGAGCACGCCTGTTACGGCGGCGTGCAGCGCTTCTATCGCCATGAGTCGCTCGAGACTCGCGGCCCCATGAAATTCTCGGCCTATCTGCCGCCGCAGGCCGCTTCAGGCAAGGTTCCGGTGCTGTATTTTCTCTCAGGGCTGACCTGCAGCGAGGAAACATTCTGCATCAAATCGCACGCGCAAAAATATGCGGCGGAACTGGGAATCATGCTCATCTCCCCCGATACGAGTCCGCGCGAGCCGCGCATACCGGGAGATGCCGATCACTGGGACTTTGGTTATTCGGCCGGGTTTTATCTGGACGCGACGCAGTCGCCGTGGTCGCAAAATTATCGGATGTACAGTTATGTCGTGCGGGAATTGCCGCAGCTTGTGGCGCACCATCTGCCCGCGCGCGCCGGCGCGACCGGCATTTTCGGCCACTCCATGGGTGGCCATGGCGCCTTGACGCTGGCGCTGCGCAATCCGTCGCTGTACCAATCGGTCTCGGCGTTTTCCCCCATCGCGGCGCCGATGCAATCGCCTTGGGGGAAGAAAGCCTTTGGCAATTACCTGGGACCGGACATCGAAACCTGGCGCGAGCACGACGCGACAGAATTGGTGGCACGGCGTCCTTACCCCGGACTCATTCTCATCGATCAAGGAACCGCGGATCAATATCTGGCGGCTGAACTCAAGACGGAGAAATTCGCGGCCGCGGCGGCGAAGTCCGGGCAGCAGTTAAGCTTGCGCATGCAGCCCGGCTACGATCATGGCTACTACTTCATTCAGACCTTCGTGGCAGATCATCTGCGTCACCACGCGGAACAGCTGCGCCAACGCTGAACGCCGTCATCGATGAGATAAAGCCCAGCGCAGCTGCCGCAGCCTGAAGCAATAGCAATGCGACCAAGGCAACAGCGTTGACATAGAGGATGTACAGTACCACGGGCGCAGCGAAATCCGCCCTGCTGCCGGCGGGACTCATCAGGAAAAGCATCCCCTCGTAGGTGATGAACGCGGCGGCAAACGATCCGATGGCCCTCAACGTCCTCGCCGAGTTTCGCAGTGCCCCCTGTGAAAGCAGCGCGGCCATCGTGGACAGCAGAGCGGCGACGCCGAGATTGATGCCTCCGCGGTAGCAGTCCCAATTGAGCGGATAGTGGAGTAACCCAAATCCAATGGCTTGATTGGCAAGCCAGTTGACCGCAATCAGAACGAAGGCGTCCCGGCGCGGCAAAAATAAAGCCGCCAGCGTTGCCAGCGCGGCGAAGGGTGTGCCGCAAGCCACGGCCAGCGTGCTCGACACCGTGAGAACGGTCAAGATTCCGCCCCAGGCAAAGCGCTTCGCCAGTTGGGTATCCGGTTGCTGAAGTATCATTGTGCGACTCCTCGAGTAAGGTCTGGTGTTCAGAACTTCGCCTTGACGCCGGCGAATGCGCCGAGCGTCGGTTGTTCGAAGGCATCCGGATTTTGGTAGTGCCGATTGAGCAAATTGGTCGCACGCGCGGTGAGCGCCCAGTGGCTGCTGAGATCATAGATCGCCGCCAGATCCACCGTGGTGTACCCAGGCGCATTGAGCCGCGGAATCGACCCGTCCCTGTTGGTGTCCACCCAAGAACTGACCGATAGCACCGTTGCGTTTAGCGAGAGCCGGTCTGTTGCCTGCCAATTGGTATTCAGGCTCTCTTTGTTTTTCGGCCGGCGCAGCAATTCCTGCTGCGTCGCCTGGTCGGTCGCCTGCGTGTACGTGTAGTCCAACCTGAAAGCCAGTGTCTGTATCGGCCGGTAGGTGACGAAGCTTTCGACACCCTCCGTCACGGCACGGCCGATATTCAAATACGTCGTGGCGTTCGTATCGATCAGATTTTTAATGTCGTTGTGAAAATAGGTGACGCCGAAGATCAGCGTATCGCTCAACAGAGACTGTTCGACTCCTAGATCCCACCCCAAACTGGTTTCCGGGCGTAGATTGGGATTTGCAAAGAACCCGAAATCCGGAAAACTCTGAAACATTTCAGACAAGGTCGGAGCCTTGAATCCCGTGCCGACGCTTCCTTTGAGTTTTGTTCCGGATTCTTTGATGAGAAATGCGGGCGCAAAGCGATAGGTCACCTTGCTGCCAAACCGATCATTGTCGTCGTAGCGCAACGCCAAGGTATCGTAGAGACGTTCCGAGAAACTCGACTGCAATTCGGCATAGCCGGAGTCGATGTCCGTGCTGGCGGAAATCGGCACTGTGATCGAATCTCGCTGATGTTCGGCGCCGAGCACCAGTTTCTCGTCTTGCGCGAGTGCGACGATCCCTTGCCAGTCAAATTTGACTCTGGCGCCGAAATTATCGGTCGGTGGCCCATCGGGGCTGAAGTCGCGGGATTTGATATTGTCGTAGGCCGCACCCAGCGTCTGCTCCAGAAGGCCCTCGAAGCTTACGAGATGCGCGGTGGCGCGAGTGTAGTACTGCCGGGTGGTCGATTCGCTTTGCGAGGTGTCCGGCGTCGACGGAAAATTCGCGAAGTTGTCCCCGGTGAAATGTAGATGCGAGTCGGTGTAGCGCGCAACCAGGCCTAGGTCAAAGTGCTCGGTGACATCGAATCCGAGCTTGGTCGAGGTGGTTAGATTGTCATACGCGTCGTCGATGCGCTGTTGCCCGGGCGGCAAGTAGTCCAGCGGCGTCACCGCCGTGGCCCCGGAGTGCAAGTGGTCGATCGTGGCGGCATAGTGAAACTGATCGAGCGAACCGCTCACGTGTCCCACTTGATTGAACGTGTCGAACGATCCGCCTTCCAGACTGCCGCCGACTTGCGCAGGACCGGAACCGCCCTTGGTGATGATATTAATGACCCCGCCGATCGCATCGGAGCCGTATAGACCGCTTTGCGGGCCGCGCAGCACTTCCACCTTTTGGATGTCCTGGGTCAAAAGTTGGCCGAAATCAAACGAGGCGTTGGGGCTGCTCGGATCGCTGACGTCGATACCGTCGATCAGGACTTTGGTGTGATTCGAGTTCGTGCCGCGCATGAACACCGAAGTCTGGCCGCCCGGGCCGCCCGATTGGACGACATTCAATCCAGGAACTTCTTTGAGCAAATCCGGCAACGTGCGGATCTGCCGCGCAGCGATCTCCTCTGCCGTGACGACCGTTACGCTGCTCGCAATTTCAAGTTCGGGCGTCGGGATGCGGGTTGCAGTGACCACAACCGACTGCAACTCCGGCTCTTCGCCGGCGTTAGCGGTAGATGCACAGAATGGAATTAAAAACGCAACGCAAGTAACGGCTACGCAAGTAGCGGTGAATCGAGTGTTCAAGGCGGCTCCCCAGTGACGACAAACCAAGGACCGCGTCGACCTCAGGCGTGCGACAGCCCTGCGTCAGCGCAGTCCACTCCGTCGCCACTAGGTGTTTCCTCTCGCTCAGCACACCCCGGCTGGTCGATGGGCGACCACAATAAGTAGGTTTCCTGGCTCGCGGCTTGGAGTCCGTCATCACCTTCCCGGGTGATTCACCCAGTGGTCTTCGATGAGGGCACACCGCTTACAGTTGCGGGGGCAGCCCGGGCATTTCACCCGAGTTCCCTTAAATCCCCATGCAGGGGAACTTATCGTGTGAGCATACGTTGACGCAAAAAGCGCTGACGGTCAACATGCCGTGCATGAGAATCGTGTCGTTTCTGCCGGCAGCTACGGAGATGATTTATCTTTTGGGACTGGGAGACGATCTCGTCGGCCGCAGTCACGAATGCGATTTCCCGGAAGAGGCTAAGCTCAAACCCGTCATCGTGAACTGCGCGCTCGATTTGTCCAGCATGACCATGGGGCAAATCGACGCGGCTGTCAGCGCTCAGCTCGCTGGGGGCAAGAGTCTTTATACGGTCGACGCAGCCAAGCTTCGCGCAGCCGCTCCCGACCTGCTGGTGACACAGAATCTGTGTCAGGTTTGCGGTCCCGCCGGCAACGAAGTCTCTCAGGTCATCAAGGCCATGAGCGACGCACCGAAGATCGTTTGGCAGACGCCACGCAACTTCGAGGAGATGCTGGACGCGCTGCGCACGTTGGGTCGGGAAACGGGTACTGAAGACAAGGCCGTCGAATGGTCGGCCGCCACCGCCGCACGGATCGAGCGAATTTCAACGGCTACTCAGGCGCTGCGCAAGGTCCGTGTGTCGTTTTTAGAGTGGGTCGATCCGGTCTACTGCGGCGGACACTGGATTCCGCAAATGTTGAACTGGGCGGGAGCCGAGGACAGCAACTCCAGGGCCGGCGCCGACTCTGTGCGAATCGGCTGGAAACAGGTTCTCGACTATGCGCCTGAGGTGATCGTGGTATCGCCTTGCGGATTTAAAACCCGCGAGGCGCTGGCGCAAGCCGCCTTGTTGAGGGCGCGGGCAGGGTGGAACGATCTGCCCGCAGTCAAGAATCGAAGGGTTTATGCGGTCGATGCCAACGCATACTTTGCCCGCCCGGGCCCGCGTCTAGTCGACGGCGTGGAGCTACTCGCTCATTTGGCACACCCCGAACACTTTTCATGGACGGGTCCGCCAGACGCCTACTCTCCAGCGACGTCCTAGCGAACCAGTACCTGCGGTTCGGAAGTGATGCGGCCGTCGAAATCCGTCCACACATGCTGGGCGAAATCGTACAGCTTGCAGCGGCGCACGGTGTTCCAGTAGTAGCGCCACGTAAAGACTTCGGAGTTCAGTCTTTCGTCCAGCGTCGCAGCGAGTTTCGCCTGGGCTTCCTTGAGACGATACAGTGGAATTCCCATATTCACGTGGTGCGCGCCGTGCTCGAGGATGTAATGGATCAAGCCGTCGAGCGGACGCATCAGCTTGATGTGGACGGTGGTGGTCGCGTACCCGGCATTGGCGGTCCACTGGTCGCGCCGTTCATACCAGGCAACACGCGGATGTGTGTGTTGCACATAGATCACGAACCCCATCAGGCAGTTCCAAATGCAGAACGGAATGACGAAGCCGAATATCAACAGCGACCAAATCGACCGGCCGCTATACACGCCCCATACGACCAAGCCGCCGACCCACAGAGCCCCGAACCCCGCCACCAACAGGCTGTCCCAGGTATAGCTCAGACGGCGCGTCGCGACGTGCTTGCGGCCGGGGAAAAACAATTTCTTCCACCACATTTCGATCATGTAGTAGACGCCTTGACCGAAGCCGCTGCGATAGATGCGTTCCAACAACCGCCGTATCCAGGGCAACTTGGCGAATTCGGCGGGCGAGTAGGGCGTCCAAACGTAGTCGCGCCCCTTCAAGTTGGTGAACCCATGGTGGGCGAGGTTGTGGCCGATCTCCCAGAGACTGAATGGGGTCAGCGAAGGCAAGAAAGCGATTCGGCCAATCCACTTATTCAGCGTCTTATTCGGCGTGTAGGAACCGTGACAGGCATCGTGACCGATGACGAACAATCGCGCGATCCACAGCGCCGCCACCAGTGAGGCAAAAACTTTGATCCACCAGGATTCAACGACGAGCAAGCTGGCAATGGCGACACCCAGCACCAGCCAGTCGAGTAAGAACCAAATGACCGGCGTGGCAACGCCGGGCTTTACCGCAAAGGGTTGCAGCAACTTCTGAAACCTAAAACGCGACTTGTCCGGAGGTAGGGGCGCCGCGGGCTCCACCTTGGGATTGGAAGGATCTGATTTAGGAACCGGCGATGTTTGCACTCAAAGCCCCGTCTGCACGTGGAAAGGTGAACTTCACATTATACGCCGAGAATGGTGATAAGCACGGACTTGCGTTAGGCCGTCTCCGCGTCCGGCCACAGCAAAACCCCTAAATGCTCGCACGCCTCGATTAGCGCAGTCGCCGCTTCCCGAGTACTGGCATCCAGCCGCCTGTCATGGGTCAGCAGCCATGTCAGCCTGGCCCGGCGCGAGCGGGCGGAGGGTTCGCTGTCGAACAATGCTGGAAACAGGCCCAAGGCATCGACAAATTCGCGCATTGCGGCCGTGGAAGGGGCATTCGGCGCCGGGGTAAGCAGCAATTTCAGCCAGGTCACGCAGCGTTTGGCGAGTCCGGCGCGTGTCAGGCCAAGTCCTGTGCGGCGCCGCGATTCACCGTCCGCCAGCGAATCGGCGAGGTTGCGGTAACGTTCGATGGCGGACTCTTCCGCGGCCACCGATGGGCTGGCGTCGGACAGAATGGCGCGTAGGACATCCCCCAACAGCAGCGAAAGTGATTCAGCCAGAAATCGCTGGCACTGTTCTGCGTCCGGGCGCGAAAGCTGATCCCAGGAGAGCGGTCCTCCTATTCGTCGGGCATTCGGCGACTTAGACATGACTCCCAGTGTAGCGTCTCTATAGCCCATCGCAACTACCTCAAAGTGCGACGAACATCACTGACACAGAAATTCTCAACGAAAATGCGTCCGCCTTGCCGCCAAAGCTTTCGGACAGGGAAAAATTTAATGATTGCAGATGTATGATGATCGTGATTGCACGCTCGATCTCAACTTGCTCCCGGTAAAGCTGTCTCCTTGGCACGAGGCGTGCGCCGCATCGTGGCCGGCAATGCCGGGATGATGACGGGGCCGGGAACCAATACCTACCTGCTGGGCGAGGATGAGATCGCTGTTCTCGATCCGGGGCCCGACGAGGCGCCGCACCTTGAATGCATTCTATCTGCGGCGGGCGCTCCGATTCGCTGGATCGTCGTCACGCATACCCATCGTGACCATTCCCCGCTCGCCGCGGATCTGGCGCGGCGCACCGGCGCCACCGTGATCGGGTTGCCGCCTCCACACGATGGCCGGCAGGACGAAAGCTTTGTGCCGCAACATCGGCCGGCGGATGGCGAGCGCCTCATCCTGGGTGACGTTGAATTGACCGCGATCCATACGCCGGGTCATGCGTCGAATTGCGTCTGTTATTTCCTGGCACGCGAGCGCCTGTTGATCACCGGCGATCACGTGCTCGAAGGGGTCTCTCCCGTGATTTTGCCGCCCGATGGGAATATGGGCGATTACCTGAACTCGATCGACAAATTGTTTGCCTACGACTTCGAGAAAATTGCTCCCGGTCACGGCGATCTCATGGACCAGGGCAAGAAGGTGCTCGAGGCGTTGCGCGCGCACCGCCTGGCGCGCGAAGACAAGGTCCTGCGCAACCTCGCCAAGCTGCGCGAAGCGAGCCTCGATGCCCTGATACCCGTGGTTTACGACGATGTGCCGGTAGACCGGCATCAATGGGCGCGGCTGACGCTGCAGGCGCACTTAATCAAGTTGGCGGGGCAAGGTCGCGTCAGCGAACTCAACGGAATCTGGCGCCTGCGTCCATGAGTCCGCGGCTGGCGGTATCGCTGCGCGCCGCCGGCGTGCGGCGCGGCGACAAATGGGTATTGCGCGGCATCACGTGGCAGATCAAGCCCGGCGAGCGCTGGGCACTGCTCGGCGAGAATGGCGCCGGCAAAACCCAGTTGCTCAAGCTCTTGAGCGGCGATATTTGGCCGACACCCACCGGTGCAAGCGGCGCCGTGCGCTCCTATCGGGCGGGGCGCCAGGCCGTGGACTTGCGGGACGCAAAGCCGCGCATCGCCTACCTGGGCGGCGAGCGGCAGGATAAATATGCCCGCTATGCGTGGAATCCGCGCGTGCGGGATGTGGTTGCCACGGGCCTGCACCGGACGGATCTGCTGCTCTCGCCGGTGACTCGCCGCGAAGCCGCGCAAGTGACTGCGATGCTGCACGCTTGCGGCATCCAGCGACTGGCTGCACGGAAATTCCTTTCCCTGTCCTACGGAGAGAAACGCCTGGCGTTGCTGGCGCGGGCCTTGGTGCAGCAGCCGGACTGGCTGTTGCTCGACGAACTGTACAACGGTTTGGATGGCGAGTACCGCCGGCGCATCGACGCGGTGCTGGCGGCGGCGCGCGCCGCAGGCCAGTCCTGGGTCGCGACGGCACATCGTGCGATGGACGTGCCGCCGGGAACGCGATCGCTGCTGGAGCTGACGGAGGGCCGGATCGGACGGATGAAGCGGCTGTCTCCCGCGGATCTCGTGCGCTTGCGGGCGCATGCGGCTGAATCGGCATCGCGCCCCTCGCGCCGCCGGCCGGAGCCGCGAGGGACGACGGCGGCTTGCGGACCGGTGCTGCTGCGGCTCAGCAACGTCGATCTGTATGTCGGACACCGAGCGGTGCTGCGATCGGTGAATTGGCAGTTGCGGCAAGGCGAGCATTGGTCGGTGTCCGGCGCGAACGGTGCCGGAAAATCCAGCTTTCTGAAACTGCTGTACGGTGATTTGTCCCCTGCATTCGGCGGGAAAATCGAGCGTGTGGGATATCCTGCCGGCACGCCGATCTTCGAGTGGAAGCGGCGCGTGGGCTATGTCTCGCCGGAATTGCAAAGCCTCTATGGCAGGAGTGTCGATGTGACGGAGTTGGTCGCGAGCGGGCGTCATTCGAGCATCGGTCTCGCGGCAAAGATGACGGCGGCGGACTTGAAGGGCGCGCGCGCCTGGCTCGCGTTTTTTAAATTAGGCAAGGTTGCCAAACGCCGCGTGCGCGAACTGTCCTACGGGCAACTGCGTCGCGCGCTCATCGCGCGGGCCATGGCAGCGGATCCTAAAATACTCTTGCTGGACGAACCCTTGACGGGTCTGGATCCCATGCAGCGGGCGGCCATGAAACGCTTCCTGGAGCGCCTCATGCAGCGCCAAGTGACGCTAGTTGCCGCCGTGCATCATGCCGAGGATCTGCCGCGTGGGGTGACGCGGGGTTTGCATTTACATAAGCAGCAACTCTGCGTTGAAGATTCTTATTTTGCGACGTAAGCGAGGGCTGGCATAAGTGGGCGCGAGCGAGACTGCAGGCCCTCGGGCGTTGGACATGGAAGAAAGATTATGTTGCGTCTCACCACGGCGGCTTGGCTTTGCGGGGCGGTAGTTCTGGCTGGATGCAGCGGATCCGGTTACGTAGTGCGTCCCGTGCCGCGTATCGCCGCCGACACCGTGGGCAAACCGGTCAGCGTGCTGCAAGAAGCGTTCGGTGAACCGCGCAAGGTCGATAAGACCTCGACCAAACTGGTGTATGTCTGGTTTCTGCCGCAAAAGCCCAAAGAAGGCACGCCGTCCGGATTTCAGGGATGCGAGATGGAAGTCACTGTCGATGCGCGTTCGCAGCGCGTTCTCGGTTATTCGCTGTCGAACATCGGATTCTCGACCTGCGGCGATGTGCAACGGCGCATCCGCGTGGCGCAGCGCTAACACCCAAGCCGTTTCTCGCTACAATAGCGGGCTTGTGCCTGCCGGCGTTCGCTAACCTAAGGTTTTTCGCCGTTGTTACCAGTTTCAATCCTATCGCTGCTGATTCAGGCGGCGCTCATCGTGCATGTGATCAGGACCGGACGGAATACGCTCTGGATTCTGGCCATTGGGTTTTTGCCGGGGGTCGGCTCGCTCGCATATGTCGTGGCCGAGGTTTTACCGGATCTATTCCGCGGCCGCACCGCACGCCGGGCGAGAACGGGTATCGGCCGCATGATCGACCCGAACCGCGACTTGCGCCGCGCCGCCGCGGAGGTGCAGATTTCCGGCAATGTGGATGCTCGCCGACGGCTGGGAGAAGAGTTGTTCGAACGGGCCCAGTTCGACGAAGCCATCGAGGTATACCGCGGCGGCCTGAAGGGCATTTTTGAGTACGATCCGACGCTGCTGTTGGGCCTGGCAAAGTCGCAATTCGGCAAGCAGGATTTCACGGCGGCGCGCACCACGCTGGAACTGCTCGCCCAGCAGAACCCGGATTTCAAATCGGCCGACGCGCAGCTTCTGTACGCCCGCGCGCTCGAGGCGCGGGACGCGCTGGATGAGGCCGAGCGCGAATACGCACGCATCGCACCGGGCTATCCTGGCGCGGAGGCGCGCCTGCGCTACGGATTGCTGCTCAAAAAACGCGGCAAGCTTCAGGAAGCGCAGCGGGTTCTGAAGGACCTGTTGGACGGCGCTAAACTGGGTCCTGCTCACTATCGTCGGGCGCAAGCCGAATGGCTGGATCGCGCACGCCGGGAATTGAGCTAGAATCCCAACCCCGCGTTTTGATCTCTTCAGCGTCGAAATTTCTTCATTTGGAGTCTCCCATGCTTCGGAGCAATCGCCTCGGCCGTCTCAGCTTTGTGTCCCTGGCAGCCGTGCTCCTCGCGGCCTGCGCAGGGCAAAAGGAGCCGGCGGAGAAACTCATCGGCGATATCCAGGCGACCGTCACGGCGGCCTCCACGGAGGCCGCGAAATACATTCCGGATCAGCTTGCCGGTGTGCAGACTCAATTGAGCGCGCTCAAAGCATCTTTCGATAAACAGGATTACGCAGCCGTCGTCAGTGGCGCGCCGCCCGTACTGACCGCCGCCCAGTCGCTTGCGACCGACGCCGCCGCAAAAAAGGATGAAGTCCTCAAGGCGCTCAACGATACATGGACGGCACTCGCGGGGAGCGTGCCTGGGTATCTGACCGTCATCCAGAACCGCATCGATTTTCTTGGCAAGAAGGCCAACAAAAAGGCGGCTGCGGGAGTTGATCTTGACGGCGCAAAGTCAGCCCTGAGCGACGCCATGGCGACGTGGTCCAAGGCGCAGGCCGCGTTTGCCACCGGCAACATGGATGAGGCCGTAACCACCGCGCGGGACGTGAAGTCAAAGGTCGAAGCGGTTGCCTCCGGCCTGAAAGTCGATCTGTCGGCGCCACCCGCCAAGTCCTGAAGAGTGGGGCTGTCAAAGGGCGGCCTTTCAAAGTGCGTCCTTCCTAGGGACGGTCAAAGGGCCGGTCAAAGTGCCAGGGTGCCCTCGCTGATAATGGTCGCGGTGCCCGCAATGTGCGCCGCGACCATGCTGCCCTTGTCGATTTCAAGGCGCACTCTCACCTGTCCCGGCCGCTTCATCTGGTAGCCCTGGCGGCCGATGAAGGTCGTGGATTTTTTACCGAACTGACCCAAATCCCAGAGGTATGCCGCCAACATGGCGTGCGCATTGCCGCTCACGGGATCCTCAGGAATCCCCAGCGCGGGGCAGAACATGCGTGATTCGGTCCAGATCTCGTCTGAATCGCGATTCACGGCGAACAGGAAAAAGCCCTCGGTGTTAAGTTCGCTGCCCAATGCCATCAGGGTGTCGAAGTTTGGCGCGAGCTGCTCCAGATGGCGGTGATCCGCAATCGGCACGAGCAGGCGGCTGCTGCCCTTGCGCGCAATGCGCGCGGGCATGACGTCGTGCAATTGCGTGGCGGGCAGCTTGAGGGCTTCGGCAACGCGCAGTGTGGTCTTGAATGGCAGCGGCGCCTCGAGTTCCGGCGCCGTCTGGCGAAACTCGATCACCGATTCGGTGCCGGAGGCTCGCGGTTCGACTTGTGCGCTGACCTCGACGATACCGACTCCGCAGTGTTGGCGGGAAACGCCGAGCGTGCGCCTGCCTAAGGCCAGCAGCACCGCATGGGCTGCCACGGTGGCGTGACCCACGAAGGGCGCTTCCTTGCGTGAATTGAAAAAACGCAGCCGCACATCGTGATCGGCTCCGCTCGCGGCGAACACGAATGCCACTTCGGCGTGCGAATACTCACGCGCCACCGCAAACAGGGTGGCTTCAGTCAGCCCGTCCGCATCGAGGACCACGGTCGTGGGATTTCCGGTGAAGCGGGTCGCGGTAAAGGCGTCTACTTGAAAAATGCGCAATGCAATCTCCCAAACCGATGGCGGAGTTTTGCACGCATCGGCCCGGCAGGCTACACTTCCTTGAACCTTGGGGTGGCTTGAAGAGGCCTGAGACGCGGGACATCGAATTCTCGATGCAGCCTGCGAACCCGTTGAACCTGAACCGGTTAGTACCGGCGTAGGGAGCAGGTATTTCATATGCGCGCAGCCGTCGACATCAGCATGTATCCCTTGACCGGCGAGTATCGCCCGCCGATTCAAGCCTTCATTGACCGCCTCAACACGCATCCCGGATTGATTGTGAAGACCAATCACCTGGCCACCCAGATCTGGGGCCCGCTGGATCGGATCATGAGCATTCTCACCGAGGAGATGACCCGCTCCGCCGGCGGCTCGGCGCAACTGGTGTTCGTGATGAAGGTGCTTCCGGGCCTGGCGCCGCCGGACGAGGCTCCTTGAGACTCACGTGATTCACGATCTGTCGGTGCAGCTCGTGAGTGCTTGGCACGATACGAGCTGGATCGAATTGCTGGCGGCGGCCCTCGCGGTGGCCTATCTGCTGCTCGCGATTGGACAGCACTTGAGTTGCTGGCTGGCGGCCTTCATCAGCTCGGTTCTGTATGTTTGGGTGTTGTTCCGCGCGCGCCTGTATATGGAATCGGTGTTGAATGCCTTCTACGCCGCGATGGCGGTGTATGGCTTTTGGCAGTGGCAGCATGGCAAGGGCGGCGGCGCACTGGTGGTGAATCGTTGGCCCCTCGGGCTGCACGCGCTCGCCGCAGCGGGTGTAGTCGCGTTGTCAGTCGTGAGTTCGTTTTTCCTGCGGCGCTACACCCCCGCGGCATTGCCGTTCGCCGACTCGATGGTGACCTGGGCGAGTGTCTTCGCCACGTTCCTAGTGGCGCGCAAGGTATACGAGAACTGGCACTGGTGGCTGCTGATCGACTCGGTCAGCGTGTACCTGTACTACACGCGGCATTTGTACGCCACGATGCTGCTCTTCGGGCTATACCTGATTCTGATCGTAATCGGCATGCGCGAATGGCGCCGCAGCTGGCTGTTGACGGCCGATGCGGTTGCCTGAAGTCGAACGTCTGTGCCGTGCAGTCGTGCCCGGAGCGGGGCGCATTGATCTTAAGGCGCTTGGCGCAGGCCTGATCAGCGAGACGTATCGCGTTACGCGCGATGGCGTCGCGTACACCATGAAGGTGGCGGCCGAAAGCTGCGAGCTGCACGCGGACCTGCCTTGGGAAGTGCAGGTGCTCGAGCGCGCTGCGCGCGCCGGACTGGCACCGCGCCTGGTGTACAGCGATCTCGACGGCGCGGTGCTGCTCACGCGCTGGGCCGAGGGGAGTTCGTGGGTTTTGCAGGAGGCCGGGACGCCCGCAAACTTAGAAAAGATTGCGGCACTCTTGCGCCGAGTTCATGCGCTCGCGGTTCCGATACCGGCGCGGCAGGTTACTCCGCGGCAGTGGATCACGATCTACGATGAGGCACTGTCGCGGCGGGGTTCGACCGCGAGTGATCCGGCATTGCGCGGCGCGGCTCAAGTCCGCGCGGACGCTCTGTCTGCACTGCCGCAGGTGGTCGGCGTCGTGTGCCACAGTGATTTGCACGGCCTGAATTTGATCCAACAGGACGATTCCCTGACCCTGCTGGACTGGGAATACGCGCATGTTACGGACCCGTTGTGGGATTTGGCGGGCTGGTGCGCCAACAACGATTTCGAGGCGGATCGACAGCGCAGTCTGCTGACACACTATCTGGGCAACGCGCCGATTTCGAGCGAGTGGCGGCGCTTCAAGTTGCTGCTCGCGCTCTACGACTACGTCTGTTTGCTGTGGAGTGAACTTTACCTGAGTGTGCGGAGCGGGGCGAATGGCGTCCGGAACGCGGCGAATGGTGTTGCCGATCGCGCGAGATTGCTCGACGCGCGCCTACGCCTTCCGGCACACTACGCCGTTTGAAGGGTCCCGCGGGGGGCAGCAACGGAGGATTTTGATGGCGCGGATGATTGTGGTGGATCGTGACGGCAAGGAACACGAGGTTGAAGCGAAGACCGGCTTGAAAATCATGGAAGTCCTGCGCGAGCTCGACTACGGCGTCGCGGCGATCTGCGGAGGTCTTTGCTCCTGCGCCACATGCCACATCTACGTCGATGAAAAATGGGTACCGCTGTTGCCGAAGCGCCAGAGCGACGAGCTCGAGCTCCTGAATGAGCTGCCGGACTATCGCGAAGCGACCTCCCGGCTGTCCTGCCAAGTCGATTTCACCGAAGCCCTGTCCGGCATCAAGGTGACGGTTGCCGCTGACTCTTGAGCTGCGCGCACCGTCTCTATCAAGTCCTTTTTTCTGCCTGGCGTTTTACTGCATCCTGCGCGGCGGCGATCGCGGCGGGATCGCCGAGAAAACGCCGCGAGACCGGCTGCAGCTGCTCATCGAGTTCGTAGAGGATTGGAATCCCGGTCGGGATATTGAATTCCACGATGTCGGCCTCGGACATCATGTCGAGCATCTTGACGAGCGCGCGCAACGAATTGCCGTGCGCGACAATGAGCACGTTCTTGTTGTCGCGCAGCTGCGGAACGATGCGCGATTCCCAATAGGGCAGCACGCGCGACAGGGTGTCCTTCAGCGACTCGGCTGCCGGCAGCCAGGTCGGGTCGACATCGGCATAGCGCGGGTCGAAGCGCGGATGCCGCGGATCGTCCAACGTCAGAGGCGGCGGCGGAATATCGTAACTGCGGCGCCAGAGCTTGACCTGCGCTTCGCCGTGCAGCTCGACCGTCTGCGCCTTGTTGAGTCCCTGCAGCGCGCCGTAGTGGCGCTCGTTCAACCGCCAGCTGCCTTCGACCGGGAGCCACATGCGATCGGTGGTATCGAGGATGATCCAAAGCGTGCGGATTGCACGCTTCAATACGGAGGTAAAGGCGATATTCGGCTCAAGCTTTTCAGCTTGCAGCTCGCGTCCCGCTTGAACGGCCTCCGCGCGTCCCTGATCGCTCAGGTCGACGTCATGCCAGCCGGTAAAAAGATTCTCGACATTCCAGGTACTCTGGCCGTGGCGCACCAAGATTAATTTTCCAGGCATTTATTTCTCCAGCGACAAAGACGCAGCTCTCCAGGGACAAAGGCGCGGCTCAGGCAAGCTAACGACGCATGGCAGCGGCAAACAGGCCGTCAAAAACGGTCGCCAACACCAACCCTTCGTGCATCTTCACTTGCAACCGGATCCGGCCGCGGTCGGCGCGCACCAGCATCCTTTGAAATTTGTGCACCTCGGCGGCGGCGGGAACCTCCAGGCAGGCGCGCATCTCGCCGTGCACCGGCTTCAAAAAACGCATGCTCGACTCTTGGATGACCGCTTCGGCGTCGAGCTTGCGCGTGGCGAGAAAACGCGTGAGCCACGCCCATCCGGTCAAGACCGCGAGCGAATACAGGCTGCCGCCAAACGCCGTGCCCTTGTGATTCGCGTTGGGGGCGAGGGGCGCGCGCAGGATTACGCCGGAGTCATTGGCCGCCTCAACGATGATTCCCATGGGCTTCGCCACCATGATTTCTCGGTCGATCCGCTCCTGCAAGTACTCCGCGCCGAATGCACTGCTCTCGAGCATGTTAGTGCGCAAGCCGCCGGACCGCTTGGAGCGCCACTGAGATCGTCGCAAAGTCCGGCGGCGAGCCGGTGCGCAGGTCCGCCACCAGCCGCTTCAGGGCATCGACCGGCCCGGAATGCCGCGCCAGCCATTGATCCACCCGGGCGGCCGGCTCCCGGCCCTTGGATTTCAGCACCGCCAGCGTGATTCTGCCCTGCAATGCGTATAAGTTCTCGCGCAGCGTGCCGCGCGCCACCCCCTGCCAGTGCCCGTCTGCGGGCAACGATTCGATTTGCTCCTTGATCCAAGTGAGCCCGATGCGCTCGCCCAGATCGAAATAGGCCCGTGCCGCATAGCCAATCCGTACCCGCGCGGTTCTCGCGACTTCGACCAAGTCCAAGGCGCTGTGCAGCTCCTCGAGCGATGCGATGCGGGCCGCGAGCGGCTCCGGTACGCGCTGCTCGATCAATTGCGAGCGCAAAGCGCTCATGCGCGCCTTTTGCGTCACGCCGAGAACCTCGCCCAGTTCATAGAACAGCTCGCTCACCTTGCCGGCGTAGCGCGAGACCGCGCGTTTGATATCCAAGTCGTTGCGCCGGTTCTCCAGCAGCCAGTAACTCATGTGCCGCAGCAGGCGCGTCGTTTGAAACATTGCCGTGTACTGAACCGAGGCGTCGATTTTATTATCCAAGGCCTCGATTTCGGCCCAGATGTTGCGCACCGCAAACACTTCTCGCGCAATGCTGTAAGCGCGCGCGATGGCCGCCGGATCTGCGCCGGTATCGTCCTGCGCACGAACCGGAAACACCGGCCCCATGCGGTTGATCAAGCTGTTGGTGATCGCGGTGGCGATGATCTCGCGGCGCAAACGATGCCGCCTGATCCGCTGCGCAAAGCGCTTCTGGACCGGGGTCGGAAAATATCGGTTGAGCTCGGTGGATAAGTACGGGTCCTCCGGCACATCGGAATGAATGAGTGCGCGGTAGAACCAGATTTTTCCGTAACTCAAAATGATGGCGAGTTCCGGACGAGTCAGTCCTTCGCCCGCCTGGCGCCGCTCGGCGATGTCTTCATCGCTCGGCAGGAATTCCAGGCTGCGGTTCAAATCGCCGGAGCGCTCGAGGGCGCGGATGACGTAGGCATTCTCAGCCAGAAGCTGCCGCGTCTGGAATTCGCCCATGCTGATGGCCTGGCCTTGCAGGTAGTTATTGCGCAGCACCAGTCCCGCGACTTCGTCGGTCATCTGCACCAGCAATCGATTGCGCGCCGCCTCGGTAATTTCGCGGGCGCGCACCGCACCATTGAGGAGAATTTTCAAATTGACTTCGACATCCGAGGTATTCACGCCGGCGGAATTGTCGATGAAATCGGTATTGAGGCGGCCGCCGCGCCGCGCATACTCGATGCGCCCGAGCTGCGACACGCCCAAGTTGCCGCCCTCGCCGATCACCTTGCAATTCAATTCCTTGGCGTCGATGCGCACGGCATCGTTGCTGCGGTCGCCGACATCGCTATGGCTTTCGCTGCTGGCCTTGACATAGGTGCCGATGCCGCCGTTCCAGAGCAGGTCGACATGCGCCTTCAGGATGGCCTTGATCACTTCATTGGGCGTTACCTGCGCCGGAAGTTCCAGCAGGGCCTGCGCCTCACGCGACAGCGACAGGGTCTTCGCAGACCTTGAATACACGCCGCCCCCCTTGGAGATCGCCTTGCGCGAGTAGTCCTCCCAGGAAGAGCGCGGCAAATTGAACATGCGCTGGCGCTCGGCGAAAGAGGTCGCCGCGTCGGGAGACGGATCGATGAAGATGTGCTGGTGATTGAACGCTGCGATCAAGCGGATGTGCGGCGATTG
>Ga0210391_10000946_pt1 | contig 27619 bp, 26 predicted proteins | sample IncBWC12OmetaG_FD_160573 | JGI IMG/M metagenome (GOLD analysis project Ga0210391, IMG submission 160573) | Forest soil microbial communities from Barre Woods Harvard Forest LTER site, Petersham, Massachusetts, United States - Inc-BW-C-12-O ... | reverse complement strand
CCGCTTCACGACCGCGTCATCGTCAAGCGCGTCAAAGAGGAAGAGAAGACCAAGGGCGGGATCATCATCCCGGACAGCGCGAAGGAGAAGCCGATCGAGGGCGAAGTCATCGCCGTCGGCAACGGCAAGGTCCTCGAAGACGGCAGCGTTCGGAAGCTCGACGTGAAGGTCGGCGACCGCGTGCTCTTCGGCAAGTACGGCGGAACCGAAGTGAAGGTCGACGGCGAGGACCGCTTGATCCTCCGCGAGGACGACATCCTCGGCGTTCTCGAGAAGTAAACGGCGGCGCCGGACCGCAGGTGTGTTGGTTGCATCGGTCTTTTGACCGCTCGGCCAAAAGACTCCTGCTCCCACTCCCCATCAATCCAAAGACTTTTTTCTCAGCGAGGAAGACTCAATCATGGCTGCCAAGGATATCGTTTACACCGAACAGGCACGGAATCTGATTCTCGCGGGCGTCAATGCGCTCGCCGACGCGGTGAAGGTCACGCTCGGTCCGAAGGGCCGTAACGTGGTCATCGAGAAGAGCTTCGGCTCGCCGACGATCACGAAGGACGGCGTGACGGTCGCGAAGGAAATCGAGCTCGAGAACCGCTTCGAGAACATGGGCGCCCAGATGGTGCGCGAAGTCGCTTCGAAGACGAGCGACGTCGCCGGCGACGGCACGACGACCGCGACGGTTCTCGCGCAGTCGATCTACCGCGAGGGCAGCAAGCTCGTGGCCGCCGGGCACAACCCGATGGAAATCAAGCGCGGCATCGACAAGGCCGTCGAGGCCGTGGTCGACGCGCTGAAGAAGATCGCGAAGACGACGAAGGATCCCAAAGAGATCGAGAACGTCGGCACGATCAGCGCGAACGGCGACAAGGAAATCGGCGCGAAGCTCGCCGAGGCGATGCAGAAGGTCGGCAAGGAAGGCGTCATCACCGTCGAAGAGAGCAAGACGGCGGAGACGATCCTCGAAGTGGTCGAGGGCATGCAGTTCGACCGCGGCTACCTCTCGCCGTACTTCGTGACGGATCCGGAGCGCATGGAAGCGGCCCTCGAGGACGCGTACATCCTCATCAGCGAGAAGAAGATCTCGAACATGAAGGATCTCCTCCCGGTGCTCGAGGCGATCGCGCGGAGCCAGAAGCCGCTCGTCATCATCGCCGAGGACATCGAGGGCGAGGCGCTCGCGACGCTCGTCGTCAACAAGCTCCGCGGCACGCTCCACTGCGCCGCCGCGAAGGCGCCGGGCTTCGGGGATCGCCGCAAGGAGATGCTGAAGGACATCGCGGTGCTCACGGGCGGTCAGGTGATTGCCGAGGAGCTCGGCCTCAAGCTCGAGAACGTGACGATCAGCGACCTCGGTCGTGCGAAGCGCGTCACCCTCGACAAGGACAACACGACGATCGTCGACGGCGCCGGCGACAAGGCCCAGATCAAGGGCCGCATCGACGAGATCCGCAAGCAGATCGAAGTCACGACGAGCGACTACGATCGTGAGAAGCTCCAGGAGCGCCTCGCGAAGCTCGTGGGCGGCGTCGCGGTGGTCAAGGTCGGCGCGGCGACCGAGACGGAGATGAAGGAGAAGAAGGCGCGCGTCGAAGACGCGCTGCACGCGACGCGCGCGGCGGTCGAAGAAGGCGTGGTCCCCGGCGGCGGCGTTGCGCTGCTCCGTGGCCAGGCGGCGCTCGACGGCCTCAAGGTCTCTGACGAGCAGAAGGCGGGCGTGCAGATCATCCGCCGCGCGCTCGAGGAGCCCCTCCGCATGATCTCGCAGAACGCGGGTCTCGAAGGGTCGATCGTCGTCAACAAGGTCCGCGAGGGCAAGGACGACTACGGCTACAACGCGGCCACGGACACCTACGGCGCGCTCCTCGGCATGGGCGTCATCGACCCGGTGAAGGTCGTGCGCACCGCGCTCCAGAACGCGGCGAGCGTCGCGGGCCTCATGCTCACGACGGAATGCCTCGTGGCGGAGCGTCCGAAAGAGGAGAAGGCGGCGGCGGGCGGCGGCCATGCGGGCCACGGCCACGGCGACTTCTGATCGCGGCGTGACGATTGCGGAACGCGGCTCGTGAACGCGAGTCGCTGAAAAGAGAGCCCCGGAGGCCAGGCTTCCGGGGCTTTTTTGCGTCCGGATCCGTTCCCCGCGTCGCGGCAAAGCTCGAAGCGCGCGGCACGTGCCGGCGATCCTGATACGATCCCCCGGATGGTGGCTTGCGGATGGATGTCGCGGGCGCGGTTCATTCTCTCGGGCATCCTGACGGCGGCGGTTGCATGCGGAGGCGGCTCGTTCCAGTCATCGCCGCAGGCGCTCACCGACATCAGCGGCGACTACATCGTCACGTTGACGAACGGCGCCAACGACTGCCAGTTCGCCAACTGGACCTCGGGCTCCTCTTCGAGCGTGCACCTCGACGTGCAGCAGACGGGCAGTAGCGCGACCGGGAGCGTGACCGGCGTCGCCGGACTCTTGTTCGACGCGATCCTGGGCGGCATGCCGGAGTTTCAGGGCACGGTTTCCGGCGATTCGTTCAACCTGGCCGCCGTCGGGACGAATTCGGCCAAAGACGGCCAGTGCTCGTACACCATCAAGGCCACGCTCACGGGCACCCTCACGGGCGACGCCATCCAAGGCCAGCTCGCCTACTCCGAGACGACGAACGGCAGCTCCGACTGCAGCTACCACGCGACGTGCAGCTCGTTGCAGGCGTACGCCGGCGCGCGAGCCCCCGACGCCGGCGCGGGTGAGGAATAGCGAAGAGCGAGCGAGAAGGGCCCGCGCGTCGCGCGAACGACGCACCGGATACACGAAGCCCGAGCGCCTTGAACCTCGGGCTCGGCCTCGCGCTCGCGCTCAGAGCGCCCATCCCACGGATAAGCGAAAACGCGGTCGCACACCCGGGCCTTCTGCGAGCTCCCAGGTCCACGGCATGTTGCTCTGGTCGAGCGCCCCTGCAATGACGCCGCGCCCCTGAATGCCGGCCGATCCGGCGATCACGAGACCGCTGGGTCCGATCGGAAGAATCATTTGTGCGCCGACATCGAACGAAAGCCCGGCGTAAGTGAAATTCTGGTTGGAAGGCGGGAACGACGGGCACTCCAGGGATCCTGGATTGTCGTAGGAGTACGCGGACGCACACCCTTCTTGCGTTTGGATAGCGAATTGCTGGATCTCGAGCCCCGGAGCCACGAAAAAGCCTTTGCCCGGCGCTTGCCGAAAGTAATACCGAAACTGCGTATCCAGGCCGTAGGCCTGCGTCTCCGTCGAATAGGTGTAGTCCGGATCGAGCTCGAGAACGCCGGTGGTTCCCGAGGACGTCGAGTGTTCCCACCAGCCATAGGCCGCGATTCCCCAATGAGGGGCGGCGAGCCATTCGACCTGGACGCCATAGCGGCCCTCCACCACCCCGAGCGCGTCGAACGTGGCGACGAAATGCGGCGTCGCGAAACGAGACGTCGCGGACGAGTCGGTGTCGGGCGGGGATATCGGCCGCGCAGCGTGCGCTTCACGAGCGTTGGCTGCGATCGCGAGGAACAACGCGACGAACGTGCGGAGGCGACGGAGCGTCATGGCCCGCGGATGTGCATGGGCAATGCCGCGAGAGCCGCCCAGCGCCGTTTCGAACGAATTCGCGAGATTGCCCACGCCGGAGTGGACCGAGCGGCGGAAGGGTCATCGCAGTCTTGTGCCGCCGGGAAAGCACACCGTGCCTACGATTCACGAATCGAGCACGGCGACGGCTCGGCGCCTTGCCCATCCGGTTCTCGAAGCCAGGCGGTCGGCTCGTCCAGCGCCCGGGACGAAAGGCGCATCCGAGCGTAGACTCCCCGCGTGCCCAAAGCCGTCCTCGCGTGCGCGCTCGGGGTGGCTCTCTTCGGGCTCACCGCGCGCGCGACGGCCGACCCGCCCGATCCGGACCCGTGGGTTTCGCGCGACAAGGCGCTCCACTTCGACGTTAGCGCGGGGATTGCGTCGGCGACCTACGCAGTCAGCGCCGGGTGGCTCGTCGATGCGCGCTGGAAGTCGCTCGCCATCGGAGGTGGCGTGGCGCTCGCGGCGGGCGCCGGCAAGGAGCTGCTGGATATGGCGGGTCTCGGCGACCCATCGTGGAAAGACTTCACGTGGGACGCGATCGGCACGGTCTGCGGCCTCGCGATCGCGTGGGGCGTCGACTTGCTCGTCGGCGGCGTGAGCCCCGCACACCCGCTGCTCGGTGCGCCGGCCACGGTGCAGCCGGCGCCGGCAAGCGCGCACGCCGCGGCGCTCACGCTCGCGTTCTGAGAGCATGCCCGCCCGCCTCCCGCCTCCCGCAGAACCTCCCCGTGCCCAAACGGGTATGCTGTTCGCTGCGGCCGCCACGAGCCGCGCGGGCCCGGCCTCCGGCGAGACGATGGTCGAGGGCGTCGTCGAGCGCGTCACGTTCGAGAGCGTCACCTCGAGCTTTCGGGTCATCAAAGTCACCGTGGTCGGAAGGCCCGACGTGCTCTCCGTCGTCGGGAGCTTTCCGGCGATCGCGCCGGGCGCGCGCGTGCGCGTTCGCGGGCAGATCGAAGTCGATCGCAAGCACGGCGAGCAGCTGAAGGCCGCGTCGCTCATCGAGCTCGCGCCGGACACGCTCGTGGGGCTCGAGAGGTACCTCGCGTCGGGTCTCATCAAAGGCGTCGGCCCGCGGCTCGCCCAGCGAATCGTGACGACGTTCGGCATGGACACGCTGCGCGTCCTCGACGAAACCCCCGAGCGCCTCGGCGAAGTCGAAGGCCTCGGCGGCAAGCGGCGGGTCCTCATCGAACGCGCATGGCGCGATCAGCGCGCGATGCGCGACGTCATGGTGTTCCTGCAGTCGCACGGCGCGAGCACGGCGCTCGCCGCGCGCATCGTGAAGCGCTACGGCGCGAACGCGATGAACGTCGTCTCGCGCGATCCGTACCGGCTCGCGGTCGAAGTGAACGGCGTGGGCTTCAAGACGGCCGACCGCATCGCGGCGACGATCGGCATCGCGCGCGATTCGATCGAGCGCATGCAGGCCGGGCTGCTCCAGGTCGTGCACGAGCGGACCGAAGCGGGTCACGTCTTCACGCCGCGCCGAGAAGTCACCGAGCGCACGCTGCAGATGCTGGGGCTCGAAGAGGCGGAAGACGCGGTCAAGGCGCGGTTCAAAGCCGCGATCAACGCGATGATGCTGTCCGGCCGCCTCGTGCTCGAACCGCTCGAATCGGGCGAATCGCCCGACCCCGACGACGACACCGCCGTCTTCTCCGCGGCGATGCATTCGGCCGAAGTGCGCCTCGGCAAGCGCCTCGTCGAGATCGCGCGCGCGGCCGCGGCGGGCCCCGGCGTCGCCGCGAGCCTCAGGACTCCCGCGGGGGTCGCCGAGGCGATTCGCACCTTCGAGAAGGAAGCCGGCGTGGAGCTCGCCGACGAGCAGCGCCGCGCCGTCGAGGAGGCCGCGCGAAGCCAGGTGCTCGTCATCACGGGCGGCCCTGGCGTCGGTAAGACGACGCTCGTCCGCGCGCTCCTCGCGATGTTCGCGCGCGCCCGGATCGACGTCCGCCTCACGGCGCCGACGGGCCGCGCCGCGAAGCGCATGACGGAAGCGACGGGCTCCGAGGCGATGACCTTGCACCGGCTCCTGGAGTTCGACCCGAAGGCCCGCGCCTTCAAGCGCGATCGCCACCGGCCGATCGAAGCGCGCGCCGTCGTCGTCGACGAGGCGTCGATGCTCGACTTGCCCCTCGCCGACGCGTTGACCCAGGCGATCGCGCCGGGCACGCGCCTCGTTCTCGTCGGCGACATCGACCAGCTACCGAGCGTCGGGCCCGGTGCGATCCTGCGCGACGTCATCGCGTCCGGCACCGTCGCGTGCGTGCGCCTGTCGCACATCTTCCGGCAAGCCGCACAGAGCCTGATCGTGACGAACGCGCACCGCATCAACGAAGGCCGCCCGCCGGTGGCCCCGCCGAAGGATGCGCCCGCGGACTTCTTCATCATCGAGCGTCGCGACCCCGAGCACGCGCGCGAGACGATCACGGACCTCGTCCGAACGCGCATTCCCCATCGCTTCGGCTTCGACCCCATACGGGACGTCCAGGTCCTCACGCCCATGAACCGCGGGCCCGCCGGGGCGACCGCGCTCAACGAAGCGCTCGCCGCTGCGCTCAACCCGACCGGCTTGTCTCTGGTGCGGGGCGCCCGGACCTACCGGCTGGGCGACAAGGTCATGCAGGTCCGCAACGACTACGACAAGAATGTCTTCAACGGCGACGTCGGCCTCGTCTCGAGCATCGATCTGGAAGAGGAGGTCGTCACCGTTCGTTTCGACGGACGGGACGTGGAATTTGCCGCCGCCGAAATCGACGACCTCGTTCTTTCGTACGCCTGTACCGTGCACAAGGCCCAGGGCAGCGAATATCCCGCCGTCGTGATCCCGCTTCTCACCACGCATTTCATGATGCTGAACAAGAACCTGCTCTACACTGCGGTCACCCGGGGCAAGCGGCTGGTGGTGCTCGTGGCTGACCCCCGCGCGCTCGAGCTCGCCCTGTCGGAGCGGCGCCAAGAAGACCGCCGAACGCGGCTGCCCTTTCGCCTTTCGCGCGAGAATGCCACCCTGTGAGGGGTCGATGCTTGGCCGACTGATTTTCGGGTGCGTGCTCGGGCTTCTCGTCGGCGTGCTCGCCGCCGTGGGCCTCGTCGTGGGGCTGAAGATGACCGCCTTCCCGCTCGGCGCCGGCATTCTGTTCGCCTACTTGGCCGCGGCGGCCGTCGGCGCCGTGACGGGGCTCGTGGCGGGCAAGCCGGTGTGGGCCGCCAACGCGAAGGTCGAGGCCGGACTCAAGGCGTTCTTCGGCGCGCTACTCGGTGCCGGCGCGCTCTTCGCGCTCCGGCAATGGGCGGGATCCGTCGCGATTGACCTCGGGGCCTACGGGCCCGGCGGCGCGGCGTCGATCGGTGCGCTCCCGGCGGCGGCGCTGCCGCTCATCGCGGCCACGTTGGGCGCGCTCTTCGGGCTGGACAACACGAGCGAGCCGGCCGCGGATGCGCAAAAGCCTGGCGCGCGGAAGCGTGTCGACGCGGCCCCGAGCCGGGGTCCCCGGGTCTCGTCCGTGCGCGCCGCCAGCGTCGAAGACGACGACGCGGAGCAAGACGCGCCCGCAGCAGTCGGCAAGCGCGCCAAGCCCTGATGCCTCCGGCGCGGCTGCTGCTCTACGTGGCGACGGCAGGGGTTCTGGCCGTGGCGGGCCGCGCGATCCTGGTGAGCCCGCCGCCCGTTGGATGGGCGGCGCTCATGCTCGTGGCATACGGCTCGTTGCTCATGGGGGGCGTTCTTCGGATCCGCTGGCGCTTGTTCGTGGACGCGCTGGTGCGCGGTCCACGCGGCGCGCGTGGTGTGGCGCTCACGTTCGACGACGGGCCCGACCCGCGCTGGACGCCGCGCGTTCTCGAAGTGCTCGCCGAGCATGGCGCCACGGCGACGTTCTTCGTCATCGGGCGCAAGGCCGAAGCGCATCCCGAGATCGTGCACGCGATCCTCGACGCCGGGCATTCGGTGGGCCTGCACTCGTACGAGCACGACTGGCTCTTCGCGATCCGCAGCGAGCGCCGCGTGCGTCACGACCTCGAGCGCGCGATGGCGGTGCTCGAGTCGATTTCGGGCGAGCGGGCAGTGCTCTTTCGCCCGCCCATCGGGCACACGAACCCGATCATCGCGCGGGTCGCCGAGGCGCTGGACCTGTCCATCGTCGGCTGGTCGATCGGGGCCCGCGATGGCGTCGGCGGCGTGCGCCCGGCGGACGTCGTGGCGCGCGTGCGGAGGGACTTGCGCGACGGTGCGATCGTGTTGATGCATGACGCGCCCGAGCGCGGCGACCGAGAACCCGCCGCCGTGCGCGCACTCCCAGCGGTGCTCGACGCAATCGAGGCCGCCGGCCTCGAAGTGCAATCGGTCACCAAGTGGCTCGAGCCGTCCGCCGCGCCGGGAGCTCCTTCGCATTCGCGCGAGCCGGAACGGCCGCGTGAGTCACCCGCGTCCGGCCGCCGGCAGAACGACGAAAAAGCGCGCGCCGCCGGAGAATGACGAGTCCACCCCGATCTCGCCGCCGGCCGATTCGACGAGCCCGCGGCAGACGGCGAGGCCGAGCCCCGTGCCTTCCCCCACGCCTTTCGTCGTGATGAACGGCTCGAAGAGGCGATCGCGGACGCGGGGATCGACGCCCGGGCCATTGTCCTCCACGACGATGCGCACGCCGTGACCCTCGGCTTCGGCACGCACGGCGATCCGGCCATCGTCGGTGCCGTTCGCTCCGTTCGAGGTGACCGCGGCCGTCGCGTTGAGCACCAGATTGAGGAGGACTTGCGTGAGCCGCGCGGCGCTGATGCCAACGCGCAGGTCGCCGTCGATCTGCACGTCGAAATGGATCGCTTGGGATCCTCGTTGCGGCCGTACCAGCGCGAGCACGTCGCCCACGACGGAGGCGACGTGCGCCGGAATCAACGGCCCCGAATCGGGAGTACCGGACGCGGATGAGGGGCGCGCGAAGTCGAGTAGATCGCGCACCACCTTGTGGATCCGCTCCGTCTCGCCGCGCATGCGCCGCAAAAAGTCGCGTTCGACGTCCTCGGGCTGATCGCCGTCGAGGAGCAGGTCGAGCATCCCCATCAGCGCGGCGATCGGATTGCCGATCTCGTGCGCGAGGCCGGCGGCGAGCCGTCCGACGCTGGCCATCCGCTCGCTCCGTACGAGCTGCGCTTGCGTTTGGGTCAGTTTCGTCGTCGTCTCCGTGAGCTCGTCCACTTTGGCGCGCAGCGCGGTTTCCTCGGCGATGAGCTTCTCGGCCATGGCCTGCACGCTCGCTCCGAGGAGGGCGATCTCGTAGGGGCCCTGCCTCGGAACGCGAAGCGTGCGCCCTCCGCTCGCCACGCGGTCGGTCGCGCGGGCGAGGTGGTCGATCGGCCGAACGATGATGCGGGTCAGCGCGAAGTACGCGAAGACGAGGAGCGCAAGGCCGAAGATGGCCATGTACAGCGCGACCGGGCGCACGATCTCGGCATGCATGCGCGCCTCCGCGAGGCTCGCCACGGCGAAAAAGAGCGGCCCGAACGAGAGGAGCATGAGCGCCGCGAGCCACAAAACGATCTGCAAACGCAGCCCCGGGCCGGGGCGCGAACGCAGCGGGAGCGACCCGTTCGCGTCGAGAGGATCCATCCCCGTGGGCACGGAAACAAGCTTCCGACGTTCCGGTGGTTTTGTCTCGCTCGCCGTTTCGTCCGTCCAAGGTGTGCAGAGTCGTTCGCGAAGGGCTCCCAGTAAGGAGCGAAATCAGGGCCTGTCCGCGCGACACCCGGCGACGGCCCGGGACGCTCATCCGGTGTCTTGCGGACAAGCCCCGCGGCCGAGACCCCGGCTATAGGCCTTCCATTGCCATGGCAATGAAGGGCCGATAGACGATCCAATTTCGCGCGGGTTCGGGATGTCCAGCGGCGGAAATCGCGAGTTCGAAGGCGCTTCATCGATTTGGCACGAGATGTGTTTCTGGGCTGGAGATGCATCCCGTGTTCTTCGGTTTGAAGCGCGCGTATTACGCGACCCTGGGGCTCACGCGACGGACGCTCCGAAAAATGGACCTCACCGCCGCTCGCATGGACATGCTCTACGTGATTCACAAGAGGGGGCGGTACCCGACGCAGCAAGGCGCGCTCTGGCGCACCCTCGGGGTGTGTCCGTCCGTCGTCAGCCGCATGCTCAAACGGCTCGAGGAAATGGGCTACGTCGAGCGCGACGTCGTCACCAACGACACGCGCAAGCGGACGGTCACGCTGACGATCAAAGGGCGCGCGCGCATTCTGCGCGCGATACGGCAATTCATTGGGTGGGGCTATGCGCGGCTGGTGCTCCATTCCGTGCTCGAGCCCGATCGTTGGCACAGCGAATGGCACACGCATGTCGCCGTTTCGCGAGCCGAGGAATTTCTCCGGTTGATACGCCTGGGATTCGGCGATCGTGCCTCGCTCGTCGTCTACACGGACGGCTTGCGGGACGACCAATTGCCGCGGGATGCGACCCTCGTATCGCGTTGGGTGAGATAGCGACGCTTCGCCGGCGTCGACCGACGCCTGGCGGCCGCGCGAGCCAAGCCTTCAGCGCGCCGTCTGGACTGCGACGGCGGCCCCGGGCGCGGCGAGATAATCGACCATCGCAGCCCATTCTTCACTGGTGAGGCGGACGCGGCGGCGGTGCCGCGAGAACGCCTCCTCGAGGTACTCGCGCGATCGCGTCCTCGGCGCGGGGAGCGAATGGCACGCGCCGCACTTCTCGGCGTGCACCTCGGCGATCGGCGGAAGCGGGCCGGCGGCGTTGGGGCCGTGCGTCTCGGACGTGCAAGCCGAGAGGCCGAGGCCGAACGAGATCGCAAACGCCAGCGCGGTGATCGCGGTGGCGACGCCACCCGCGTGGCCGAGCACCGCCGTCGCCTCTGGCGACGCCTTCGCCACGACGATCTCGGCGGCGATTTCGCGCTCGAAGGCGAGCACGTTCTCGTCGCACTCGACGACGACCACGGGCCGCGTCTGCTGCACGACGAGCTCGATCCCCGGCACGATCCCGATGGAGGCGAGCCGATCGACGCGCGAAGGCGATGCTTCGATCGCCCCCACGATGACGCGGTCGCCGGCGCGGCATGACACGAGGCGCTGCGTCATCCGCGACTGGCTCCTTCGGCGGCGCTGCGCGGGCGGCGGCGTACGAGATTCGTCACGTTCGTCACGAACGAAACGATCTTCGACGCGGGCGGGAATTCGAAGCCACACGAGGGGCACGTCACCATGCCGCAGCCAGCGACGGGACAGCCGCTCCTGCACGCGGCTCCTTCTTCTGGCGTGAACGAATGCCCGCACATGCTGCAATCGATCATGGTCATCCTCCGAACGCCCGGAAGCCGAACCGCACGAGCGCACCGACGGCGATCGCATACGGGAAGATGAACGCGCTCATGGCGCCAGCGACTTTCCACCCGCGCTCTTTCGCCATCATGAACACGTTCGCGATGCACGGAATGAAGAGGGTGATCGTGACCATCGACACGGCGACGTCCGCAGGCGAGAGCTTGCCCGCGCGCGCGAGGTCGAGCATGCCGGCCGCTCCGAAGTCGCGCCGCAAGAAGCCCACGAGGAGCGCCTCGCTCACGCGATCGGCGACGCCGCCCTCGCGCCCGAAGCCGAGCACATGGTTCACGATCGGTTCGCCGATGCGGTGCACGTAGACGAGCGAGTGCGTCGCATCGAGGACGAAGAGGAACGCGGTGCCCGCGAGAAAGAGCGGCACGGCCTCTTTCAGGTACCACTCGAGGCGAGCCATCGTTTTCGCGACGAGGTTGCCCACCATGGGCTGGCGCATCGGCGGCATCTCGAGCAGAAAGTCGCTCGATTCGCCGGGCAGAACGCGGGCGGCGACCCAGCCGACCGTGAGCAGCGTGCCGATGACGACCGCGAGCCACACGAGCGTCGCCACGTGCGACGTCCGTTGCATCAGCGCGAAGATCACGCTCAGCTGCGACGAGCACGGCACGCCGAGGGCGAGGAGCAAGGTGACGAGCGTGCGCTCCTTGCGCGTCTCCATGATGCGCGCCGTGAGCGTTGCCATCGTGTCGCAGCCAAGACCGAGGACCATCGGCAGGACCGCGCGGCCGTTGAGGCCCATGCTGCGGAGGCCGCGGTTGGCCATGATCGCGAGGCGCGGCAGGTAACCCGAGTCCTCGAGCATCGAGAACACGAAGAAGAACGTGGCGACGACGGGGAGGACGATCGCGACGGCGTAGGTGACGCCCATCGTGAGCATGCCGTAAGGCCCTACGAAGAACGCCGTGACGATCGGAATGCCGAGCCACGCGAAGAAGCCGAAGGCCACCCGGTTGACGAAGCCGCTCCACTCGCGCGCTTCGGCACCGCGCGGCGTGTTCTGAACGACGACCTCGCCGGGCCGGCGCTCGACGACGGCGCTTGCGGGGTACACGTCGATCGACGCCGCGGGATCGGCGACGTAGGTCCCGTCGTGCTTCACTTGCGACACCACGCGGACGCGCCGAGCATTCGCAGGGCCGTCGGACAGCGTGACGAGGCGGACCGCGCCCTCGTCGGCCACGTCGTGGGTCGCGAGCGCGGCGGTCGCGTCCGCGGCCGGCGCATCCAGCGACGTCGTGGCGACAGGGCTTCCGAAGATGCGGTTCTCGATGAAATCGACGGCGGTGCCGGCGCCGAATACGCCGACGACCTTGTACGCAAGCAAGAGAACGACCGCGAGAACGGCGAGGCCCCATACGGGGTGCGTCGCGGTTCGGCCGAGTGCCCGCGAGACGTCCGCGTCGCGCGCCGGGTCTGCGAAGAACGCGACGGCGAGGGCAACGGCGCCGGCGACCACCCCCACATAGACGGGCGCCGACGTGAACGGGCCGCCTGCAAGACCCTGCACGAGCGCGGAGACCCAATACGCGGCCCATCCGGTCGTGAAGACGGCGACGAGCTTCCACGAAGCGGACCGTGCGCGCGTTTGCCTGCGGACGACCGCGAATGCGGCGGGCACGGCGATCGCCAGGAGCACGAGGGCGACGGCGTTCCACTGGGCGAAGACGTCGCGCGACGCGATGCGCGACGCGATCGCGACGACGCCGTAGCTGGCCAGCGGATCGAGCTTCGAAGCGACCGATGTGCGCGTGAGGGCCCCATCGACGGTGAGCGCCGCGAGCAGACCGAAGACGCCGGCCATGGCGACCGCCGTCGTGGGCCGTGCGCGCTCGCCGGTGGCGGTTGCGCTGGTGAGCACCTCGCGCCGCTGCACCAAGCGCACGATCGCCTGCGCGCGCGAAAGCCGCAGGCGGCTCAAGAGCGCGAACGCGGGGACGCCGTGCGCCCGCGCGAGCGCCGCGCCACGTTCCTTGGCCACGCGGGTCGCGTCGGCACCCGCGCGCGCAGACAGCGTACCGGAGGCGCCTCGCTCGCCGGCGAGGAGCATCGTGGCGAGCGCACGCTTCGCGACCGGCTGCGGCGAGCGGATGTGCGCTTCGATGTCCGCGAGCGCGGCTTCCACGTCGTCGGGGAAACGCGCGGCGCACGGGAGCGGCGCGCGATCGGCCTCGCCCGAAGCGGCGCGGTCGCTGCGTGCGGCGTGCGTGCGGAGGTACTCCCGGACGGCCTCGAGGCCTTCGTTCTCCGTCGCGGTCGACGCGTTCACGCGGACGCCGGGAAGCTCTCGCTCGAGCGCGTCGAGGTCGATGGTGAGGCCCCGGGCGCGGGCTTCGTCGAGCATGTTGAGATCGAGGCAGAAGGGGACCCCGAGTTCGGCGAGCTGCAGCGCGAGAAGCAGCGTGCGTGACAGGCTCTTGGCGTCGCCGACTTGAACGAGCGCGTCGTGCCGCTCGGAGACGAGCAGGTCCCGCGTGACCGCCTCGTCCTCGCTCATCGGCACGAGGTTGTGCGTGCCGGGCGTATCGATGATTTCCCACGGGACATCGCCGAGCTTCGCGTGGCCGCGCGTGATCTCGACCGTCGTTCCCGGGTAGTTGCTGACGGTGACGTACGTCCCCGTGAGCGCGCCGAAGACGACGCTCTTTCCGACATTGGGCTGGCCGACGAGGAGCGCTCGTCGCATCCCCACTGCTTCTTCGCCCGCGCTACCGCTCGGGTTCGCGCCTTCCGAAAAAGGCGGCACCTTCGCCTCCTCGGAAGCGCCGCGCAGCGCGTCGAAGCTGAAAGTCATATTCAATGAGAGAATGGACCAGAAACGTCTGTCGCACAAGCTCTCTCGAGGCTCTGCGAGCGCAATGCGCAGCGAGCGCAACTGGAACGGTCAGTGCCCTCTCGCGAGGGCGATTGCGAAATCAGGCCGTCGCGGCGGCGGCGTAGACCGAGACTTTGCGCTGCGTGCGCGTACGCCACTCGTACTTCACGACGCCGTCGACCAGCGCGAAGAGCGTGAAGTCCTTGCCGAGACCCACGTTCTTGCCCGCATGAATCGTCGAGCCGACCTGGCGCACGAGGATGCTTCCCGCGCTCACGCGCTCGCCTCCGTACACCTTGACCCCACGCTTCTGCGAATTGGAGTCGCGTCCGTTGCGGGTACTGCCTGCGCCTTTTTTGTGAGCCATGACGAACCTCTCCCGTCAGCCGACGATGTTCGTGATTTCGAGCGCCGTATACGGCTGCCGATGACCGGTCTTGCGGCGGTAGTTCTTGCGACGGCGGAACTTGAAGATGATGACCTTCGGTCCGAGGTCTTGCGCGACGATCTTCGCCTCGACCTTGGCGCCCCCGACGAGGGGCCGCCCGAGCTTGATCGCGCCTTCCGCGCCCTGGACCAGAAGGACCTGGTCAAAAGTAACTGCATCGCCGACATTGCCGACGAGCTTCTCGACCCGGAGCTTGTCGCCCGTGCCGACTCGGTACTGCTTTCCGCCTGTTTTGATGACCGCGTACATCGATTCGCCCTCTTGAAGAGCACCGTGGCGCGGTCGTAAGAGAACGCGCCATCCGGTGCGGCAAGCCGTGCCTCGTGAAAGGAACACGGCGGGGTACTTAGGGGCCGCGCAGTATAAGGAACGCGAGCGCTTTGTAAAGCCGAGCCGCCCGGCTGTAGTAACAACGAGTCTACCGCATGCACCTCGCGCTCGTCCTTCACGCGCACTTGCCTTTCGTCCGGCATCCGGAGCACGCGCGCCACCTCGAGGAGCGCTGGTTCTACGAGGCCCTCGTCGAGTGTTACCTGCCGCTCCTCGACGCGTTCGACCGCATGGCCGACGAAGGCGTGCCGTTCGCGCTCACGATGAGCGTGACCCCGCCGCTCGCGGCCATGATGAAGGACGACCTTCTGCGTCGCCGGTTCGACGAGCACCTCGCCCGCATCGAAGCGCTTTCCGAGCGCGAAATGACGCGCCTTTACGGCGATGCGCTCTTCGCTCCCGTGGCCACCTTCTATCGCGACCACTTCCGGCGAATGCGCGCCGTTGGGGATCGGCACGGGGGCGACGTCGTCGGTGGGCTCGTGCAGCACTGGGATGCGGGCCGGCTCGAGCTCATCACGTGCTCGGCCACGCACTGCTATCTGCCGGGCATGCTGGCCGCGCGCGAGGGGATCCGCCCGCAGCTCGAGCTCGGCGTCCGCGGCTTCGAACGGCTCGTCGGCCGCCGCCCGACCGGCGCATGGCTTGCCGAATGCGCGTACCACCCGAGCTTCGACGAAGAGATCGCTCGCGCAGGGATCCGCTTCACGATCCTCGATACGCACGGCGTCGAGAACGCGCGGCCCCGGCCGCCCTTCGGGATTCATGCGCCCGTGTGCAGCCCGAGCGGCGTCGCTTTCTTCGCGCGCGACGCCGAGTCGAGCCGGCAGGTTTGGTCGCGCGACGAGGGCTATCCGGGCGATCCGTACTACCGCGACTTCTATCGCGACATCGGGTTCGACCTGGCGGAGCCGGAGCTCATGGGCGAGGTCGCGGGCGACGGCTCGCGCCTCATGACGGGGCTCAAGTACTACCGAATCACAGGCAAGGACGGCGAGAAGCAGCCGTACCAGCCCGGCGTTGCGTACGAGCGGGCCCAGGCGCACGCGGCGCACTTCGTCTACAACCGCGGCCTGCAGCTCCGGCACCTGTCGAGCACGATGCCCGTGCCGCCGATCGTGGTGGCTCCTTACGACGCGGAGCTTTACGGGCACTGGTGGTTCGAAGGCCCGATCTTCCTCGAGGCGGTGTACCGGCGGCTGCACGAGGCCGGCGGCGAAGTGACCGCCATCACGTTGCGCGAGTACCTCGATCGCAACCCGATCTGCGCGCAGGCGACGCCGAGCGCGAGCTCCTGGGGCGCCGGCGGCTACGGCGAAGTCTGGGTGGGGCACGAGGCAGCGTGGACGTGGCGGCACGTGCACCACGCCACGCGCTTCGCGGCGTGGCTCGTGCGCCAGCACCGGCACGCGACCGGAACGCGCGGGCTCATCCTCGATCAGGTGATTCGCGAATTGCTTCTTCTGCAATCGAGCGATTGGCCCTTCATTCTGAAAATGGGCACCGCGACGCGCTACGCCGAAGCGCGCATTCGCTCGCACGTGCATCGCTTGCGGCATTTGGCCCATTTGCTCGAGAGCGCCGGCGCGAGCGACCACGCCGGCCTCGCCGAAAACGATGCCGCATGGCTCGCCGACCTGCGCCGGCGCGACAACTTCTTCGAGGCGCTCGGCGGGGAGGATTTGCGCCGGCCGTTCGACGCCTGACGACCGTCGACGCCCGATGACGCCGCCCCCTTGGCGCGCTCTTGCCTGGCCTCTTGCCAGTCGTCTCGCCCGCCGATTCCTACCAGTTTGTAACGTGGGGTTCGGCTCGCCGTAACCTGCTATGGTCGGCGGTCTGATGTCGCTTCGTATCGAAGGAACGTATACCGCGCTCGTGACCCCGTTTCGGGACGAGCCGGGCCAGCCAGTCGACTGGGAAGCCCTCGACGCGCTCGTGGACGCACAGGTGGCGGGCGGCGTGGCGGGGCTCGTCCCGTGCGGGACCACCGGCGAAAGCCCCACCCTGAGCCACGAGGAGCACGCGCAGGTCATCGAGCGCGTCGTGAAGCGCGCGGGCAAGCGCCTCCAGGTCATCGCGGGCGCGGGCTCCAATTCGACGCGTGAGGCGATCGAGCTCGCCCGCCACGCGGAACGCTCCGGCGCGGACGCCGTGATGATCGTCGTTCCGTATTACAACCGGCCCTCGCAAGAGGGGCTCGTGCGTCACTTCGTCGAAGTGGCGCGGAACGTGCGGATTCCCATCGTCGTCTACAACATCCCGGGGCGCACGGGGGTCGACCTCCTGCCCGAGACGCTCGCCAAGATCTGCCTCGAAGCGCCGAACGTCGTCGCGGTGAAAGAAGCGACGGGCAACGTCTTGCGGGCCCTCCGCCTCGAGCAGACGATGCGCGATCGGCTCGTCGTGTTGAGCGGGGACGACGCGCTGACGCTCCCGATGATCGCGGTCGGCGCGCGCGGGGTCATCAGCGTCACGTCGAACCTCCTCCCGGGGGACGTCGTGCGCGCGACGTCGCTTGCCCTGGCCGGAAAGGCCGACGAGGCCCGCAAGGCGCACGTGGCCCTCATGCAAGTGCACGACGCGATGTTCATCGAGGCCAATCCGGGGCCCGTGAAGGCCGCGCTCGCCATGCGCGGAATCACGAAGGCCGTCGTGCGGCCGCCTCTTTACGTCGCGAGCGAGGCGTCGCAGGCCGCCATCGCCGCGGCCCTCGAGTCGTACGCGCGGAGCGGGCACGGATGCGCATAGCGGTCGTCGGTGCGAGCGGCCGGATGGGCCGCGCGGTCATCCGGTTGGCGCGGGCGCAGGGGGTGCCGGTCGTGTGTGCCGTCGGCGCGAGCGACGTCGGCCGCGACGCAGGCGAGCTCGCGGGGATCGGCACGCTCGGCGTCGCCGTGAGCGACGCGCTGGGCGACATCGAGCGCGCGCAGGCCGATGTCGTGATCGACTTCTCGTCGCCGCTTGCGACCGCCGCGCTGGCGTCGCTCGCCGCCGCCGCGGGCAGCGCGCTCGTGAGCGGAACGACGGGCCTCGGCGAAGAGGCGGCGGGCGCGCTCGATCGCGCGGCGAGCAAGGTGCCGGTTCTGTGGGAGCCCAACATGAGCCTCGGCGTCCACGTGCTGTCGCAGCTCGTTGCGCAGGCGGTGACCGCGCTCGGCGACTGGAACATCGAGATCGTGGAGACACACCACGCGGCCAAGATCGACGCGCCGAGCGGGACGGCGCTTCGTCTCGCCGAGGTGGCGCGCGCCGCGCGTCGTGCGGCGTCGCGCCTGGTGCACGGGCGGCAAGGCAAGCCGGGGGCGCGCGGCGAGGAAGAAATCGGCATGCACGCGCTCCGCGGCGGCGACATCGTGGGCGACCACGTCGTGCACCTGATGGGCGGAGGCGAGCGCCTCGAGCTCGCGCACCGGGCCACGAGCCGCGACGTGTTCGCGCATGGCGCGCTGCGCGCCGCGCGGTGGATCGCCGGCAAGCCTCCGGGCAAATACGGCCTCGCGCAGATGCTCGTGGGCGCCGTCGCCTAGGCGCCGGCGACCTGAGGCGGCGGGAAAAGCGGCCTCGATGCTCAGCTGGTTGCAAGCGCGATGGCGGCCTCGGTCGTCAACAGCCGGAACGTGAAGCTCTCTTGCAGGTAGAGACGCACCTCCGTCGCCGAATGGTCGAGATAGCCGATGGACATGTCCTGCCCGACGTCCAGCTCGAAGTCACCGCCGCGGGTCGTCAGAACGAGACCGCCCGCAATGGCCGGCGCCCAGATGATCTCGCCGTCGACGAGACGCTGGATGTGCTGGAGGACCGGGTAGCCCTCCTCGTTGCCACCGCTGGCGGCCGCGTAGGGTTCGGCGCCCAGAACGAGCCGGTACGGTCCGTTGACGCCGGCGAGCCGCAGTTGATGGACCGCCTTCGCGACCGCCGCTGGATACCCCGCGGCGGTGGACGGAAGTGCCAGGGATCGGTTGCTCGCGCCTGGACGGATGCCTTCAATCCCGGCCGCGGCATAGCCGTCGAAGACGGCGCGATCTTCGGCAAAGGCGATCTTGCGGGCCGCTTCCTTGACCGCCGACCAGTCCGAGTCCGTTGCCCCGCGTTCGGCCGCGTCGATCGCGCGGCGGGTGAGCGTGAACGGAACGCGCAATTCGACCAGCGCTTTCGCCAGGCGGCGCGTCGCCAGGACGTCTTCGCCCGGGCCCTCGATGCTCTCCATATGCCCGGTGCCGACCGCGGCGAGCCCAGGCCCCTTCGGTTCCGGCACATCCACGACGCGCCGCGCCGCCAGATGACGCTTGAGCGTGCGCGTGGCCTCCTGATCGATTTGCGCCCACGCCGCGCCGGAGATCGGAGCGAGTTCGCGGTAGAGATTGTTCATTAGCTTGCCTCATCCTTCAACGAGCCGATGCGAAGTGAACCGTCGGGCGACGGCGGCGGTGTGCCCGTCTGGCCCTCTTGGCCGCCCGGGTTTGCGATGGCCTGCGGACCGCTGCTCAAGAACGTCGCCGAAGGTACGAAAAATAGGGACCCGGTGACGGCGCGACTGACGTCGAGCAGCCGGTCGTAATTGCCGGGCGGCTTGCCGACGAACATGTTCTCGAGCATCTGCTCGATGCGCGCAGGCGACCGCGCATAGCCGATGAAGTACGTCCCAAATTCTCCCTTGCCAATTTCACCGAACGGCATGTTGCCGCGCAGGATCTCCAGCGGCCGGCCGTTCTCCTCGATGCTGGTGAGGACGTTGTGCGCGAAAGTCGGCTTTGCGGCGTCGTCCAACTCGATGTCCGACAGCTTCGTTCGCCCGACGATGCCCTCCTGCTCTCCGACCGCGATGGCGTTCCACTTCGGCAAGTCGTGGAGGTACTTCTGGACGATCACGTAGCTGCCGCCGACGAACGCGCCGTCTTCGTCGCCGATCAACGTGGCGTCGATCGCGGCCTGCGCGACGGGGTTCTCCGTCCCGTCGACGAATCCGAGCAGATCGCGTCCGTCGAAGTACTTGAAGCCGTGCACCTCATCGACCACCAACGCGGCGCCGCCGAGGCGCGCCATGATCAGCGCCGCCAGCTCGAAGCACAGGTCCATGCGCGCCGCGCGAATGTGGAAGAGGAGGTCTCCCGGCGTGGAGGGCGCGTGATGCACCCCCCGAATTTCCCGGAACGGATGCAGGTCTTTTGGTTTGGGCTCGCCGAAGAGGCGGTCCCACGCGCCGGCGCCGATCCCCAAGACGCAGGACAGCTCGCCGGTGTCCGCTCGAAAGCCGACGCCACGGACCAGCGCAGCGAGCTCGGGGCACAGGTTCCGCGCGGCGGCTTCGGAATCCGCTCCGGCATCGAGTGTCACCACCAGGAACATGGCGGTACGCGTCAGCTGGGCGTCGACGGGTTGAGGGATGGTGGACGGCACGGGTCCGCGGCGCATGCGGTGCCGTTCAGTGTTGAGCGACGAGATCGGCGCTCGCCTGCCCCAGGACCGTCTTCGCGCGCGTGACCTCGTCGGCCGTGCCGTGAGCGACCACGAGGAACTTTCCTTCCTTTACTTCGCTCTCGTACTGGATCACCGAGTCCTTCGGGATGCCCAAGCCGGAGAGAGCCGCAACGAGAGCGCTCGTGCCGCCGACCACGGCTGCACCTTCAAGACCGCTCACGATGCTCGCGACGAGTGGACCCAGGACGATGATGTGCCCGACGACGGGGATCACGAGGAACGCGGACGAGAAGAGAATGCCGGCGAGCCCGCCCCAGAAGGCGCCCTTCTTTCCCCAGAACTTCACCCGATCGCCGGTGTTGTAATACCCGACCGCGTGCTCCTCGGTATGGAAGTCCTTTCCGATGATCGAAAGGTTTCGCATGTCGAAGCCGGCCTTCTGAAGCGCCTTGATCGCCGCGTCGGCTTGGTCGTGGTTTGCGAACACGGCGACGGTTGCGTTGGTGGTCTGTGCCATGGGAATGGTCCTTTCTGCTGGGAGACGGCCTGCCGTCCGACCCCGCCGTCGTGTAGCACTCCTGGCTCAGCCTTTCCGCAACCTGGGTCGCAAAACAGCCGGTGAGGTCAGAATCGAACGCGAAGGTCCAACGATCGAACCTGCGGGCCGATGGCCGGTAGGAGCTCGAACGGCAGCGACGACCCGGACCGCGCACGCGAACGCGCGTCCGCTCGACCGTCGTGATCGTCGCGCTCCCCGTGCTCGTGCGGCGCGGTGACGACGAGCGTGATGCCCGTTCCGACGAAGACCGCGCCGGCTCCCGCGAAGACCCAACCGAGCGTCGAAACCGTCTTCGCGTCGTGCGCCTTGTTGCACGCGTCCGCGGCTGCCGCGCTGTTGAACGAGCACACGTCCTGCACGGTGTTCGGCACGCTCGTGCGATCCTGGTCGCTGTCGTTCTTGTCCTTTTGCCAGCCCAACGCTTCGACCCCGGCGGCGACGAGCAGCCCCGCGCCCACCGCGATCGCCGTAACCCCCAGCACCGGCTGCACCGCCGACGGCCGGGGCTCCGGCGCGATCCGCGCCGGGAGCGCCACGGGGCTCGCCAGGGACGCGAACACGACGGTGACGTCCGATCCGCCGACCGCGGTGACCGAGCGAGTCGTCTTCCGGATGTTCGGCCCGCGCAGCTCCACCGTGTGCGTGCCCTCGTTGACGACGACCCGGGCGGTGCCGTCTTGCAGCGAGCCGCGCGCGACGTCGTCGACGAAGACGTCCGCATCCTGCCCCGCGGCCTGCACGACGATCGTCCCCATCGCGTGCGCTTCCGTCAGCTTCTCGAGCAGACTCTTTGCGATCGCGCGAAGGCGCGGGTCGTTCGCGTCTTTCAGCTGGTCACTATAGGCCGCGCTCGCGGCTTTCCCCTCCGCCCCGCGCTGCCACAAGTGAAGCTCCGCGCTGACCTCCCCACGCTGCCCGCGCGAGAGCGTCCCCCAGAGGAAATGGTCGGCGTGGATCTGATCGGCGATGCGTTCGAGACACGCGCCGTCCGGCACGCGCGGGCAGCGCAGCGCGATCGCGAGCGTCTCGAACGACTGCGTCGTCTCGCCGATGACCCATCCCGGCAACGTTCGCAGATGCGCGCGCAGCGCTTCGGTCAGCCCCTCGGCCTGATCGTCCGCGTCGTCGGTCTGGATCGTGAGCACGTAGAGCGGCGCGGGCCGCCACGTTTGCACCTGCGCTCGCGCTTTGGGAGCGCCGAGGGCGAGCAGCACCATCGCGAGGACGGCCGTGAAAGGCAAGCGAGGCACGGCGCGTGAAACACGTGACACATGGACCATGGCGCTTCCCAGATTAGCGCTCCGTACGCTCGCGCTCTCGCAAAAACCGAAGGATGCTAACCCGACCCATGCGGATAACCGGCGGCAGGTATCGCTCGCGCGCACTTCGCGCCGTCCGCGGTCAAGCCACGCGGCCCACGTCGGACCGTGTGCGCGAGGCGCTTTTCGGCATCCTCGCGTCCGCCCGGGCTCTCGAGGGTGCCCGCGTGCTGGACCTTTACGCTGGAACCGGCGCGCTCGCCCTCGAGGCGCTTTCTCGCGGGGCGGAATCGGCGGTTCTCGTCGAATCGGCGCGCGACGCCGTCGCCGTCATTCGCGCCAATATCGAGGCCCTCGGCGTCGCGCGGCAGGCGTCGCTCGTCGCGGGGGACGTGCACCGAGCCCTCGGCCGCCTGGTGAGCGCTGGCCCGTTCGATCTCGTGCTGGCCGATCCACCTTGGGCACTCGTGGAATCCGGCGAGCCCGCGCGCGCGCTGGCGGAGCTCGCCGCGGCCGGCGCCTTTCGCGCGTCCGCGTGGGTCGTCCTCGAGCACGCCGCACGCACCCCGGCGCCGGCCGCCGGCCCTCTATCCCCCTGGGAAACGAGGCGCTATGGCGACACGGCCCTTACATTCTACAAAACCGGTATACTCCCTGGGCCTCGCCCTGAAGTCGCCGCGGGGTCTCCCTCCGATTGAGTCCACCACGAGATGAGCCCTCCCACGAGCCGTCCCCCCGCCGGCGTGCCTCAGGGCGGCAATGCGAAGTACGCCATTGTCGCCGTCGTTTTGCTTCTAGGAATCATCGCCATCGTCGCGGTTCGCGTCCTTTTGAAGGCGCCGGAGCCCGTCGCCACCGCGACCCCGACGGGGATCCCCTCGCTGACACCGCCGCCGCCGGAGAACCCCAAGCTCGACGACATTCCACCCCCGCCCCCGCCCGAGGAAGTCGTCGAGGCCGGCCCCGCGCAAAGAGCGGTGGGGGTCGCGGGACCCGCGCCCGGATGCGACGGTCGGTGCTCGCAGTCGTTTGCCACGCCCGATCTCAGCGCCGCCCTCAGCGTGCGCGGCAATCAGGCGCGGCGCTGCTACAACCAGGCGCTCGCACGCGACCCATCGCTCAAGGGCCATGTCAGCATCGCGGTGCGCATCGGCCCGAGCGGCAACGTGTGCGCGGCCAGCGTCGCGTCCAACGACATGTCTTCGCCTGCGGTCGCCCAGTGCGCGGCCAATATTTTCCGCCAGGCGACGTATCCCGCGCCAAAAGGCGGCTGCGTCGAGGCCACCGTGCCTCTCGCGTTCGTCGCGCCAGGGCAGTGACCGCTTCTCCCTTCCCGAGCCTGTGCGTTCGCCGCGTTCCCGCGCTACGCAGGCGACGTGAACGAGCCGCCCGAGCCTGAAGGCGAGAAGGGCGTCCTCCTTCGTGTCGCCTATGACGGGACCGCCTTTCACGGGTGGGCTTCCCAGAAGAACGCGCGCACCGTCGAGGACACCGTGCGCGGCGCCGTGCTCGCCATGGACCCGCGGGCGAGCATGCTCCGCGGGACGAGCCGCACCGACGCAGGCGTTCACGCCGAAGGACAGCTCGTCGCCTTCGACGTGACGCGCGACATCGTGGCGCGCGGTTGGGTGCTCGGGATGAACCAGCATCTGCCGGAAGACGTCGCCGTGCGCGCTGCATGGCCGGTCGCGCCGGGGTACTCGCCGCGCTTCGCCGCCGTCGGCAAGAGGTACCGATACCGGGTGCTCGTCGACGACGTACGCGACCCGTCGTGGCGCACGCGCGCGTGGCGCATCTCCTCGCTCGATCGGGAGGCCATGGCGCACGAGGCCGAGAGCGCGCTCGGCACGCACGACTTCGCCGCGTTTCGCGGTGCGAGCGACGAACGCACGAACACCGTGCGAACGCTGACGCGCATCGCGATCGAGCCCGAGGCCGATCCGCGCATCGTGGCCGTCGTCGTCGAAGGCAACGCGTTTCTCTACAACATGGTGCGCATCCTCGCCGGGACGCTCGTCGACGTGGGCCGCGGCCGCCTCGCGCCGGGCGCCGTCGGGCGCGCGCTCGAGACGCGCGATCGCGGTACGGCGGGCATCACCGCGCCCGCGCACGGGCTCACTCTCGAGAGCGTGGACGTGGCTCTGCCGCCGGAAGCGGGGGACCGATGGCCGCCCTGAATCACCGGCCGCAGACGATCGTCCGCGCCGCGCGCACCGGCGAGGGGGCCGCGATTGCGGTGCTTTGGCGCGAGCTATGGGACGCGCACGAGCGCTGGGGCGGCTACCCCGGCTCCCGCGATCCACGCGTCTACGGGCACCTCGCGGCGCGGCTCGAGGAAGACGCGCGCATGCGCGCCGGCAACCCCACGCTCGGACGCCACGTGCACCTCGTCGCGGAGCACGACGGCAAGCTGTGCGGGCAGGTCGAGGGCTGGCTCGATCACCAGGGCAGCGAATCGTCGACGCCGCAGTCGTGCGACGTCCGTTCGCTCATCGTGAGCGCAGGCGTGCGGCGCGCGGGCGTCGGGCGCGAGCTTCTCTCCGCGCTGGCCGTCGCGGCGCGGCGCAGGCACGGCGACTCGGTGTTGGCCGCCGAGGTCCTCGAACCGAACCCCGCGCACGTATTTTACGCGCGCGTGGGCTACGTGCCCGTGGCCTACTCCGCGCGTATCGCGGTGACGGCGGGGGCGCACGCCGCAGGGGACCCGTGCGCGGCGGCCCTCACCGCGCGACGGGCCGTACCCGCGGATGCGCTCGCGCTCGCGTGCCTCGAGTCCACGCTGGCGGCGCGCCGCCGCGCGGCCGGCGATACGCGCTTCGAGCGGCCGCGCGCGATCGACGCAACGCTGGTCGCGGCCATCGCCGCGCACCTGGCGGCGGAGGGCGCCGCGCACGACCCCGCGACCCTCGTCGCCGTCGACGCAACCGGCGTCGTGCGCGGCAGCGCGAGCTTCGCCACGCACGCGCTCGAGCCGCCGTTTCTTCCCGCACGCCGGGCTTTGCTCGGGCGGGTCGCGCTCGATCCCGCGAGCGCCGTGCTGCCTCTTTTCGCTCCGATGGCCGCTCGCGCCTGCCAGCTCGCGCTGGCCGACGGCGCGAGCCATCTGGAAATCACCGACCTATCCGCCCCGCCGACGGACCTCTACCGTGCCGCGCTCGCCGTCGGGGCGAGCCCCTGGTCGCGCATCGTGCTGCGGCACGCATGACGTGGCCTCTAGCGATTCGAGCGCAGGGTGCCAGGCAACGATACGCGGGGGGTGGAGCCAACGCGACGCGGGGTGGATCCAACGATACGCGGGGTGGATCCAACGATACGCGGGGTGGATCCAACGATACGCGGGATGGATCCAACGATACGCGGGATGGATCCAACGATACGTGGGGATGGAACCAACGATACGCGGCGTCGAGCCAACGCGACGCGGGGTCGAGCCAACGCGACGCGGGGTCGAGCCAACGCGACGGGCGCTCGAGCCAACGCGACGCGCAATCGAGCCAACGGGACGCGCGCTCGAGCCAACGCGACGCGCAATCGAGCCAACGGGACGCGGAGTCGAGCCAACGGGACGCATCGCGGAACCGATCGACACGCGCTCCGAAGCGAGGGCACCCCGGGCCGGCCGTCTCTCCTATGGCGTCCTGCCGCGTTGGCAGTCCGCCCTCTTCGAAGCAAGATACGCCGCAAGAAGTGTTAAGGTGACGCCGCCATGAACCGAACCGCGCGATCGCTGGCCTCTCGTCTCTACCCGGCGGTCCTGCCGGCCTTCGTTCTTGCGCTGGGCACCCTGGCCCTGCCCGCGAATGCCGACCCTGCCGCACCGCGTGCTGCCGCCGCGCCGCCTCCGGTGCCCACGCCCGCGCAGGTGCAGGCGTCGACCGTGGAGGCCAAGCGGCTCTCCGACGGGTTCGTCGCGGTGGCCGATCGCGTGAGCCCGAGCGTCGTGCAGATCGACATCACCGCGCGGGCCGATGACAAGGCGGAGTTCTTTTCGCACTTTTTCGGGCGCCCCGGAGACGAGCCGATCGCGCGCGGGACCGGCTCGGGCGTCGTCTTCACTCCGGACGGCGCGGTTCTCACGAACAACCACGTCGTCGAGTCGGCCCTGACCATCAACGTTCGCCTCCGTGACGGGCGCACGCTCCCCGCGCGCCTCATCGGCCGCGACCCCGCGACGGACCTCGCCGTCGTGAAGGTGGACGCGACGGGCCTCGCGCCCGCGAAGTTCGCCGACTCCGACGCGGCGCGCGTCGGCGAATCGGTGGTCGCGATCGGGTCGCCGTTCGGGCTCGGGTACTCGGTGACGGCAGGCGTGCTTTCGGCGAAAGGCCGCGGCGGCCTCGGGATGAACGCCATCGAGGACTACCTGCAGACCGACGCGAGCATCAATCCGGGCAATTCCGGCGGGCCGCTCTGCAACCTCCAGGGCGAAGTGCTCGGGATCAACACGATGATCGTGGGGCGCGGCCAGGGGATCGGGTTCGCCGTGCCCAGCAACATGGCGCAGCACGTGGCCGATCAGCTCCTCAAATCCGGTCACGTGTCGCGTGCCTGGCTCGGCGTCGCCGTGCAGGACGTCACGCCGGAGCTCGGCGCGGCGATGCAGCTCGCGCCGGGGTCCGGCGCGCTCGTGAACAACGTCGCGAACGACGGGCCCGCGTACAAGGCGAACCTCCGCCCGGGCGACGTCATCGCCGCCGTGGCCGGGCATCCGGTGCACGACGCGCACGATCTCATTCGCGAGACGATCGCTCGCGAAGTAAACCAACCGATCGCGCTCGAGATCGTTCGCAGCGGCAAGCACTACGCGGCGAACATCACGCTCTCCGAACGCCCCGAGGCGCAGCCGCCTCCGGTGCCGGCCGAGGAGGCGCCGGTGCCGCACCAGGGGATGGGCCTCGTCGTGCGTGACCTCTTGCCGCAGCAGGCGTCCCAGATGAACTTGGGAAGCAAGACGCTCCCGATCCTGACGCAAGTGAGCTCCGGTTCGCCGGCGGATCGCGCGGGCCTTCGGCCGGGCGACGTGATCGTCGAGGCCAACGGGACGCCCGACCCGAACTCCGCGAAGGTCGCGGAGCTCGCACACACCGGATCGCTCGTCCTTCGCGTCAAGCGAGGCGACGCCTACTTCTACGCGGCGATCAAACGCTGACGGCGCCGAGCCGCGTACGCGCGGCGCAGCGCTGCCGCCGCTTTCGGGAATGACAACGCCCCCCGGCTCATGTAACCGGTCGGCATGGTCGTCATTCGCGAGACCCCCATGGGCGGCCCGATCGGCGATTTTCTCGACGTCGTCGATCTCGTGTACCGCGGGGATCCCGCGTACGTCCGGCCGCTCGACCTCGAGCTGAAGGACCGGCTGAATCCGCGCAAGAACCCCTTCTTCGACCACGGCGAAGGCGTCGTTTTCTGCGCGTACTTGAATGGGGTCTGCGTCGGGCGGGTCTCCGCGCAGATCGACCGCGCGCATCTCGCGCGCCACAAAGACGAAACGGGCTTCTTCGGGTTTCTCGACACGATCGACGATGCGCAGATCGCCCACGCGCTCCTCCGCCGCGCCGAGGCATGGCTTCGCAGCAAGGGGATGAAGCGGATCCGCGGCCCGCTGTCGCTGAACATCAACGAAGAGATGGGACTGCTCGTCGAGGGCTTCGAAACGCCGCCGTACATCCTGATGCCGCACCACCGGCCGTACCAGGGGAGCCTCGTCGAGAAGGCGGGCTACCAGAAAGCCAAGGACGTCTACGCCTGGAGCTACACGGTCGGCGAGCCGAACGCGCGCGTCCAGCGCGGGATCGCGGAGATCAAGGCGCTGCCGGAAGTGACGAGCCGCGGCGCTTCGCTCGAG
>Ga0210391_10000944_pt1 | contig 27675 bp, 36 predicted proteins | sample IncBWC12OmetaG_FD_160573 | JGI IMG/M metagenome (GOLD analysis project Ga0210391, IMG submission 160573) | Forest soil microbial communities from Barre Woods Harvard Forest LTER site, Petersham, Massachusetts, United States - Inc-BW-C-12-O ... | reverse complement strand
GGTCTCGACGCGCAGCAAAACGGCACGGGAACGTTTAGCAATGTATATGCTTCGGCCGATGTCTTTGGTCTTATGCAACGAAATTATAACGCTTGGGAGGGCTCCGCCTTTGTCCAGGACGACATTCGTGTTCGTAAGTCACTAACGGTGAATCTGGGCTTGCGTTACGAGCGTTTTGGACAATTCGGGGACACTCTGGGCAGGAACTCGAGCTTTGACGTCAACAAAGTCGATCCGAACCCTCCACCAAGCGGAAGTCTGGCCGGCTATTTAGTTGGTTCCAATTTCCCGGGAGCCCTTCCCGCTGGAGTGCAGCGAGTTGGCAACGATGCCGCGAATTACGGCGAGGGTCAGAACACGTTCGCCCCTCGTATCGGATTTTCTTGGCAGATTTCGCCGCGCCTGAGCCAGTTGGTGCTCCGGGGAGGGTACGGTGCCTACTACTCCCAACCGACCGGACAAGCGTTTTTTCAAAGCGTGTTTGGATCGCCGTTCTCTGATTTGCGACTCAGTATTGGTCTGGCGAACGCGGACGCGACTTTTCAAGGACCGTTCGCTCAGCCTTTTCCGACTCCCGATTCTTTTCCACTCTTTACCCCCTACTCTCCTGGCTCCTCAACAACAATCTATGCCGTCTCGCCCGATTTTCGCCCCGCGATGATTCAACAGTATTCACTGAATCTTCAATGGGAGCTCCATGAAGGATGGCTTTGGGAAGTAGCGTACGTGGGCACTCGAGGTATTCACCTCTTACGTCTGCGATCTCCAAATCAAGCGCTGAACGCGACGCCTGATCATCCCATCAGGGGCCAGACGACGGATACTCTGGCTAATATTTCCCTGCGGGCTCCTGTCCTTGGTGTAGCGTCTGACTCATTTCAGGAAATGGAGTCCGACGGAAGTTCTTGGTATAACGGCCTCGAGGTCAGCTTGACAAAGCGATTAGCCCACGGCTTTCAATTCCTCGCATCTTACACATTCTCTAAGACACTGGATACGGATGGAGCTGACATCAATGGGACCTCTGCCGGGAATATACTCACTTTAGGAGACCAGAATTCATCCCAACAACGATGGGGCCGGGCTAGTTCCGACCGTACTCATCGATTTGTTTTTAGCGGAACGTGGACGGTTCCTGGTCCATCCCGCGGCATAAGCCGCGTAATTCTTGGAGGGTGGGCCTTGAGCGGAGTGGCGATCATTCAGTCCGGAAGCGCGCTCACTATCGCTCTGACTAATCCGACGAATGTCTACGGGATCAGCGAAGATCGTGCGCAGCTGACGGGTACGTGCACAAAAAATCAGTTGGTCATGGGAGGTCCGATCGAATCGAAACTCAATGGATATTTCAATGTTTCCTGTTTCACGACTCCGCCGGTGATCGGTGCGGATGGCATTGGAACGGCGTTCGGCGATAGTGCCACCGGATTGGTCAATGGCCCAGGGCAAGCGAACATTGATCTCGCGGCTACGAAGACGCAAGTGCTTCCCTGGCTCAATGAAAAGACGGCTCTCGAATTCCGCGCTGAGTTCTTCAATTCCCTCAACCATCCGCAATTTGCAAATCCCGACAGCAATTTCTCGTCACCAACGTTTGGTGTCATCAGCAGCACGTCGGTCAATGCTCGTGTCGCGCAACTGGCGCTGAAGTTAAGTTTCTAAGGCCGTTTGCTTGGCCTTCGAACGCGCCGATGGTCTGTAGAGCCGTGTTGAACGGATCAACTGTCGACCGCCAACGGCAATCTCACAATGGAATTCTTGGTTGTCGCCCAACAAAGAAGACGTTCTGTTACTTTTGACACTGTCAGGCAAATGGCCGGATGCCTAGCATCCACTCAGAACGAACCGGCGCAGACGGCTTGCCGGTTGCCACGTTAGGGGTGTTTACGCCTGCCTTCTAACGCAAAGCATAGGTAGAACCCGGGTTTGGTCTGCCTTTTCCATCTCGTCTTCCATCGGCATACAGATAGGACCGATGGTTTGCAGATTCTTGGGACGACATGAACGATGTACGAGTTGCAACCGTGCAAGCATCCTCCATAAACGCGGGCTGTTGGCGGCTGACCGTGCCCTGGCTAGCGAGACTGCTGGCTATTGGTTTTGCGATGTCTGCGTTTTGCACGATCTCGTCTGGCGCGGACACCCCCCCTCCCAAAGAAGTTCTGGTTCTAAACAGCTTCGCCGATCCTCGCATATACGATCCTCTCAAGGCTCTCAAAGCGGTGGTTCGAAGCCATTTCCACGGCCTCGTGAATTTTAACGTCGAGTATCTGGAATCGCAGCGCTTCGAAGCTCCAGGTTACGAGAAGAGCCTGAGCGAGACGTTGTCCCATGTGTATGCCGACAAACACCTGGATGCGGTTGTGCCGATAGGGTATCCAGCGTTGAAATTCGCACTTACCCATCGCGACGAGATCTTTCCCGGCACTCCAGTTGTTTTCTCGGACGTCCACCTTGGCAGGCTCCAAGGTCAGAAGCTCCCGGCGAACATAACCGGCGTTACTGAAAACGTGGATGTCCGGGGTTCATTGGAACTTGCCTTTCGGCTTAATCCGGATACGAAAGATGTCGCGTTGGTCACAGGAACAACGGAGTTCGATCGATATTGGCTGAAAAGTTTTCACGAGCAGTTTGCTCCGTTCAGGGCGAAGGCGGACATCATCGATTTGGTGGATCTCCCAACCGATCAGTTGCTAACACAAGTATCCAATCTTCCGCCGCACACCGTCGTCTTCGTTCAAGAGTCGCAGCCATCCTCCCATCAGCCTGTTATCGACGCTTTCGACGTCATTACATTGATCGGTGAACGCCTTCCTACATATTGCTTTCTCGGAGGCTATTGTGTGGGCCACGGAGCAATCGGCGGATCCTACGCGGATTCCACCGCCCTAAGCGCCGACACTGCAAACCTAATCGTGCGAATACTCTCAGGTGAGAATGCGGGGAACATCCCGGTGGTCCACGAATCGGAATCCCACGTTGAAGTGGACTGGCGTCAGCTTCGCCACTGGAGCATTCCAGAGTCGGCCCTTCCCGCTGGCAGTGTTGTTTTATATCGCGAGCCCACCCCTTGGGAACGTTACAGGAAATTCTTCCTTGGCGGCATTGCACTGCTTGTCTTTCAGGCCCTGCTTATCATTGGCCTGCTAAAGGAACGATCGAACAGAAGAGTGGTTCAGCGATCTCTGGTCGTAAGCAATGCGGTGCTCAAGAAGTCGGAAGCCGAGCTCAGGGAAAGCGAGGAGCGCTTCCGCCGGGTCGCCAACACGGCTCCTGTGCTGATCTGGATGACCGGGACGGACAAGCATTGCAGCTTTCTCAATCAAGGCTGGTTGAGCTTCACGGGCCGATCCATGGAACAGGAGTTAGGAGAAGGATGGGTTTCCGGGGTGCATCCAGATGACCTTGAGAATTTTCTGGGAATCTATTCGGCCGCCTTTGACGCTCGGGCCGCGTTCGAAAGGGAATACCGCCTCTCCCGTTTCGATGGGGAGTACCGGTGGATCCTTGACTCTGGTACGCCCCGATTTGAATCCAATGGCGCCTTCTGTGGCTATATTGGATCGTGCGTCGACATTTCGGAGCGAAAGCTGTCCGAAGCGTCCCTCCAGAATTTGAGCGGACGCCTCATCCGCGCCCAGGAGGAAGAACGCGCCCGCATCGCAAGGGAGTTGCATGATGACTTTAGCCAGCGCATGGCGCTCCTGAGTCTTGGGCTCGTACAACTATGGAAGCGACTCCCTCCGTCAGAAAAGGAGGAACGAGCCAGGGTCTGGGAAATGCAGCAGCGTTGCCAGGATGTGACCGATGACATGCATTCTCTCTCTCATCAACTGCATTCGAGCAAGCTTGAGCTGGTAGGCCTGGTGTCGGCTCTCAATGGTCTTTGTCAGGAACTCAGTGAGAAATACAAGATTGACATTCAGTACAGCTCCTGCGAGTTGCCTTTTCATGTTTCGAAAGATGTAGCTCTTTGTTTATATCGAGTCACTCAGGAATCGCTCGGCAATGTCATTAAACATAGCCAGGCCGATAGTGCACATGTGGAACTGGGTGCAAACGAAAGCGGAGTGAGTCTTCGCATTTCAGATGCTGGCAGAGGTTTTGACCCTGAAGTTTCAAACGCGTACGCAGGAATCGGATTGGCAGGGATGCGCGAGCGTCTTCGGCTTATCGGGGGGAGGCTCTCTATCAATTCGGAACCTCTGCGAGGTACAGAGATTCTTGCCGAGGTGCCGCTGTGCACCTTCCCCAATGAGGCTCACGCGAGTTTACAAACAGCGGAAGGGAGGGAATTATGAGACGACCACGTGTACTGCTGGCGGATGATCACGAGATTTTGGTGGATGGACTGAGGAGCGTTCTGGAGCCGCAGTACGAGGTTGTAGGCGCAGCACTCGATGGACGGGAACTGCTCGAGGCTGCGGCCAAATTGCTTCCTGACATCATCGTGCTGGACATAGGCATGCCTCAACTGAATGGGCTGGACGCCGCGCGGCAGCTCAAACGCACAATGCCCAAAGTGAAGCTTGTCTTCTTGACGGTGAATAAAGACCCCTACATCGTGGGCGAGGCTTTTCGGGCAGGCGCTTCCGCGTTTTTACTGAAACAGTCAGCAGCGTTGGAGTTGACGGATGCGATTCAACAAGTTGTGAAGGGTGGTTCCTACGTGACGCCGCGTGTTGCCGAAGGTTTGACCAATGTTTCCTTCCGTTCTCCCGAAGACCGTGAAAATGCACCCCAACCCACTCCTCGGCAGCGGGAAGTCATCCAACTTTTGGCGGAAGGGCGCTCGATGAAAGCAGTAGCCGACGCTCTGCATATCACGCCACGCACAGTGGCGGAGCACAAATACAAGGTTATGGAGCTCCTGCAACTGAAGAGCAACTCCGATTTGGTGCAATACGCCATCAAACACGGGATTATCTCTCTCCAGAGCTAGCCCCAGCATTTTTTCTGTCCACCGTTACTTCTACGTATAGCCAGCCTTTTGAATTGCTAGCAGTCTTATAGCAGAGGTCCGTCTGGGTGGAGAACGAAACGGGCGGATGCCGGAAGTTACTCTGCGGGCCTAAATTGGTCTCAAACCTCAGTGTGTGTTTAGCGCCTGGAACTGACGAATGGCTCATGAATGAACCTTATGATTCTAAGGAAAGTGTTGGTTGCGGATGATCTCCCTCACGTGTTGAGTGCTGTCGCCGACTTATTACGGGAATCCTTCGAGGTCCTTGCTCTGGTTTCTGACGGACGAGCCGCCCTGGAGGCCACTCTAGCGCTCGAACCTGATCTAGTCGTCCTGGACATCTCCATGCCAGAGATGACTGGGATTGAGGTCGCGAGGGAGCTCAAGAAGCGCCATAGCAGGGCCCGGATCGTATTTTTCACGGTTCATAAGGACGCTGACATTTTGGCGGCGTCTCTTACCGCTGGAGGGCTAGGTTATGTCTTGAAATCGCACATGGAAACAGACCTTATTCCAGCAATGCATGAGGCGCTTGCCGGTCGTGTATATGTCTCCCGTTTTTCACCCCGCAAGGAACCGGGTGAAGGATAAGAGCTGGGCTCTCGAGGAAATTTTTCGGATGCTAAGTTTTCATCGAGCGAGGATACCGTTACTTTTGAGGGTTACATCGCGGAAGGAGTTCGCGCAGTATCTGGAAATGTTTACGGTAGTGGCTCAAGCCGAGCTAAGAAATCAGGCTTATTGTTATTCCTTGGCTAGAAAAAAAAGAGGTCCGCCTGTCCACGGTTCCCCGTCCAGACAGCATGAGAGCGCAAGGCAGATCGAGAATAGAAAGGCCAAAAAATGAATGTCACATGGACAAGAAGCCTCATAGCTGTTGCATTGCTACTCTGCGTCGCGTTTGCTGTTCCGAAAGCGTGCGCTACTCAAGCCCAAACACAATCAGACGATGCCGCGTCGTCGACGCCGGAAACTACGGTTTCCTCGCAAGACAAACCTGAAGCTAAGCCAGCCGACAAAAATTCGGCAAAAGCGAAACCGGCAGAAGACGAATCCCCGGCCAACGCCGGTACGGAAGCCCTTCAGAAAGCCACACAAAATCCAGTGGCGAGCCTCATCAGCGTTCCTATCCAGAACAACAATAATTTTTCAATTAGTCCCGGCAACCGAACACAGGACGTTTTAAATCTTCAGCCCGTCGTACCAATTGGCATTTCGAAGGACTGGAACCTGATCGTCCGCTGGATCGTGCCGATCATCTACCAACCACTACCCATCCCACCAGCGTCTCTGCAAACGGGCGTCTACGGATTCGGGGATATGGTGCCGACATTTTTCCTGTCACCTAAGAAGCCCGGGAAGTTGATCTGGGGATTAGGCCCAGTTTTCCAGTTACCCACGGCAACAAGCACGTATCTGGGTCAGGGCAAGCTGGGCATTGGGCCATCCGCCGTAGCTCTGATGCAACCAGGCCATTGGACACTAGGCGTGCTGTTCAACAATGTGTGGTCGGTGGCTGGTTCGGGCAGCCGTCCCTCCGTCAATCAGTTCCTGCTGCAATATTTCATCAACTACAACTTGAAGAAGGGCTGGTACATCACTTGGCAGCCCACCCTGACAGCGAACTGGGAAGCGACCAATGGCGGTCGATGGGTGGTGCCGTTTGGTGGGGGAATTGGAAGAATCATGAAACTCGGATTCCAGCCGGTGTCCATCACCGCGCAGTTTTATGGCAATGGTGTTCATCCTCCTGGGGCATCGTCCTGGACCATGCGATTGCAACTAGCGTTGCTGTTCCCCAAGTTGTCCAAGGAGATGGAGCAGATGATGCTTGAGAAAAAGCTAGATGAGCTGAATAAGGAACAGCCTCCGAAGAATTGAATACGATTCGAGAGCGGTCGGAGAACCTATTTATGGTCGAAGCTCGGGGATTGGCATGAATTGCATATGTTCGGGACTTCGCCCAGAAAATATATTAGCGCGGTTCGATAGCCACGTCGTACATTCGCTTGAGTTGCTACTTTGGGATGCAGCTCTAGATTCGATTCATTAGTTTGTATATATCCCAGCCAATCAGATTGACTTCCGTTTCTTGGAAAGGTTCGGTGATCGGCTTGCCATCCGTGCCGCGAAATTTGGGCCTAAAGCCGATCACACGATTTGGCGTGTGGGTGGAATTTACAATAGCGGAATCTTGGACGTCGAAGCGAAAAACAAGGGAACATTGAGGGAACAATAAGAATTTCTTCGAGTTCCTTATTGTTTCTTTTCAATGACTTAGTGTTCCCCAGGATTCCCTCTAAGTCCTTTAGATTCATGTCGGTAATGTTTTCGACTCCCACACGCTTCCGCCAACTCTCTGATTCTCAAACGGTTGCTGCTTGTTCCTGTTCCGCAAGCGGAACTGTTCCGATTGAAACCGATTCCATCGCATCACGCTGGCTCTGCGGAATGACGTGAGCATAAACTCGCAAGGTCGTCCGTATGTCGGCGTGGCGCATCTGTTTCTGCATCACAGGTATCGGCGTGCTCCTGTCCGCAAGTTCGGTTGCCAGTCCATGTCTAAACGCGTGCAACCCTGCGAACTTCGTAGGGATGCCGTGTTTCTTCAGGACAGGCTTCAGTCCGTACTTGACGACGTTGTCCCGCCACAGAGGCTGTGTGCCTTTGCGGTTAGGGAAGAGCAAACGCCTGGGATTGTCCCGCCAGTGGTTGGCGAGATAATCCTGGAGAGCGGTTGCTAGCACTGAGGATATCGGGAGCAAGGCGGTCGAAGTCTCCGTCTTTGTCAGTCCGATCTTCCTAGTGTTATCGTCCGCACTCTTGTTGACGGTTATGCTTTTACCCACAAAGTCCAAATCATCTGCGGTCAATGCAAGCAGTTCTCCAGCCCGAAGACCAGTGCACCACGCTAAAGTGAAAAGCGTCCTGTACGGTTCCTTCGATGCTTGGATAATGTGAGTTGCCTGGTCCTTGGTGAAGAACGGGCGACGTGCTCCTGATGTTTCCCGCCCAATCTCCAAATCCTTCAAAGACACCACGACCGCCCGAACTCCCTGCTTGGTTGCGTACTTCTGAATTCCCGAGATTGTGACCAGGACTTCAACCACGGTTTTTCGGGATAGCTTCTGTCGTAGAACGGTTGCGAACTGCTGGAGGGCTGAAACGGTCAGGGTATGCGGTGCTTCCTTACCGAACTGAGGCAGGATGTGCGTCCTCAGATGGCTTTCTCGCTGACGCAAGGTTGAGGCGGCTAGGTTAGGTGCCACATCCTTACGCCACTGATTGGCGACATCGTCGAACGTCTGACCGACGACAGCGGGAGCGATGCTTCCCCGTTTCAGATTGACCTTCTCCATGAAGGATTGATGATCGCGGAGAGCGGAACGTTGAGACATTCCGCCAACACCGATACGTCCGATAGTGTGGCGTGCTCGACGTGAAGTTATCGAGCCGTCTGGTTGGGAAACGTCTTCGTAGTACAGTGTGTAAGCGACGTTGTTCAGGATTTCAAACCTTCCACGTTGATATCTTCTTTTCGGCACGATCCTTCCTTTCGTGCCTGCATTCAACAGCGTTGCACTTGAGAGGGTAGCAGAAACTTCGCTGTCAACGAATTGTGTTTTACTGGTGGGATTTAGCGTGGGCGTCATACTGCCGCCTGTTCGCCAGCTACAGGAAAGTTTAGGCGAGCGAATTCGCCAAAAGCCTCCCTAGATTTCGTGTCATACGCACGGGCGGCGTCATCCTCCGATACAAATGAGCCGAGGTTGATTCGTGTCCCTCGTACTGTGATTTGTGCCCGGAATCGCTTCTGGTCTTTCCTGCGATACACACCAAGAAAGCGAGAAGAAGAACTTTTCCATTTCACCCTGTTTGCGACATTTTGAGAATGTGTTGCACCACGGAGGTTGCTCCGCCTGTTACCGCAGCCGTTGCCATTCTCATGATCGATTTCGTCGAGTTCAGGCAGCAAAATGCGATGCATGGCAATACTGGTTTTAACGCTGCCATCTCCACGAATATTGGTTTCGACGTAATGCGTCTTGCCGTGGTGATCTTTGTATGCGCTCCAGCGATACCCTTTAACCAGGGCATAGTCTTGGGTATCGATTAGACAGACGAGTTTCATCCCGTCGCGCTTTTCAAGAATGATTTCTGTCACGCCATCGGGACGATGGATGAATTTGTTTGGAACAAGTCGGCGAGACACACCACGGGCAGGGAGCGAAAACACTGGTTGTGATTCCATGACAAAGCCAATTCAAGACGTGATTCCACGCCTAAAATGTTATTTCGGTTTTGCTCTCAGTTTGCTGAGGTTGCTATCTGCGGTCACTTTTGCTGGATGGTTCCATCCAGGTACTGTTGCCGCTATTGGACTCCCGGAGCCAGAATGTCCGATAAGTCGCTTCCGCGCTATCTGGTCGGTTTGCCTCTTAGAGGCGAGTCAACGATCACTTGCATCCGTAGCGGGGTCAGGAACCCCGGTTAGCTCTCTGTACGAGGCGGATAAGACCATTATAACACGGGCTGTCAAGCTCCCACTTCGCCCTATAGCCCTTCAAAGGTGGGCCGTTCGGTGCGGATACACCGGGCGGTCCCGCTTACGTTTCAGTTCTTATTCTGCTTCTTCACTTAGACTCAGTGCCGTTTTCAATTCTTGGAAGGAGTCCCTCAGATTGGAGGGAATTTCTCACCATGATTTGAATAAGCGATAGCTGCCGCTGTACCAGTCGGTCTATTGCATTGCAGGCTGGCTCCGGGTCTAGTTGGCCTTTCATCTCACACAGGGAACACCCAGGCCAACCGTCGCCGTGACTTTGAATTTGCTTCAAATTCTTAACTAGAGCACGTTTGAACACGAAGTGGAATACACGACTGAGGGTGTCGCTATAACGAGTGGCCTCTTTCAGCATGGTTAGACGTGTACGTTCAATGAGAAAGCTGTCCAGTGTCATGCAAAATTCTGGTTTAGGCAGTGACTCAGTGATGTTATCTTCGTCGAAAGTTGAAAACGGGTATTGATGGTCTGGTTTGTGCATAGTATTCCTATTTCTTCGGCTTTCTCAGCTTTTCTTCAATCGCCTTCAATACCCATTCCCGCAGCGTAATACCTTGCAATGCGGCTGCGGATTTGGCCAGGCGAATCAGATCGGTGGGGACGCCACGAATGTTTAGAACGCCTTTGGACATGGTAATGATGTGCCATAGTGTACAGGAGTAGTTAATGGACGAAGAATGGAAAAAGAACGCCCAGAGAATCCAGGAGGAGCATTACAAAGAAGCGCAGCGTCTCCAGGAAGCATTCGAAGACCGTAAACTTCTTTCAATCCATGAAGCTGGTCATGCGGTTGTTGCGGAACACTTTAAGATGGGTGTTGTGCGAATTGTGGTGATCGCACCGAACAGATCGTTCACGGAAATACCCAACAGACAGCCTATTAAGGAAACGCTCTCAGAGGACGTGACTATGACCTTTGGCGCGTACTATGCCGTGCTTAAAGAAACCAACGATCAGTACATAGCTAACGTCCACTGCGGTCTAGATAACAAGTTTCTGTTTGATCTTTTAGCTGCGTTCTCAGTAAGCGAAGAAGAACAGAAAGAACTAGCGAAGAATGCCCATATTCTTGCGAAACAGCTTGTCGAGAAACACTGGCTCGCAATCAATAAAATCGCAGATGAAGTGTTCGAGCATCAGCAGATAAGCGGGGCAAGGGTGCGAGAGATTCTGTCGGAACAATCCTATCGAGATACAGAGTAGAACCTCAGAGATGGTCAACAATTAGCATGTACCTCTTCTGATCTGGCTCAAATGCAATCTTAACCCAGTCCAAGGGAAAGCACCTTTCGTAGGTCGAGGCTTCGAATACTACATAGAACTGATTGCATTCCGTAAGCGTACCACTAGATGGAGCGGCACCCTGCATGTGGACGCTGCGCCAGGACACAGGCTGTCCAACCAATTTTTGAAGCGCTCGAACCTTACCTGAGCGTTGAGCAATCAGAGCTTCGTGTTCCTGTTCCGAAGCGTCTCTAGTTTCGGGGCCAACACGAATATATGCAGGACCAGAGAAGTGTGGGCGCTCAGGGCTTCCATAGACAACAACTGCTATGAACTCCCGCCCATTCCTACCCAAGATTCGACTCGTGAAATATATCGGAGGCCATGCCTTTGCGATCTGCTTGCTAACGGTCTTCTGTAGAGTTTCGAAGTTGCAACCGTCCGCTTGTTTCTCAGGGCTTCCGTTATCGTCTACACCTACATAGAGAATTCCGGGTTGGCCAACTGGACAAGAATTAGCAAACGCGACTGCCGTTTTTAGCCAGCCATCGGTATCTCTGGCAGTCTTGCGTTCAATAAAATTATTTTCAGTATCGCTGATCTTGCTGAGAAGTTCGGCTTCTGTGACAACAGTATAGGTCTCTTCTAACATGGGTCGAGAATACCAGAAACGGTACTTCACTAGGTGTAAGTGCTGGGCTCAACAGTTGCTATAGATGCACAAGCACCGGAACTAAACAATCTTGAAACCCACTCATGCTCGTGCGAGTCCAATGGAAAGCAGCCTTCACAGGAGGCTTCATGCCTCAGACCGCAACCTATTCAAATCGTGCCAAATATTGTGAGGGACCACGTGCGCTGACTTGGATAAGCGAGACAAGTTTTCACGGTCCGGCGTGCTCGCGGTGTGCGTGGTTGTTCCGTCCTACGGGTCCTCCCACAGGAAATTCGCTCACGGAAATGGAGGAAAACTACGTGCGGAGTTGCAACCAAGAATTTGCGGCACATATTTGTACTGAGTATCCAAGAGCCGCAAAGCCTCATCGTTCTGCTTAGACCGGAACGCAAACTGTGCTGCCGCTTCAGGCGCATGAACATCACTAACTGCGATCACACTAAAAAATGAAGTCTTCACCCTATTCAAAACAGTTTCTGAATGCGTAAGATTGTCGGATGAGCATTGAAATGGTTGATGGCGTCCCCAGATGCCGAATAAATATTTGCTCTTGAAGGATATTCCGGGCGGAGAGCTTGTCGAACAGTTTGCCGCTGAACAACGCGAGACGATTGAATGGACCAGCGACGTAGAGCAGGCTACGTTGTTTTACCCTGACTATGCGCAGGCAATTCAGTCAAGAATCAAAGAACACGAGAAAATAGAAACTGAACTGATTGAACTTCCCCGTCCTTGCCCAAATGTAGTTCTGCTGGCTTCGCGTTGATGCAATCTTGGTTTATACTGTCGATCTATCCCAATATTCTTCCTGGTGGCGAACCCTTTCTGCCTGACAGGGGAACGCATGAGCGAGCAAAATCAGAAAGAGACACATTCAAAGGAATCATCTTCTTTTTCCCAGATCGTAGAAGGTGCCCGAGAAATTGTGCATTCGGCTATTGAGCATGCCATCACTCACGGAGCAGCGGATGCTGTCAAGCACGGAGGGGACGCCCTTGGTAGATACTTAACTTCGCCGTATCCTGGAACCCCGTTGCTTCGACCTCATTCGGTCTGGTTGTGGCGATCTTTGCCGTGGCTCCAAAAGCTCAAAATGCTCGCACCTGTCGCCAAAATAGTCGGGTCAAAGGCGTTCACGATAGCGACCGAAGTGATCAAAGAAGATTCTGATCGCAATATCACCAGTACGGAAGAAAGGCGAATGGCCGAAACTAGTGACCGAGAAGCAAGAATCGCGGAGATGCGAATCCCAAAAGTTGAGCAGGGGATAGCGTATAAGAATGGTTCGGTCTATTTCCCCATATCGAAGCAATGGATATTTCCCCCGATAATTATTAGGCCTTTTCACCCGAAGCATTCTCATCCGAAGCATCCTCACTCAGGACATATCGCTCATCCGCAGAATTCCTTACATGTCGAGTTAGAGGTGATGGGGAGTCTGAATTCGCTTCCAACTGCCCTGCGTCTTTCGGTACACCAACCAGCGCATTTTCGTCGCAATCAAATACTAATAAAGGCAACGCCCATGTTCTTCGACCACGGCACCTTCAGCCACGATCAAAGGCTTGACGCGTTAGGTAATCTCGTCGATCTATTCCTCAATGCTTGCGTCACTCCTGCGAAACCTAAAATACGGTAGATTATGCGACGAGCTACGGACGTGTATAAACGGCTTTGTATTTCTTTGTTTGTCTCGCCCACTTCTCCCGCATCCACTCCATCCTCGCATTCTCCGGCACTGGTTGTTTCGGTGTGATCGATGTTACTTCGATGAACGGTAGGTTCGACGGCACCGACATCTTGCAAAAGTCGATCAGGAAATCGAACAACTCAAACGACTCACGGCAGACCGGGCACGTCAGCCCGATTTTGCTCTGGTTGCACAGATAGTCGGGAATCCCGTTGGGCCATTTAACTTCAAAAATTGTAAGACACTCGGGGCAGGCGAAAAGGTCAACGCGTTTTTGTTCCACAAGGCACCTGAATAGAGATTTAGTTCAGGTAGAGGCGGGGGAGCCGATTCTACCCCTTGTCCCACAACTTCGTAAACCTTGATTGTGGACGGTCTTAAAGTGAACAGTTTTAAGTTTGGTATTGCGCGACGATGCCTTCATTATGCCGAAGAAATCGAAAAACACGTCTCATAAGGACGCCTTACCAATAGAGGTGCAGCATGAAATGGAGCAGGCGCGAACGGCAGCATCTAACCGCATTCGGGACTGTGACGAAACGGCGCACCTGCGGTCCGTTACGGAAATAGCCATCGAGAATAATTGGCTCGCGTTCTTACGGCCCGAAGCCGATGAAATATCGGCGGCCTCCAAGAAAAAATAGGCCGTTCGACTTGCAGGTCCTGTTGCAATAAAGTAGGTCGAGTCTCTGTCCTCTCTTCGATGCCTGGGTGTCCTATTTTGGACAGACCCAAAAGTTTGTGCTTGGTACAAAGTATCTCCCCCCCAAGAAAGGAAGGTGTTCGGTGACCCCTTCGTTCGATATTTTTCAAGTCAATAAGAGAGGCCAGGTCTTTCGGCGGTAAACACTGGCTCCGTGCGGACCACTGGCATGCGAGAATTCTACATCAAATTGTTTTGGCGTTGATTGTAGCGATGACAGCTTAGAAAGATTGTCGAGAAATTTTGGCAGGGAGCGGGAAGACGAAATGAGATCGATCATAATGCCACAGGAGCACCAGCTTGGTTGAAATGTCCATTTCCGATGGGAGTCTCGAACTGCACGTGAAGGGGGTCGACAAGCTATGGACACTCAAGAGTTCGCTCGAAATCCCATTGGCGCACATAGTGGAAATCAGGGCAGACCCAACCGTAGCGCACGGATGGTGGCATGGGCTAAAAATGCCAGGGACTAACATTCCCGGAGTCCTCACCGCTGGCACTTTTTATCAACACGGCCAAAGGGTTTTCTGGGATGTTCACAACCCGGACAATACGGTAGTGATTCAGTTGAAGGACGAGCGATACAGTGAGCTAATCGTCGAGGTCGCTGACCCGAAAGCCGCTGTGGAACTCGTCAAAACCGGGTTGCCGAGCTAAACTCTTCCTCCCGTCTCCAATTGGCAACGTTTGTCCAGTAATTCCAAGCGAAGGCGGGACTAGCGTTCGTCTCAACGGCATGCGTCATCTCCCAAACAATAGTCGCCATGAATTGTCCTTCGGCGCGGTAGAGCACTCTTAGCGGCGTGCGCTGACATGGAGTGCCCATGACCCGACAGTTGCAATCCGCCCGGAACCAACCTACCGCTTATCCTACAATTCCGTAAACAGCTTCACCGTTCCTGAATCTCTTGCAGAATTGTCGAGGTTAAAAACTGCAAATTTGCGCTCAATCGGCCCCAGTTAGTTTAGACTGGTCTCACGGAGAGGGGTATCCGGCCCGGTCATTCCTATAACAAAGGGAGGTTGTATGTGTCCGCAGTGCGTGTCGCGTAATCAGGTGGAGTTTTCCGCAGAGATGATGCTCCATCGAGGCGGTCTCGAAAATATTAATAGTTCCGATGTCAGGCTATTTCCGAAGGTTTTAGTCTGCTTGGCTTGTGGCTTTTCGCACTTCACCGTTCCTAAGTCCGAAATAATGTTGCTCGCCTCAGATTCTCCGAACGATGAGGGACTGACGATGGCGGCAACGGGTTGACGCATTACGATCTGGACTATGGAATTGAAGTTCGCTATCTGCTGCTTACAAACTGCCTGCCTGAGATAACCGCTTCCAACGCGGGGACCAGTTCGATTTCGGCATTTACCTTCACAATATAGGCTGACGCGCCGACGCTCAGAGCTTCTTGCATTACGTCAGCCGAGGATTCCTGGCTCAAGAAGATTATTTTAGCTTCGGGAACAAGTTCGCGGATTTGCCGAGCGGCTTCGATTCCATTTTGAAACGGAAGTCAGATATCCATTAAGATTAAATCAGGCTTTAGTTCCACAGCTTTCTTAACCGCTTGCAATCCGTCCGACGCCTCGCCAACAATATGCAAGTCGCGCCTCTCTTGAAGAGTCGCACGGACAGTTTGCCGCATCGGTTCGTAGTCTTCTACGAGTAAGACTCGGATTATTGGCATGAGACGATGTACTATCGAGTGTAGTAGGACCTTATCATCACACGACACAAATTCCTAACGATTAATATCTCTGGAATTGTCGAAGTCAATAACGGGAAATTCTTTTTCTTTCGATTGCCTCAGCCGCAGCAAGTTTTCGGTTTGCGCGTGGGGAAGAGCGCAGACCACCAGCTTGAAGTATGCAACGCTTTCCGGCAGAGACACCGCATGTTGGGCAAGCAACTGAGGATAGTTGCTTAGGGGTTAAATCCTTCTTTTTCACCGAAGCATGGTCTCACAAAACTAAAAACAAGACCGTGCTTTTTGGATAGTTAGCACTGGCTGAGTCACTCGGCTCTCAGTGGATAATCAGTTGACAGTTACGCTCTTTGAGTTCAATACCTGCATACCTTCCCTGAGTTTTTCTAATTCGGCTGTGGGAACAACAAACTCCGCATATCCACAGGCTGCGCAGACCAGAGCACCTTGGGATATGTGGATGGGAGGAAGATTCAGGTTTTCTCCGTGAGGGAAAGCAATGGTCAGTTCTCCCAGTACGTCGTGCTGGCAGTTGGCCGCGCAATTCTTACAAGACATTCTCCCTCCACGTTGGACGAGGCACGAAGGATTGTTACTCCGCAGCAAAGTCCTTCTCCCTTGCCCTGCAACAATATGGCAACGCAAGAAGTAGAACTGTCCCGTTTTGTACTTAGGGTCTAGTGTGGGCCTGACGAGGCTACTCGGTGTAACCGCACAAATGGTTTTGGCTTCCTAACGAGCAAGCCACAGTGCCCAGCGAATCGCTTGGAACATTGTCCACTGATGGTGCGTTCGTAGAATCGAGTACCAATTGAAGAGGGATGGTGCGCTAATGGGACAACGGATTAAAGCCTTGGCTCTATAGGACGCGGGTGCTTTACGCAAACGTGGGCAGCAAACTGTTTGTCACGCTCTGCTTCGTATTTCCTCTTCATCTCGTCAATCGTGTCATCATCGAGCAGACCGGAAGGCTTGTACTTCCAATCACATTCCGAGCAACCGTAGCCTTGAAAAGTCTGGCTCTTAATCCATGCTAGACCGCGTTTCATGGCCGGATTATAACCCTAAGCATGTGGCCTCTCGAAGACAGGGAGTTTTGGACGGGAGGCATCCCAGGTCTTCGACGCCTCCCTATTACCCCCTTTGCGGGGGCGAGTTATGTATATGGGACTCGCGGAACATCGTTATGGTTACAAAAGAGTTCCTTCGAATTCCGTCCGAGTGCAATGGCTATCCGGTCAGAACACGGAGTCGCGCCGTGGTAAAATCTCAATCCTTATGGCGCACGCAACAAGAATCATAACGATAGCGGCTTTGTTTTTCTGCGCTGGAAGCGCATTTGCGCAGACAGCCGACAAAGAAGGGAAAGAGGTTGCGGTCATCGAACTTGGGGCAGCCACTAGCTGGAATTTCAATGGAGGGTGGGGCTTCGGACCCACCGTCGCGGTCGAAGTTACTCCCATCGAGAAATGGCTCGAACTGGAAGCGGGTGTGACGCCACTGTTCAGTCGGCGTTCCACGGAGTGGGGCACCGACCTTCTCTTCAAGAAACCTTGGACGCTATCGAGGAAAGTGGAGTTAATGGCTGGGATAGGACCTGAGTGGATTCACACCAACGAAGCGAGGAAAACACCGAACTCGGTGAGCGGCGAAGCCATCATCGATGTTATGTTTTGGCCTTCAAAAAAGCACAGATTCGGCTGGTATGTGGAACCGGGCTACGAGCGGAATTTTGGCCGAGGACACGAACAATCGCTTGGCATGAGCGGCGGCCTGCTAATTTCGATACCGTAACTACCTGTAGGTGTGAACATTTCCATCCACAACGACCGCGATATATCTGCCGTGCTCTAGGAATTGCATAACCTGTTTGCCTTCTCTTGCTAGTTTCGCCCACCTAGATTTGGTATGCGGATTTTGTTCCAGTCCGCGCAGGTCTCGGTCTTCGAAGCGGAAATCGATCTGTTTCAGTTTGCTCTTGGAAGTTTGGCGGACGCTGTAGGTTTCGCCGTCAAGATCGATTGTTTTCTTTTTATCGATCAGGGATTGCTGCCAGACGGAGGCTAGGACGGTTTCGAGATTCGCGGACATAAAACGAGGATAGTAGCGAGGTTTAATGGCAACAGACAACACTTCAAGGGGATTATTTTACAGTCGTTCTCACCGCAACGACTAATTAAGGTTCAGAAGTTGAATGCTACAGCCGTGTCCTTGACGAACCAGTTTTTCTACAATCACTTTTTGAGTGTCGATTCGACGCCATTCGACGCTAATTTCTTCAAGTGTTCGACCATAAGCCAAGACATTTCTAGCGGCGTCCTCTACCGTGAAGAAAGCGCCGACTTCCTTGGGCGGTCGGACGAACAGATGGATGTTGTCCGTCATGGACGTTCCCGGCTTGTAGTACGAAGCATTGGCGAGGGGAGGAGTGCCGTTGGACGGCGGCACGACTTCAGGTTTTCTTCGCGTGTCAGACCACTCTTTGTTGAGAACCAAAAGTTTCTGAATCAAATCTGTCGGAAAAAGCCCGATCTCGATGCCTGCTTCGGACAGGGAAGAATGCCCGAACACTGTCTCATCTTTGTCCGCCAAACCGTATACAACACGTGCGACCTTGCCGTTGATAAGACGATTCGTGCAAGGTGTCTTCGACGGTTTGCGAATAGAGCAAGGCTCCAACGTTGTGAAGACAGTGCAACCACTCAGATCGACTTTATCTACATCTTCGTTGAGCTTCTTGAGAGCGCAAAATTCAGCATGCCTTCCTTCACCTGTTTCGCCTCGGAATCCTGTAGATAGAATTTGTCCATCTTTCACTATCACCGCCCCAACGTAAGGATGAAGCTCGCCATCTTCCTCTGCAATGCTCTTTCTTGCCAACTCAACAGCCCGTTCGCAGAATTGTCTGTCTTGAGGAACAAGAATTTGTTCTGCACCTTTGTCGGTCAGAAAAATGTCCACAAGAGATTCTCCCTGTATGGGGTTCCCCTTTGTCACGAGATGTCCGTTTATTAGGGCGGCTTTGTACAAAGCGGTCTGCAATGTGTCTGACGTAGTGAGATACGTGTTATTGTCTACCGTTTGACCGCCCCGAAAAACAGCCAAAAAATCAGCATAGTTAGTTGGGAACAGAGCAAGTTGAGGGTAGATGTGTCCCGGTGGTAACTTCGTGTGAATAAGCATGATTCCGAAATTCTCCATGAAGTCCTGGGACGTTGGTTTATGAGGCTTCAATTTTATCCGGCTTGACCTTCTTACCGAACATAAAAAAAAACAAAAAAAATAGCAGACTCGTTTTTTGAGTGAGTCGGCATGGGTGGAAGAAACGGGCGTGCGAGGATGCTTCAAATGCCAAAGAAAGTTCGAATAAGATGAGAGTAGGCAAGCCAAAGAGTCGTAACATCAGCCGCCGTTCCGATCATCGAAGCGAATCCGGTCACGAGCGCCTTGAAAGCTCCAGTTCGACGATCTTCGGGGTTCGAGCCAGCTTGGTTCACCAATTTCCGAAACTTCAGCCTACGGTTTTTGTGATTGCCGGGGATGGAAACTAAGGCACGGGAACGGGACGAATGTCCAGGATGTCGTACTTTATACTCACTTGCTTGCCTTGATTCCCGCCCCGCCTGCAAGTGATGAACATGTGTTTTCCTTTAATTTCAGCGGGGAAAAACTCACCGTCCGTTAGCCAGTCCATTGAGTTCCAGACCCAACGTGCAACCCTAGATAAAGTGTACTGCGTGATTTTTCCGCCTTCGTCAACGATGACTATCTCGGTGAAACGATAGACTGCCTTTCGTTGCGTGTTCCCGCCGTATGTTGTTGACGTGCAGTTCACCGAGTTCGGATAGAGGTTGCAATCAGTATTGGTAGTTTGAGGTGACGTGACTGTGTAATCGCTTTCGCTTGTCGAATGAGAAATTGCTCGCACAGTGAGTTTCTGCGCGTTTGCTAGTGGCGGTGTAACGACCAGGATGGCTGCAACAAGGAAAATATGCTTTTTCATTTGTCGTCCTTTGAATCGATAGTCCTAGTTTGCTAGTGCTGGAGTTACTTGCAGACACCGCATTTCCCGCCGTCCTTCGCGCAGTGCTTGCAATACTTGCAATTCTTGCAGGCTCTGCAGGGATCGGCTCCTGTGCAGGTCGCGGAGAAAATGTCGGGCGGGACTTGATTGAGTAGAAGGATAGTTAGAACAATTTGAGAAAAGACGATCAGGAGACGTGTTCTGGGCATTAATCTGTCCTCCGAGGTGAGATTTGAGACGGGATATGAGCGTAGAATGTGCCGATTCTAAGCCCTCGTCAAGCATGATCTCTTTCTGAATGCAGTAAGTTACCTATACGGCACCTACGAAGACGGATTCGTTGCCCGGTTTCGGAAATTCTCGCAAACTGATCGTATCTCAGAGGAGGACCCACGATGCGTATACCCAGAACGCTTCTGGTCGTTTCGGCTACGGCGCTTACGGGAATCTCACTTGTGGCTCAGCAGCCCCAAGCGCCAACTCCGATACAGCAGCAAACCCCGCAAGCGGCCACACCACCTACCCCTGCCACTACTCAACTGCCACCAAGCGATGGGAAAATTCGTATTTATGTCGCCGACAGCCAGTCATGGGAAATGAGTGGCGGTTGGGGAGCCGCGAATGGCTCAGGCGGTGGGCATGAGAGTGGGGGAGCGCGGCCTCAGACTGCGGAAATTATTAAGACTTTCAATCAAAGATGCCCGGAGTATACGATCACGAACAACAAAGACAGAGCAAACTATGCCGCAATTCTCGACCACGAAGGCGGTAAGGGAGCCTTAAGACATCGGAACAAGATCGCTGTATTCAATCGTGACGGAGACGCGATCTTCAGCGACTCTACGCGAGAATTGGGAAACTCAGTGAAAGATGCTTGTGCTGCGATTCAGAAAGACCAACAGAGTCTGAAGAAGTAGCACTACTGCCGGAACTGTGAGCGCCGCTAGGCACCGGAACTGAACTACTTGAGGCCGCGTACCTGTGTAAGCAGAGTTCTCAGATGATTGTCGGACATGTCCAAAATCGGCTCGTACATGAACGAATTTAAGTGAATGCTTTCGGGAGTCATCAGTAGCACGCGAGACAGAGTCTTGCTCGCGCCATTTTCTCCAAATGTCTGTTTGAACTTGTTGAAGAGTTCGCTTGTTTGATTGGCTGTGATGCCTGCCACGAATGGGTCGTCCTTGATCTTTCCGATCATGAACTTTTCTGCCGCGATTCTAATCGCAATCGAGAGTACGATCTTGTTTTCGAAGTTAATGCCTTCACCTGCTTTCAGACATTCATCGGCACACTCTTCGATAACCTCCATTACCTTCTTTCCGGGATGAGCGGATTTCTCGTTGCAGTTGAACATCGAGTTAAAGATGCCATCGAGATCACCCTGGGAGATGACAGCGGAATCTGGTTTACAATGCAAGAGCGACGTGAGTTTTATGAAATCTGCGTCCGTATCTCCTTTGGTGAACTCGACCATGTTCCTGAGAAACGGAATGGAAGCGATCTTTTTCTTCGGGTCCTTGCAGAAATGTAGTTTCCAGTCGTTGACGAAAGGATTGTTTATTCCGGTCGCCTGATTCAAGCGAACCTCTGTGTCAGACTTCGAGGCCATCATGCAGTTTGGATAGCCCACAAAACGACCGCAGATCGTCCTAAAGAAATCGAAGTTGTGGGTCAGGATGAGTTGCTTGAAGTAGGGCTGCTCCGAGATGTCCTTCAGATATTCAATAATGGCGTATTTATTTTTGTAGTCGAAGGAATCCGCAACGTCGTCGATGAGGAACAGCGTTTCCTGGTTTGCTCTTTTGCGAACCTCAACCTCGAAGATGATATTGAGTACATAAAACGCCTTCTTTTCTCCCATGCTCAGCACGCGGAGCAAGGCGTCTTTCTGTACGGGAGCCTTGTCGTTGCCATCTTCAAAGATGAAATCGAGGAGCATCATCGGTTCGAGTCCGAGGACCACGGCGGTTTTGTTGTTGACTTCCAGTTTGAAAGGAACATGGAACCTGTTGTTGAAGATTTCGATTACGTCCTCCCATTGGGTCCGCTGGCCGCGTGCCACTTCTTCGATCTCGCGCTTGCGCTTTTCGGCAGCTTGATATTTTTCGACCAAGTCGATGTACGACTCGAACTGGGCCTTGAAGTAGGATTTCCAAATGTCCTCTTTAAGCTTGCCGATGTTGGCGAGATGCGGCAGCAGGTGAAGGTTTTCGAGAAGGTAAGCGTGAAAAGCCCTCAAGTCCATATTCTTATTCATCAGGGTTTCAATTTCTCGAAATCGCTTGCGAAGGGCCTCGTCGTTGGTGATTGCATCTCTCTCTGCTTGTATTAGCTCTTCAAGTTCCTTGCGGCTGGTTATCACCATGGCTTTCTTGCCATTCGTTTTGCCAGTCAAGCTGACCGTGTGTTTTGCATCAAAAAAGCCATTGTCTGCCAGATTCTTTGCAATTGTCACCGCGTTGTAGTAGTTGAACACTCCTTTTTTGAAGTACGTTGAGGCAGCTATCAATTGATCGTACTTCTCGATGTAATCCTTGATAGCGGTGCAGACGTCCTTGGTTCTCAGGAACTCTAGGATTTTGGTGTCGAAAATCTCGTCATACTTCACGTTCGCAAAATGGGGAATTCCTAACGCTGTGACCTCATCTTTGACACGAACCAGAGCGATGAAGAACTCCTTTTCTGTTTTCGTGAATGCCGAGGATACTTCCGCTTCTAAATCCTTCCTGGAGCCGCACTGACGTTTGATGTTTTGTAGGAAAATTTCTTTGGAGGATGCAACTTGCTGAAGCAACTGGTCGTATTCCTTGCGAAGTTTGCTATCTACAAGAAGGGTTGAAGTCTTTTCCGTGTGCGCGTACTCCTGATCGTATGGGCTAATCACGAAAATATTGTCCGGGGCCAAGGTCTTGTTTTTCTCGTCAGTGATCTGCCGGACGGTTTTACGTTCCGGGAAAATGCGATCACAAGAGTCCGTGCCTTCTCGAAGGTCCCTGAAAGTTTGCGCAAGCGAGGTCTTCATAGCGCCGTTCGGAGCGTATACAGCGATTGCCCTGGCCTTTGAAAAATCAAGGTCCCTCTTGAGCTTTTTTATGCCGTAGCAGTTCTCTAGTTTCAGTTTCAGCGTTTGCATGCGCCCGTACCTCAAAAACCGCAATTGCGGGTCTAGGTTCGCGCAAGATTGTGCCACGTTTCGCCCCTAGAGAGACCAATATGCGGCCCGGCGCTGGCGTGGCGCGGTTTCCTGAGACCTCGCCTCTAGTCCTGCTTAATTTCAACAAGGATTCAGCGAACTGGTAATCCGGCATTCACGCCGCCATGTCAGATTCCCCGCTGGAGGATGATATGCAGGAATATGACCCTTTGATCGAGATATTGAATGTTGCACAAGAGTCTGTCGAGCACCCGGCAAAGTCTGCCGCATTGCGGAATTTACAAGCAGTGCTGAGACAGGACCCGGAACTGAGCAGGGAATTGGGAAAGCGGATGGCAGCAATGCTGCGGAAATTGCCCGAGAACTAGTCAGGATTCATTGTTCTAACGCGCTCTCACGTTTAGGAGGGAGGTTATATTGCTGTCGCAACTTCACTCGCAGGTTTGCTTTTTCATATTTGGACATTCGGTCCAGTGTCACAATCACTTGCCTAGTTAGCTGATTGAGCGTGACAAGTTTAGTCATCAAATTAATTTACACGTCCGAGGTCGTCCACAGGCCACTCCTCGAATCCCTCAGGAAGTTCGCAGCGCTCTTCTGGCCCCAAGTCTTCCAGAGTGCGGTTATCCCAATATGCCAGCGCCAGATAACGCTGCTGCGTGATCGGCCCACCCAGCTTAAGCATCGTGGCGAGCACGCAATCGTTTTCAGCTGCGGGATCGTCATCCCGCTCGATTTCGTCTCGGCACTCTTCTCGGGCGGCTTGTTGTGCAGCTTCCGCCAGTCCCTGGAGCTTTCGAGCGCCCTGTGACGGTCCGTAGGTTTTGTTTTTCATTTCGCCTTCTTTCTCTTCGCTATGAACTCATCAACGGCACGACGTATTAGAGAAGATACCGATGTTTCGTTGTCGAGTTCAGCCAGCTTCCTGAGTTCTTCTACCTGCTCCGGCCGCAAACGGACGGCGGTCAAATCCTTCTTCATGTCTACATTGTATAACAACGTAGACGGACAATCAATAGATTCCGTCGGAAGGAAACAAGCTGTCGAGTTGCAAAACTGAGCGTAGGCAACTCAGGCCTGCCGAGCATGGTCCGACGTCTAACCGATCAAGACTCACTTGAGATCGTGGGATTAATGCGGACTTAAACCCTCACGCCACTGTACAAGGGGTCGGGAATGGGACAGCTTTGGCAGCTTCCCCTAAATTCGACCCTAGTCCAGTTACACTAGCTTTTCGCCTTTTGTAACCTTCGATTGCTGCCTGGGTTTCTCGCGTTAGATCGTGGTATCCCCAATATGAATTTGTGGCAGAGATTTAGTGCATAGCTACGCCTGAACCCATTGGGGTTGACGGCGATGGGCTGTGCCTCCACGGAAACTTTAATCGCCCCACCGTCTGCGACCGACAGGATTTGACGGCACGAATCGCTTTGCGCGGCGTAATAGCGCAGATGGAGCCGCGTAAGCGGAGGAAGAGAGAACGTAATGAAAAATACGCAACAGAAGGAAATTGCAACACAGAAATGTTCAGAAGTATCCGCCCGCCGTGGCGGTCATCACGGCAAAATTCAATCGCGGGAAAACCGCAGAGAGCAAAACAATGAAAGCAATATCAAGGAAGTTCAAAACGCTAAATAACGTAACTAGGACGAAAGTCAACGATGCAACCGCTCAACCGTGGTTCGTTGTGGACAAGGAAGGATTGCGAAAGACTCTGTCTCGCAAGGGCAAGGCGTTCGCAATTTATGAGTTGCTCCAAAATGGGTACGACGAGGCCAGCACCAGGCTCGAAGTTACTCTGACGGAGCCTCGTAACGGCGAGTCCGTACTGACGTGCAGTGACGATAACCCGGACGGATATCTGGAGATGTCGAATGCCCATACGATGTTCGGCGAATCGACAAAGAAGACGAATGCCGAGAAGCGTGGTCGTTTCAACATCGGCGAGAAGTATGTTCTCGCGTTGTGCGATTCGGCCAGCATTACCAGCAAGTCAGGGCGCACTGTTTTTAAGAAGGACGGTACGCGAAGCCACGATAGCACCAAGACCCAGACAGGGACAGTGTTTCGTGGTGAGATGCCGCTAACCCAGGACGAGTACGACGACATGGTTAACAAAGTGAAACTTGTAATTCCACCAGTCAGCACTGTGTTCAACGGTATGGAGATTCCAAAGCGAAGAGTGCTTCACGAATTCTCTGTGAAGTTGCCCACGGAGGTTGCGGATGAAAACGGAATCCTTCGAAGCCAGAAACGCTCAACCAAGATTCGCTTGTATGAAGTGCCGAAAGACAAAGCGTACTTGTATGAGATGGGGATGCCCGTGGTCTCAATCGACTGTAAGTGGTCTGTTGATATCCAGCAAAAGGTTCCACTTAACATTGAACGAGACAACGTTACTCCGGCTTACTTGAAAGCCGTCTTCGGGTCCATTGTCAATGAAAAGGGAGACGACATCTCTGACGATGACGCCTCTGCCGCGTGGATTACAACAGCAATGGAGTCAAACAAGGTGAAGCCGGAAGCCCTCAAGAAGGTGTTCCACAAACGCTTCGGCGACGGGGCGGTATTTCATGACCAAAAAGATGTCGGATCGAATCGGGAAGCCACCGCAAAAGGAATAACTGTGGTGCCACGCGGTGCGCTGACAAAACAGGTTCGAATGAGCCTCATGAAGGCTGGCGTCAAGAGGGCAGGCGATGTGTGCCCGACCAACGTGGTGCCACCTGATGGGCTCATCCCTGACGACAAACTGAATAAAGCACAGCAACGCTACAAGCAGTTTATTGTTGATGTCGCTCCGCTTGTCCTCAAACATAAGTTGAAGAAGGTCCAGTTTGCCAATGACCCAGACTCCAACCTCCTTGGCTGCACCGACTGGTCGCCGAAGGATTACATCTACACCGTAAACGTTGCGCACCACAACGTGAACGACTGGAAGGCAAACTACGACCTGTTCATTCACGAACTGGCTCATTTCTATGTCCAGCGCAATGACCACTTATTCGAAGGCTTCGCCAACGCGTGCTCCGATATCGGCGCGAAACTGACACAGGTAGCCCTTGAACACCCTGAACTATTCCCGACCAGCATCAGGGAACAGGAAAGGAAAGCTGCATAACCTTTAACCGCCTTGGCGCAGGGCGTTATCTGCGCCAATACAACCATGAGCGAACACTTTAGATTTTCTACAAAACATCGAAAGCCGTGTCCGTGTGCTGTCTACGAGTTATCGGCGAAGCGTGGCCAGGCATCGGTCGCGGTGATTGAGCAGGGACTTATATGAGCCACAGAAACTGGTTTAGGACAAATGACATACAACCTGTGCGCCAGATTATTGGTGACGGGCCGATGATGCACGCTAATAGTGTGCATGCTGTCCGTCAAATTATTCGCAAGTACCGCTATCCTGACTGGTTTGCAGACGAAAATAGAGTCAAAGAATTTCTCGGAGATCGATTCTACGCCGCCGAGCAGTTTGACGCTTGGACGTGCGCGTGTAAAGTCTGCCAAAACCCGGGAGTCTATTATTCCCCTCTTGGGTGTAATTGCCGACCGTGCCGCCATAGGGTGATGTATATGCGGTGGTGGACTGTAATCCAACTATGGTTCATCCACAACAGGGGAGACAGAGAGATCGAGGAGAAACACGGGTGGAAATCGGGCACAGTCGGCTCTATCGTCCAGAAAATTCGTCGGGCCGTAGCAGGACAGCCGCTAGATGGGTCTAAAAGGACTGGTAGGCCTCGTGGACGGCCCAGGAAACCTCCAATAATTCCTGATAACAGTCGGACTTCTTTATAGAGGGAATAGAGCCACTCTTTCTGTTTCGCGCACCTGACCGGGTGCGGTTTTTATTTTCACTAAAAACAGTGAACATAATTTTGCCGCAGAGGATTTGTATGCACGCCATCGATGAAAAACTTCAGCAACTTGCCTGCCCTCTGAGTTTGTTTGTTCCGATCACCTGCGGGTTGGTCGGCAGGACCCGATTGACTGCGGCTTTGCGTAACCCTGCCCAGGAAGACCTGGACAGAAATCTCGGCGACAAATTAGTCTCACTTCTTGATGAGATGGCGGAGTTGAAGCGTACATCGCTGGTCGCGTTGGACTGGTCCGATGCAGTTGGGATACGAGAGCAATTGAAGCAGCGCAGATTATTTAAGGACGCTGTCAAACACGACTCCGACAATGTCCGAGAGCTTTTGGGTGGAAACAATGGAGCAAATGAAACAAATGAGTCCGCGCTGGACAAAACAAATTCTTGAACGCTGCACTCCGCGCGAAATGTTGGTGATCGTTGCCGAGTACGGCGTTTCGCAGGTCGCGGCAAGAATGGGATACACGGACATTCAAAAGTTTGTGGAACAAACAAAGATAGAAGTCTTGAAGTAAGCAGCAAGTTGGGGAAGGAAACCAATAATTTAAAGAACCGTTGATGTCTCGCGCAGTCAAGGAGACTTAAACGGAATTCGATCAGCAATAAAAGGATTTATGGAGTCAACATTAGCATCAACAAAGTTAAAAGATAACGTCGGAGTCTTAGTAATTTGGAAAGGCACATTCGGCTTCATTCGGTTTGATAACCGGAACGTGTTTGTTCACGAAAAGTACTACGTTCAAGGATTTCCAGAGTTAGATCAAAAAGTTCGGTTTGATTTTGGATTGAGCCATGACCCGAACAAACCGCCACAGGCCGTAAATGTTCGTGTAGTAAAGACCGCACGAGCGATGCGAGCGGAAGAAGAAGTCAGACGCGGGTTGCAGGCGCTTGCTAGCGGCGGTGCAGCATGACTGCCACCACGCCTGCACAGCACGATATTTTAACCGCGCAGAAGATTGCCAAGATTTTGAGTGGCAGCGACGGGAAGAGCGCCGGAGATAGGTTCGGTACCAGATATGTCCGGCAGTACTTGGGATATCTGCCTGGGTTCAAGCCGACTCTCGAATGGATGGTATCCGAACGTCTGGTTA
>Ga0210391_10000941_pt1 | contig 27736 bp, 28 predicted proteins | sample IncBWC12OmetaG_FD_160573 | JGI IMG/M metagenome (GOLD analysis project Ga0210391, IMG submission 160573) | Forest soil microbial communities from Barre Woods Harvard Forest LTER site, Petersham, Massachusetts, United States - Inc-BW-C-12-O ... | reverse complement strand
TCGGGAGACCTAACAATGGCTGGGCCATGGACCACGAAATCCGGGGCTGGAACGAATGCCTGATCACCTATGTGCTGGCCGCAGCGGCACCGCGCTATGGGATCGACCCGCTCGTCTATCACCGCGGTTTCGCCACGGGCCGCGATTTCCTCAACGGCAAGTCGTACTACGACATCCAGCTGCCATTGGGCATGCCCTTCGGCGGACCGCTGTTCTTCAGCCACTACTCCTTCTGCGGCATCGATCCCCGTGGCCTCAAGGATGCTTATGCGGATTACTGGCAGCAAAACCTTGCGCATGCGCGCATCAACCACGCGCACTGCGCGGCCAATCCGCACGCACATGCCGGTTACAGCACCGAGTGCTGGGGTCTCACCGCAAGCGATGATCCGGACGGTTACGCGGTACACGACCCGGCCAACGACAATGGCACCCTCTCGCCTACCGCGGCGCTGTCGAGCCTGCCCTACACGCCCGCTGAATCCCTCGCCGCCATCCGCCACTTCCTGCGCCGCTATGGCAGCAACGTCTGGGGACGCTACGGCTTCGTGGACGCGTTCTGTGAACGACGCGACTGGTATGCGGATACCTTCCTCGCCATCGATCAGGGACCGATCATCATCATGATAGAAAATCAGCGCTCGGGCCTCTTGTGGCGGCTGTTCATGGCGATTCCGGAAATCCAGAATGGCCTGCGGAAACTGGGCTTCAGCAGCCTGCGACCGCGCGCGCACCGTTGAACACCGAAGCTGGCAGCGAGCCGCGCCCGAACTTCGGTCTCGAAGAGTGGCTGGAGAGTGAGTACCATCACTGCGCGCACCAGATGCTGCGCGGCATCTCCGCCACCGACATCGTCAAGCAGCGCCCGGGGTTCGGACAAAGCATCCAGGCCCGTGTCGGTTCGGTCGTTGCCTCGCCGGTGCTGGCCTCCTACGACCCGGATCCGGACTACTTCTTTCATTGGTACCGCGATTCGGCGGTGGTGATGGATGCGCTGCGCATCCTCTATGAGCGCGGCACGCTGGGCGATGAGGCCGTGCAGCTGTTCGAGCAGTTCGTGCACTTCAGTCTCGGGCTTGATCAGGTGGATGGCCGAACGCTCGTGCAACACCCCGAATGGCGCGAGCGCGTTCAGCCCGACTTCGTCAAGCATCTGCGCCCGGATTCGGAACTGGCGCAGGCATATGGCGAACGTATCCGCAGCGAAACGCGCCTCAATCCCGATGGCAGCCTCGATATCTCCAGCTGGGCGCGGCCGCAGCATGATGGCATCGCCACCCGGGCGTTGACGCTGATGCGCTGGTTGCAACACCCGATACTCGACCCGGCCTTGCGCGCGGATGCGGCGCGCCTGCTGCACGCGGACCTGGAGTACACGCGTCGGTACTGGTCGCAGCCGTGTTACGACATCTGGGAGGAGGACCTGGGCATGCACTACTACACCCTGTGCACCGCCGCGGCGGCACTGGGTGATGACCCGGCCCGCGCATCGATCGATGCACTGCTCGATGGCTTCTGGGACGATGAGGGTGGCTACTACCATTCGCGCACGCTCGCGAGCGGCGCCGCCTCACCCAAGCAGCTCGACATCGCGGTGATCCTGGCGGCGGTGCACACGGATCTGCCCGGAGTGCGACACTCTCCGGCAGATCCGCGCATCCACGCGACGTTGCAGTGTCTTGAGGAGTTGTTTGCGCGGCAGTATCCGATCAATGCGCAGCGCCGCGCCGGTTGCGGCCCCGCCATGGGGCGCTACGCCGGGGATATCTACTACTCCGGCGGCGCGTATTACTTCTCGACGCTCGGCGCGGCCGAGTTGTGTTATCTCGCTGCCTGTCGCATGGCATCTGATGCGGCACAACCGTGGCTGCAGCGCGGTGACGCGTTTCTCGAAACGGTGCGCGCGTTTACCCCGGCGACCGGCGATCTATCAGAACAGTTTGACCAGAAGACCGGCGCGCAGAGTTCTTCCCGGAACCTGACATGGAGCTATGCGGCGTTCATCTCCGCCATCGCCGCCCGCGGCCGCGCCATGGCCGGAAACGTTACGAAATCTTGAACCTTGACCGTGCACCGGGGGGCCGAGCCTGCGTTTAATGGGTACAAGGCGCGCCAGGGGTGCGCCATGTCACATTGAGGTCTCTCATGCGAAACATCGATATTCGTGTCCGCAACCTGGTCTTGGCAGCCGCCGTGGCGTTGACGGTCAGCGCCTGCGTCGTGGTTCCGGCCCGGGGTTATTACGCCGGCGGCGGTTACTACACGGGCGCCGTCACGATCGAGCCGCCCGCTCCGCAGGTGGAGGTCTACGGCGCACCCCCGGCCGTCGGCTATGTGTGGCTGGGCGGTTACTGGAACTGGGTGGGTGGCCACCACGTCTGGGTGGCCGGCCACTGGTCGCCTCCGCGCGCCGGATTCCGTTGGGAACCCAATCGTTGGGAACACCGCGGTGACGGCTGGCACATGACCGGTGGGCGCTGGGTCCGTCGCTGATCCAAAATCCGCCGCGATACCGAGGCCCGATGCCATATCGGGCCTCGGTTCGATACTGACCCCCGCGTCCTGATGCATTATACGGCCTAAGGCAACCTCCCCGCCCAAGGCAGACCGTATAACGACGGATGGACCAACCGCAGCAGAGTGACAAGGACCACGCGGACACTGACGCGGGGCTGGTGCCCCAGGTCTTGGCGCTGACGCGCGCCAATTTCGCCGGCCGGGTCGGCAAGACCATCATCACGCTCATGGTCGCGGCCTTCGTGGTCATCGGCGCCACAGCCTATGTTCAGATCCGCCTGAACATCTGGAACAAACCCTTCTACGACGCCCTGTCCCGCCGTGATCTGCACGATTTCATGGTGCAGCTGGGGGTGTTTTTCATCCTCGCCGCCTGGTTGACCGTCCTCAATGTCGCCCAGCGCTGGGTCGGGGAGATGTTGAAGCTGCGGATGCGTGAAGCCCTGGTCCAGGATCTGCTGGCGCACTGGCTGCAGCCACGGCGCGCGTTCTGGCTCGCCAATGCCGGCGCCATGGGGGAGAACCCGGATCAGCGCATGCATGAGGACGCCCGCCATCTGTGCGAACTCACCGCCGATCTGGGTATGGCGCTGCTGCAGTCCACGATCCTGCTGATCTCCTTCTCCGGCGTGCTGTGGGTGCTCTCCAGCGCGTTCGTGTTCCGGATCGGCGAGCATGACTACGCCGTACCGGGATTCATGCTCTGGGCGGCGATCATTTATGCCCTGACGGGCTCGCTGCTCAGCTACTGGGTGGGCCGCAGCCTGGTCGCGCGCAACGCCTTCCGCTACGCCCGGGAGGCGGATCTGCGCGTCGCCATGGTGCGGGTCAATGAGCATCTGGATGACATCACGCTCGCCGCCGGTGAGGCGGATGAACTGCGGCGGATCCAGACTCACCTCACGAACGTGCTCGCTGCAACGCGCAAGATTGTTGCGGGGCTCACCAGTATCACCTGGGTTTCCGCCGGTTTTGGCTGGGTGACCAATGTCGCCCCCATCCTGGTGGCGGCGCCGCTGTACTTCACCGGCAAGATTTCCTTCGGCGGCCTGATGATGGCGGCGGCGGCCTTTACGCAGGCGCAGTCATCACTGCGCTGGTTTGTCGACAACTTCAGCACCATCGCCGACTGGCGCGCCACGCTGCTGCGCGTGGCGAGCTTCCGCGATGCGCTGCTGCATCCGCGCGTCGTGCAACCCTACGCCTCCAAGATCCAGTACGTCGACGGCCCCGCAGGGACGGTCGTGTTCGACAATCTGGTCGTTGAATCCAGCGCCGGCCAGGATGGCCTGCAGGAGCCGCATGTCGCCATCCACACCGGTGAGCGCGTCATCATCGAGGGGGCGCCGGGCACCAATCGCACGCAACTGTTCCGCGCCATGGCGGGGCTGTGGCCCTGGGGTCATGGCCAGATCACCCGGCCAAAAAACGAGCCGGTGCTGTTCGTGCCGCGCGGCACGCCGTATCTGCCCCGCGGCACGTTGCGCGAGGTGCTCGCCTATCCGCTGAAGGTCACTGAATTCAAAGCCGAGTCCTTTGAACAGGCACTGCGGCGGCTGAAGCTCAGGCGCCTGGTGCCGATGCTAGATGAAGTGCACCGCTGGGACCGCGAACTCGCCCAGGAAGAGCAGACAGCGGTCGCGCTCGCCCGTGCCGTGGTCCATGTGCCGAACTGGATACTGATGGACGGCACCCTCTCCTCGATGCCGGATGATCTGCTGGAGCGCGTTGCGGACGCCTTCGACAATGAGCTGCGCTACACCTCGGTGGTCCATATTGGTCCGGTGGGGCAGCTGGTGGATCATCTGTTCGGCCGTGTCGTGCACCTGGTGAAGCTCACGGACACCGGGCCGGCGCAGACCGCGGAAGTGCAGGCGCTGGCGCCGGAGGCACCCCATGCCGGTTAAACGCAACGCCCGGGGGAGGCTGCGGGGCGCACTGGAAGCGCTGTTGGCAATACTCGTGCTGACGCTGTGGTTGACGCCGCTCAGCGCGCAGGAGTTGGATTTCCGTGCGCCGGCGAGTACCAGTGATCCGGGGCTCGCTGCGGCCATGCGCGACCTCGCGGTACGGGTGCTGCCGGTATATCAGGAGGCCGACGCCAACAAATATCTGAACAATCTCTCGGCGCTGCAGCTGGTGGCGGGCAGTGTCGATTCGGCATGGAACACGCGTCAGTCGCTGCTCGATCGGCGTCGGCCGCAGGAGACCGGCAAGCCGGTGCGGCAGGCGGTGATATTTGATCTTTATATGCGGGCGCGGGGGCTTGCGGCCCAGAGCTCGCTGCCGTTTGCGGATGCCTACGCGCGCGCCTATCAGCAGGTGGTGCCGCCGCTCTCGGATCTGGATGCCTTCACGCTCAATCGCTGGCTCGCACGCCCGGTGTACCAGTTCCGGGACGCCCTGCAGCACGCCCTCGATCAGTACCGCTCGCAACCGCGGATCAGCACCGACCACGCCATCGACCTGATCTGGACCTATCTGACGTTCGATGCCTATCGCACCTTCTCGATCGCGGCAACCGGCTTGATCCGCGCGGATGACCAACACCGCTATGTGATGGATGACAAGGTCACCATCATGACGCCGGATGGTCCGCAGCTGGCGGCACGCGTGATCCGCCCGCGCACGGGGCCTGCGACCCTGCCGACATTGCTGGAATTCACACTGGGTGATGATCCCAACAGCGACCTGCGCGAGACCGCCGCGCATGGCTACGTGGGCGTCGTGGCTTATGTGCGCAGTCCCGCCGCGGCCCAGGTGCTGGTATTCGAGCACGATGCGGCCGATGCCAAGGCGGTCATCGCCTGGATTACGCATCAGCCCTGGAGCGATGGGCGTGTCGGCATGACGGGCATGCGTTACAGCGGCTTTACGGCCTGGGCGGCGCTGCGCGACATGCCTGCGGCACTGATGGCGGTCGCCACCGCCGATGCGACTGCCCCCGGGGTCGATTTCCCGATGCGCAACGGCATTTTCCGCTCACAGGCCTATCGTTGGATCCTCGATGCCACCAATTCGGAAGTGCCGGATTACTCGAGCGAGAGCGAAGATGCTTCATGGCACCAGCTGGACAAACGCTGGTACATCAGTGGCGAACCGTATCGCGATCTGGATCGCCTCGCCGGCCACCCGAGTCCGATATTTCAACGCTGGCTGAGTCATCCGAGCTACGACTCCTACTGGCACGGCATGGTGCCTTTCGGCCCGCAATTTGCCCGCATTCGGATTCCGGTGCTGAGCATCACCGGCTACTACGCCTCGGGGGAACTCGGATCGATCTACTATTTCAATCAGCAGCTGAAGGCCGATCCGAAAGCGAACCACACGTTGATCATCGGGCCGTGGACGGACGGCAGCATCGACAATGGCCCGATGCCCGACCTGCGCGGGGTAGCCCTGGACCCGGTGGCGCAGATGGATCTGGATGACCTGCGCTACCAGTGGTTCGACCAGATATTCCGCCGCGCCCCATGGCCCGCCTTCATCAAGGGTCGGGTCAACGTCCAACTCGCCGGCGCCAATGACTGGCTGCATGCCGCGACCCTGGATTCGTTGGCCAATGGCAGCGTGCGCTATTTTCTGGATTCGCAGAGCCTTGATCCGGCGCCGCCCAAAGTGCCCGGCGGCAGTCAGCCTGCCAGCGGCGGCCGCTACGGATTGGTCCCGCGACGCAGCCCCCACAAGCAGCCCGTGACGCAACTGATCAAGTTGGCGGACCGCACGGATGCAGACTGGACCCCGCCGGCCTCGCTGGTCTCAAAAACACTGAGCGATCGCAATACGCTGATCCTGGTCAGTGAGCCGCTGGCTCACACGATGGACCTGGTGGGTACCCCGAAGCTGCATCTGGACATTGCGCCCAACAAGTTTGATATGGACCTGTCCGTCATGCTCTACGAGCAGTTGGCCAACGGCGACTACGTGCAGCTGTACGATCCGCCGTTTGAATTCCGCGCGAGCTACGCCAACGACCTCGCACATCGGCACCTGCTGCGCGCCGGGGAGGCACAGCAGCTGGATGTCACCGTAAAGCGTGTCCTCGGCCGGCGCATCCAGATCGGCAGCCGGCTGGTGATCGCCATCGGGGTCATCAAGCGGCCCGACCGGCAGATCAATTACGGCACTGGCGGGGATGTCAGCACCGAATCGATCGCGGACGGCCGGATACCGGTGCGGATCCGCTGGGGCAGCGGGACGTATTTCGACCTGCCGGTTCACCAATAACGCGACTGTCATGTTGGAATGCCCGCAGGGGCGTACAATCCCGCCCCCCTTTGCCCCGAGCACCCTTCGCCAGTGACCGATGAGCCCAAGACAACCAGCTTTAAAGAGCTGGGACTTCCCGACTTCCTGCTCGAGGCATTGGCCGCGGTAGGCTATGAATCCCCCTCGCCCATCCAAAGCGAGACCATTCCGCGCATGCTCAAGGGCGACGATGTGCTCGGACAGGCGCAGACCGGTACCGGCAAGACCGCCGCTTTCGCCTTGCCGATCCTGGCCCGCATTGATGTGTCGCAGAACACCCCGCAAGCCCTGGTCATGGTCCCCACCCGCGAACTTGCCATCCAGGTCGCCGAAGCGTTTCAGAAATACGCGGTGCGGATGCCGGGTTTTCATGTGCTGCCGATCTATGGCGGCCAGAGCTATACGCCGCAATTGAAAGGGCTGAAGCGCGGTGCGCACGTCATCGTGGCGACGCCGGGTCGGGTGATGGACCACATGAAACGTGGCACGCTGGACCTGGCGACATTGCGTTTCGTGGTGCTGGATGAGGGCGATGAGATGTTACAGATGGGCTTCATCGATGACATCGAGTGGATCCTCACGCAAACGCCCCCGGCCCGTGAAATTGCGCTGTTCTCGGCCACCATGCCGAGTGCCATCCGGCGCATCGCCTCCAAGCACATGCGCAAGCCCGTCGAGATCACGATCCGGCAGCAGACGAGCACCGCACCGCTTATCCGTCAGCGCTACTGGCTGGTGAGCGGCCTGCACAAGCTGGACGCCCTGACCCGCATGCTCGAGGCGGAGCGGTTCGATGCCATGCTGGTATTCGTGCGCACGAAACTTGAGACCACCGAACTTGCCGAAAAACTCTGTGCCCGCGGCTTCAACGCGGCGGAGCTCAACGGTGATATTCCGCAGGCACAGCGCGAACGCACGATTGCCCGCCTGAAGAACCGTCAGCTGGATATCGTGGTCGCGACCGATGTGGCCGCCCGCGGCATCGACGTGGAGCGCATCTCACATGTCGTCAATTACGACATTCCGTACGATTCGGAAACCTATACGCATCGCATCGGGCGCACCGGCCGTGCCGGCCGCAATGGCGATGCCATCCTGTTCGTCGCGCCCCGTGAGCGCAACATGCTGCGCATCATCGAGCGCCATACCCGCCAGCCCATCGAGCCGATGAATCTGCCGACGATCAAGGACGTTAATGATCAGCGCATCGCACGCTTCAAGGAGCGCATTGCGACCGCACTGCAGAACGGTGAGGCGAAGGCGTTTCAGCCGCTGCTCGAGCAGTTCGAGACCGAGCAGAATGTGCCCGCCATCGAGATCGCTGCCGCCTTGGCAAGCCTGATGCAGGGAAACACCCCCTTTCTTTTGGAATATCGGCCTGAGCCGACGGCCAACACGAACACCGAGCGTGGCAACCGCGAGTTCGAGCCCCGTGAGCGCTCAGAGCGCTTTGCGCGAGATGAGCGTCCCGAACGTCCCACGCGGTTTGAACGCGATCGGGACTCCGCTGGCCGTGGTCGGCGCGAATCGGCGCCGCCGCTGGAAACCTTCCGCATCGAAGTCGGCAACGCCCATGGGGCGCTGCCAGGCAACATCGTCGGTGCCATCGCCAATGAGGCGGGCGTCGACGGTCGCCATATCGGGCATATCGACATCCGCGAGGATCACAGTTTCGTGGACCTGCCGCTGGGCATGCCGGATGACATCTTTCAGGAATTGCAGGTAGTGCAGATCCGGGGCAATCCGCTGCGCATCAGCCGCGCCACCAAGCCGCCGCGCGAAGGCACCGCGTCGACGCATGCCGCGCGGCCCGAGCACGCGGGCGGCGCGCGGCCGGACCGACCGTTCCGCCCTGCCGCGCGCAGGCCGGTCGGCCCAAGTGGTCCGCGCAAGCCGCATCGGAAGACACCGAAATACTAATGGTCTAGCTGTCCGACCAGGGCGCCGATGCCTAAGGTCAGGGCCATCGCAATAGCGCCCAAAATAGTGACCCGCATGGCGCCGACATCCTTGCGGGCGCCCCCAACGTGCGCAGCGATGGTGCCCAGCAGGGCCAGAAACGCCAGCGAGAGGATCCCGATCGCCGGAATCCGCAGGGCCTGTGTCACCAATGCCGCTACCAGCACCGGCAACGCCGCGCCGCAGGCGAAAGAAATGGCCGAGGCCAATGCCGCTTGCAAGGGACGGGCGCGTACCCGATCCGAAATACCCAGTTCGTCCTGCGCGTGCGCCGCCAGGGCGTCCTTGGCAGCCAGCTGAGTCGCCACCTGATCCGCCAAGGCCGGGGTCAGCCCGCGGCCGACATAGATCGCCGCAAGTTCCGCGTGCTCACCGGCCGCATCGGTCGCCAGCTCCTGCTTTTCCTTGGTCAGATCGGCCTCTTCCGAGTCCGCCTGCGAGCTGACCGACACGTACTCGCCCACGGCCATCGATGCCGCGCCGGCGGCAAGGCCGGCGATGCCTGCCACCACCAGCGCGTCGCGGCTGCCGTTTGCCGCCGCCACCCCGAGCAGCAGGCTTGCGGTGGAGAGGATGCCGTCATTGGCCCCGAGTACCGCGGCCCGTAGCCACCCCAGGCGCGCGCCTTTGTGTCGTTCTCTGCGATGATGCTGCATAGCCGAGCAGTATAACCACCCATTGCCCGAGACCGATCCGCCGCAATAAATCCTGGAAAAACTTCGCGTTGCATGTTGGTCGCCAGCATGAGTACAATGCGCGCCCTCCTGGTGCGGGGTGGAGCAGTCTGGCAGCTCGTCGGGCTCATAACCCGAAGGTCGCAGGTTCAAATCCTGCCCCCGCTACCATTGATACTTGTATGACTGCCGCCTACGGCACGCATCAGTGTCACGGCCATTTGGCTCTGCTCGCCAAACAGCCTAATTTCCTGCTCATCCGCCTCTACCGTGACCTCGCCCACATGGTCCCGGATTTCCTGACGTGACCGGCTAATGTCACCCGACGCCAGAGTTTCCTCCAGGTGCTGCATCGCGTGCGTCGCACGGCGCGGCAGATCCGCCATGAGCTGCTCCACGTTCACTCGCGGCCCGGCCGGCGCGGTCTGTGCGGCCGTCAGCTGCTCCAGCTCGTTCTCGGCCGAGGTGAGGCGCGCGGCAAGAGTCGGGGACGCCCGCAATACCCCGCTCGCGATCGCGTCGGCCAGGTTGTCTATTTCGGTGCGCAGTTTCGCCATACGCGCCGCGTTGTCGATGGGTTTCGGTTGCGGTTTGCGCAGCCGTACGCGGAGTCGGCGGCATATCTCATCGATGACTACAGGGTCAGTCATCACACGCTTTAGTCCCGCGACGACGTTGGCCTCCGTGTCCTGGCGGCGGAGCATGGCATTATTCGCGCACAACGCATTGCCCCCGTTGGTGTGGCCCGAGCATGCGTAACGATCAACCCCGGCTATTGCATAAGCGGATCCACAATGCGCGCATCGTAGGAGACCAGAGAGCAGGTACTTGCCGCCGGCGCCTGCGCGATTCGCTCCAAGCTTTGAGAGCCCGCGCTTAATATTCTCGCCGATCGAATGGGTTCGCTCGCCCTGCCGCCGCTTCACTCGCTCCCACAGCGTGTCACTGATGATGCGTAGGCCTTCGTCCTGGCGCGTGATCCATTCCTTGCGCGGATTCTGGACCTGGCGTCGCTTGCTGGAGTCGGCAGCGGACCTGATCCACCGGGAGCGATTCCAGATGACCATGCCGCGATATGCTTCATTGTTCAAAATGCCCAGACCGCGCACCGGATTCCCGTGTATCGCGCTCCCGACCCATCCGCGCTTACGCCTCGATTCACGACCCCAGCTCGCGCCGGGCGAAGGAACACCGTCTCTATTGAGCGCATCAGCGATGCTGCGAGGACTGTATCCGTCCGCTAACATGGTGAAGATCCGACGCACGACCTTGGCTTGCTCTGGATCAATTTCGATCTTCCCAGTCCCGGATATTGCGGCGGGCAAGTAGCCGTACGCCCTGCCGCCCGCCGTTTTGCCGTTGCGTGCGAGACCCTCCAGGCCACGCCGGGTACGACGCCCGATTTCCTTTCGGTATGCGCTCGCCATCGCGCCGCCCACCGCGCCCATGATTTCCGCCGACTCGTGCCGCGTGTCCAGATCATGGGTAACAACCGCGATGCCCAGATCCGACAGCTCAGCGAGCCGCGGGGATTGCTCGGCAAGATTGCGCCAGAGACGGCTGGTGTCTTCGGCGACGATCACTTCAAATTCATGCCTGCGCGCCGCCGCGAGCATCTTCTGGTAATCCGGCCGCGCCGTGGTGCCGCCGCTGATGGCTGCATCACTGAATCGCGCTGTGACGCTCAGCCCATGCCGCGCGGCAATGCGTTCGCAGATGCGGAACTGATCCGTAATTGAATCCACCGACTGAAGCTCAGTGCTGTAGCGCGCGTATAGAGCTGCTTTCATGGCTTTGCATCCCGGGTTTTTCGTTTCCGAAACTTATCGACCGACAAACCTGCGCGACTCGCCGCCTTGCGTTCTCTGCCCAACTGCTTTCGATGGCTATCCCGATGTTCGTCGTTGCAGTAGTGATTCGGAGGCTGCCCTTGTGTAGTTGGCGGCTTGCCAATAGCAAAAGCGCCACACTCAGACCACTGGCATTGCCGCAGAAGACTTCGGTACGGCTTATGAGCGTCAAGAACGATGGAGAGCGCGTGCACCAACGCCGGACCGATGCTGTGAGCTATGATCCGTTCGCGTAGACCGCCCTCGTCTGCTCGCTCAGTCACACTGATGACATTGCAATCGGTTACCTCGATCGACGCATCAGCGATCTGAGAAATTGCCGCGTCTGGATCGCGAACGGCCCACTCGAGTGAATCGCGCAACTCAAGTCTTTGCGGCTCCCACAGTGGAACCGGCTTAACCCAAGCGGCCGGATAGTCGAGCGGCGCCCCACAAAGTCGGCTCCAATCCAGAACCCGCAGGCTTTCTCCGTTGAGAGCGCGCAGCAGCGTCTCGACCCGCTCAGGCTCAGCCATGAATGGCACCGCCTTGCGCGCCTCCGCGAGCCACTCCCACGGAATTTTGGATTTGGTAATGGCTCCGCGCAGCATTTCAGGGCGGAAATCACGTTCGGTCACGTTCATTGGCTGATTCCGGCTATTTATTGCGTCCCGCACTATATGCGATAACGCGTGACACCACAATGTCACCATAAAAGGTCGTCATGTACACCGACACCAGCGGGAAGCTCGCGAGGGATTCGGAAACCACAGTTCCGACAGTCAACAAGTATGCGCGGCTAGGGAAGCTCGATTACATCGTCGCCTCCAATGGCGTGAAGCTCTTCCGTGCCGGCCAGGCCGAATTGGTCCGCGAACTCAAGCGCAATTGCCTCATGGGTCGCGCAAAGCCGAAACGCTCGGCCGCCTGACGATGGCCCTACCCGCTCACCTTCAGCGATTCGACAGCCTGGTCGACCACGTGGTTGATCTGCTTGTCGCTGACTTCGAGCGAGAGGCGGAAGCCGAAACGAAGGCGCCCGCTGCAGCGGCATCTGCAGCGGGCACTAGTACATCAATCAAGGATCAGCGTGAGCACGATACTGCGTGAAGCCGAACGCGGCAACGTCATTTGCATCAGACCACATCCTCGAATTCACCTATGCCACGGCTGTGGCAGCCATTTTAGGCCACTCGCTCAACACCACCTGCTCTGCCGCGTTTGCTTTTTTTGGGATCGAGCAGGTAAGCATCTTGCAGCTGCATCGAGCGCAATTGGCGCCGCGGAGGAATCGCGGTGACCAGCGGATATGTACCCCTGTTCGGAAGCCTGACGACAGGCACGCTCTGCGGCCGCTGGCCCGACATCGGGCTATGGCCGATTGTTCTGTCGCTGTCCGACCGCAATGGGATGGTCGACGTGACGCCGGACTATCTGGGCCGCGTGACCGGACTAGCGGTGCCGGAGGTTGAGGCCTGCATGGCCAGGTTCTGCGAGCCGGACCTCTACAGTCGCTCCCCAGAGGAAAGCGGCGCGCGGCTAGTGCTGCTGGACCCGGCGGCCCGAAACTGGGGCTGGCGAATCGTCAACCATGCGAAATACCGGGAAAAGGCGCGAAAAGCCGCTTACGACGCCGATCGGACGGCGAGCGGCAGAGACGCCGAACGCAAGCGGGCCGGGCGAGCTTCCGGCAAGGATGTCCCACAGGGTCCCGACGTGTCCCGCGAACTCCCGCTCTCAGACTCAGACCAGACCAGACAAGACACAGACAAGAATACGGAGGGAGAGGCCTGCGCCAGCGGCGCCCGCGCAACGCAGAAACGGACTGCAACTAGGCTGCCGGAAGACTGGCACCTGACGCCTGAGCGACGCCAGGTCGCGATCTCGGAGCGGGTGGATCCCGAGCGAACTCATCTGAAATTCTGTGATCACTGGCGGGCAGCCTCCGGGACGAACGCCCGCAAACACGACTGGGACGCCGCTTGGCGGAATTGGTGCCGGCGCGAAGGTGAGGGCTCACCAGGTCGAGTCGGCAGACGCCCAGTCACTGCTGCCCCGGAAAAGCTACTCCCGGATTCTATGGACCTTACCGCCCGGAGAAATCTCAGTGACCGTTAAAGGCGACCAGACCTTCGCAACGCTGCCGCACTCGATAGACGCCGAACAGGCCGTTCTCGGCGGATTGTTCCTACACCCGAAGTCGTGGACACGAATCGCCACCCTTCGTGCAGAGCATTTCTACCGTCCCGACCATCGGCTAATTTTTACGGCAATCATAGACTTCGCCAGCAACGGACGGGGATTCGACACTGTCATTATCGAGGAGGAATTGAAGCGGCGGCGCCAGCTCGAGGCAGTCGGCGGCCTTGCGTACTTGATTACGCTCCAGCGCGATACGCCGGGTGTTGCAAATCTCGAAATCTATGCCGACACCATCCGTGGCTACGCGCTGCAGCGGCGGCTGCTCTCCCTCGGCGAGCAGCTCATTCGTGATGCCGTTACGCCAGGTGAAAGCGGCGTAGAGATCTTGGCCCGCACCCAGGAAACGCTCATCGCGATGCGGGCTGCGAGCCGAGTCGGTGGCGGCCTGGTCGATAGCCCGACAACCGCGGCAAAGGTAATCGAGAACATGGACAATCAAAGCGAGCGGCATCACGGGCTCCACATCGGACTCAAGGATTTCGATCAGCTCACATGTGGCATAGAGCCGGGCGACCTAACCGTCTTTGCTGCCCGCCCTGCCGTCGGAAAAACATCGCTGCTCGTGACGATCGCATCGCACGTATCGCTCACCCACACTGTCGGCGTTTTCAGCGCCGAAATGCCGTCGCTTCAGTTGGTTCGCCGATGCGTTGCTCTGCTGTCGAATGTCTCGCAGGGTAAATTGCGCCGAGCCGATCAGCTCACGGATGAGGATTGGGTAGCGATCACGCCCGCAGCCGCGCAATTCGCCGAGCGCCGCCTCTGGATTGACGAGACAAGCTCGCCGTCACTCAGCCACATTCGGGCGGAATGCCTGAGCCTGAAGGCACGCGCAGGACTTGGTCTGGTGCTGGTGGACTACCTGCAGCTCATCCGTGGCGACGGCGCGAATCGCTATGAGCAGATGCGCGATGTTGCGTATGGCCTGAAGGCACTCGCCAAAGACCTCAACGTCCCTGTGATCGCCCTCGCGCAACTCAATCGTCAGGTCGAATCGCGCGAGTCAAAGCGTGGCAACGCATCCGATGTGAGAGATTCCGGCGCGATTGAAGAGGCCTGCGACTTGCTCGGAATGCTCTACTCGCACGCGACCTACGACGCCGACTTCTCGATGCCGGACGTTATCGAGTGCAACATCGTAAAACATCGAAACGGCGAGCGCGGCCAGTGTTTGTGGTCGTTGGACGGCGCGCACAGTCGGGTAACTGTTTTGGACGCCGGTGACCGCGCTCAATATCGCAAATTGGTCGGCGAGCAGCGCGGCTTCGACCATAGAGCCTCGAATGCACCCTGAGCACAATTCTGCGCGCGAAGCTGATCGGGCCGCGATGCATCGACCGCAAACGCGCGAGGTAATGCAGCACGCGATCCTTGACCTGCTCGACCGCGGCTATAGCGACCACGAAATCGCAGCGATATGCAAGTTGTCGGTCGATATCGTGCGGCAGGTGATCGCGGACAGGCGCATGTGACCGCTCTATCAGCCCATAACCTGACCGCAGCGACGCCCGCCCAGCTGCGATACCTACTGCGTGCATTGAGCGCCATGACTGAGCATGAATTGCGCGAACTGGTCACGACCATATTCGGAATGTTCGGTCCGGCCTCGCGCACGGTGTTGCTCGAGGAAGTCTTCCTGATAAACGGCGGCGTTACGTTCAACGAGCTGCGAGGTCGGCGGCCGTGAGCGCGAGAGAGCGCAAGCAGGATCATGCCACCACGTCGAAGCGGCCGCGCACATGTGCGCCGCATTCTGCCTACAGGGCGCGACGCCGGGCATCGTGCGCCGATACATTTGGGCATGGGGATAGGGGGTTTTCGTTACCCGGGCCTCGATTGCGCCTGACCGACGCGTGCCAACGCATTTAACACCGCGAATTGAATTTTGAGAGGCATCACATGATTCGAGGGCGCAAACCGATCGCAACGGTCTTAAAGCTTGTGACCGGCAACCCCGGAAGGCGCCCGCTCCCTACGGGAGAGCCGGTGCCGACCGGCAAGCCTGTTAAGCCGAAGTGGCTGAAGGGTCGCGGTGCATCGCTTTGGAACGAAGTCCTAGCATTTGCGTTCTGGCTCACAGTCGCCGATGGCTACAAGCTCGCCGCTTGGTGTGACAGACAGGCCCAGTTTGAGAACCATCGAATTCGCGCACGTTGGACTGCCGCAGATCGAAGGGAGCATAGATCTCTGGGAAGTGAACTCGGCCTCGATCCTTCGTCACGCGTCAGATTGGGAACGGGAAATCCGAGCAATAATCCGACGAGTGTTGGCGCGAACAAATATTTCGGGAGGAGCTGATGAATCTATTTTCGGACATCCGTACACACGACCTTCGACTGGGTATCGATGCAGCAAAAGCACTTGCAGACGACATTATTAGGGAGAACCCGGTACTAGCGACAGTCATTCTCGCCGGCGCCGAGTTGGGTTCTGACGAGATTTTCAGGCGCATCGCTGCCGGAACGGATCGTGAGAGATTTTGAATGAGCCCGGGCAAGACTGCTCCCGCTGCTGATGCCATCGTGCGATTGCAAAAGGCGCTCAAAAATTGTGGCCGCGGCCGCGCCGCCTTTCTAGACTCACGAACCCGATTGAACACCGCGAGGGAAATCCTTCAGCTCGCTGACAGGTGCTTTGCAAGTGGGGACCTCGATGCGGTCCGCCACGCTCTCCGCAAACTTGCTTCGTGCCTAGATGAGGCTGGCGCGCATCAATCGGCGGCGGGCGGCTCATTCTCGATTGCCCGTAACGCAGTTCAGCAGGCTGTAGCACATCTCGAAGGATCTGCGCTGCCGTGACCTTCGCCGAGCGACTTGCTGCAATCGACACGGCGATCGCCTTGCTGGCGAGTGCCGCAGATCCCGAGGCGACGCTCGTTGCAACCGCGCTTCGCCGGTGGCACGACGGCGAATCGCTGGATACGGCAATGGGGTTGCCCACCGACTGGCGGGATCGCGCCCGAATCGCAAAACGCGACCGTGCGTTGCAAGAATTGGTGAAGACAAATCCTGAGTTGGACGCCACCGGGATCGCACGCCACATCCTTCGAGAATTGCCCGGCTGCACGCGACAACACATCCGGCCTGATGGTCAGCTGGGGCACATCTTCGACCTGGCGGCCCTGGAGTTTCGCCCTTCCGAGCGGCACCTGCGCCGCCTACTGACCCAAGTCCGTGGCCAACAGCGTGAATGCAATGGCCACGATTCGTCGTCACGATCCAGGGCTCGACCTCGGAGGACTTAGGATGCCATTGCAGAAGACAACCGCCGCCGATCAGGCTCCAGACAAGACGAAAGCCTTGATCACTCGCCTCGACGCTGACCCGGCGTACGCCGAGGCGGCCGCCGTCCTGCGTGTCCTGCAAGATGGGCTCTCAGCGATCGAGCGCGATCGAGACAGCGCGGTTGTGGAGGATCATCTACGCCGAAGCCCTTCAGACTCACATGCTGGTGCGCTCCGGGCCAGGTTGAAGGCGAACCGTTCCGCCTCGCCACCGCCTGCCCAAGTGGCGGGCAATAGTTCCAAATCTCCCGCCGCCGTGGCGGAAGCTTTGGAGCTGCTGAAGGCAGGGGCGGACCGACGCGCCGTCCTGGCGGGGATCAGCGCCAGGCCGGCAAGGCCCGATCATCGGCAGGTGATTGCAGACCTTGAAGAAAACGCGGCGGTCATTCGGGCGGGCATCGCGGCACAGCAGAGGGTCATCGATTCAATTCGCGGTTCAGCCTCGGCGGCCCTGGCTGATCGCCTTCGGGCTGGCCATCGCGACTTGGTTCTGAAGCAATTCCGCGCAGCCCAGCACTTTGCCGCCGCGACGGACGCCCTCCGCCAGCTGCGCTCCGAAATTCTTGCCGCCGGCTTTGAATTTCGCTCTGACGTTCTGCCCGAACCCACGTCGCGCGCCGCACTAATCCTCGGGAGCGAGTCTGACTGGAATTCCGAGGTCAACGGTCTACGTCGACTGCTGGAGGAGCTGGGGATCATTCTATGAACACCACAGAATTACTCAGCTCCTGGCAGCGAGAATTGGCGGATGACCTGGCGGCCGCGCAGACGGACCTGGCGACGATCCGGGCGGAAGTCGACGCGGCCACCAATGACGTCAGCACTGCCGAGCACCGCCACCGCGAGGTTGCCGCGGCCATTGCGCAAATCGAGCAACCGTCCGCGCTGATCACTTCCAGGCTGCACGAGTTTGAAGCGGCACGCGCCACAGCGAGGGGACGCCAAGCGCGCGCAACTGGAGCATTTCAGAATCTGGCCATCCGGATTAAGGAACTGAAACTCGCAGTCCGGCAGCTCGATGAAGTCTTGAGTCCGGCCGCAGAGGACGCGGCATGAACAAACCATTCCGGCGGCTGGTGCAGATCGCAGACCCGGACATGCAGCTGGATGAAGCCACCGGGCGCGCCTCCTTCATCTTCAACACTGAGGATGTCGGCCGCGATGGGCACATCGTGCGCAATGCCGGCATCCGGCTCGATGGCTACAAGACGAACCCGGTCATTCTGTGGGCGCACGATGATTCGGCCCCACCCGTCGGCCGCGCCGTCGACATCCAGGTCGGAAACCCATCCTCGAGGGTCGCCGTGGAATTCACGCCGGCGGAGATCTACCCATTCGGCGCGATGATCGGCCGCATGGTGAAGGCCCGCTATTTGAATGCGGTGTCCGAGTCGTGGAATCCAATCAAGGCGAAGCTGCGCGCCGGCGGCGAAGGCTATGACTTCACGGAAGTGGATCTGCTAGAGATCAGCATCGTCCCGGTACCGGCGCTGCCGCAGGCGATCGCCACGGCACGCTCGGCCGGCATCGACACTTCCCCAATGGTCGACTGGTCGGAGCGCCACCTTGATACCGGCATAATCGACGGCATCGATCGTGGACAGCTGCTGATGCTGCGCAAAGCGGCCGCCGGCCGCAGCGTCGCGTTCTCTTTGCCCCTCGCCGGCGCCGAAAGGCGCACAGCCATTGCGAGAGAGCTGCTCGAGAGAGGACAGCGGCAGAATATTGCGCTTCGAGAACAGGCCCGCGGCACAAGCAAACTCCCGCAGGCCTCGCGCACAGCTCTTGAGGCAGTGCAGCGGCATCATGAGCGATGCGAACAGAGCCGGGCTGCGCTCAGTCGCCGCCACGCGCGGCTCGCCGCCCATGTCACCGGCCTCGACGATATCTCGCAGCGGCTCCATCGAGCAGTCGCGACCTCCGATGCCTCACGGGACAAGGCCCTCACTCTCGCATTGGCTGACCTTCAGCGGTGCGCTGACAACATCGACATTGAGCATGATGGCGCCATTGGGGACGTGGAGAACCTCGGCAACTCGCTCGCCGCAGCGACGGGCGGCGTCACCGACGTCATCGACGGCATCGCCGAACTGGACGACGCGTGATCGATTGCTCGCAAATGTTCAGCGAGACACGTGGTTCTGAGACACACGTGTCCGGCAGGGCGGGGGTGCCGAAAAACTCCGTCTGTTCATGGTCCGTCATTCCTCGGCGGGCGCATGAGCCGCAAGGGCGCGAGAAGCTCATCGGCCAGTGCGCGACCACGTGGGCGCACTGGTTTGCCCTCCGACGGCCGCAGCAGCCGCAAGGGCAGTCGCTATTTTCAATATCTGAGGTAGCACGCCATGGCTGAAGTCGACGTCATCACCGCCACCATCTCCGCCGGGCAAAGTCTGTCGACCGAGGCTGATATTGGCAGCAAGTCGCTGGTCGGCATCGTCATTCCCGCGGCATGGATCGCGGCTGCCGGCGGCCTGTCTCTTCAGATGTCTCCGGACGGCGGAATAACGTGGTGCGAGGTCCGAACGATATCGGGGTCGGCATATGCGATCGCCTACACGTCCGCTGGAGCGGCAAGCATCGAGATTGATCCGACCACCCTGCGCGGTATCAGTGCCTTAAAGATTCGCTCCGGCACTGTCGGTTCGCCCGTTAACCAGACCAATACAGTGATTTTGCAGCTCGTTACAAGGCTAGTGTTCTAATGAACAAATTCGCGAAAGCAAGGTGATCAGGGACCTTGCAATACCTCATGGTTGAATCCCGCCCTTACAAGAAGCCGCTTCATTGCATCGGCGCGTAGTGCGTCATTGTCACGTACATAGTTTGCATACCGTGACATCATAGACTGAATGATCAGACGCCTATAATGCTGTCCTACAGGCTTCGGCAATACCTTTCGCGCCAAGATTAGGCCAACAAACATTATGAGAATTGTTCCTAGGCCGGATGCCAAACCATTGTGCCAAAACGCCACGACTATCAAAAGAAGCGTCAAACAGTAAAGCACCAAGGAAGAATTCGCTTCCCATGGAGGGGATATAGCAGCTTGGTATCCTGTACCGGATTTTGTATCGCTAAGTTCTCGACCGAATGACAGCGTTGCGGCGGTAAACTGAAACGAGTAAGCAAGGGCAACTGAGATAAGTGCCGCCAACAGATACAAAACAACTGGTTTCAATCTGTATCTCCTAATTGACGGAGGAACTTTTCAACTTACCGTATCTGTAGAAGGCCACAGGCGCGAGTGTATCTTCCTCTCCAATGCTTTCATTCGTTCATCTCCGTCTCCATTCAGCTTTCCTATCGCGTCCCGCAGCCTCGGTATGGGCTGATTCTCTTCGTTAATCCGGTGCTCCGTGAGAGCGTTCCAAACCAAGTCTTGTACAATCGAGATGTCCTGACGCAAGTCTTCAGACACAAAAATTCCGTTGATGACAAAGTACCGGTAGGAATCTCGTGATTTTGAATTCGCTTCACCGAGTTTGTGCCAAAAAATCGCCTTTTGATAATAGGCCGTCTTGTCTTCGGCCGCTTTCAGCTCGGCCTTTCGCCATGACTCTATAGGCGTAGCGTCAACGAATTCCATTAATTCGGCTTCTCCCATTCGATCAAGATCAGGGTACGCCTGAAGCGCCGACACGAATGATCGGACGTACCAGTACGCCTCATTTAATTTGGCCCACGCCTCGGGTAGCACCTCGAATTCCTTCTGATGCAGTTTCGTTGCCCTGTCCAAGAGCGTCGAGATTCTTAGGCGAAGCCGTTCAAGTTCCTTCTGTTGCTCGTGTTTCAGGGCCTGGAGTCTTTCGTCGAATTTCGCCTCAAGCCACCGTGCCGCAAGGTGTTTAAATGCTTGGTAGATGATTACGGAAAGCGTGGCGCCACCGATGACTATCGCACCGATCGCTTGCAAGACTGTGTGTAGCGCGTCCATGCTCGCTGCTCCAGATTTCGTACAGTGACAGCGGGTCAATCGTACTGGACGTCATCCAGGTTGACACCAATCCGCCTTGCCGAGAGCGACTGAGGCCGCGCTACTCTCTCTTGGAGATGAGCACACGGCGCCAGTGTATCCATGGTGCGCTGCGACCTGCATCCGTTCAGCGGACAACTCCATACAGCGTCGGCCACCTTAGCTTGCTGGTCGACGGAAGGTCGGCAGTATCGTTCAGCATGCCCCGCAGAACGCTTTACGACCCGCTCCAGGCCGTCCTATGGCCAACCTATCTCGTGATACGGAATAAGCACCGCCAGCCGCTGGAATCGAGGCAGGTCCTGCCAGGCGTCGACCTGCGGGCGTTCCTGAAAGCGGTCAGGACTGAGCGGACCACGGCCGGCTGGACTTGCACTGACATTGGCCTGGCAACCGGCTTCTTTTTTGCCGAGCTGGAGGGGGAGCGGCTTCAGTTCAGTATCGAGACCCACGACCCGGCCGGACCTGGACCGCCATCGCACAGCGACGCAGGCAGGTCGGGGGGCGATAGCATGGCTGATGGCAAAGAAGGAAAAACGGGCCGCGCCCATAGCGGCGCGTGACCGTATCGCGCTTAGTATGGCCATTAGCGCACAGCTCCCTACCGCTGATCGAGCGCTGCGGGCAGCTGCGCGGCGAGGGGGACATGGCGGAGGCACGGCGGTTACCTGAAGCGGATCGAGCGGCTGGCCGAGGAACTGACGCGCCGGAAAAGTGAGCCTGCACGAACGCACCAGATTCGCGCCTGGTCGATCAGCCGCCCGCGCGGGCGATCATGGCCCGCATGGACATCGAAAAAGCCGCATCGGTCACCCTAAATCAATGCCTCTCTCGGCTGCCAACGGTGAAGCGGCCAAGGGTGCAGAAGCTGCTCGATCGATGGCGATCACAAAGGGCGTCGACATCCGCTAGTATCCGCCATGGGCTAGGGCCTACCCCGTTACCGCCCGCTGGCTGCGCACAAAGGAACTGGCGCGATAAATGGCAAGTCTCAAAAGCATTTCTGCGGCGCAGCAACCGATCAAGCCGTTCCTCCGCTGGGCGGGGAGCAAGCGGAAGCTTCTGAGCCGCCTCAAGGGGTATTGGTCCCCCGATCGCCATAAACGCTACATTGAGCCCTTCGCCGGCTCGGCCTGCCTCTTTTTCGAGCTCCGTCCGCGAGCTGCGATTTTGGGAGACAGTAACCGCGAACTGATTGATCTATATCGGGCCGTCAAGGCGGACCCCAAGCCAATATTCGAACGACTGGTTAGAATTCCTCGTAACGCCGAAACCTATTACCGTTGGCGCGCGAAGAATCCGAGGACAGAGGATCGCGCGACGCGAGCCCTGCGATTCCTTTATCTGAATCGGAATTGCTTCAACGGCATTTATCGCACCAATACCGATGGTGGTTTCAACGTTCCGTTCGGGGGAAAACACGGACAGCCGTGCGGCGCGCTCGCGCGCCAGGACTTCATGCGTGCCGCCAAGGAGCTGAAGAACGCTCGATTTGTGGCGGGTGATTTCAGCCGCACATTGGCAGTCGCAGAAAAGGGTGATTTCGTTTATCTGGATCCCCCGTTCGCCGTGTCTTCGCGGCGAGTATTTACCGAATACGGTGAAAAGATCTTCGATGTTACCGACGTCGATCGTCTTGCCCGGGAATTGCGACGCCTGCACAAGCTCGGCGCGGAGTTCTTAGTGTCCTATGCTGATTGCACCGCCGCTCGAAAGCTAGCCCAAGAATGGAACGCCTCCAAACTATATGTGCGACGCCACATCGCAGGTTTCACAGGCGATCGCCGAATGGCTAGTGAATGGCTCATCACCAATCTAGCATCTCATAGCTCCGAGGCATAAGCCCATGCCAGATCTTAAACCGACGCAACACCCACCCTTTACTGTCGTCCCCGCGGGCACACTGAGAAAACTCACGCTCGATGAGATAAAACCGAGCTCAAACAACCCTCGGCACTTATTCGATCCGGAACCTCTAGAGCAACTCAAGAAGAATATTGCTCAGCACGGCGTTCTGGTGCCGCTCACCGTCTATCAGGCTAAAGGCCAGACCAAATTTTCAATTCTGGACGGCGAGCGCCGGTATCGCTGCGTTAAGGATCTCACGAAAGATGGTCAAAAGGGCGCGGACGGCAAGCCGCTGCTCTTGCCGGCCAATGTTGTTGAGCCTCCGACAAAGATTGCTGGTCTGTTGTACATGTTTTCGATTCACAACTTCCGCGAGGGTTGGGAATTGATGCCCACAGCACTCAGCCTGAAGATTGTGATGGAGGATCTGGGTGAAACGGACTCGCGCGCACTTAATAAGCTCACCGGCCTTAGCGAACCGCAAATCGAGCGATGCAAGAAGCTTATCGATCTGCCAGAGCGGTATCAGGAGATGTCGCTCGATCCAGACCCGAAAACCCGGATACCGTCAAATTTCTGGATTGAGTCGGCTCCCGTTCTTGATTTTGCGGTACTAGATATTCCCATTCTCAAGCAGTTGGGGCGCTACCGGTCGCTTGACAAGCTTGTTGAGAAATATCGAAAGAGAAAAATCAAGAGCGTTATCCATTTTCGCAGAATCATGGATGCATATGATTTAACGGAAGAGGATCGCGCCAAACGTCAAAAGGTTCTTAGGCGTACCGAAGAATTCTTTGTGAATCGGGATCTGGAAACGCGCGCGGCCTTTGATGAGTTTGTCATAGAAGCAAAGCGTACACAGTCTGCACTCGAGGAGTGCGAGGTGTTCATCTCGACGCTGAAGAAACTCAAATTGACGTACGTCGCCGATGACGGGGATCGAAAAAAGCTAATCGATGCGATAAAGAGCGTTGAGAAATACTGCACAATGTTGCATCAGCAGCTGAAGGGCAGCGACGATCCTGACATTTCACAGGATTAAGGGATGAAGTCGCTTGTTACGAGTGTGCGCTCAGCACGGAAGTATCGTGGATACTTGCCTCAGCCCGTCACCATGTTCCGTGTTCTAAGGTGGCTCTGGCAGTTCAAGCGATCAGATCGAAAAGACATCGGTCGTCTGCTTGACAGCATCCTTTACTTGTCCGAGCACTTGGTCCGCAAGATCTTGGTAGATCAAAACGCTGCGCTCATGGAAAGGCTCGCCATGTTTGGAGTACCGCCAGAAAACATTATCTATGTGCAGGTCGACGAAGCGGGGAGCAGCAGTGGCGTAATGCTTAACATGCTTCGCGATGCCGCAGGGCTTCAACAGAGGGGATGTAACTTTCTCGACTCAAACGATGTTCTGGGAATTAACCGTCTGACAAATAAGCTCGGGTCTGGTGCACTAGTATACATCGATGACTTTGTTGGAACGGGCATGCAGTTCTGCAGTTCACGGGATTTTGCTGCGCAAAACGTCGTTGGTTCTTTCTCAGAGTTTCTGCTGGTTCCATGCATATGCGAGGAAGGAATATCCGAGATCGCTAAACGCGGAGTCGAACCGTATGCTGGTCACGTCCATTCGAAAGCGGAACGGCCTTTGCACGACAACTCGGCAATATTGGATCGCGCTACTAAGCGAAGGCTCATCGAAGTGTGCGAGAGAATTGACCCGACAATCGGCGTTGGCTTTCTTGGGAGCGCTGCCATGGTCGTTCTTTATAGAAATGCTCCGGACAATATTCCTATCATTTTTCGTGGCAATGAGAAGCAAGAGCCATTTTTTGGCATTTTTCCGCGCACAACCGACTTGCCATTACAGGATCCTAGCTAAGAGACACCAGAAGGTGAATTTCTCCACCAAATCACGGGACTTTCGCATAAACCACTCGCACCGCATCAGTGGGTGTCTTGCGCCCTCGCTTCGCTGGGTGAATGCACTACTGACCCAATGGCGAACGTAGGACTCAATGAGCAAGCCGTACGTGAGGAGATCATTGCTCCTATCTTACGAGCACTAGGTTACCGGGCTGGGGGTGAGCATGACATCCGCCACGGCAAGCATTTGTCCCTAAGGTATCCGCGAAGCCATTTGGGTCACAAAAAGCGGAGTGACCCGAAACTCGAGGGATACGCGGACTACATCTGCTATGCAAAGGGCCGCATTTCCTGGACGGTCGAGGCGAAAGGTGCGGAGGAAAGTCTAACTATCGACGTGGTAGAGCAAGCCTATACCTACGCTAAGCACCCGGAAGTGCGCTCAGTCTATTTCGCGGTGTGCAACGGGAAGGAGTTTAGGCTGTATTTGACCGATGCCGCTCCTACGCAGCCGGCGCTACTTACGATTGTTGACCTTACCAACTTTGACGCGACCGTAGAAGCACTTGCCAAGTTTGTGGCGCCGAGTGCGTTGCTAAAGCGGTTTGCGGACGGAGCGGGTCCGGCATTTCCGGCGCTTGGGAAAACGCTGTCATCCTATGCACAGATTACGGGTGGCTGGATCGTCCATGAGAGGCCGGAGCCACCAATTCCAGGCCTCGTGGGTTTCACCGTCACAGTCGAAGGTGAAGCGATTGAACGAACGGACGCGGGACTCTTAGCAATAGTGAGAGGGCGCGCGCCGTATGAGTCGCTTCAACGCTTGATCGAGCGACTTGGACTGACACCCGTTAATTTGCAATCGACCTCGATGGAGCTGTCAGTTGTTCCCACCAACCCGACTGTCTTTGAGGCGCACTCAGTAGCAGTATTTCCCAAGGGCGAGCTAATGCCGAACATCACGACCGGCACGGAGGTCCGTCTGGAATTCGGAATTCTTGTCGAATTGCGATTAATTGCGAGGGTAACATTGACTGGACATATTGTGACCGGGCCATTCGAAATGAATGCGCGTTACGTACGCGCGGACGACCCGACCGTCTTGTTGTTGACCTTTAGGTCCGTCGGCAGCTGTTCCCTCAGGCTGAACTAGGTACATTTAGGGCAATCAACGACTTACGCGCCTCGGCACGGTAGCAAGTAACGAACGAATCGAGCCCCCGCTACCATAATTTCCGCATTGCTTGTTTTCTCGGTCAAAACCGCAAGCCCTAGGCCGTAATCGGCCCACAGGAAGCGCCGAGTCTTGTCCGGAACCAGCTTGATCTTACCGTTGAGCACGCCGCGCAACTGTTCGCGGCCTAGCTGCGGATCCTCAAGCAAAACCTGATCGATCCCGTCCGCCAGTTCCCGGTAAGCCTTGTGCAAATCCGGCACCAATCGGGTGACCGGGCGCGACGGCGGCAGTTGCGCCAAGCGCGCAAGCTCGCCTTCCGCAGCATGCAAACGCTGGGCAATGGCAGGGGCGCCTTACGATCTGGATGGTGCCAGGTGTGATATGATCAAGGATCGTTTATTCGCCTGTGCCGGGCCGGGAATAGCGTACCCAGGCAATCTGGAGGCTGACGATGGCAACGATTTTAATACACCGTGATCTTGAGTGGGCGACTTACGTCCTCGCCGGAATGCTCACTGCCGCTTCCGTCTCAGCAGTACCGGCACAGCCTGTGACGAAAGACGCGGATAAACTGGAAGAGGTCCAGGTTGTCGCGTCAAAGCTAGACAAACACACTTTAAACCGTGTGGCCATGAAATTTGTGGAATCGCACGCAGTGGCGAATCCGGTCATACATCAGATTGGTCGGTGGCGGGCCGAAGTATGTCCGGGGGTGACGGGGCTGGCGCCTGCGGCGACTGCGTTTGTCTCGGGACGCGTTGAAGAGGTGGCACGGAGCGTCGGTGCACCGACCCATAAAGGCGGCGGGAAATGCACCGTCAATGTTGAAGTTGTGTTCACGCCGGAGCCGCAGCAGCTTCTGAACCATATCGCCACGGCGTACCCCGGACTTCTTGGGTCTTCGCGGTCGGCGGGCGATACAACCTTTAGTCACGCCATTCAGTCCTGGTACCTCACTGGAACGAGGTCGGTTGAAGGATTCCAACCCTTGACCGATTCGGCCGCTGAAGCCGCGTTCATTGGGGGCCCCGATCCGTATGAGATGGAAGTCAGCCTGGCAATCTCTAGATCTGGGAGCACTACCGACGGCGTGTCTATCAACCCGCCCTCTGGCTCTGGATTTTCCCCGTGGGGCCGCACGGGCAGTTATGTATCCAAAGGCCTCACTGGTGAGTTAATGCATGTGTTCATTGTCGTGGACGCCGGCAAGATAGCCGCAACTTCGCTTCGGTCCACAGCCGATTACATTGCGATGCTCGCGCTCACGCGCATGGGCTCACTCGACACATGCAGCGAGTTGCCGAGCATCATCGATTTGTTGTCTTCCGGCTGCGGCGAGCGGCAAAAGCCTCCAGCGCTCACCGACGCCGACGTCACCTATCTCAAGGCGCTTTATTCTTCGGACCTTGAGAAAAACCTCAATGTCGAACAGGGAGACATGAGAGATCGAATGGTTAGGGTCATGCTCGGCAAATAGCGCTGGTCGCCACGTGCTGGCCGTAATCTTGACCTTGAGTTCGCAGAAGCCGCCTTACCTCGTGGCCCAGCGATCACCGCGATTTTGGGTTGCTTGTAGGCCGCTGGGGTGATGTAACAGGCCTCGTCGCGCGCCGATGGCATGGTTGTCTGCCTGTCTTTCGGCATGCTGTTGGGCTTGAGTTGATTGCGCGCGCCACTTTGGTGGGAGGCACGGTCACGGGTCATTTTGAGTCCGTCGCCCGGTACGTGCGTGCCGCGGATCCAACGGTCTTGCTCATCGCCGTCAGGTCCACCCGGTCATTGTTCTTATAAATCTCAGCTAATCCTTAAGCCAGACCTAAGCAGCCCGTACCAGCTTCCGCTTATTGCGGAAATTAATGAATCGCGCCCCCGCTACCAATCCAAGCATTACCATGTTGCGACCCGCGATGCGGATGATCGCCTCGGCGAGATTGCGCTCGCTGTCAGCGTGCATCTTGTTATGCGCGCGCCGTAGTGACTCCAGCCTCCAGTTTATAGGTCAACTGGTTTGAGCCCGGCGTGCAAGGCCGCCGCGCGCATGCGTGTGTCGTATGTCACGATGTACGTGGCCGAACCGTGAAGCGCTAGTGCGACATGCAATGCATCGAGCGTCCGCAATGCTACCGACTCGACATCCAGCAGTAGGCGTTCGATGCATTGCAT
>Ga0210391_10000938_pt1 | contig 27770 bp, 23 predicted proteins | sample IncBWC12OmetaG_FD_160573 | JGI IMG/M metagenome (GOLD analysis project Ga0210391, IMG submission 160573) | Forest soil microbial communities from Barre Woods Harvard Forest LTER site, Petersham, Massachusetts, United States - Inc-BW-C-12-O ... | reverse complement strand
CGTGCACTCGCTGCATCGAAGCCTGCCCGACCGACGCGATTCTCGCACCCTACCAGCTCGATTCCAACAAATGCATCGCATATCTCACCATCGAAAAGCGGGGCTCAATTCCCGAAGATCTTCGCGTCGGCATGGGCCAGCACGTTTTCGGTTGTGACATTTGCCAGGACGTCTGTCCGTGGAACCGCAAGGCCCCGGCCTCGACCGCGCCCGAATTCCAGCCCCGCCCCGGCCTGGTGAACCCCGCCCTCGCCTGGCTCGCCGAAATGTCCGCGGAAGAATTTCGCGAAGTTTTCCACGGATCACCCATTCGTCGAGCCAAGTGGTCCGGACTTCGTCGTAACGCCGTCATTGCCATGGGCAACAGCGGCAACCGCGAGTTCCTTCCTCTTCTTAACCAATTGGCGACCGACGAAGATGGCTCCGTCGCCGACACTGCCCGCTGGGCCAAGGCACGATTGCTGACGCCGAAAGAATAAGAAGTAGCAGCCTTCCGAATCGCTTGCCCGCGTCGTTGACACAAAATTCGCATTCCCTTTGCTCTGCTCTGTTGGTTCTGTTGCCCGGTTTCTTTGACCTTCCGTCATTTTGTTTCGTCGATTCCCGGCAACTATTCTTCGGCCAAAGGGTTCTTACTAGACGGGTTATCTCTACCGTGGGGTGATCATGTCTCTACGCCACATCCAAACAATGCGGCGCGTTCTCTTGCGGTTAGCTCTAATGGTGCTGGCCTGCACTACTTTGGCCTGTGCATCCGCGACTCTTCTTCTTGAAGAGCCCTACGGCAAAATGGGATTCTTCACGGCAACTGGTCACGCCGCGGTTTATCTTTCCGGTGTATGTGCCGATACTCCCGTTCACCTGCGTCCCTGTGCCCGGGGAGAAACTGGTGTCGTCCTCAGCCGCTACGATGGCGTCGGCGGATACGACTGGGTCGCCATTCCGCTTGTCCCTTACCTCTATGCGGTCGAGCGCCCCGAAGATGTGCCCCTGTTTGCCGACGCAAAAATGACCGAGTTCCTGCGCGACCGCTATCGCCGCAAGTATCTGGAAGACGTTGCACCCGATGGCAAAGACGGCGAAACTCCCAGCGGAAACTGGTACGAACTTGTTGGGTCTTCCTACGATCGCACCATCTACGGGTTCAAGATTGAAACCAGCCCGGAACAGGATGACGCGCTGATCGAGAAATTAAACTCGTCGCCGAACCAGTCTCATTTCCACTTGGCCTCGCGCAACTGTGCCGATTTCGCCAAGGACGTTCTCAACTTCTACTACCCAAAGTCGCTGCATCGCAGCCTGGTTGCAGATGTTGGCATGACTACGCCGAAGCAGATGGCGAAAACGCTGACGAAGTTCAGCGACCGCCATCCTGAAATCCAGTTTTCCCGCCTCATCATCGCGCAAGTACCAGGCAGCATGCCTCGCAGTTCGACAGTGCGGGGAGTGGTCGATTCCTTCTTTCGCTCGAAAAAGTACATCGTGCCCAGCGTAGTCTTCAGCCCCATCTTTGCCGGCTGCGTCGGCGCGGTGTACCTCGGCACGGGTGCGGAACGCTTCGCACCGGCGACCAATGCCATGGTTTTAGTTGCCGGCCGCGACCCCGAGCGCACGCTCGATCGCGAAGATCGCCGCGCCTACCAGCAGCAACTGAAACACTTACTCGCCGACGCTTATCCGCAAAAGGCCGAACAGAATATCGACAAGATATGGGCCAAGCTGCAATCCAATGCGAAAGCCGGCGTCGATGAGCGGGGCCGACCAGTTCTTCAGTTGCAGGTCGGAACAAGTTTCGTTCAGGTGGGCGTGGCCGCAGACAATGTCTTGAGCGCCAGTGCTCCTCCGCAACTAGTGCGCCAACTCCTCGAAGCTCGCCTGCAGTCGGAATTGCGGCGCCGCTCAGCCCGCGAAGTTTCCGAAACCGAAGTGGCCCGCGACTGGGACCTTCTGCAGAAAGCCATTGCTGAGAGTGACCCTCCGCTGGTCGCCCGCACCACGCTGCGCTCGGAGAGTGTCCCCGGCAACCGACCCTGACCATGCAGTGGTCCAGTTCCACAAACAGGAAGTCAAATCTGCCCTTTATTCGGTTCGTTCCTGTGAGTTACAGAATCTGAATTGCAGAATTGAAAAGGCCGCATCGTTCGACGCGGCCTTCTTTTATTCGATTGCCAGGTTGATCGTTGGACCTATTGCTGATCCGGCGGCGGCTGAAGCGGTACGCCCGTACGTGGACCAGGGGGTTGCCCAGGGTTTGGCTGCTGCTGAAACTGCAGTTGCCGCTGCTGCATCTCCTGCAACAATTCTTGCGGCGTCTTTACCCCGGGCGGCGGCTGCTCGGCAGGCTGGGCAGCCTGCTGTTGCTGCTGTTCCGCTTCTGCTTCGGCTGCCGCCTGGTCCGCGGCATCGTCCGTGTTGTCGTCCGCCGCTTGCGCTTCGGCTTCGGGTGTCGGCTGCACCCTGGCATTCGGCGGCATGTTCCCAAGGGTTCTTTGTTCCGCGACCGCCGCGTCATTAGGCAGATTCGCGGTATCTGGCCCGGTCTTTGGCACCAGCACTACGCGCGTCAGCGCCGCGTCATTCGCCGATGACCCTAACAACACATAATTGAAGCGCGATCCATTCAACAGTTCAGCCATCACTTCTCGCGCTGGCCCCGGCCCCAGATGAGTGACCACCCGTTCTGCCGCCGCGGGCACCTCGATCTCAGCCCCAGTTTGTTTGCGTACGGCTCGCAAAATGTCGCCCAGCGTCGAGTTCGGCGCGATAATCGTCAGCTGGTCGTTCTGATAACTCACTTGCGGCGGCACGGGCGCCATCGAATCCAGCGGAATCGGCTGCACCGGCCCAGTAGGCCCAGATGGCAACGGGGGCAGCGGCTGGGGCGGTTTCTTCGTCTTATGATGAGTCTGCGTGGCAGAATCCGTCGCGTTCGCGATCCCCAGGCACAGAGCGGCGGCACACACCAGCACGACACCCGCTGTCTTGAGCTTCCATCTCGTGCTCATCACTACTCCTCCAGCCATCATCCGGGGAACACCGCCAGAAACGCCGTTACCCCAATTTTAGCATCGTACGGGTTTCAAGCGCGGGCATTCACTTCACACACAGAAGGAACGAGTTCAGACTACTCTCTTGCACGCGTGCCCGCTATGGCACGAATCGGGCACCAGCAAGTCGATTGCGGTCAACCATTTCCGGCGATTTAAAATCTTAAGAGCGCGTTGCCGCCACCAGCGTAAACTGTGCCACAGGCTTTGCTCGTCTATGAAAGTAAAAGCGGAATTCTGTCATGAATCCCCGTCTCACAGCCCCGCGGCGATCTTTTGCATAGCGCTGTGCGTTGTGGCCTTTTCGACCATGAACGCCCGCGCCCAGAGCTGTCAGACATCCGGCGAACTCGAAGACGCCACATTGGCGGGCATCACCGCTTCGGGCCAGCGCTATTTCGGCTTGGCTGCCAAGGCCGATGTCGCGTCAATCCGGCAGAACTCCATGCCCAGCCTCGCATCCGATTTCTCGGGAATCGAGACCACCATCAAAGACCACCAGCAAAATCTCGCCTCCGCCCAAGCGACGGTGAAGTCGATTTTCCTGCTCGAGTCCCAGGGCAAAGACCCGGCCCCTCACAGCGAATTTTACTGCGGTGTTTTCGGCAAGAACGGCCAGACCGCCGGCAGTGCCGTCTTTGAAATCGACAATCTGTCTCCCGGCAAGTACGCCGTCGTTCTGCTCGAAGCAACATCGCCCAAGGGTCGAACCATGTTTTCCCTGATTCTGCAACAGGCGGGAACCGACTGGAAATTAGGCGGCCTCTACCTCAAGCCCGCAGTCGTCGCCGGACATGACAGCGACTGGTTCGTCGCTCGCGCCCGCCAGTTCAACACGAAAGCCCAGCTGCACAACGCGTGGTTTTATTACCTGGAAGCGACCAGCCTCGTTTCGCCACTGCCTTTTATGGCAACCTCCGCCACCGACAAACTTTCCGACGAATCCCAAACCTTGCGCCCCGCTGACCTTCCCGCCGAGGGAAAGGCGGTCGACCTCGCCGCCGCAACTGCCGTCTACAAACTCACCGCGATATTTCCTGAGGCCGTAGGTGACGACCTTGACCTTATCGTCAGATATCAGGCTGCCGACATTTCGAACACCAACCAGGCCTACCAGAACAACTCGGCCGTGATCAAAGCGCTGGTGGCGAAATATCCCGAACTGCGAGATGCTTTCGCCGGCATCGTGGCGCGCGCCGTCGATCCCGCTGGCCGCGATTACGGCACGCTGCTGGCGATGAAAGATATCAAATAAGACGATGGGAATGGATTGTTCTGGGGCCAGCGGAGCGAAGGAAACGCTAGACTCGAGCATCCTCCAGCACACACTCTTTCGGATCTTTGTCGTCGCGTAATCCCAGGAACACCGGAGCGCGCAGCTTCGGCCCGCTGCCTTCGTTCGTCCCGCCCGTCCACTGTGCATATTCAATCTCAGCCACCAACTCCGGCTTCACCCAAAATACTCTCCGCAGCGCCTCAACCTCGCCGAAGAACGGATTCTTCTTCGTCTCCAACTTCTGTAATACTTTCCAAAGTTCGTCCAGCAATTTCTGATCGAACCCGCTCCCCACCTGCCCCACGTGAATCAATCGCCCCTTCTTGTCGTACAGCCCCAGCACCAGTGATCCAAAATGCGCGCGGCTACCCTCGGGCTCAGTGTAGCCGCCGATGACGCACTCCAGCCGTTGCCGGAGCTTGACCTTGAGCCACTCGCGGCTGCGGCGTTCCTCGTAGAAACTGGCGCGCTTCTTGCCAACAATCCCTTCCAACCCTTTCTTCCGCGCCATTTCAAACAGCGCCTTACCGTGTTCCTCGTAGTGATCGGAAAAGCGCACAACGTCGCCCGTTACCACCAGCTCTGCCAGCTTGCGCTTGCGTTCCTCCAGCGGCACACGCCGCCAGTCGTAGCCATCCAGATACAGCAAGTCGAATGCGTAATACAGCACCGGAACATCGGCGTTCGCGGGCGCGCCCTTTCCTCCGGGACGAAATCCCGTCCGCTGCTGCATCAGGCTGAACGACGCCTTGCCCTCGTCATCGAGCGCGACGACCTCACCATCCAGAATCGCCGTCTTAGCCTTGACGAACCGGGGCAGATCGACCAGTTCCGGGTAACGCGGCGTCAGATCATTCTGGTTCCGCGACACCAGCCGCACTTTCGCGTTCGCGATAAACGCGATCGCACGATATCCATCCCACTTGATCTCAAACAGCCACTCCGCCCCATCAAACGGTTTCTCCACCGACTCCGCCAGCATGGGATGAATCGCAGCCGGCATAGCTCGCTTTACAGGCGCTTCAAAGGCTTTGACCACCGAGGCCACAGCGGTCGCTGAGGATTCCTTCTCTGGGGCGCTATCGCTCTTCCCGTTTTTTTTCCTTCCTCGGTGTTCCCCTGTGCCCTCGCCGGTTAACTTTTGGAGTTTTTTTTTCTGATCGAGCTTCGCTACCGCATCGGCCAGCCACGCGGCCTTCAGCCTCCCTCGTCCCGCCGGACGGCTCTTCCACTCCGCCGATCCCGCATCGCCCGCAACCTGCTCGAGCGTACGCCCGCTCAGCACCGACGTGTCGATGGCCGCGATGTCGTATCCCTCGACCACATGATCATCGTGCTTTTTGATCATCAGCCATTCGTTGCCCTTGCCTCCCGGACGCCGCCCGCGCATCTTCACGAGCGCGAAGTCTCCCTTGAGCCGCTTACCATTCAAGCGAAATTTCAGATCTCCTTTAGCGAGCATTGTCGCCGCTTCCGCCTCCGTCCCCGGCACATACTTCCCGTTCACCGCGACCGGCGAGAGCGGCTGCCACGTGCCTACATCCCACACGATCACAGTTCCAGCGCCGTAGTTGTTTTCCGGAATGTTGCCCTCGAAATCAAAATACGAAACCGGATGATCCTCCACCTGCATGGCCAGACGCTTATCCGCCGGATCGAGCGACGGCCCCTTCGGCACCGCCCACGACTTCAACACACCTTCCATCTCCAGCCGAAAATCGTAGTGCAGCCGCGTGGCGTCGTGCATCTGGACGACGAACCGGTTCCCGCTCTTGGTCTCCAGTTTTGGCGGAGGTTCGGGCGTCTCTTCAAACCGCCGCTTCCGTTTGTATTCTTCGAGTGCCATAGCGAACGCTATTTAACCACAGAGGCGATTTGCTTGTATGGGAACGGGCGCCCTCGCCCGTTCATGCCAAGCGAAGCTCGGCTGTTGCCTGCTCCGCCACAACTCCAAAAATTCGCTTTAGAATGCTTCCACTATGGACCGCGAGTACCCCGAAATCCCGCTGGTCGGCGTCGGCGCCATCATCATCGAAGATGCCCGTGTCCTCCTCGTAAGGCGCGCGCACCCGCCGCTCCAGGCCCAGTGGTCCATCCCCGGCGGCGTCCTCGAAGTCGGAGAACTCGTCCGCGAAGCCGCCATCCGCGAGGCCCGCGAAGAAACCGGACTCATCGTCGCCCCAGCCGATTTGCTCGGCGTGTACGACCGTGTCCTTCGCAACCCGGAACAGCGGGTGCAATATCACTATGTATTGATCGATTTTCTCTGCCGCAGAGTTGGCGGCGAACTTGCGGCCGCCAGCGACGCCGCCGAAGTCCGCTGGTTTACCCGTGAAGAATTACCCGCGCTGCACCTCGCCGAAGATACGCAGGATGTGATCCGCAGAGGATTCGAAAAACTTGCGAACATCTAAAGGCAAAGCGAAAGAGCGCGCCAGGCGAAAGTGTGGCCGCAGCGCAGCCGCTTTGGAAGGCGGCGCCCGAGTGCGCCAAGAGCGCGGAAAAGCGCGCCAGGAGCGTGGAAGAGCGGCGCCCTAACGCCGCGTCAGCGCTCTGGAATTCGCGGGCTTTAGCCTTGGGCCACATTCCTCTCCGACGGCTGTGGATAAAAGATGTCGCCCCTATTCGGTTGAGTCTGGCTCTTCCGCAGCGGCAGCGCTGGAAACACTTTCGTCCAGGACTCGGTTGGCAGCCTCGACATTGCTCGCATCCACGCGCAACTTCACACCGCCGAGCGCATTGGCATTGAACCAGTCGAGCCGCACCATGTTGTCGTCAAACAGAAAAGCCTCGATCCCAGCGGAGTCGAGCAAGCCCTTCGCCAACTCAGCCTCCAACAAATTCCAAAATGTACGAATCACGACCAGATCGCGAAATTCCGCATCGTCTTGTTCCGGTGCGTCTTCTTCGAGTTGTCCAGAGTAGAGTCCTCGCTTGGCCAGTTCCGCTCGCAGCGCCTCCCGGGCCGGATAGGTCAATTCGTGCGCTTGCTTCGCCACCTGCTCCAACTCCTCATCCGTCTGTTCAGAGTAAAGTTCCGCCAGCCGCTGACGTTCCTGCTCCGGATCGATTTTAGCCATGGCAGCGAAATCATACTCCTCTATTGACCCCGCTGTTTTTTCTGTCGCACCTGCTTGCTACGCCACTCAGTCGGCGCTATACTCCGCCACGCTTCGTCGTCGTGATCGATGAGCCTTCTCTGTGAGGATCCCATGATCAAAAACTTACTGCTCGGGTTTGCAGTCGCCTTCGCTGCAGGCATAGGTTTCGGTTTGCTCGACTACTTCAGCGGCTCCTCGTCGTCAACTTCTGTGGTCCTGCCAATGGTCCTTGGGTTCTTAACGTTTCTCGTATTGCAGGCGCTATCGGGCAATCGCAAGGAGGCCCGCGTAGACGATGCCACCCGCCAGTCTTCCCTGAGCGCTCCAGCCCCGGCGGGCCAAGCGCTGCTCTATATCTATCGCGAGGGATTTATGGGCAAGGCCGTTGGCTGGAATGTATCTCTCGACGGCAAGGCGCTGGCGCAACTTCGCAGCCCCCGGTTCACTCATACAACCATCAACCCGGGAAGTCACACCCTGGCAGTCAGTTTAGGTGGTTTCGCGGGGACCCAGAATAAGCCCGCGGAGACATCCTTCGACGCGCAAGCCGGCGAAGTGATCGTCTTCGCCATGAAGACGAAAATGAGCGCGCTCAGCAATACACTTTCTTTCGTTCGGGAGCCCGATACGGCCACAGCCTTACAAAAGCTCTCCAGGATTCCCATGGTGGCGGCAGAACCAACCGTACCCGGCGTTGCCGCCTGAAGTCATGCCGCAGAAGAAGCCTGGCTTCCAAGTTTCGTCCTGGAAAAACTTCGCTGCTAGAAAGTCCAAAAAATAGAACGGCCCGCAAGCACTTGTCTCTTGAAAACAAGGCCTGCGGGCCGCCCGGTGGACTGTTTGGGATTGACCAAGAGGTGGTCACTCTAACGTGGCCTCTACGGCAACTCCGGGTTGCTGAAGAAACGACTCGTCTCATCAGCGATTCCTGACCGACCTGCGCCAGGCGGAATTGAATCCTTAAATCACCGGTAGTGTGCGGGCTGTAGCTTCCGGCGCGCGTTTCTTGTCCGCGCCCGAAGCCCCGCTTAGAGCAACCGCTCTAAGTCTCAGCCACCTCACCTGGTCTTTGAGAATCCCAACTACTGCCTTCAGAACTTGTCATCCGACCACCTCCTTTCCGGTGTATTCGCACATTAGTACGAAAATGCCCTGTGCGTCAACCGGCACGAAAGTGGGTATCGGAGATGGCAACAGAGGACTCGCTCACTACGGCAGCCCGAACGCGTAGACCGCGCTGCCCGCCGCGATGGCCACATATTCTTTCCCGTCGACCGCAAACGCCATGGGCGCGGCATAGACCGCGCCACCCGTCTGGAAGTGCCACAGGACTTTGCCCGACGCCGCCTCAAAGGCGATGAAGTTTCCTTCAGCGTCTCCGGAGAACACCAGCCCGCCCGCTGTCGACAGCACTCCTGACCACGTCGGAGAAGTGTGCTCAAACTTCCATTTGATCTCACCCGTCGCCGGATCGATCGCCTTCAGGAATCCGCGATAAGGCCGCGCCTCCTCCGACGGAAAATACGCGCTGCCATAAAACGCGTGCCCCGGCTCATACGGCTGCGGAGCCGTGCTGAAAATGTCGCATTGATCGCGCGCCGTCACATAGAACAATCCAGTTTGCGAGTCATAGGTCGGCGCCATGAAGTTCGTCGTCCCCAATGCGCCTGGACATACCGTATGCCCTTCGAGCGTTGGTGAAGCATTCTGGTTTGCCATCGGCCGACCATCGGCATCCTTCGCGTCGCTCCACGTAGTCTTACCGTATGCATTCGCCGACAGCAGCTTACCGGTGGTGCGGTCGAGCACATAAAAATATCCGTTGCGGTTCGCCTGCGCGATCAAGTGCTTCCCGCCCGCTTCGAGCATCACCGGAACCTGCGTCGCGTCCCAGTCATGCTCGTCATGCTTGGTGAACTGGAAATACCAGTTCATCTTGCCCGTGTCGGCGTTCAGCGCCAGCAGAGAATTGCTGTAGAAGTTGTCGCCCGCTCTGCCTTCGCCGCGATTCGACGGCGCAGGATTTCCCGTCGGCCAGAAAATCTGATTTGTGGCCGCATCGTAAGTTCCCGTATTCCACGCCGGAGCACCGCCGACCTTCCACGAATCGCCTTCCCAAGTCTCATGCCCTGGTTCGCCCGGCCCCGGCACGGTATAGAACCGCCATTTGCGTTCGCCCGTGTCGGCGTCGTAGGCGTCAATGAATCCGCGCACTCCATATTCGCCTCCGGAAACGCCAAGCACGACGAGATTCTTCACCACCAGCGGCGCGACCGTGAAGCTGTACCCGATGCGATAGTCCGCCGCGACGACATCCCACACCACGGCCCCAGTCTTCGCATCGAGCGCGACGATGTGCGCATCGAGTGTCCCAAGAAAAACCTTGTCCCCCAGAATCGCCAGGCCGCGATTCACGTGTCCGCAGCACGGACGAATGTCCGCAGGAACCTGGCGTTGGTACATCCAGATCGGCCGCCCGGTGCGGGCATCGAGCGCAAACGCCCGGTTATCCTGTGCGGTCGCATAAAGGATTCCATCGACGACCAGCGGTGTCGTCTCCAGCTTTCCCGTCGCCGCCGTTTGGTACACCCACTTCGCAACCACAGTGTGCACATTCGCAACGTTGATCCGATCGAGCCCGCTGAACCGCTTTCCAGAATAATCGCCCGAGTACGTCATCCAGTTTTGCGGTTCCTTCGCAGAATTCACTAACCGCTCAAACGTAACCTGCGCATGAGCGCAGACCACCGCGCAATTGGCAAGCAGGGACACGAGTAGGATTGCCCATGGCCTGGCCACCCCGTGGAAGAGCGGCCCTTTGAGGGCCGCGTTGCGCCTACGCGAAGCGATGGCCTTTAGGCCCTGTGGGCCCGTGGGGCTGAAGCCCGCGCCTGCGTGAGTCTCTTGACGCGGCGCCAATGCGCCGCTCTTCCACGCTCGTCCCGACGTCTCAGCCGACTCGAACCAGCCTCGCTCTCTCATTTAGCCCCCACGCTGATCAGCCAAGCCACAATGTCCTCCAGTTCTTTGTCGCTCAACACTTCCACCTCGTACTTCGGCATCGCCGACTCGCGGCTCTTCTGATACGACTGCAACTTGTCCTTTTCCAGAAGATGAATGTGCTCCCCCGCGTCCATGATCTGCACGCTGAAGCTGTCTTCATTGAGAGTCACGCCGGTGATTTTCTTCCCATCGGCCGTGACCGCGGTAACACTCTCGTACTCCTGCGGAAATTCCTTCGTCGCCTCGGTAAGCCCCCAAGCCAGTCTCCGGCTCGGATTGCGCACCGAATCGATAATCGCCTCGCGAGTGCGCGACCCGCCCACGCTGGTCAACTCCGGCCCCAGTCGCCCTCCCCTACCCGCAACCATGTGGCACAGCGAGCAGTTGGCGTCGCCATAAAACAATTCTTTTCCGTGCCCGGGGTTGCCCAGCGCTTGGGGCGGTGCCTTCACCTCCTGGCTTCGAATGTAGGTGATGATCTGCCAGATCTCTTCATCGGTCATCCCCACGCCCTGTCCGTTCGTCCCGTTGGCCGGCATCGCAGTCCCGGGAATGCCGTTGCTGATCACCTGAAACATGTCCGCATCGGAGTGCGTGTGCTTCTTGACCGCCCGAGTCAAATCAGGCCCGCGCCCGCCACCGTGTGCACCCAGCCCATGACATAGGGCGCAGTTGATCCGAAACTCATACTCTCCCGCCTTCGCCGCCTTGGCGTCGCCTGCCAGCGGATTCTGGCAGTATGCCGCCGCACCCAGAAACACGAATCCCGCCAAACCTACGCTCCACCGTCTGAACATGAATTCACCCTTTCAGGAATTTGCCGAATTCTACGCTATCGCCTCGCGATCCGCGCTTTGGAAATCTAGGCCAGATTGAGAAAGACGGATCGAGAAAATGGAATGAGAGAAAGGGTTGAGAAGAAACGCACGTCCCCGCAAGGTCATGGCCGCCGGATATCTGCCCCGCGGCACCTTCGACTCTCTACACTGAATTCATCCCCCGAAGTGCCGATATCCCTTAGGTAGGCGTCTTTATTGCTTTACTGGCTAAGTCGCTGAGGCGTCAGCCCTTCCAGCGGAAGGCGTCGGACTGCGGCAGACCCAGGTGAGCCAGCACGCGATAGGCAAATTCGCGTGCCATCTCATCTAAAGAAGCTGGGCGGTAATAGAACGCCGGAATCAACGGAAAGATCGTCGCACCGGCATCAGCGGCTCGGTACATGTTGTGGATGTGGATTTTATTGAGCGGCGTTTCCCGCACACACAGCACCAGCGGACGCTTCTCTTTGAGCGAGACGTCGGCCGCGCGCTCGATCAATTGCGCGGCCACGCCGTTGGCGATACGGGCCAATGTGCCCACGCTGCATGGGATGACGACCATGGCGTCGGCGGGATAAGACCCGCTGGCCACGTTCGCCCCGATGTCGGCGTTCGATTGCTCTTTGATTTTTTTTACCTGAATTTTCTTTGCCTGAGTTTCGGAGGCGCCAAGAATTCGCTCGACGAGGTTGGATCGTCCTTGGATGTCCAACTCTTCGGCCATAACGCGCAGCGCGCTGTCAGAAGCGATGAAGTTCACCGCCTCGATCCGCTCATCGCATGCCACAGCCAGCAGCAGCTGCCGCAGGAATATCGCCCCGCTAGCGCCGGTAGTGGCAACGGTTAGATTCTGCGGTGGATGGTTCAGCAACAACCTCCGGCGAGCCAACTGCACCACGGCCTCGAATCCGGAGCATAGGGAGTCAATGAACAGGAAGTCAAGATGAACAAGCTAAGAGCTAAGAGCTAAGAGCCAGAAGCTGACAATGTCCTCGACCACCAATCTCCGATCCCGCCGCAGCGCAGCCCAGTTACACGCGCTGGCGGGAGTGGAGCGCGAAATCCGCGCCCAGGATTCGCACAACCGCCGCAAATATCTTCGCGAATTCAATCAGGCATTTCGCAGCTACGAATCGCTGCTTGACCCTCATCAAATTCAAGAGACTCTGCACTCCGCCGACGTGGTCCTCATCGGCGACTACCACGCCCTGCCCGCCGCGCAGCTCCATGCCGCCTCCCTGATCGAGCAGCGCGCGCTCGCCGGGGATCGTCCCATTGTGCTCGGCGTCGAAACGATTTTCGCCCGCGACCAGCACATACTCGACGAATGGTGGCGCCGCGAAATCGATGAGAGTGAACTTCGCCAGCGTATCCGCTTCGACCTCGACTGGGGATACGACTGGGCCCCGTTTCACCAATTGCTCGTCACCGCCCGCGACCACGCCGAAGCCGTTTGCGGCCTGGACTGCATGCCGCGTGAAGACCTGCGCAAGATCGGTGCCCGCGACCGCCACGCCGCTGCGAAGCTTGCGGAGATCCGCGAGCGCCATCCCAACGCCGTCATCTTTGTGTTGTTCGGCGAATCGCACTTGGCGCCCGGCCATTTGCCGCGCGCGCTGCGCCAGCAGTTGCCTGAAGAAAAAATCCTAACTGTGCTGCAGAACATCGACGCGCTCTACTGGCGCGCCGCCGGAGAGCGCGCCGACAAAGTAGAAGCCGTCCGCGTGAACGACGATGTCCTCTGCGTCTTCAACGCCACGCCGCTCGAGAAATACGAAAGCTACCGTCTGTTTCTCGATCAATGGAGCCGCTGCGACGACGCTCCCGACTTCGCTCCCACCATGTACAACCTGATCGACAGCCTGGCCCGCTTCCTCGAAATCGACCGCTACTCGTCAGAGAATGGCACGCAGCCAAAGTTCCTGATCGACATGGTCCCGGAAGTCTATGGCGGCCCGTCCGATGCCATGCTGCGCCGTCTGTTGTCGCGCAAAGGCATCGGCGAGGCCGAGCGCGAATCGATGTTGACGAGCGTCAATGAGCGCGGCAGCGCCTATCTGCCGCAGGTGAACGCATTTTACGTCGGCGAATTTCAAATGATCCACGCCGCTGAAGACGCCTCCCGCTTCCTGCATCAGGCCTGTCAAGGCTTACCGCAACTTCTCAACGGCCACTCCGAAGCGGAGAGCACTGGCAATGAAAATCGCGGCCGCAACACCGCAGCAGACGATTTCTACACTCGCGTCATTGAACACACCGTCGCCTATTTCGGATCGCGCGTCCTCTATCCGTCTCGGCCAGTCCCAGACAACCCATCGCCCTTATCCCGCGCCGCCGTCGAGAAAGTGGCCCAGGCCGCCATTCGATCCGACTCGAGCAAGCGCGAGTCCGCCGCGCGAGAGCTCGGCGATCGCATCGGCTGCCAGATTTACGACGCCTATCTCGCCGGCAAAGTCGCACCCAGCGGCCTGCGCCGCCTCTTCCTTGCTCATCTCAACGAACCCGGACTGGCCCGCAAAGTCTGCACGGCCGTACTTGCCAAACTGCGTGCAGTCTCGCGTCCGCTAGCGCGCGCCGCTCACGCCTGAACTCAAGTTTTTTCGCGTAATGCTAATCTAGACTTTGCTGAATGCCGAGTGCTGACGGCTGAGTGCCTCTTGAACTCCGAATCCATCCGCCAACTTTTCGAACAAGTGCGCAAGGGCAAGCTCAAGCCCGACGATGCCGTCGCTCGCCTGCGCCACATGCCGTTCGAAGACCTCGGCTTCGCCAAAATCGATCATCACCGCGCCCTGCGCGTCGGCATGCCCGAGGTCATTCTCGGAGAAGGCAAAACTCCAGCGCAGGTAGCAGAAATCTTCGCGCGCCTCGCCAAACACGAGGGCAACATCCTGGCCACGCGCACCAACGAAAAGCAATTTGCCGCGGTTAAGAAAAAAGTTCGCTCGGCGGAATATCGCGAGCTCGCTCGCGCCGTCGTTCTGCAGCGCGATCCCGCAAAATACGGCAAGGGAATCGTCGCCGTTGTCTCCGCCGGAACCAGCGATATCCCCGTCGCCGAAGAAGCCGTCGTCACCGCCGAAATCATGGGCAACGAGGTCGAACATTTTTACGATGTCGGCGTCGCCGGTATTCATCGCCTGCTGGCCAATCGCGAGGCGCTGACTCGCGCCCGCGTTGTCATCGTTTGCGCTGGCATGGAAGGTGCCCTGCCCAGCGTCGTCGGCGGCCTGGTCGGCGTCCCCGTCATCGCCGTGCCGACCAGCGTCGGCTATGGTGCGTCTTTCAAGGGAATTGCCGCGCTGCTCGGCATGCTCAACTCGTGCGCCTCAAACGTCAGCGTGGTTAACATCGATAATGGATTCGGTGCCGGCTACGTCGCCTCGCTCATCAATCGTTTAGCATAACCCCCGGTTTACCATTAACTGTGAAGGAGCCAGTCATGCCCAACGCACTCTCACCGGAAGCGAAACAACTCATCGACCATCCCAACTTCGCTCACCTGGCCACGCTCATGCCCGACGGTTCTCCGCAATCCGTGCCCGTGTGGATTGGTCGCGAGGGCGATCATCTCGTCATCTGCACCGGCGAAGGCTCGCTCAAGGCCAAGAACACGCGCCGCGATCCGCGGCTCGCGCTGTCGATCGTGGACTTCACCAATCCCTACGAAGAAGTTCAAATCCGCGGCCGCGTCATCGAACGCCGTGCTGATCCCGACTTGAAGACACTGGATCCCATCTCACATAAATACACCGGAAAGCCTTTCCCGATGCGCAATCCCGAAGGCCGAGTCGCTCTGATTATCGAAGTAGAAAAAGCTCGCTTCACCAAGCTGCCCTTCGAACACACACCGCCGAAATGAGCCGGAGCTACGAAACCGGCATCCTGCGCCGTTGCCGGATCACCTGGAATAGTCGAAAGGTCAGCGCAGAGCCGCTGATTGCAAGCCAGATCGCGCTCCACACAGCCAGAAGCGGAGAGTCTCCTCCGAACAGGAACACCCCCGCTACCAGAATCGAACTTGGAACGACCAGGAGTGCAAAGGCGAGGTCGCCGTTATGTTTCTTGGGCAGTACTCCGCTACGGCGCCAAACCAGGCAGTCATCCACCAGCCGCCCGACCATGTACCAGCACAGAAGCCCGACAAGCCAGAATCCGAAGAACCTGAAGTTGAGGCTCACCCACGGTTGCCCTCTTCGAGCCGCAAACTCAATCGGTACGACAACGGGTACCGCCGGAAGATTGATGCCCTGTGCGAAATCGAGCGCCTCCGGTCCCGGCGCAAGGGACGAGGTGCTGATCTCGCTGCCGTCACGGAGCACCAAATCGACTCTATGCGATTCCGGCGCCCATGGCGCCCACGTAATCAGAAGCATCGCGACGCTTTGAATCAGAGGCAACCACAATCGGAACCGCATGGCGTCCGATTAGAACATATGGTCGCGCGAGAAAAAAGACGCGGCCCAGGCACTGTTCAGTGCCGAGCCGCGCCCTCTTCCTCACCGCTACATCAACTCGCCCGCCTTAGCCCTTCACAACCTCGAGCTTGTTCTCCACGCTGAAGACGCCAGGGATCTGGCCGGCCTTGAGCCCGGCAACGGTTTTATCCATTGTGCTGTCGACCGCGCCGTAAAGCGTAACGTGCCCGTTCGTCACGATGATCCGAATCGGGCGCGCCGGATCCATGGCATACCTGCTCAACACCGGGTCGCTGTAGATGGCGCGCACCGCCCGCAAACGGATCCCGTCGTCGAACCGCGAAACCGGGGCGAGGGAAACATTGTCGACCACATCCTTCACGCCAGGCATGTTCGCGATGTCAGTCAGAGCTTCGTCGCGGCCAACGCCAGTTCGATCCTGGCCTGCCACCGTCACCACGCCGTCCTGCACTCCGAGCGCGAAAAAGTCGAACGTGCTGTCATAGCCTTCCCGCACATACGTTAGCTTGGTCGCCAGTTTCTGCTCCAGCTGCGCGTCGGGCACATTCGGACCAGCCACGGTGATTAGGTTGCGCACGCCCTGCGTGTTCGCAATCTTCCGCGCCAGCTTGGCCGCGTCCAGTTTTTTCTGATAAAGATCCACTGTACCCGTCAGGGTCACGATCCCATCTTCCACGTTAGCCGTCACATCGCGGAACTGGCTCTTCGCCGCCAGTTTCTGCGCGGCCGTAGTTTGAATTTGATTGTCATACCGGGAAGCCCCAGCGGAGTCCGCCATCAGCGTAGCGCTCAATAACCCGATGGTCAGCAGCGCTCCCAGCATCTTCACGAATCCCTTTTTTTCTGTTCCGATCTTTTCTTTTGCCATAAAGGTCACCTCCGACCCATTGACGAATCTTTACGAATTAACCACCTGGTTAATTCAGTAGATGCGGAGGGGCCAGCGTGGGATGCACGCGCGGAAACACTGGGCATGAGCGCCAAAAGGTCATGCGGTGCAGACGAAACTTTTTGTGCAGTGGCGGGTTTCTATAAGCAGCGGGCAGAGGTCTGCCTCGAGGACTCCAGTTTATTTTCGGGCCCGGCCCGAACGTACCGGAACTCTATTCTTGGCCTTGTTCTTGAAGGCCGCGCCGCTGAAGCACCAATAGCCAGCCAGCGATCCGCCCGCGAACACCGACCACAATACCGTGTCCGCCCAGGAGTTGTAGTTCTCCGCTCCAAGGCTCGTTAGATCCCAAAACGTAAGCGGCCAAACGATAAGCACGTAGACGCCCACCACGGTCAGCACCGCTGCCATTCCGACTCCCACCGCCAACACGCCCGCCGACAGGCTTTCAAACAGCAGCATGGTCCAGTGCTGATCGGCAGGGTCCGGCTTCCGAGGAGAACCGGCAGGTCGCGATCGTTCGACAATTGGAGACACGAGTCCTCCGGAAAGGGCGTTCTTCGCGACACGCTCCTCCAGAGTAGAGCTTAAAGATCATGTGGCCTGGGTTCCAAGTTACGAAGGGCTAGGGGATCGCTCCCAATTCGAAATCTGCCATTTCGGGATTACCCCCGTAACTTTCAGCTTGGTACTCCAGGGCTCTACCATGCCCATGGACTGCGTATTTCGAGGGGGAATTCGCGGATGGGTGATCGTGTCGCCCGATCAGGACGGTCAGACATTTCTCGCGCCAACCGGCTGAAAAAAGCCTTGGAGCGCGGAGCCCCGCCTGCCTTCATTCCGCCCGAAGATTCGGCGCGAGATGTTTCCGACAGCGCGACGACACCAAACACCACTTCTCCCGCGAACGGTTCCTGCTCGGAGCATTCCTGCCCGTTACCTCCGCTCTTGGAATCTGTCCAGCCGGCCCAGCCTCCGCTGCAGTTTCTGCAGCAGATGTTTCAGGCGTCGCCCGATGGATTGAGCATCGCCGATTGCGATCACCGCGTGCTCTGGGCAAATGAGACCTTCGTGCGCATGTTCCATTACGAGGCCGCGGAAGTAGTCGGGCAATCTCTGGAAAATCTCGTGGTGCCTCCCGAGCGCCAAGCGGAGTCGCGCTGGGTAACCGAGGCGCTCATGAAAGGTGACCGCATCATTCTCGAAACCCAGCGCAGAAAAAAAGATGGAACCCTGCTCGACGTTTCCTTGTCCTGCGCGCCCCTGCTGCTGAATGGGCAGATGGCTGGCTTCTACGCTGGATACCATGACATTACTGACCGACGGCGAGTCGAGGCCCTGAGCTCGGCGCTCTACCGCGTCGCCGAAAAAAGCAGCAGCGCCCACGAACTGCAACAATTTTTCGCCGCGGTACACAGCATTGTCGATGAACTGATGTACGCCCGTAACTTCTACATCGCGCTTTACGATTCCGCCACTGAGTTGCTCAGCTTTCCGTACTTCGTCGATGAACGCGATTCCGCGCCGTCGCCCAAAAAACTCGGCCGGGGATTGACCGACTATCTCATCCGCGTGGGCGAACCCCTGCTGGCGACGCCCGAGGTCCTTCAGGGCATGGAAGACCGCGGCGAAGTCGCGCGCAACGGTTCGCGTTCTCTCGACTGGATGGGCGTTCCGCTCAAAGTCAACAACCACACTTTCGGCGGTCTCGTGGTTCAGACTTACTCCAAGAACATCCGCTACGGCGAACGCGACAAAGAAATTCTGACTTTCGTGGCACGGCAAGTGGCCAGCGCGGTCGAGATCAAGCGCAACGAACAGGCCCTTCGCCGCTCCGAGGCTCGCTACCGTTCTCTGGTGCAGAGTTCGGTCTACGGCATCTATCGCTCCAGCCTGGAAGGAAGATTCCTCGACGTCAATCCTGCTCTCATCACCATGCTGGGCTACGGTTCGGCTGAAGAAGTTCTGTTGCTCGATCCGGAGCGGGACGTATTCGCGCACTCCGAAGAACACACGCGCCTCATCGAAGAATTCCGCCGCACCGGCCGCCTCGATGGAATCGAAGTAAAGTGGAAGTGCAAGGATGCCCGGGCGATCACCGTCCGCATCAGCGGCCGCGCCGTCAGCAACGTGGATGAGCCGGCGGATGTGCTCGAGGCGATCGCCGAAGACGTCACCGATCGCCGCGTCCTCGAAGACCAGTTCCGCCAGGCGCAAAAAATGGAAGCTGTCGGCCGGCTCGCCGGCGGAGTGGCCCACGACTTCAACAACCTACTGACCGTAATCAGCGGATACGCCGAAGTGATTCTCGCGAACCTCAGCCTCGATCATCCCCTGCATGAAAAGGGACGCGCCATCCAGCAGGCCGCCGACCGCGCTACCACACTGACCCGCCAGCTCCTGGCTTTCAGCCGCAAGCAGTTGCTCGAACTCAAAATCGTCGACGTCAACGCCATTGTGCAGGACATGGAGCGTCTGCTCCGCCCCCTCATCGGCGAAACTGTGGAACTCTCGACCGCCCTGGCTACCGACGCAGCCCACACCCGCGCCGACGCCGGACAACTCGAACAGGTCCTGATGAATCTCGTGGTGAACGCCAAGGACGCGATGCCAGGCGGCGGCAAGCTCTCCATTCAAACCGAAAATCTGATCGTGGATGAGAATCATCGCCGCGGCCAGACCTTCATCCGCCCCGGCCACTACGTGCTGCTGACGGTCCGCGACACCGGCATCGGCATGGACAAAGAGACTCAGTCGCGAATCTTCGAGCCGTTTTTTACCACCAAAGAAAAGGGCAAGGGCACCGGCCTCGGCCTCTCCACCGTCTACGGCATCGTGAAGCAGAGCGCCGGATATGTCATGGTACAGAGTGAAGAAGGAGTCGGCACCGCATTTCACATTTATCTGCCTCGCGTCGATGGCGTTGCCGAGCGCCATTCGATTCCCGCGCCCCACGCTGCCGCCGGAGGCACTGAAACCGTGCTGTTGGTGGAAGACGAAGCCCCGGTTCGCGAACTGGTGCGAGACACGCTGACCGCGAAAGGCTATCGCGTCCTCGAAGCCGAGAACGGCGAGACCGGACTCGCTGCCGCTGCCGGCCACAAGGGCACAATCGACCTCGTCATCACCGATGTGGTCATGCCCGGAATCGGCGGCCGGGAATTGGTTCAGCAACTGGCCAAGGCGCGTCCTAAAACCAAAGTCCTTTACCTCTCGGGATATACCGAGGATGCGATCCTCAGCGACGGCACCATCGAAAAAGGCGCTGCCTTCCTGCAAAAGCCCTTCACCCTGCAAAACCTGTCCCGCAAAGTACGCGACGTGCTGGGCTAGCTCAAGGTCGTCCATCTTCCCTACAGAGCAAAGCTACGCCTAAGATTTTGGGAAGGGCACGACTTCAGTCGTGCCGTTAGCGACCAAACACGATGCGGACTTTAGCCTCTGAGGGACGCTTTCGTCCAGAGCTCTGTCGGACTCCTCGTGCAACTTTTTCCCCGCCCCAGCGTCCTATCTGATTGAAAATAGAATTCTCCAATCCGCCTGGGGCGGATGTGCGTATACATAGATAGGGGTTTCCGAATGCTGATCAAGAAGTCGGACGACATTCCTTCATCAGAAATCACGCCGAAGAACTTATATCTGAACCGCCGCAAGTTTCTGGCCAGTGCGGCACTCGCCGGAGCCGCAGTCGCCACTGGGGCAGGCCTGCGCGAAGTCATCTCGCCCTCAACCGTGGCGCTCGCAGGTAACAAAATCGATGGCATCCAGAAAAGTCCGCTCAGCACCACCGAGACCGTTACTCCCTATAAAGACGTCACGACCTACAACAACTACTACGAATTCTCGACCGACAAAGATGGCCCTGCCAAACTCGCCCAGAAATTCCGCACCCGTCCCTGGAAAGTGAAGATCGACGGCCTGGTCGACAAGAAACAGGAACTCGATATCGATACCATCCTCAAGATGGCCCCTCCCGAGGAGCGTATCTACCGTCACCGCTGCGTCGAAGGATGGTCGATCGTCGTCCCCTGGGTCGGCTTCTCGCTCAGCGAACTCATCAAGCGCGTCAATCCCACCAGCAAGGCCAAGTTCGTCGAGTTCACCACCATCTTCGACCCCTCGCAAATGCCCGGCCAGCAGCGCAACGTGCTGCAGTGGCCCTACGTCGAGGGCCTGCGCATGGACGAAGCCATGCATCCCCTCGCCCTTCTCTGCTTCGGCATGTACGGCGAAGACCTGCCCAATCAGGACGGCGCTCCGCTCCGCATCGTCCTGCCCTGGAAGTACGGTTTCAAAAGTGCGAAAGCCATCGTTCGCATTCACTTCACCGACCGCCAGCCGGAAAACACATGGAACATTTCCGCCCCCACGGAGTACGGTTTCTATTCCAACGTGAATCCCAACGTGGACCATCCTCGCTGGAGCCAGGCCAAAGAACGCAGGCTCGGCGAATTTTTCAAGCGCCCCACCCTGATGTTCAACGGCTACGACCAGGTCGCCAGCCTCTACACCGGCATGGATCTGAAAAAGAATTTTTAGGCGGAAGTGGGAAGGGCACGGCTTCAGCCGTGCCGTCACAGCGACCAGACACGACGGGCTTTAGCCCCTGAGGGACTTCGAATACCCAAACCGAGCTATGATTTTCACTGACCTCTGAGCACTAGCTACTAGCCACTGCCCTTATGCTCCGCTACCTAAAACCCGTAGTCTTCCTAGCCTGCCTAGCACCCCTGGCCTGGCTCGTCTGGAGGGCCCTGCACAATGCCCTGGGCGCGAATCCCATCGAAGCCATCACCCACTTCACCGGCGACTGCACCCTGACTTTCCTGCTGATCACGCTCGCCGTCACCCCGCTGCGCAAGCTCACCCGCCAGTACTGGCTGATCAATTTCCGCCGCATGCTCGGCCTGTTCGCCTTCTTCTACGGCACGCTGCACCTGATGACCTGGGTCGGGCTCGACAAATTCTTCGATGTCCACGAAATGCTGGCCGACGTCGCCAAGCGCCGCTTCATCACCGCCGGCATGACTGCCTACGCCCTAATGATCCCCCTCGCGCTGACCTCGACCAAGTGGTCGATCCGCAAATTAGGCGGCAAGCGCTGGCAAGCCCTGCACCGCCTCATCTATTTCAGCGCCGCCGCCGGAGTCATCCACTACATCTGGCTGGTCAAAGCCGACCTGAAAAAGCCCCTAGAATACGCCGCAGTCCTGACCGCGCTCATGCTCTACCGAGTCGTAGCACGGTTCAGGTCGAGCGCGAAGGCTGGTGAAGGGGCGAGGCTCTCAAGGATAGAAATTCCGGAGAAGTGACGATTGTGGCGGCTAAGAAACAAGGGCGCGGCCCGGTGAGCCACGCCCTTTGTTTCTGCGTAACTGCCAGGCGCCTACTTCTTCTGCTTGTGAGTTGTGTTTGCCCGCACCAGCGGTCGCGGAACGAACATGTGCGCGCGGGTTGCGGCCGCGGCGCCGCCGGTTGAACTCTGCTCCACGACTACACCCGTCGCTATCTGGCCGCCGTCAGATTCGATGAACGGGAAAGTTATGCCATCCGTGGTGTATAAGGTGAGGCCGAACCCTCCGTTCAAAGTGCTGCTACTGCTGGTCCCGGCGTTGGCCGAGATCCCGACTCGGCCGTTGCTGTCGATCGCACCGAAAGTGCCAGCCAGCGCCAGGTTAGCAATCGGGCTCCCGCCGGGGTCGAAGTTTTCACCGATGATGCCGCAGACCGTGGAGCTTGCGGTGCCGTTGCAAGTTGCCGCGGTGCTGGCCGCGGTAAACTCGGCGATGTCGTCGACCTCGACGTCGTTCCCAATGTTTAGGCCGGTTAGGTTGAGCCCGTAGCCCTCCGCCGATGCAAACGAGGGCAGTGGCGTACCCTGCGGGTAGGCCGCGCCGGTCATGATACCGTTATTGTCCGTCTCCAGCAGCAGCACTCCGCCGCTCGAGGGATAGGCCGCGTATGAACCGCCGGATACGGCTCCGAAGAATCCGGAGAAATTGTTCAGCGTGAACCGGCCGTTGCCCGTGGAACTGTAAGCGGCAGAGAATGGGATCGGTGCCGAAGTTGGGGTCCCAACGCCGTTCAAGATCTCGACCGCGTCCTCGGTCGAGGATGTGGTGATATTACCTCCGCCATCCGTAACCATGAAGCCGCCAGCGGCGGCAGGGTTTCCCTCGAAGGAACCGACAAGAACGAAGGCCATGGTCCCAGAAATCGTAGCGCTCGGTTGAGAATAAGCATCGCCGGAGACGATGGGGAGCGCGTCCATTTCGATAAATTTCAGATGTGTAGCGTCGATTGCGTAAACGTCAAACGTGAGTGAGAAGGATCCAGTGCTAAGCACTGTCGAGGGGGTGGACGACGGCCCTAACACCACCTGCCCTCCGAGCGACTGATTCGCATAGGCAAAACCGCCGTCGTTGAAATCTTCGGCCCCCGAGTTGATGCCTCCGGTCGCATTGGTCACGAAGGCGCCCACCGTGGCGAACGGAGCAGCGTCATTCGCGTCGATTCCGGAAAAGGTGAAGGCGTACGGGCCGGCCAGCGAAGCTTGGGTCAAGCCGGAGGTCTGCAAGTCGAGAGTGCCGCTGCCGGTGGCTATATTGTCGAATTCGGTGACTAGACCGTGGGAGTTAGACTGCAGGACGAAGCTAAGGACGATCGTGCCGAACGGCGTGGAAGTGCCGAGTTTTGCCGTACCTCGGCCATCCTTGCTGACGGAGTAAGTGCTGCTGCTGCTGATCGCCGCGTTGGGTATTGGAGCGGTAACCGGGGTGGTGCTCAAGAATGCCGCGTCATTAATGTCAATCGTGCCGCCCGTAATGCCTCCGTTGCCGTTCCCTCCGGTGCCATCGGCCGTGAGTGTGCCGAGAATCGCATAGGGCTGCCCGCCGCTGTCGGTTCCCGACACGGAGAAGACATAGGTCCCACTCAGATCGCTGTTGTCGAAGCTGCCGCCTGGAGGCGGCGTGATCGTCGTAGAGCTGCTGCCGCAGCCCGCGAGCACGGCAAGACCGGAAAGTAGGATGGGCAGAACGAGGCGATTGCGTAACGACATAACTTCCCCCTGACGAAATATTTGGCGTGGTGACTGGGTCTTCTGAAGCAAGGTTAGCACGATTGGTTGCCGCTAGAATCAACCCGTACCAAGAGATTAAGTAGCGCGGAAAAAAGAAAAAAATCGCAGTCTTTACAACTCTTTACGTTGGTCGGTGGGATGAGCGATAAAGAGCTGAAAGCGAAAGAAAAACCCTACGGATGCGCCTCCGCCTCCTGCCCCGCCAGCCCGCGCAAAGACTCCAGGTAAGGTGCGCGCGCAATCCCTTTCTCGGTAATGATGGCGGCCACATACTTCGCCGGCGTCACATCAAACGCCGGATTCTCCACTTCCACCCCATCCGGCGTCATCTGCTTGCCCGCGATGTGGGTGATTTCCCTGGCGTTCCGCTGTTCAATCGGAATCCCGCTGCCGTCAGCACAAGCCAGATCGACAGTCGAAATCGGGGCCGCCACATAAAACGGAATCCCGTGCTCCTTTGCCAGAATCGCAACCGTATAAGTCCCAATCTTGTTGGCCACGTCGCCATTGGCCGCAATCCGGTCGGCGCCCACCACGATCGCTCCAATCTTGCCCTGCTTCATCATCACCCCCGCCATGTTGTCGGAAATCACGGTCGTCGGAATGCCGTCTTTCATCAGTTCCCAAGCCGTCAGCCGCGAGCCCTGCAGAAACGGACGAGTCTCGTCCGCGTACACATGAATTTTCTTCCCCTGCTCAACCGCCGCCCGGATCACTCCCAGCGCCGTCCCATATCCCGCTGTCGCCAGCGCCCCGGCATTGCAGTGCGTGAGTACTCCGCCCGCGCTCGGCATCAGCGTTGCCCCGTGCTGTCCCATGGCCTGATTAGCCGCAATGTCTTCCGCGTGCATGCGCTGCGCCTCTTCAATCAGATCGCGCTTGATGTGCGGAATCGGCCGCACCCGGATGCGCTCAAACTTCTCCTGCATGCGCCGGATCGCCCAGAACAGATTCACCGCCGTAGGCCGGGTCTTGCCGATCAGGTCGCAAATCTCATCGAACTCGCGCTTCAGGTCGCCTTGCGACTCAGCTTTAGAATTGTTCACGCCCAGCGCAATGCCCAGCGCCGCGGCCACGCCAATCGCCGGCGCCCCTCGCACCACCATGTTGCGGATCACATCCGCCACCTGCTCATGCGTCGCGCAGGTCACATAAACTTCTTCGGTCGGCAGCTTCGTCTGATCGATAAAGCGCACGCCCTCGTCGGTCCATTCCAGGGTTTGAATCATAGGATTGTGTGATTAAGTGGTTAAGTCATTGAGCGATTGAAACGCTAAATGGCTCAATCACTCAATGACGCAATGATCTCAATTCTTAAGCACCGGACTGCGTCTCGTCGTTCTGGAAAATATGTTCTCTCCGCACATCGTTCGCCGTGAAAATCGAAACGAACGGTGCTGCCCCCGCCGCCTTCTCCACGTTCGGACGCCCGTTCGCTTCTTCGCGCTCCACCAGGCACATCACGCCAACAATTTCGAATCCAAATTCGCGCGACGCTTCAATCGCCTGCACCGTCGATGCCCCCGTGGTACAGACGTCGTCCACAATCACCACCGGCGCGCCCTTCTCGCGGAAGCCCTCAATGCGCTGCCCGGTGCCGTGCTGTTTCTCGGCCTTGCGCACCAGAAAGCCGTCCAGTTCGCCGCTCACCACCGAGACCGCGACCACGATCGGGTCCGCGCCCATGGTCAGCCCGCCAATCGCCCGCGCCTTCCATCCCTGCTGCCGGATTTCTTCCAAAAAAACTTCCCCTGTCAGCCGCGCGCCTCGCGCGTCGAGCGTAGTAGTCCGGCAGTCGATGTAGTAGTCGCTGATCCCGCCCGAAGAAAGTTTGAACTCGCCCAGCCGGAACGATTTGTGAGCCAGCGTGCTCAGCAGTTTCTGACGTGGCTGGGAAATCACACTGGAAGCCATGAAAATCTACGATACCACGAGTCCACCATCACCCGGCCCGACGAAGCGCGCCCCGAATCTCATCGTTGCTCATGACCGCAGCCAGTTTGTCCTTCATATATCTCATCGAGATTTCGTGGTGTTCGCGATCGTACGAGTCGATGCAATCGAAAGCCAGGATCAAGGCCCAGTCTTTTTGATAGGCGTCGACCGCGGTGGTGCGAATGCACGCATGCGTATTGATCCCGGCCAGGATGATCGAGTCGGGGCGAATACGCGCCAGTGCCTCGTCAAGCGTCGTACCGAAAAATGCACTATAGCGTTTCTTCACGATCATGACGTCCGCCGCAGCGACATGCAATTCAGAAATAATCTGACTGCCCGGTGTCCCTTTAATCGTCTTCCGTATCCCTTTCGCTTTCATTTCCAGAAACGCGTCGCTCAAATCCGGCTCGAACTCCTGCCGAATCCAGATCACGGAATGCCCGAGCCCGCGAATCAAGGCCGCCAATTCGTTGATGGATCGAATAAGGCTCGCTTTCCGGTCCGGTTCCCATTCCGCCAGGAAGTCATTCAGCATATCGATGACGATCAGCGCCGGCCGTTCCATGCGCAAAACAGTACCAGAGGTTCCCCGCGAAACGCACGCCGCTATCTCGACACGCGGGCACCCTCCGCAACCTCTGTTCCCTGGGCGTGATAACCTGAATTATTCTCCGCCTACGATACTTCGAGGTTAGCCATTGCCGAGTCCGCGAAAGTTCCAGTTCTTTACCCTAAGCTGCTTTGCACTCATAACCGTCGGGATCTCCAGCCTGGTCACGCCCGCCGTTGCCGACGGCACCCGCACCTGGGAACAATCGAAATTCGACGACCTGACCAAGGGCACGGCCACAGGCGTCGCAATTCGCAGCGCTGGCGGTCTCGAACTGGCCCCCTCGTTCAAACTGCTCTACGCCACGCCGTCGACCTACATCTGGGCCATCGCCGCCGATGATGCTGGCAATGTCTATGCCGCCACCGGATCGCCCGCGCGCGTCTACCGCATCGTTCCCGACGGCCATGCAACCATCATTTTTGAGCCTCAGGAACTGCAGGTGCAAACCCTCGAAGTTGACTCCCACGGCGCGATCTACGCCGCCACCGCCCCCGACGGCAAAGTCTACAAACTCGAGCACAAGCCCCGCGAGAAATCCGACACGCCAAAATCCGAAAGCAAAACCGAAAATAAGTCCGACAGCAAGTCGGACAAAGACGCGAAAGACAAAGACCCGGCCAAGCCCGCCCTCGATCCCGCGTGGACTTCCACCGAATATTTCGCCCCCGGCACCAAGTACATCTGGGATCTCGTTCTCGACAAAGCCGGCAACCTCTATGTCGCCACCGGAGATCATGGCGAGATTTACAAAGTCACGCCAAAGGGTGAGCACTCTGTCTTCTTCAAGAGCGACGAAACTCACATCCGCGTGCTCGCGCTCGATGCCCAGGGAAACCTGATCGCCGGTACCGACGGTAGTGGCCTGGTTTATCGGATTTCTCCCGCGGGCGAAGGCTTCGTGCTCTACAGCACTCCCAAGAAAGAGATCACCGCGCTCGCGCTCGATCATCAAGGCAACATCTACGCCGCGGGCGTCGGCGAGAAACGAGCCGGCGCCGCCACGTCTGCACCCGGCGTCACATCGGCGATGATGACGATGGCCGCCAATGCCGCAGCGAATCCAACTCCTCAGACTCCGGGCATGACGGTCACCATGGCTCCCGCCAATCCTCAACCGGGCCCGTTCCCATTTCCCGGTGGAGGAGCGAGCAATGGTTCCGACGTCTATCGCATCGCCCCCGATGGTTCGCCGTCGCGCATCTGGACGTCGCACGAAGACATCGTCTACGCGCTGGCTTTCGACTCGCACGGCCAACTGCTGGCCGGAACCGGAAACCGTGGCCACGTTTTTGCCATCGAATCTCAGAATCCCGAATCCCAGGACGAATTTTCCGATCTGCTGAAGGCTCCTGCGTCGCAAGTCACTGGTTTTGCCAAAGCGCCCGGCGGCGCTCTTTACGCCGCCACCAGCAACCTCGGCAAGATTTTTCTGCTCGGTCCTGGTCCGGAGAATGAAGGCACCTACGAGAGCGATGTGTTCGACGCCAAGATTTTTTCCCGCTGGGGCCGAGTCGAGTTTCGCGGTGCCGGCAATGTAAGTCTGCTCACCCGTAGCGGCAATGTCG